>Ga0209647_1001431_pt1 | contig 20413 bp, 12 predicted proteins | sample GraSoi_2013_60cm_FD_185827 | JGI IMG/M metagenome (GOLD analysis project Ga0209647, IMG submission 185827) | Grasslands soil microbial communities from the Angelo Coastal Reserve, California, USA - Sample 9_17_2013_60cm (SPAdes) (version 2) | ecosystem: Environmental > Terrestrial > Soil >... | reverse complement strand
GTGGGCGTACCAGCCCGGCGAGGTGACGCCGGCGCCATAACCGCTGCGGTACGACAATCGCGAGTTGGTCCAGGGAATCCAGGTGGCCTCGACCTTGATACGTTTGAGGCCCGCTAGCAGCGCGGCGTCGTCCTTGGCCGCGCCGGGCGCGGCGAGCGCCGGCGCGTGCCAGGCGCCGCAGACCACGGCGATGCGCTGGAATCCCTCTTTTTCGGCGGCGCGGATGGTGCGGCGCATGTGCGCCTCGCGCTGCGCCTCTTCTTCGTCGCGTGGGGAGGTGCCGTCGCGGAGCGCGGTCATCGCCTCCAGGATGCCCTCGAAGAGGCCGTCGGCGTCGCGCCGCTGTTCGATCTGCTGCTCCCACCAGAGCTCGTGATCGCTGTAGCCGGCGGCCTCCGCCAGCATCGCCAGCGGGTCCTCCAGCGGCGCTGACGCCTCAGCTGCGACCTCCGGCGGCGCCTCGACTGCGACAGCGCCCGGGGAGGTGGCGTCGTCCGCCGTTCCCTGTGCGGGATGTGGCGCGCTGCCATCGGCGGCGGCAGGCAGGTCCGGCGCTCCAGGCATGTCGCTGGGCGCAGCTTCCGCGGGTAGCTTTGGCTCGCGCGCCAGCGCAATCGCCTGCGGCAGATCCATGAAGCGCGCGGGTATCCCGTGGCGTAGCGCATGGTGCAGCGCCTGCCACTCTGGCGAGAAGTAGGTGAAGGGATAATAGGCGGCGCGGTGCGGTGTGTCTGGGGCGTAGATCAGCAGGGCGACGGGCGGCTTGAGCTCTTCGCGCGCCAAGAAGGGCAGCGCCAACTCAGCATCCGGCGGGCCCTCCACCAACACGATATCCGGCGCCAGCCGCTCCAGCGCCGTGCGCAAGCCGCGCGCGCAGCCGGGACCGTGGTGGCGTATCCCGAAGATGTGGACGGCCATCGCTAGAGCACCTCGTGGCAGGCCCGATACAGGTCTTTCCAGCCGTCACGCTCTTTGACGACGGTCTGCAGGTATTCGAGCCAGACCACGCGGTCCTGCACCGGGTCTTTGACGATGGCGCCGGTGAGGCCGGCCGCCATGTCCGGTGCGCGCAGGATGCCGTCGCCATAGTAGGCCGCCATCGCGAGGCCGCTGGTGACGACCGAGATCGCCTCGGCGGTCGAGAGCGTGCCCGAGGGGGACTTGAGCTTCGTCTTGCCGTCGGCGGTCAGCCCATTACGCAGCTCGCGGAAGACCGTAACCACACGGCGGATCTCGGCGAGCGCGGGCTTTTCGGCCGGCAGCTCTAGCGCGCGACCCAGGCTCGCCACGCGCCGGTCCACGATGTCTACCTCTTCGTCCATGCTCTCCGGCACCGGCAGCACCACAGTATTGAAGCGGCGCGTCAGCGCGCTCGATAGCTCGTTGACGCCTTTGTCGCGGTTGTTGGCGGTGGCAATCACGTTGAAGCCTTTGCGTGCCTGCACCTCCAGGCCAAGCTCCGGCACCGGCAGCGTCTTTTCGGAGAGGATCGTGATGAGCGTGTCTTGCACCTCCGCCGGGATGCGGGTGAGCTCTTCCAGGCGCGCGATCATGCCCTCGCGCATGGCGCGCATCATCGGGCTGACGACCAGCGCCGCCGGGGACGGCCCTTCGGTGAGCAGGCGCGCGTAGTTCCAGCCATAGCGGATGGCGGTCTCGTCGGTACCGGCGGTGCCCTGAATCATCAGCGTGGAGTCGCCGGTGACAGCGGCGGCAATGTGCTCGCTCACCCAACTGTTGTGGACAATTATATCGTTGGCTACAAAGTTGTGGGACTCCGCCATACTCAGGTCGTAGACCTGATGTTCACCTATCGGCTCAATAGAGACGATAGTATCCCAATAGACATCGCTCTGAGCTAGAAGCTGCAGTTCGGCATCTCCAGCCAACACGGCTAGCCTATTGAGACGCATTCGCGACATGCTCTGGCCGCGCATCACAGCACGTCTTGACGTCTTATATCTGGCCCCACGGTCGAATTTGACCAATGAGGCAACATGGGCGTAGCCGGCACCGACAGCGGCACGTTCGAGCCCAGCCCACACCTGCGGAGGAATAGTGTCAAGGTTTGGGTTGGTAATTCCGTCGAAAGAATTGAGATGAGCAAGCGCCTCTTCAACGTACCGACGGCCTAGTAGGCCAATCTCACACAGGAAAACGCTACATGGCGCCGTGCCGTGGATGAACAAACGATAGTGGCCAGTGGCTAAGCGCCGAACTCGAGCATTGATACCGAAACGCAGGAGAAGATGCTGGACATCTTGGATCAACCGCTTCGACTTGCTGGAGTAGTCAATGGTGATCTGCTTCGTTGTCGGACGCAGATGCAGGAACCCGTCGCCACTGAAGAGGCGGTTGAGGAAGAGGGAGATCTGGCGTCGTGGGAGCGAAAAGACGATATCAGGAACAAATTTTGCCTCGGACTTGAGGCCCATGAGACCTAGGCTCCGAAGCCAGTGTGTGCATGGATTGCGGAAGTACGGTCCCTGCCGCCCACCCGAAACGCTACAGTACGTTCCATCTGGATACCAATGAGCCTGCAAGTCTGGGAACGCCGTCGCGACGGCGTCACTAAAATCGCGCTGCATGTCAGGATTCATATTCGTAAAGTAGGGAACGTCCTGAGAAATACATCCCTCCGCGATCAAGTGGGCAAGTACCTTGACGTGAGCATCACTGAGCTCGGCGTTCCCGAAGAATGGCATAGCGCGCGGCACTGCGATGCGATCCCCCTGGCGAAGCTTCTCCAGCGGCATCCATCCGTCCATCGTGAGGAAAGGATGGTTTAGCGTAACCTCTAGCTCCCGACCCAGGTGCGTAGTAACGCGGTAGCACGGACGAATGCCATTGTCGATATAGTCAGCGGGTGCTTGCGACTGCAGTCGGTAGTTTGACTGCAAGGATGCTAGCTCTATGTCACGTCCGCGGCAGGCTTCAGCGATTGTTACTCGCCGGCCCGTTCTGGTGTCGAGCACCAATGTGTCGTGCTTGACGCATTTAGCTGTTCCCGGCACGCCGTAGAGCAGCAGCGCACGATCGGTGGCCAGCGTGGCGACGGCGATCTCGATGAGGCGCGCGTTGCCGATGTATTTGGGTGAGACAACGAAGCCGCCCGGCAGTTTGCCGCCCAGCAGGTAGGTGCGCACGGCCCAGGGCGAGAGGCGCCAGTTGGGCGGGCGCTGGCGGTCGTCGTGCTTGGCCAGCTCGGCCAGCTCCTCGGCGAATTGCTGCTCGGCATGCTGGCGCAAGACGGCGTCTAGCGCGGCCACCTCCGTCGCTGCAGCTGCCGCGGAACCGTTGGTGCGGGGCCCGGGATTGCCTGTGGTCATACGGGTATCTCCTCGAATAGGCGCGCTCGTGTGCGCAGGGTGTAAGCGAAAACGTCGAGCCGGCGGGCGAAGTTGGTGATATTCCAGTTCTTGTTGTCCTCGGGGACTGGGATGGGTTCGAGCGCGCCGACGAAGCAGTCCGGCAGCAGTGCGAGGGCGGCGGCGGCGAGCGTATTGTCCCACGGTTCAGCATGCTGGGACTTGGCGTCCAGCGACGCAGCGAAGTGGCGCAGCTCATGAAGATAGGCGGCGCCGAACTCGGCGCTCCAGGGGCGCGGCAAGGCATTCAGTACTGCGTACGCTTCGGTCTCAGAGTGCGCGCCGGGGTCGGTCAGCAGCTGCAGCGCGAAGTCCTCGGCGAGCTCGCGCGGCACCAGCGGCGTGAAGGCCTGCAGCAGCTCAACGCGCGCGCCTACGTCGCCGCGCTTGCCCTTGCCGCCCCACTGCCGCCAGAACGACCAAAGCGCCGTGGTCCAGCGTGCGTCGGTGAAGGCCAGCGCCGCGCGCGACCAGCCCTCCAAGAGCGCCAGCGACCAGTCCGAGTCGGTCGCGACCGCAATTAGCGCCTCCGCAGGCTGGCCGAAGTGTGCCTCCCAGTGGCCTGGCGGCACGAGCGCGAGCGTTTGCATCAGCCAATCTGCGCGCTGGCCTTTGGCCTGACTCGCCTGCTCCGCGATGCCGTCGCGCAGCGCCGCCGGGTCGAGCGCCTTGGGCGGCCTGGCGTCCAGCTTACCGTCTTTCCACAGCAGCATCGCGTCGGCGCGCTCGCGCATGCGTCCCGCGAACGCAGAGCCGGGCAGCCGCGCCAGGAGCGTTGGGGCAGCAGCACGCACCCCCGCGGCCCGATCGTCCAGCGCCGCCTCCAGCAACGGCTCGTCTTCGGCGCCGAGGCCGATCTCGCAAGCCATGAGCATGTCGGCGCGCGTGTCAGCCTTCTCGCTTTTCCAGACGGCGGCGACCCACTCCCGCGCCCGTTCTACGTCCATCGCGCGCAGGCGGCGCAGCACCGCGACGCGCTGCCCGGCGCTGCCCTCGTTCCAGATCGTCTCGGCGACGGCCGGCACATCGTCCGTCATGTCGCCGAGGGTCTGGCCCACCCAGGACCAGGCGGGATTGAAGCCAGCGAGCCAGCGTCCGCGCTCGCCCAGCAGCGGCGCCACCAGGGCGCGCAGCGCGTTCGTGCGCAGGCCAAGTGCCGCCGGCAGCAGGTCGTATGGCAGGCGTAGTCCGGCCTGGCGCAGGCGCTCCAGCGCCTCGGGCAAGAGGTCGTCATACATGCCCGCCAGCAGGGGAGCAAGCAGCAGCGCGGCGGCGGGCGAGCACGCGGGCAGCAGCTCGTGCGGTGCTGGCGTGGGCAGCGCTGCGACTCGCGGCGGCATGTAGCCGGCGCGCTGGTAGACGGCACGTGCGCCGGCCTGGAGCAGTAATCTGCGCTCGGTGTCGCCCGCAGCCAGCGCGGCCGCGAGCGCATCCACAGGCGTGCCGGTGGCAGCCTCCCGCATGCCTGCCTGGGCGGTGCCCACCAGCGCCGTCGCCACGAAGGTATCCATCAGGCGGCTCCTCCCAAGGCGTGGTACGTGCCCTCGGCGATCATGCCGAGTGGCCGCAGCGTCTCGCTGTTCCACTCGCCCGCCAGATCCACCGCCGCGCCACCCGACAGCGTCAGCAGACGCCAGTGATCGTCGTCCACCAGCGGCAGCGCGACGCCTTCCCGGTCGACGACATGCCAGGCGGCGCCACCCTCGGCGCAGACTGGAGTGACGGCGCGCAGGACGCAGAGAAAGCGATCGTGCCAGGGCTGGCGCGCCAGCGCATCGGCGATGGTTCTCAGCGCAGCCTGGATTGTGTCTGCGCCTGGCATGGCGGTGAGCGGGCGCAATTCGCCGTGCCGCGCGTCGAAGCGCGCGCGCAGCGGCGCCGCGCCGGGCCAGAAGACGAGCTCGGCTCGCTGGGCGGTGCCGGGCAGCAGCTGCTCCTTGAAGGGCTGGCCCATGAAGGAGAACTGCAGTAGCAGCGCGGGGCGGCGTGTCTCGGCACCGAGCAGCCAGGTGCGCTGGGTGCGCCCGCGGTCCTCATCCACCACATGCTGGCCCAGCACTAGCCAGTCGTCCAAGACGTGTTCGCCGCGCTCGCCCACCTCTTCTTCCTTGAGCGCCCAGCCGACGAGCTGGCGCACGTCTTCTTGCAAGGCGGCATCCAGCGCCTCGATGCGCGCGAAGCTGTGGGTCAGCAGCGCCAGCCGGCCCAGCTCGCCCAGCAGCTTCTCCGGCCACTCGCGCGAGGCGCCGGGGATGCCGGCCATCTGGCGCAGCCGCGCTGCGAGGCCGGGCGCCTGGGCATCCACCATCGCCGCTGCCTGCCGCTCCCAAAAGGTCGCGGGCTGCGACTCGACGCTGGCGAGGCCGTTGCGCACGAGGTCGCTCATCCAGAGATCGAGGCTCGCGACGCCGCGCTGCACCAGCGTCAGGCGTTTTTCCGCACGTTTGGCGGCGGCTTTGGCGGCCTCCTCCGGCGCGGTCTTGGCGTCTTTCTGCTCCGTCTTCGTGGCGCGCTGCTCGGCGGCAGTGGCGCGCTTCGCCAGCCAGGCGCGTACCCACTCTGGCGGCTCCGCGGCCGGCACGCTCTGCGCAGCGACGCTCAGCAGCAGCAGGCCGAGGCCATGCTTACAGGGGAACTTGTGGCTGGGGCATGAGCACTTGACCGTCATGCTCGCCAGCTCGACCTGCACCTGGTAGAGCGCGCTGCCCTGGCACTCGCCCCAGACCGCTTCCTCGCTCTGCCCCAGGGACTTCCAATGGCGTGGGTTCGCGAGTTTCTTGCCGTTGGCGGCGGAGCCGCTATCCGGAGCCAGCGCCAGCACCTGGTCGCTGGTGAGCTGTATCCCCACGTCCACCTCCCCATAGTTCGTGGAGCAATCTGCCGGCGGTTATCATCCAGCAGATTGTTCCGTGCGAGTATGGCAGAAGTGGTTGTGGCTGTACAGTGACACTCCCCACGCTGGAGCATGCTGTGAGCATGCTACAATGGCGGCCGAAGACCCTGTCGGTAGGGCGCCGACGATGAGGATTTGGCGTGTGACCGCGCTCTGAGCTTATAATAGGCGAGCTGAAATCTGAACGCCGTTGAGAGCATGATCTGGAGGGCATAAACGCTATGGGTCTCACCACGAGCAAAGCGCAGCTCCTCACTGACCTGCAGGACGAACAGGCCCAATGGGAGGCGTTGCTGGGCGACATCGGCGAAGCGCACATGACCCAGCCGGGTGTCGCGGGAGAGTGGTCGATCAAGGACATCGTTGCCCATCTGACCGCTTGGCGCCGCCGGACGGTGGGGCGATTCCAGGCAGCGCTGCGCCATGAGCCAACGCCTCCACCACCCTGGCCGCCAGAGTTGCCGACGGACGACGAGATCAACGCCTGGATGCACGCGTCCGACCGGGACCGCCCGCTCGCCGACGTGCTTGCGGAGTCGCGCGCCGTCTTTCAGCAGCTCGTAGACACCCTCAGCGCATTTCCTGAAGCAGAGCTGCTCGACCCCATGCGCTTCGAGTGGATGGGAGATGAGCCGTGGAATGGCGCGGCGCTCTTCGGCCATTTTCACGAGGAACATGAGCCAGATATGCGGGCCTGGCTGGACCAGATACGGCAGGAAAGGCAACAGGGGAGCTAAGCCTGGGCTTTGCTCGTTGCAGCGCAACAGTTCAGCGGGATGGTGGAGGGCGAGGGGCTAGCCGGCGAAGATAGGGTCGCGTGGGAGCCGCGGCTACGGCAGAAGGCGCGGGCCCCGCTCAAAGAGCGAAAGCAGCGCGAGACCTTCTGCCGTACCGTGACGAGACAGAGCCTGCGCTCGGTTTGATTGTCACCGAGCGGGATCGAGAGGCTGGCCGCCTCAGCGCGAGACACGGCCGCCGATGCCGCGGCCGCCAGTGACGACATGGACGATCAACAGGAGCACGATGGCACCAACAACGGCTGTCACGAAGGTCCAGAAGATGCCGTTCACGTCGACGCCGAACAGCCCGAGGACGAATCCGCCGAGCAAGCCCCCTAAGATGCCGACGATGATGTTGCCCAGAATCCCGAGCTTGTTGCCCTGGACGACCTGGTCGGCGATCGCGCCGGCGATGCCGCCGAGCACGATCCACACGATCCACGCCCAGAGCGTGCCCAGAACGCTGGCCAACACAAACGAAACGAGTGCGAACACGGGCCTACGCCTCCCTCCCATTCAACGAAAATCACGACCCACCGCTGGTCCGGCAGAGTGTGCCCTTCGTCTCCCTCCGCTGCCCCGACGACGCGTGCTGGCAACGGCTCGAGCTCGACGTCACCGCCACAACTGGCTGACCTAAGGCCGGTCGTCCCGGCGAGGAGCACAACTCAGGCTTACCTGCGCGAAGCAGAAAGCGTGCCAGCGTTGCGTGCCGCCTGCGGCTCCGCCCTCGTCGCTCTCGTCTGCCGCCCCTCACTCCTGCCCCGCGCGCTCACTCTCCGCCGCGTCGGCTTGCAGGGCCACCATCACCTCCGCCGCCGCGCGCTCGCCGGATTGCACCGCGCCGTCCATGTAGCCGTTCCAGACCGTGGCCGTCTCCGTCCCTGCCCAGTGCAGCCGCCCGATCGGCGCACGCAGCGCCTCGCCATATGCCGTCCAGACGCCGGGCGGCATGTATGCGGCGTACCCGCCGCGCGTCCACTCCTCCTCCGCCCAGCTGTGCTCCACGTACTCCGTGGGATCGCCGGCGCGCTCGCCGAAGTAGCGCATCAGGCACTCGAGGACGGCGGCGCGCCGCTCCTCTGCCGGTTTGCGCATCCACTGCCGGCCTTCGTCGCCCTCGACGAAGCCGAGCAGGACACCAGGCTGGCCGCTCTCCGGCGAGTTGTCGAAGGTGATGCGGACGGCGCCACTATCGCTGGATGCCTGGCCCGTCAGCCCTTCGTCGCGCCAGAATGGCTGTGGATAGAGACACTGCACCCGCGCGACGGCGCCCATCGGCGTGCGCTGCGTGAGCTGGTCGCGATGGCCCGGCAGCGCCGGCCGGTACCGGATGCGACCGGCCAGGGTGGGCGGGATGGCGACGATGGCGCGCCGCGCCGAGACGCTGCCCTGCGCGCTCTCCACACGCACGCCCTGCTCATCCTGCCAGATGGTATGCACGGGAGCGTTGAGGCGCACGCGGTCGCCCAGCGCCGCGGCGACCCGCTCGGCCACCTGCTGCGCGCCGCCGCTGAAGCGGCTCTCCTGTGCTCCGCCTGTCACGCCCAGCAGGTCCATCAGCCCACCGGCAGAGTGGATGTAGAAGAGCACGTGCAGCAGCGAGAGGTCGCGCGGCTCGGCGGAAAAGACGGCCTCGATGCCGAGCGTGAGCAGCCCCCGTGCGCCGTCGGACGCGACGTGGGCGTCGAGCCAGGTGGCTAGCGTCTGCGCGTCCCAGGTGGCGGCCTCGCGCGCGGCCCACGGCGCCTCCAGCGGCACAGCGTTCGCCAGCTTGTTCAGCGCCAGGATAGCCTCGATAACGTCCGCCGAGACGACGATCTCGGCGGTCGGCATCGCTCCCACGTAGGTGTGGCGTTCCCCGTCGCGATAGTGCACAATGCCGCCGCTGTCGTGCGTCTTGAAGGTGGCGACGCCCACCGCGGCCGCCAGCGCGCCGATACGCCGCTGCGTCGGACCGATCCACTGGCTGCCGAGGTCGAGCGGCGTGCCATCGGCCGCCGGCCGTGTGTAGAGACGCCCGCCTACACGGTCGCGCGCCTCGTGCACGAGCACCCGTACGCCGGCGGCGGCCAGTACACGCGCGGCGCTGAGGCCTGCCAGACCGGCGCCGACCACGACGACATCCGCCTGTCGCCCTGCGTCGTCGGTGGTGGCCCTGGCTGGCGCCGTCGCCAGCAGCACATACTGCGCCGTCTCCGGCCACTCGACATGCACCGGTCGTGTGATGGTGGTGGTCATAGCCTGTGCTCGCTTATCTCCGCGGTCGGGGCGCATCGCGCCCCTTTCCGGGGGGAAGTCAGTGCCGACATGAAGATATGGAGATCATGATAGCACGGCGCAACGCGTCACTTCGCGTCACTTCGCGTCACCTACCGGTACGCCTCGGCCTGGAGGTTGAAGAGCTCGGCATAGCGCCCGCCCAGCGCCAGCAGCGCGGCGTGCGTGCCCTCCTCCAGGATGCCGCCGTGCTCCAGCACCAGAATGCGGTTCGCCAGCCGCACCGTGCTGAAGCGGTGCGAGATGAAGATGGCAGACTTGCCGGCGGTGAGCTGGCGGAAGCGCGCGAAGACCTCGTATTCGGCCTGCGGATCGAGCGAGCTCGTCGGCTCATCCAGAATCAGCACCTGCGCGTCGCGCATGAAGGCGCGCGCCAGCGCGATCTTCTGCCACTCGCCGCCGGAAAGCTGCTGGCCCTGGTCGAACCACTTGCCCAGCTGGCTGGCGTAGCCGTCTGGGAGCTTGGCGATCACGGCGTCCGCGCCGCTCTTGCCCGCCGCCGTCTCGATCTCCGGCCGCGCGTCAATCGCCTCGACGCGCCCCACGCCGATATTGCGCGCGGCGGTCAAGTAATACGTCACGTAATCCTGGAAGATGACGCCGATCTCCTGCCGCAGCGCCGTCAGGTCGTACTCCTTGATGTCGCGCCCGTTCACCAGAATCTCGCCCTCATCCGGGTCGTAGAGCCGCGCCAGCAGCTTGACGATAGTGGTCTTGCCGGCGCCGTTGCTGCCCACCAGCGCCACCGATTCGCCCGCTGCAATTGTGAAGCTGACGTCGCGCAGCGCCGGCCCCTTCGCCTCGCGTCCCGGATAGGTGAACGAGACGTGGCGAAACTCGATGGTCAGGCCGTCCGTCGTCGGCTTGAGGCCGTCGGGCGGGCTGACGATGCGCGGCTCGTAGGCGAGGAAGTCGAAGAGCGTGTTGACGAACAGGTTGTTCTCGTACGTGTCGGAGATGCCGCTGAGGATGCCCTGGAAGGCGCTGCCCAGCCCCAGCGCCGCTGCGGTGTACATGACGAGGTGGCCGAACTCGATGTGCCCCTGGACGGTCTGTACCGCGACGTAGAGATAGATGGCGCCGTTGACGAGCAGCGTGCCAAGCCCCCAGGCGAAGGAGGCGAAGTAGCGCGGCACGATGATGCCCCGCGCCTGCGTGTAGAAATCGCCGGCCAGCTTGCGATACAGCCGGATGAAGAAGTCGCCCAGGCCGAAGAGCTTGATCTCCTTGTTGTACGTGTCCGTGGTCAGCAGCGTGTTGTAGTAGCTCATCTCGCGGCGCGCCGGCGACTGCCGGCGCATCAGCTGATAGCCCCACCAGCCGTAGCGCATACTGGCGACGAACGACGGGATCGGCGCGATCAGCGCCAGCAGCGCAATCCACCACGCCAAGTGCAGCAAGATCACGATCATCGAGAAGAGCGTGACCGCCGAGCGCGCCATGCTGAAGGTGTCGGAGATCATGCCGATGGGGCGCGACGAGGCTTCTTTCTGCGCCTGCTGCAGCGCGTCGTAGAAGGTAGCGTCCTCGAAGAATCCGAGGTCGAGCGTGTTGGCCTTCTCCATCACTTGCAGCTGCACGGTGTACGACATGCGCTCCTGCAACAGCTGCTGCACGACGTTTGACCCCGTCTGCAGCAGCGCGCTGAACGCCTGCAATGCGAACTGCGCGACGACGATCCAGATCACCACCGTCATCGTGCCGCCCGCGCCCTTGGCATTGATGGCGTGCTGCACGTCGGTGATGAGCTGCCCGGAGACGACGGCGGTCGCCGCCGGCACGATGCCCTGCGCGGCGTAGAGCAGCGCCAGCAGCACGGTGAAGACGGCGTCGGTCGCCCAGACCAGCTTAAGCACGCGGGGCAGGCTGGTGAAGGCCGTCAGGATCTGGCGCGGCGAGAGCACGTCGTCGTCACTGGCGTGGCTGTTCCAGCGCGGGCGTTTGGGCAGCCGCAGCAGCGGCGGGCGGCGCTGCTTGCCCTGCGGGGGCGCGGCGGCTTCCGCTTTGGTCTCGACGGTCGCGATACGTCACCTCGCTCTCGGCGCGCCCCCTGGCAGTAGCAGAGGACTTCAATCTGCCTGTCACCATAACAGTATGCCTAAGAATCCTGACAGGCAGTGTCAAGATGCGACGGGCTGTCTGGTCTGTAATCCCTTCGCGTCCAGTATGCCCGACGGCGGGCCGCGCCGATACTGGTGGATAGGTCAGTCTTGGCCTGCCTGCCCCGCCACCACCCAAACGGCCAGGTCGCCGCAGGCCGAACGAGGGGCGCGGCGCCCGCCGGCGCGACGTATTCTCCAAACACAGCGCTGCGCCGGGTGCGTTTTCCTGGCGCGGCACATAGCTGGCACATACGTGGCAGAGCAGTGAGGAGCAAGAGACCAATGACGGATGCACAAGCCGCGCCTCAGCAGCAGTCGGCGCTGGGCACATTTTCTGATGAGCTGGCAAGCGTAGTGGAGCGTGCCGCGCGCTCGATCGTCACCGTGGCGGCGCGCCCGCGCCAGTCCGCGAGCGGCATCCTCTGGCGCACGGAGACCGAGACGGTAGTGCTGACCGCCGACCACGTCATCGAGCGCGAGGACGACATCAACGTTACGTTGCCGGACGGGCGTAAGGTGAAGGCGCAGCTGGTGGGGCGCGATCCTGGCACCGACCTCGCGGTGCTGCGCCTGCCGGGCACGGACCTGGGCACTGCCAATGTCGCGGCGGAGACCGCCGAGGGGGCAAAGGTCGGCCATCTGGTGCTGGCCATTGGCCGGCCGACGGACGGCGGCCCGCGCGTCTCGTTCGGCGCCATCAGCAGCATCGAGGGGCCGCACCGCTCGTGGCATGGCAGTGAGATCGAGAACATCATCTTCGCCGACGTTACCCTGTACCCAGGCTTTTCCGGCGGCCCGTTGGTCGACCTCGCCGGCCGTGTCGTGGGCCTCAACAGCTCGCATCTGGCACGGCAGAGCAGCACGGCGCTGCCGGTGGTCACGCTGCGGCGCGTCGCCAATACCCTGGTGACGCATGGCAAGGTCAAGCGCGGCTACCTCGGCATTGGGACGCAGCAGGTGCCGCTGCCGGCGGCGCTGGCGCAGAAGGCCGGCGTCTCCCAGGAGGCGGCGCTGCTGATCGCGACCATTGAGGCGGGCAGCCCCGCCGAGCAAGCTGGACTGCTCATCGGCGACCTGCTGCTGACGCTGGGTGGCCAGTCGGTCACCGACGCGGAGACGCTGCGGGCGCAGCTTGGCGGCGACAAGCTCGGCCAGAGCACCGCGGCGAAGATCCTGCGCGGCGGTGAGCCGCAGGAGATCGCCGTCGTCATCGGCGAGCGGGCGTAACGGGCGCCAGGAACCCAACGATTCGCGGGGGCGGAGCGCATGCGCCATGACGGGCGCACAGCGCCCCCCGCACCTGAATAGATACGGAGCTACGATCATGTCGAGTATAGGTGGATTGGCACTCGCCGAGGAGCTGGCGGAGGTCGCGCAGCGCGTGCGCGCCAGCGTCGTACAGGTGCGGGCGGGCCGCGGCGGCATCGGTTCCGGCGTGATCTGGCGCACGAGTCAGCCGGAGGCCGCCGATGCTGAGGCGGAGGCAACCGTCATTACCAACGCGCACGTCGTGCGTGCCGCCCGCCAGGAGACGTTCACGCTGCGCCTCGCCGACGGGCGCGAGCTGACGGGCACGGTGACGGCGGTGGACCCGGAGCACGACCTCGCCGCGCTGCGCGTGCGCGGCGCCGGGCTGCGCCCGGCGGACATCGGTGATTCGTCGGCGCTGCGCGTCGGTGAGCTGGTGCTGGCGGTGGGCAACCCGTGGGGCATCGAAGGCGCCGTCACGGCCGGGGTCGTCGCGGCCCACGCGCCCGTCGACCCGGATGTGGCCGTCGAGCCGGCCGAGGAAGACACGCCGGACGACGCGCCGCGAGGCGGCCCCGGGCGCTGGAGCCTGCGCGGTGTCGACCTGATTCAAGCCGACATTCAGCTCTACCCCGGCAACTCCGGAGGACCGTTGGCGGACGCCCGCGGCCGCGTGGTCGGCATCAACGCGATGGTCGGCGGCGGGCTGGCATTTGCGATTCCTAGCCGCACCGTGCAACACTTCCTGGAGGACGCCGAGCAGACCACACAACGCCTCTATCTCGGCGTGCAGGTCTTCACGGTGCCGCTGCCGGCAGCGCTGCGCCAGCGCCTCAGCATCGCGCAGGGCTCGGCCGTGCTGGTCGGCGGCGTCGAGGCGGACACTCCCGCGGAGGCGGCCGGCGTCCTCATCGGCGACATCCTGCTCGCGGTGGACGGGCAGCCAGTGCTGAGTGCGGAACGTCTCGCCCGTTTGTTGAACCGCGGGGCCACGGCCGGTCAGGCACGCACGCTGGCGCTCGTGCGCGGCGGCCAGCGCCTGAGCCTGGCGCTCACCCCCGTGGTGCAGGCGGCGGCGTAAGATAGAACGCGTAGGATAGAACGGGACGAGCACGGTGGGCGGCGCGCTGAGGAATGCGCGTCCGCCCGCCGTGTCTTCGCTCGTAGAGCGCGATGCTGTGCTGAGGAGGCGATGTGGCAGTACGTGTCTACATCGTGGCGGCCTATCCCACGATCCGTGCCGGACTGGCGGCGCTCGTGCGCGAGCAGCCGGAGTGGTCGCTGGCGGGGCAGGGCGCGCCCGAGACAGCGCTGAGCGCCGGGCCGACTCTCGCCGCGGCGGGCGAGGGACCGCCGGATATCGTGCTGGCCGATCTGGACGGCATCAACGACGCCGGCGCGGTTGAGGCGCTGCTCGACGCCCTGCGCCCTCGCAGCGGCTTCGTCGCCCTGCTCGCGCCGTCCGCGGCGGAAGTGCGTGGGCGGCCCGCGCGCGCAACGGGCGCCACTCTGGGCGAGGTGGCACGGGCCGCGGAGTCCGATGAGCTGGCTTTCGCGGCGCTCTTGCGCGACGCCACCACGGAGGAGATCGTGGCGGCGATGCGCGCGGTTGGCGGTGGACTGGTCACGCTGGATCGCCGGCTGGCGCACGGGGCGCTGACGGCGCCGGAGCGTGTCACCGCGCCGACGGAGCTGGCAGCCGGCGCGGGGGAGCCCCTCACCCCACGCGAGCGCGACGTGTTGCAGCTCATGGCCGAGGGGCTGCCTAACAAGCTGATCGCGGCACGGCTGTCTATCAGCGAGCACACCGCCAAGTTCCACGTCTCGGCGATCATGACCAAGCTAGGCGCGGCCAGCCGCACCGAGGCCGTTACCATCGGCGCCCGGCGCGGCCTGCTGATCCTCTAGGTGGCGTAGTGTAAGATCAACGCCTGCTTTGCGTCGAAGGAAAGTCCGCTCTGCGCATACGCGCCAACCGTCCACAGCTCGCTGGCCGAGACCAGTGACACTGCATTCAGTTCATTGAACGCGGCGCCGGGCGCCGGCACCGTCAGCGTGTTCCAGGCCTTGCCGTCCCAGTGTAGGACGGCGGGCCGCGTGCCGTCAGCCGAGAACGTCTGCCCCACTGCCCAGACATCAGAAGGCGAGTGCGCCGCGACACCATTCAGCTGAGGGTATTGCCCGGTTGGGCTGCCCACGTTGACAGTTGCCCATTGCTTGCCGTCAAAGTGCATGATGAACGTGCCATTGCCGCCGCTCCCCACCGCCCAGACGTCGTTGGCGGCGTCGGCCGAGACCGCGTAGAGGACGCCCGGTGGAGTGTGGGGGATCGCCGTCCACTGCTTGCCGTCCCAGTGCTCGATCAGCGCTGGGAAAACGCCCGCGCAGTTGTGGGCGCCGTTGCCGCCGACGGCCCAGATGTTGGTCGGCGAGATCGCGGCAATGCCGAAGAGCGTCACCCCATCCAGTGGCACCGGCAGCGGATTCGACGCCGGGCGCGGAGCCAGGCTCCACCTGGCGCCGTCCCACTGCTCGATGGTCGAGCCGGTGCCCACCGCCCAGACGTTGGTGGCCGAGAGCGCCGCCGTGGCGTAGAGCGTGTCGCCATACTGGTGCGTGCTGGCGGCGGCGGGCACGACCGTCCAGGCAACGCCATTCCAGTGCTCGATCAGCATCTGATGTGTCCCGCTCCCGCTCGTGCTGGAGCCAACTGCCCACACGTCCTTCGAGCTTACGGCAGAGACGGCGTTGAAGGTGTCGTCGTAGGCGACATCGTTGCCGTTTGGCACGACAGACCAGCCGGCGCCGTTCCAGTGCTCGGCCAGCGTCCCGTTGGCGGAGCTGCCCACCGCCCAGACGTCATTCTTGTCGATGGCGGTGACGCTATGCAGCTGGTTCGAGACCGTGCCGGGGCTGGGACTGGCCACCGTCGACCACGCGCCACCACTCCACTGCTCCACCAGGGTCGCGCCGGGGCCGCCAACGGAGGCGAGCTGCCCGACGGCCCAGACGCTGCCGCTCGCCGTCGCCGCGACGCCGGCCAGCCCCTGCGCGGTAGGCAGGCTCGGGCCGGAGACGATGCTCCACCGCGCTCCGTCCCAGTGCTCGATCACCGGGTTGAACCCGGCCGAGTGATCCGTCGCATAGGCGCGATAGCTGCCCACCGCCCAGACATCATGCGACGAGGACGCCGCGATACTGGCGAAGGTGAACGACCAGGCGTCCTTCTCTGACGCGGGGTTTGGGAATGGCACGGCCGACCAGCGCGTGCCATTCCAGTGCTGTATGGTGGCGCCCTGCGCGGCGCCACAGCCCTGCACGCTGGATTGGACGCCCGTGCCAACGCCCCATATGTCGTTGGCTGAAACCGCCGCCAGCCCGCTGAGAAAATTGGAGTTAGCGCCTGACGCCGCGCTCGCTACGACACTCCACTGCTGTCCGTTCCAGTGCTCGATAGAGGCGCCGGCGACCCACACGTCGGAACTGGAGAGCGCCGCGACCGCGTTCAGCAGGGAACTGGGTGTCCCAGTCTGGGGAGGCGCCAGGCTGACGACGCTCCACGCGCTGCCATTCCAGTGCTCGACCAGCGCATGCTGGACAGGCGCCACGCCCGGGCTGGAGGTTGTCGAAGCGCCAACGGCCCAGGCATCCGACGCCGTTACCGCCGCCACGCCGTTCAGCTGGCCATTGTCTTTGCCGAGATCGGGCGCTGGAATCACGTTCCAGCTGCTGCCGTTCCAGTGCTCGATCAGCGCCTGTGTCACATCGCTGGCACTGGACTGATAGCCCACCGCCCAGACATCGTTGGCGCTGGCGCCCGCGACGCCTTGCAGGATGTTGTACTGCGTGCCGGGATTCGGGCTGGGCACGAACTTCCACTGGCTGCCGTCCCAATGCTCGAACAGGGTGCGCTGCAAGCTATCGGCACCCTCATATTGCCCCACCGACCACGCGTCGGTGGTGGAGAGCGCCGTCACGGCGGTGAGCCGCCCCTCCGCGCCGACGCCGGGGCTCGGCACGTTGGTCCAGCCCTTCGCGAGCTGCACCGCCGTCACGCTGGGCGAGGCCGCAGGTGTCGTGCTCGCCTTCGTGCTCGTGCTCGGGCTGCACGCGGCCAGCGTGGCCGCGACGAGGAGCGCCGCCACGCCAAGTGCGCGGCGCGGGCGCCTACCTAGGGTCGCAATTCGCCAAGAAGGGCGCATGGGATGAATCCTCCCGCGAGCGGACGTGTGCGGCTGACTGCCAGTCGCCTGCAAATAAGACGTGCAAACTAGCAGCAAATTGGTGGCCAATCTGTGAGCTTGCTCACACGTCCGGTATGCCTCGCACGAAGTCCCGTTGGTTTGACGCGCGCCGTGCCAGCGGGATAGCATGACGCTGGCTTCCTCCCGCGCTACGCTCGGTGGGCGGGCGATGCCGCAGCGAGAGGCGAGCGCGCGTGACGATTGCGGAGCAGGACGGCGCCACGGCGCTGGCGCGCGAGGATGAGTGGCTCTGGGGCTGGGATCCGACCCCCGGGATCGTCTCGGTCTGGGCCGAGCACGATGGGCGCGCGCTCATCTGGCGGCGCATCCCCGGTCTGGAGCGGCCAGTGCGTGAAGAGGCGCGCTTCCGCCCCTTTCTGCTGCTGGCCGATCGCGGCGACCTGGCACACCTCGGCGCGCGGCTGTGCGAGGAGGGAGCGACGGGCTGGGACGGGCCAGGCGTCGTGGCCGTACGCGAGCTAGCCGGCCCCGGCCGTCTGCGCTACCTGGCCAGCGCGCGCTCGTCACGCGAGCTGGAGCGCGCGGTGCTGGCCGGCGCCGCCACGCGGCTGGGGCGCACGGTCGCGCGGCTAGGCGAGCTGGACGGCGAGGATGTCTTGCAGTTGCCGCCCGAAGAGCAGTATCTCGTCGCGACCGGCCGCACCTACTTCCGCGGCCTCACCTTCGACGACCTGCATCGCCTGCAATTCGACCTGGAGACTACCGGCCTGCATGCCAGCCGCGACCGCGTCTTTCTCGTCGCCGTGCGCGACAATCGCGGCCTGGAGCGCACGCTGGACATCGCGGAAGGCGGGCTGGAGGGCGCCGAGGCCGAGGCCGACCTGATCCGCCGGCTCGCCGCGCTCATCCGCGAGCGTGACCCCGACGTGATCGAGAATCACAACCTGCATGGATTCGACCTGCCCTTCCTCGCCAGGCGCGCCCAGCTGCTTGGGGTGCCGCTGGCGCTGGGCCGCGCCGGCGCGCCGGGACTGCGGCAGCGCCCCGCCGCGCGTGGCTACGGGCCCTGGCGCATGGACGGCCCCGGAGGGGGCGCCGGCGATACGGCGACGCGGGAGCGCACTGGCCGCTGGGTGGCGCCCGGCCGTGAGCTGATCGACACGCTAGACGCCGTGCGGCGCTACGACTTCGCCGCGCGCGACCTGCCCGGGCACGGCCTCAAAGCGGTGGCACGCCATTTTGGTCTGGTGCCGGAGCAGCGCGAGTACGTGGCGGGGGCGCAGGTGTTTGCCACCTGGACGCGTGACCCCGAGCGCGTGCGCCACTATGCCCTGGACGACGTGCGCGAGGTGGAGGGGCTGGCGCGGCTCCTGGGCGGCGCGGCCTTTGCCCTGGCGCGAATGGCGCCGCGGCGCTACGAGCGGCTGGCGGACGCCGGGCCGGCCACCGGCATCCTCGATCCGTTGATCGTGCGCGCGTACCTGCGCGCTGGGGAGGCGCTGCCGGCGCGGGCCGTCGGCGACGGCACCCCGCACAGCGGCGCCGCGCTCTATCTCTTCGCCGCGGGCGTCGCGCGGCGCGTCGTCAAGGCGGACGTCTCCAGCCTGTATCCGTCGCTGATGCGCCAGTATCGCATCGGCCCCGCCTCCGATCACCTCGGCGCGTTGCTGGCGCTGGTGGATCGGCTAGTGGAGCAGCGGCTGGCCGCCAAGGCGCGTGCCCGGCAGGCGCCACGCGGCTCCTCCGCGCGCCACACCGACGAAGCGCTTTCGGCCGCGATGAAGATCCTCGTCAACTCGGCGTATGGCTATCTCGGCGCCGTCGGCCTGACACGCTTTGCCGATGTGGACGCCGCCAATGAGGTGACGCGCCGCGGACGTGAGGTGCTGGGCCTGCTCTGCCGCGAGCTCGCCGCGCGCGGTGCGACGCTGCTGGAGGGCGACACCGACGGCGTCTACTTCGCGGCGCCCGAGGAGTGGGACGAAGTGGACGAGCGGCGCGTGGTGGCCGAGGTCGCCGCCCTGCTGCCGCCGCTGGTGAAGCTCGAGTTCGAGGGCCGCTATGCCGCGATGCTCTCGCACGAGCCGAAGAACTACGCACTGCTGGCGTACGATGGCACGCTCACGCTGCGTGGGGTCGCCTTCCACTCCAGCCGCGCCGAGCCATTCGGCGAAGCGTTTCTGCGCCAGGCAGTCGGCTGCCTGTTGGCCGGCGACGTGCCGGGCGTGCGCGCGGCGTATCTGCAGACAATCGCGGCGCTGCGCCGGCGCGAGCTGCCGACTGGGCAGGTGGCGGCCCGGGTGCGGCTCACCAAATCGCCGAAACAATACCTGGCCGTACGCGGCTCCCGGCGCGAGCTCGCCTACGAGGCGCTGTTGGCGAGTGGGCGCGACCGGTGGGAGGCCGGCGACAAGGTGCGCGTCTACCGCGCGACGGGAGGGCGTGCCGCGCTCGCCGCTGAGACGGAGGACGAGCCGGCGGCAGCGGAACAGCCGCGTGACTACGACGTGCCGCACTATGTGCGGCTGCTGCGCGAGACCTTCGCCGCGCGCCTGGCCCGCGCGTTCACCCCCGATGACTTCGCCGTCGTCTTCGGCGATCCCGAGCAGCCCTCGCTCTTCGCGCCGTCCATCGAAGCGGTCCACTCGGTGCTGACCTCACTCATGGAGTCGAGCGGGCTGTGACACTCCCCTCGCCTTAAGGCGGGGGCTTCTCGGTCTAGCGAACTAGGCCGAGCTACGTGCCGGGTGTCCACCGGAACTACTGCGCCAAGGGCGCAGATACTTCACCTGCGTTGGCAGGGAGCGTCCTGGGAACATGACACCATACTGACTGAGTGCCAGGATATTGACCGCCCCGACAACATCCCGTGGCGCTGTCGTGCCGCAATGCGGGCAACGATAGATCCGGCGGTGCTTGCTCCGCTCCCCGCATACGGGACACGTCTGCGAGGTATAGTGTTCCGGCACCGTGATAGCGCCGGCGGTCTTGTAGTCCAACTGCTGGATGAGCTTGCGCGTGCAGGCGGTGCTTACCTGCTGAGCTTGCACCCGTCCGGTGCTCTGGGCAGCAGCATTAAACGGCTCGCCGACGTAGCAGGTGGCGCCGGGGAAGGCCGCAGCGATCGTATGCGTGGCCTTGTGCGTGGCGTCACGCACTTGGCGCTTCGTCTTGTCGAGCAGGTGATACTTGCGGCGTTGCAGGCGCTTCCAGCGCAGTGAGCCTGTGGTCTTGCCTGCTTGTGCCTGCTGGATAGCAGCCAAGGTCTTGTTGCGCCACTGGATGACCGCTTTCACCCCACGCCCGCTCACCAGGAACACCTTCGCGCCGTCCGTGGCGGCAAGGAGGGTATTCACGCCCAGGTCCACACCGATGACGGTCTGCTGCGGGCGGGGAAATTCCGCCACCTCGCAGACAAGACGCATGACACCGAACGACAGGCGCACCTCCATCAAGCGCCCAGGTAGCGTGATGGTCTCCGACAGGCGAAGGCGCAGTGTGCCACTTGTGCCGTGAGGCAAGATGAGTTGCCCGCCAC
>Ga0209647_1001430_pt1 | contig 20423 bp, 13 predicted proteins | sample GraSoi_2013_60cm_FD_185827 | JGI IMG/M metagenome (GOLD analysis project Ga0209647, IMG submission 185827) | Grasslands soil microbial communities from the Angelo Coastal Reserve, California, USA - Sample 9_17_2013_60cm (SPAdes) (version 2) | ecosystem: Environmental > Terrestrial > Soil >... | reverse complement strand
CCCGCCATGACGTGATCTTCTCGCCCGCGGTCGGGATCAGGCCGCGCGGCAGCAGCAGGATGATCACCAGGAACACCGAGCCGAGCAGGATCTGGCTCAGGTAATCGTTGTGCACCTGCTGCGTGAGGTACTGCTGGCCGGGCTCCAGGAGCAGTGCGCCCAGCACCGGGCCCGCCACCGTGCCCAGGCCGCCGAGGAAGGCCATCAGCGCGACGGTCAGATCGAAGATGGGGTCGAAGCCGGATTGCGGCAGGACCTGGCCGATGAAGAAGAACCAGAGCCCGCCAACCAGCCCGGTGATCACGGCAGAGATCACGAACGCGGCCAGCTTCACCGGCATCGCCCGTACCCCCAGGCCGCTGGCCCGGTCCTCGTCATCGCGGATGGCCCGCAGCTGCAGGCCGAACCTGGACCGCCGGATCAGCCACGAGAGAGCCATCGTGGCGACCGCGATGACCAGCGCGATGTAGTAGAAGCGCTGGTCGAAGGTGACCGGGCTCCACAGCAGGAAGGGGGCGTTCAGCCCGATGGTGCCGCCGGTGAAGGACAGGTTGAACGCCATCAGCTGGAAAATGAAGAAGATCGCGATGGTGATCACGACGAAGGTATGCCGCCGGACCCGCAGTGCGATCAGGCCGAACGGCACCGCGATGACCGCCGCCACGGCGGCGGCCAGCGGCAGCAGGGCGAACTCGGCCGGGCCGGTGACCTGCCAGTCCCTGGCCGCTATGCCTGCGGCGTAGGCGCCGCTGCCGAAGAACACCGCATGCCCGAGCGAGATGTAGCCCGAGTAGCCGGAGAAGATGTTCCAGGCCACCGCCGCCGCCAGGAAGATCATGGTGTCGACGCCGATGGTTGCGACCTGCTGATTCGTGAATACCAGCGGGAAGCCGCACGCGGCCAGCAGGAGGATGGCCGCCAGGCCGACGCGCCACAGCCCCGCGCCAGCACCGCTCATTGGGCCCTCGCCTCCTGGCGGCCGAACAGGCCCCTGGGCCGGAGCGTGAGCACCAGCACGAGTGCCGCGTAGAACACGGCCACCGCCCAGGTCGGATACCAGATGTCCACGATGGCCTCGGCCGTCAGCATGAACACCGCGGCAACGAGCGCGCCCCCGATGCTGCCGAGACCGCCGAGGATGATGACCGCCAGCAGCCGGGAGATCAGGTCGTAGCCACTGTTCGGGTTGATCCCGCCGCTGGTCGCGCCGTACACCATGCCGCCCGCCGCGGTGACGGCGACGCCGATCCCGAACGTCACCGCGGCCACCCGGTTCACGTTGATCCCGATCAGCCGCGCCGCCGTCTGGTCCTGCATCGTGGCCCGGACGCTGCGGCCGAACTTGGTCCGGTAGAGCAGCCCGTAGAGCGCGACCACCAGCGCCACCGCCAGGGCGAACCCGTACAGGTAGATATAGGGCAGGTAGAAGCCCAGGACGTGCAGGCTCGAGGTCACGTATGAGGCATTCAGCGTGATGTAGTTGGGTCCGAACGCCCAGTACAGGACGCCCTCGATGATGATCGCGACCGCGTAGCAGGCCAGCAGCGACATGGAGGTCCGCTCGCGGCCGCGCAGCGGGCGTATGAACGCCCACTGGATCGCGACCCCGATGACGAACATCGCGGGCACCGTGAGCAGCAGGCCGGCGAACAGGTCGAGGTGCAGGTGCACGGAGAGCGCGTAGCTGAGGTAGGCGCCCAGGACCACCATGATGCCCTGGGCGATGTTGATGATGTCGAGTACGCCGAAGATCAGCGTCAGCCCCACGGCCATCAGCGCATACACGCCGCCGCCGAGCACGCCGTTGACCACGGCGTGCAGGAGCTTAGTCGTCATCATCCGCCTCCGCGACGCGCCGTCCCGTGCCTCCAGACACTGCGTCCAGCCCGCTAGTCAGCTTGTCCAGGCCGGCTTCGGGTTGAGGATCTTCACCGAGCCCGCCGCGGCCGCGGGCAGCACCTGCACGAAGTTGCCGTTCTGCCACTGGAAGATGTACGTCGTCGCCTCGCCGTTGCGGCCGAGCGGGTCGAACTTGACCGGCCCCTGGACGCTGTTCAGCGTGACCCCGCTGTGCAGGTAGCTGATGATCTTTGCGTTATCGGTGCCGCCGGTGGCCGCCTGCGCCGCGACCTGGCCGACCGAGTAGGCCTCGGCCACGTCCGCGTTCACGCCGGAGGCGCTGCCGCCGTACTTGGCCACGTACTCGGAGACCATCTTCTGGCTCTGCGGGTTGGGCGAGCCGGGGTACCAGGCGTTCGGGACCATCATCCCGCTGGCGTTGCCCGTGCCGACCGCGCTGGTGAACGCGGAGCCCTGGTCCGGGCCGGCCGCGGCAATGAAGATCTTGGGGGTGTAATGCTGCTGCTCGAAGGCCTTCATGAAGGCGCCCACCGTGGGCACGTCGGTGGAGCCGAGCACCACCACCTGCGCCCCGCTGCTGGCGACGTTGTCGGCCGCCGGGGTGTAGTCCGGGACCTCGGCCGGGAAGATCTTGGAGTAGACGGTGCGGACGCCGGCCTGCTGCAGCGCGGTCTGGGTCAGCTGGACCGGCGGGTCAGCGAACGGGTCCTGCGCCATCGGGTAGGCCGCGGTCTTCGGCCGCTGGCTGGCCGGCAGTGACTTGAGCCAGTCCGCGAACGGCACCAGCTCGTCCTCGATCGGCAGGCTGACGTCGAACACGTTGTGGGCCTGCTGGTTGGCGGGGGTCGTGAAGACGCTGGGCGCACCGCCGGCGCCCTCGATGAACGCGTAGCCGTTCCGGGCGGCCACCATCGTGGCGGGCGTGGTCAGCAGCGAGGAGAACGGGCCGAAGGTCAGGTTCACGTGGTCGGTAGAGATCAGCTGGCTGTAGTTGGTGACCACCTGCGTGGGGCTGCTGGCGTCGTTGAGGATCTTCAGCCTCACCTGCCGGCCGAGCAGGCCGCCGGCGGCATTCACGTCGTGCGCCCAGAGCTGGTAGCCCTTCTGGAATGCCACGCCGTCGGCGGAGAAGTCGCCGGTCAGCGACAGTGACGCGCCGATGAGGATGGGCGCCTTGGTGGTCGTGGGAGTTGACGAGCTGCTGCCGCTGCTACTGCTACTGCTGCAGCCCGCAGCCAGGGCCGCCGCCACGCAGGTTGCGGCGCCCAGAGACAAGAACCGGGCGTGGTGAGATCTCATCCCCGGTCCTCCTTCCGATTGATGAATGGCCAAATTAGTACCGACCGCTGCGCGGCGCTCAGGCCGCGCGGCTCTGGCGGGTAACGGGAGCGGCCGCCCGGCGGCGGGCCGCCCCCGGTGTCCTCTCCCCCGGTGTCCTCTCCCCCGGTGTCGTCTCCCCCGGTGTCCTCTCCCCCGGTGTCGTCTCCCCCGGTGTCGTCTCCCCCGGTGCCGGCGGCCGGCTCCAGGCCGTCGGAGACATCCGAGTCCTCGCTGATCAGGTCCAGGCCGGCCGACTGCGCCTGGAGCTCAAGCAGTGCCGTGAAGTCCAGCTCGCCGTATCCCCGGCCAACCAGGCTCTGCACGATCTGGTGCACCAGCGAGGCCACGGGCAGCGGGACCTCGCGCTCCCTCGCGGCCGCCAGACCGAGATCGAAGTCCTTGCGCAGCAGCGTGCTGGTGAACGTCGGCGTGAAGTCCAGGTTGACGAACGCCGGTGTCTTGTACCGCGTGAAGAGCGAGCCCATCACGCTGGAGTTGATGCAGGCGAGGAACGCCTCCCTGTCGACCCCGCTCTTCTGAGCCAGGATGGTGATCTCCGCCATGGACTGGGCAACGGTTCCCAGGAAGAGGTTATGGCAGAGTTTCACGATCCGGGCCAGTTCGCCCTCCCCGACGTACGTCGCCCCCGCGCCGAGCAGGTTCAGGTAGGGCTCCGCGGCCTCGAACGCGGCACGCGGGCCGGAGACAGCCAGGGTCAGCCTGCCCGCCCTGGCCACCCGAGGGTTGCCCATGACCGGGGCCGCGAGGAGCTCGGCGCCGCGGGCGGCCACCTGCTGGCGGACGTGCGCGGACGCGTCGGCCGAGATGGTGGAGCAGTCCACGAGGATGGACGGTACCGCGGCCTCCGACATCAGCCCGCCCTCGCCGAGCACGGCGTCGAGGAGGTCCTGGGGTGTGCCGACGGTGGCGAAGACGATATGGCAGCCGGCCAGGTCCGCCGCGGAGTCGACGACCTTCGCCCCTAGCGCGGCCAGCGGCTGGGCCTTGGCCCGCGTCCGGTTATAGACCGCGACGTCACAGCCGGCCGCCAGCAGCCGTCCGACAAGCTCCGCGCCCATCCGCCCGGTTCCCAGCCAGCCGAGCCGATGGTCACCGCGCTGATCTGCCATGTCGTCACCCGCCCGACCCTCGTTACAATCGTTTGCGCCCATCGTTTGCGCTTGACATTGGACCACGAGTCGCCCGCTTGTCAACGGCCGCCGGCCAGCTGTTACCTGATCGGAGTCCGAGCGGGAAAGCACAGCAGCGAAGGCGCGGCCGCCGCACCGGCCGCGCAATCGGATGCAACACTGGTGGCATGGCGGACCGGCGCGTCGCGATGGCCATCGAGCACTGGGCGGCCCGCTTTACCGCCAACGGGGTGGACGCGGCCGACTTCACGCGGGTGACCTCCGCCATCGACAGCTGGGACGAGTGGTGCTCCGCGTGGTGCCGCGCCGCCGCGGAGCATGAGGAACTCGGCCGGCGGGCGCTCGGCGACGGGCGCGCCCTGTCCGGAGGCAGCCACCTCGCCCAGGCGGCCGTCTACTACCACTTCGCGAAGTTCCTGTTCGTTCAGGACCCTGGCCAGCTGCGGGAGGCGCACGCGGCCGCGGTGCGATGCCTGAACGACGCGCTGCCGCATCTCAGCCCGCCCGGCGAGCGGGTGGAGATTCCGTTCGGCGGCGCGACCCTCGCCGGAATCCGGCGCCTTCCGGCCGGGGCGGGCCCGCACCCGGTCGTGGTGCTGATCCCCGGGCTGGACTCGGCCAAGGAGGAATTCCGCGCCACCGAGCGGCTGTTCCTGGACCGCGGCCTGGCCACCATCTCCGTCGACGGTCCCGGGCAGGGCGAGGCCGAGTACGACCTGGCGATCCGGCCGGACTGGGAGGCGCCCGGCGCGGCCATCCTGGACGCCGTCAGCGCGATGCCCGGCATCGACCCGGCCCGGATCGGGGTGTGGGGGGTCAGCCTGGGAGGTTACTATGCGCCCCGGCTGGCGAGCGGCGACCCGCGGGCGCGCGCCTGCATCGCGCTGTGCGGGCCGTTCAGCTTCGGCGAGACGTGGGACCGGCTGCCCGAGCTGACCCGCGACGCGTTCCGCGTCCGGTCGAAGTCCGCGACCGCCGGCCAGGCCAGGCTCCGCGCGGACGAGCTGACCCTGGCCGGGCGGCTCGACGGCCTGACGGCACCGCTGCTGGTCGTGGCCGGCCGGAAGGACCGGATCATCCCGTGGCAGCAGGCGCGCCGGCTGGCCGACGAGGCCGCCGGGCCGGCCGAGTTTCTGCTGCTGGAGGAGGGCGGCCACGGCTGCGCCAACGTTTCCTACCGGCACCGGCCGTACAGCGCCGACTGGATGGCCCGCCAGCTCAGCCGGTGAGCCCCGGCTCTATTAGCCCGGGGGCCGCGCCGTGGAACCGCGGATGACCAGCTCGGGGGCGAGGTAGAGGATCTTCACCGGGCCGGCGTGCTCGGCGATCCGCTCCAGCAGCAGCTGGGCCGCCTCGGTGCCGACCTGGTAGTGCGGGAACCGGATGGTGGTCAGCGGCGGCCGGAGCCGGTCGATGAACGGCATGTCGTTGAAGCCGACCACGGATATGTCGTCCGGGCAGCTCAGCCCGGCGTCGTCGAGTGCCGCGTAGCAGCCCACGGCCAGCATGTCGTTGCCGGCGGCTATGGCCGTGCACCCCGTACGAGTACCAATGCCAGTGCTAGCGCCCCCGGCGCCCCGCTCGAGCAGCAGCCGGCTGCACCGCACGCCCTCCTCGACGGTGAACGCCTTGGCGAAGACGATCAGGTCGCTGTCGACCTGCAGGCCGCCGGATTCCATGGCGGTGACAAAGCCCCGGTACCGGCTGAGCCCGGTGGACATCTCCTGCGGGCCCGCGATGTGGGCGATGCGGCGGTGCCCGAGCGCGCTCAGGTGGGCGACGGCCATCCGGACGCCCCGCTCATTGTCGACCGTGACCGAGGGGAAGCTGTAGTCCTGCGCCAGGCGGTTGATCAGTACCACCGGCATCTCGGAGCGCGCCGCCTCGGCCAGCAGCGGGTGGCGCAGCCGCGCGGTGGCCAGCACCAGGCCGTCGACGTGCCGGGCTCGCATCTGCTCGAAGACCATGCGCTCGCGCTCGTCATCGGAATCGGTGTTGCCGATCAGCGCCACGTAGCCCGCGGCGGCCAGCCGGTCCTCCAGGCCGCGGACGATCGGCGGGAACAGCGGGTTGTTCAGGTCGGGTATCAGCACGCCGACCGTGTGCGAGCGCCGGGTGCGCAGGCTCCTGGCCACCGGGTTCGGGCGATAACCGAGGGCCGCGGCGGCATCGAGTACCCGGCGCGCCGTGTCCTCGCTGACCAGGATCCGGGTTTCGGGATTCAGCGCGCGGGAGGCCGTCGCCGGATGCACGCCGGCGCGGACCGCCACGTCCCGCAGCGTCACCGGGGGATCAGGCATCGACAGTCACGCTCCGCTCCGCGCGGGTCCAGTCCCCAGGATGTTCCCGCTAGTTCCCTGGGATGTTCCCGCTTGTTCCCTCGGCATGCTATCTGCCTGCTGCAACGCGCTCACGGTCGTCTGGCCGGGGCGGGCACGGCCCGGCCAGGCCCCGGGGGGGTTCGTGGGACGATGAGGCATGCGGATCGGCGGCGTGACCTCGACGGAGCTGTTCGGGGGGACGGCGGCACGGCCCCTGGCGATCGTCCGCGTGACCCTGGTCAACGACGGGCCCGGCGGGACCGGGCAGGCCGGGCCCACGGCGCCTGGCCCGGTCACCGTCCGCGTCGCGGGGCCGGCTGTGGCCACCCCGCAACCGGCGCTGGCCGCCGCACCCGGCCCCGGCGAGCAGGCCGAGGTCGAGGTCGGCGTCGAGGTGGCGACGCCTTACGCGACGGGCAGCCCCCGGCAGGTCACCGTCATCGCCGAGGGCACCGGGCCGGCCGGCCGCCGGGCGGCCGCGTTCCGGGTGGAGCGGGCGGCCACGATCACCGCCGCCGAGCCCGGGTGGACGATGTGGATGGTCAGCCACTTCCACTATGACCCGGTCTGGTGGAGCACCCAGGGCCAGTTCACCGAGTCCCGGATCTTCCTGCCCGATGCCGACGGCAGCCTGCCGGACTCGAGAACCGCCTTCGAGCTGGTCCGGCTGCATCTCGACGAGGCCAGGCGCGACCCGGACTACAAGTTCGTGCTGGCCGAGATCGACTACCTCAAGCCGCACTTCGACGCCCATCCGGAGGACCGCGCGGACCTGCTCGAGTTCATCAGGGCGGGCCGGATCGAGATCGTCGGCGGCAGTTACAACGAGCCGAACACCAACCTGACCTGCGCCGAGTCCACGATCCGCAACGCCGTCTACGGCCTGAGCTACCAGCGCGAGGTGCTGGGCGCGGACCCGACCGCAGCGTGGATGCTCGACGCGTTCGGGCATGATCCGTCCTACCCGGGCGTGATGGCCGCGGCCGGGCTGACGGAGTCGGCCTGGGCCCGGGGCCCGTTCCACCAGTGGGGCCCGAACCGCACCGTGGGCGACAACCGGCGGATGCAGTTCCCCTCGGAGTTCGAGTGGCTGTCGCCAGACGGCGGCGGCCTGCTGACCAGCTACATGCCGAACCACTACGGGGCGGGCTGGGTGACCCACAGCGCCGCGAGCCTGGAGGCGGCGGAGCAGGCCGCCTTCGAGCAGTTCCGCCAGCTTGCCCCCGTGGCGGCCACCCGCAACGTGCTGCTGCCGGTCGGCTCCGACCACGTGATCCCGTCCCGCTGGGTCACCGGCATCCACCGGGACTGGAACTCCCGTTACGTCTGGCCCCGGTTCGCGATCGCGGTGCCGTCGGAGTTCTTCGCCGCCGTGCGCAAGGACGCGGCGGAGCGCGACGTCTGGATCACGCCGCAGACCAGGGACATGAACCCGGTCTACACCGGCAAGGACGTGTCCTACATCGACACCAAGCAGGCCCAGCGGGCCGCGGAGACCGCGGTCCTCGACGGCGAGCGGCTCGCGACGCTGGCCTGGCTGGCCGGGGCCGAGTACCCCGCGGCCGCACTGGACAAGGCCTGGCGCCAGCTGGTGTTCGGCGCGCACCACGACGCGATCACCGGCACCGAGGGCGACCAGGTCTACCTGGACCTGCTGGCCGGGTGGCGGGAGGCCTACGAGCGCGGCGATGCGGCCCGGCGCGAGGCGGCCGGCTACCTGGCCGGGCTGGCCGCCACCGCAGCCGTACCCGGCGGCGATCCCGGCAGGCCGGCAGGCCGCGCGGCGGCGGGGCGCGCCATCGTCGTCTTTAACACGCTCTCCTGGCCCAGGTCGGGCCTGGCCCGGATCACCCTGGACTTCCCGGATCCGGGAACCCCGTGGGCCGGCCTGCGCGACGCGGCGGGCGACGCGGTGCCGACCCTCGCCGAGGCCGTCATCCGGCACGACGACGGGACCCTGGCCAGCCTGGCGCTGGCCTTCCGCGCCGAGGACGTGCCGGCGCTCGGCTACCGGACCTACCTCGCCGTGCCCGCCGCTGCACGTGCCGCCACGGGCCCCGCCACCACGGGGCCCGCCACCACGGACGGCGGCTGGACGCCCGCGGACGGCGCGGTGATCGAGAACGGCGCCTTCCTGGTAGAGGCCGACCCGGAACGGGGCGGCACGCTCACCCGCGTCCTGGACAAGCGCTCGGGCACCGAGCTGCTCACGGGCGCGGGCAACGACCTTGTCATCCAGGAGGAATACGCTCACCACCCGCGCTGGGGCGAGGGACCGTGGCTGCTGACGCCGAAGGGCCAGGGACGCGGCTCGGCGGGCCTGGCCGCGCGGGTGCGCGCGGAGCGCTGCCCGATCGGCGCCCGCCTAGTCGCCGAGCTGGACTTCGACGACCTCCGGGTGACCCAGGAGACGCTGCTGTGGGAGGGCGCCGACCGGGTCGAGTTCCGCACCCACGTGGACGGTTCGATCGGGAAGGACCGGCTGCTGCGGGTGCGCTTCCCGGCCCGGGTGCCCGGCGGGCTGCCGGTGTACCAGACGGCCCTGGCGGTGATCGGCCGGCCGTTCGGCTCCGCGGACACCGACGTGGCCGAGCATGAGTTCACCCTCGATAACCCCGCGCACGAGTGGTTCGGCCTCGGCTCCACCGCGCGCGTCGGGCTGAGCGGCCCGGCGAGCGGGCGGTTCCGGGCCCCGCCGCGGATGCACGCGATCGGGGTCGCCGAGGTGATCACGCCAAAGAGCCATAACGGCTGCCGGGAGCCGATCCGCGACCTCATGGTGGCCCTGGCCCGTGCGGGAGTCACGGCGACCTGCTCGCGGCCGGACGGCCCGCGCTACGGCTCGATCGACGTGGACTCCAACCTTCCCGACGTGCGCGTCGCGCTGGGCGGCCCTGCCGAGAACCCGTTCACCGCCGAGGTGCTCGCTGCGGCCGGCCCGGACGCCGCCGCGGCGCTGGACCGTCAGCTGGCCGCGGCTGGCGCGGCGCGGCTCTGGCTGCCGGCCTCCCGGACCACCGAGGAAGCCTTCGCGCCCGGTGCGGACCTGCGCGGCGCGCTCGACCTTCCGGTGCTGATCGTGGCCGGCGGCGAGCTGGCCGCGGCGATCGCGGCGGTGACGGCTGATCTGGCCGACGCCGTGATCGAGGTGGACGAGGATGGCGCCCTCGAGCCGGGGCCAGGCCGCACGGGGCCAGCGGCCCTGGGAGCGGCCGGGCTGGCCGGGCATTCGGTCGCGCTGCTCAACCGGGGCACGCCGAGCAGCCTGGTCACCCCGGACGGAACGCTGAACATCTCGCTGATGCGCTCCTGCAGCGCCTGGCCCAGCGGGGTGTGGATCGACGGTGACCAGCGCACGGCACCCGACGGCAGCAGCTTCGCCTGGCAGCACTGGAGCCACACGTTCGAGTACGCGCTCGCCGCGGGTCCCGGTGACTGGCGCAGCGCCGGGTTCCCCCCGGCCGGGCAGGACTACAACCACGACCTGCTGGCCTGCGAGACGTCCCTGCACGACGGCCCGCTTCCGGCCACGGCCAGCCTGGCCGCCGCGGAGCCGGCCACGGCCTGGGTGTCGGCGCTGAAGCCGCGCGGCAACCCGCTGTCCCCGGCGGCCAGCCAGCCCCGCCCGGAGGACGGCGTCATCGTGCGGCTGCGCGACGTCTCCGGCCGGGCGGCGGCCACCAGCGCCTCGGTGACCCTGTTCACCGGGGTGACGGCGGCCGCCCGCAGCGGCCCGTGCGAGGAAGACAGCGGCCTGCCGCTGCCAGTCCTCGGCGCCGCCGAGGCTGAGCTGCCGCCCGCCGGGACCGTGACCATGATCCTCACGCCGGGCGGGCTGCCCACTCCTCACCCCGCCCAGCCCACCCCGGCCCGCCGCGCCCTCCCGCGACTCCGCCGCGCCCGCCCTCGAGCCCGCTCAGCCGGTCTTCACCCGCTACTGGCTGCACGGCAAGGGACCGGCCCCGGCGGGGAACCTGCCGGTCGCCGTGCATCTGTCCCCCGGCCGGATCGCCCTCACCGAGGCCGCCGTCGACCCCGATCAGGCCACGGCCGAGCTGCGCCTGACCGTGGCCTGCGGACCCGAGCCGGCCGATGGCACGGTTCAGATTGGCGCCGACGGCGGGCTCGCGCTGGAGCCGGCCGGGCCGCTGCGCTACGACCTCGGGCCGCGAGGCTATGCCTGCTGGGATCTCGCGGTGCGGGCGCTGCCCGGGGCGCGGCGCGGACGGCACTTCGTGACGGCGCGGATCGCCGACGGCGCCGGCCAGCTTTTCGAGGACGCCGCGCTCGTCAGCGTCGGCGAGCCCCCGGCCCCCGCCCTTGACCAGCCGCTAGACCAGCTGCTCCCGCTCTACCAGGCCGACCAGGAGGCGACCGCTGCAGAGGTTGAGCTGAGGCTGCTGACCCCCGACCTGCAGCTGCGGCCGGGAGGACACGGCGAGATCGCCGTCACGCTCGGCAACGCCACGGTGTCCCAGATCCGCGGCGAGGCGCAGCTGGTATCGCCGTTCGGCAGCTGGGCGGAGGCGCACCCGTGGACCCAGGGCTTCACCGCCGACCCATCCGACAGCGTGACGCTGACCTTCACGGTCACGGTGCCGGCCGCGGCGCGCCCCGGGCAGCACTGGTGGGCGCTGGCCAAGGTCATGTACTTCGGCCGGGTCCGCTACAGCGAGCCCGCGGCGGTGACGGTAACCGCCTGAGCCCGGGCCCGGGCCGGGCCGGTCACAGTGGTACGGCCCCGAGGACATCCCGGCTGCGCAGCCAGCCGGCGCCCGGCACGTGCGCGGCGTGAAACTCGAGCGAGTACGCCCCGGGCGCGCGTCCGGTGATAACCGTCTGCCAGCGCCGCCCCGCTCGCGAGCACCGGTAGCGCTCCTCCGGCCCGGGGCCGGCGCGCGGGCACACCCGCAGCCAGACCTCGGTGGCATCGCTGGGCTCGGCGCCAAGCACCTCCGCCGCCACCGGGACCGGCTCGCCCGCGGCCACCACGTTCTCGAGCTCAAGGCCGAGCCACGGCGCTGCGGGGGGCTGCGGGGGCGGGTCCGACGCCGGAGCACCGTCATACGCCCGGAGCAGGTCAATGACCGCGGGCGTGCCCGCCATCGACAGGTGCCGTTCTGGCACGGTCCGCCAGCTGCCGTCATCGTGATCGAGCTCGAGCGGTATCGCGGCGATCGCCGGGACAGTGCCGTCGCCGCGCCAGCCCTCGCCCGGCAGCCACTCGGGATCGGCCTTCGTGATCCGGAGCTTGCGGTCCGATAGCACCATCCGGCTCGGGGTAGCGTGTCCGCGCGCGAAGACCGGCGTCATCTCGGGCCTGGCGTCGTCGGCCGCGAGCTCGCCCCAGGCCTGCTCGATTTCCGCGTGCATCTGGAACGCTGCGGCCGCTCGCGCCGCAAAGCCGTCTTCAGCCACACCATCAAGCTCCAGCGGGCCGATGGCCCTCAGGCCCCGGCCGTCCTGGGCGTCCCGGTCAGGCCGGCCGTCCCGGTCGTCTCGGCCGCTGCCCTTCTGCCCGGCCGCGACCGGGTTCTCGGTCAGGATTGCCGGGTACCTGGGCAGCAGGTCGTAGACGCCCGGCCACTGCCGCGATACCTGGGTCATCCTGCGGAGTTGCACCCGTCCGATGTGCACTCCGTTGACGAGCCAGTCCAGGGCCTTGGGCACGCCACGGTGCGGTGTCGCGACAGTGATCAGCGCCCGGCAGTCCGGTGCCCCGCCCAGCGGGCCCAGCCAGTACCTGGCGACAAGCCCGCCCATCGAGTGCGCCACCACGATGACGCGGCGGCGCCTGCCCTTCTGTGTCAGGCCCGCCAGCCTGGCCTCCATCTCGTCCCTGAGCCGCTCTGCTGCCGGGCGGACTCCGTGCCGGAAGTCATAGGGAAAGACAATCAGGTCCGCCCGCGGGTCCCGGGTATGCCCCGGCAGCACTTCATCAACGCGGACGCGGGCGAACGCACCGGCGATCTGCCGGATCAGCCTGTCGTATCCGGGGAGCACAAACGGCGGGAATACCGTTACCGTCTGCAGCATTCCGGTGACGATCAGGTCCGGGTTATCGGGGACGCTCAGCGGGCCAGCCCAGAGCATTCCGCGAGCGATATCACCGAACCCCGGTCCCCATCTGGGAGTTCCGTCAGAATCCGCCAGTATGCTGCCCCCGAAGCCCGGAATCACGACGACCAGATGATTAAGCGGGGCCGCTGACTCACCCATCTGCCGCGCGTTCTGGCGTGCCGGCCTGCTCCATGCGATCCCTATCCCGCCGCGAGGCCCCCGATGATGCGGCGAAGCTGCCGCGCCTGGGCGACCAGCCTGCCGGAGGCGTCCCAGATCGAGGTGTCGTCGACGCTCCAGCTCCCGGACGTGGCCGAGTTGCGCTGTGAGGCGAGCGCGGGGGCGGTGCCGGGCGCCGCGCTGAGGTCGGCGCACAGGTGCACGGTCATCTCCACCGTCGGCGCGGCGACGGGTGCGCTCAGCAGCGGGTACACCCCCGGCGCCAGATCGCACATCAGGACGGCCGCGCCGGGGCCGATGGCTACCTCCGGGATGATCGACACCCAGGCCAGCATCCACGGCTGCGCAGCGGCGGTCAGCGGAAAGCAGCCGCCGCATGGCCTAATGTCCAGGTGGCCGCCGACCGGCAGGAACCTCCGGTCGAACTCGAAGCCGGGACAGCGGTCGGGTGGCAGGCTGGGTGGCGGGGGCGTCGAAAACCACGCGGCGGCCTCATCTGCGCTGCCGGCGGCCAGCGTCACCGTGGCCGCCATCACCTCCACGTCTGACTGGCTCGCCGTGACCTCGACCGTTCGCACGATCCGGCCCGCCCGGCCCGTGGACACCCGGAACGCGAATGGGCTGTCGCCGACCTGCCGCGCGAAGCGGGCGGTGACGACCTTTACCGCGGTATCGGGGTGCAGGGCCGCGGCCACCTCGACCGCCATTCCCGCGATCAGCCCGCCATGTCGCCCCTGCCAGGATGTCCAGTCGGGCGGGATTGTCACGGTCATGCCGTCCAGCGAAGGGCTGCGATCGGCGAAGAGCCCCAGCAGCGAGCCGGCGAGGTCAGATGCCGTCGGCGGAGGGGCGCCGGATCCGGCCGGCTGGCCCTGGTGCTGTGACGTCATGGAAGCCTCCGCTGCATGAATGGCGCCCCGCCGCCCACACTAGCGCTCAGGCCGCATTCCCGGCGAGGCCGGGGCAAATGGGCTATCGTTGCCTCGAACGGAAATGCCGGGCCGGGCGCCATCATCACGCAGACGGCCGGATCATCGCGCCGTTCAGGATCCCGCGTAGCGATCGAGACAGGCAGTGATGAGCGGAGCCGGGACCGGGCCACGCCGGCAGGTGGCCGTGGTCGGCAGCGGCATCGCCGGGCTGACCGCCGCTTACCTGCTGCACAGATCATGTGACGTTACCCTGTTCGAGGCCGAGCAGCGGCTGGGCGGTCACGCTCATACGCACCGCCTCACCGGTGACGATGGCCGGGCGCACCCGGTGGACAGCGGCTTCATCGTGCACAACGTGCGCGCCTATCCCCTGCTGCTCCGACTGTTCGCCGAGCTCGGAGTGGCCACTCAGGCGGCAGACATGAGCATGTCAGTCAGCTGCGCCGGCTGCGGCCTGGAGTACGCCGGAGGCCGGGGGCCGCGCGGGTTCGCCGCCAGGATCGCGCCGCGGCACCGAGGCAGTTACCTGCGGATGCTCGCCGAGGTGCACAAGTTTCACCGAGCGGCGCGATCCCTCGCGAGCTGCCCGGATGCGGGCGGCACCGAATCGCGCGGTCAGGTGCAGACGCTTGGCGAGTTCCTCGCTGCCGAGGGATTCTCCCGCTACTTCCGCTCGCACTTTGCCAGGCCAATCGTCTCCGCGGTCTGGTCATGCTCCCCTCTCGCGGCCTTCGACTACCCGGTCGCCTACCTGTGCGCATTCCTGGCCAACCATGGCTTTCTGTCCGCGGCCCGGTCCTTTTCCTGGCGGACCGTGGTCGGCGGCTCAGCCCGCTACGTCGCCCGCATTGCCGTACAGATCCAGACGGTCCGCTCGGCCACGCCGGTCCGGTGCGTGCGCCGCCTGGCCCAGGGGGTGCAGGTCCGCGACGATGCCGGCCGCTGCCATGACTTCGACGCTGCGGTGATCGCAACGCACCCGGACCAGGCACTTGCGCTGCTCGAGGAGCCGACACCGCCGGAGCGGGCCATCCTGGGCGCGTTCAGCTACTCGCGCAATGCGGTTGTACTGCATACGGATCAGCGCGTGCTACCGCGGCGGAGCGGTGCCCGGGCCTCGTGGAACTATCAGCAGGATGCCTGTGATCCAGCCGGGCCGGTGCGGATGAGCTACGACATGAACCGGCTGCAGCGACTGCACGCCGGCGACAACTACCTGGTAACGCTCAACGCCGTCGGGGGGATCCCCGCGGCCAGGATCCACGCCCGGATGACCTACGAGCATCCGGTCTACACCCCCGAATCCGTGGCCGCGCAACAGGGCCTGCCAGAGCTGAACGATGGCACGCTCTCCTTCGCCGGTGCCTATCACGGGTGGGGGTTCCACGAAGACGGCTGCCGGGCGGGTGCCGCAGCCGCGCTGTCTCTCGGCGGCTCGTGGTGACTGCGCACGACGCGGCCATCTACCACTGCCGGGTGCGTCACATCCGGCCCTCGCCCCTGCGGCACGCGTTCAGCTATCGCACGTGGATGTGGCTGGTCGACCTCGATGCGCTGCCGCGGCTGCCGTGGCCGCTCCGCCCGCTGGCCCGTTTCGAATCGCGCGATCATCTCGGCCGGGCGGACCTGTCCATCCGCCAGAACGTAGAGGCGTTCCTGCGGGCGCGCGGCGTCGAGCTGACGGGCGGGAAAGTGATCCTGCTCGCTCATCCCAGGTCGCTGGGGTATGTCTTCAACTCGCTGTCGGTCTACTGGTGCCATTACCCGGACGGATCCCTGGCCTGCGTAATCGCCGAGATTCATAACACCTACGCGCAGCGGCACTGCTACCTGCTGCGGCCCGATCAGCGCGGCCGGGCGGCCGCGCCCAAGGAGTTCTACGTCTCGCCCTTCTACGAGGTCACCGGGAGCTACCAGATGCGCATGCCCGAGCCGGGCCAGCGGCTGGCGCTCAGCGTCGCGCTGCACCGGCCCGGCAGCCGGCCGTTCGTCGCCACGCTGCGCGGACGGCGCCGCCCCGGGACGGCGGCGGGACTGCTGCGTGCCTGGGCCCGCCAGCCCTGCCCGGCCCTGATCGCCGCCGCCAGGATCCGCGTCCAGGCCCTGCGGCTGCACCTGCTCGGCCTGCCCGTTGTCCCCCGTCCCCGGCACCCGCCGCAAGACGGTGTCTGGTGAAGCGGGGGCCAGCCCGGCTCCCGGCGGCCGATCCGGCGCGATGGCCGGACATTGCGACGGTGCCGGCCGCTCCGGTGCGCGCCGGCGTCGCGCGCGCCGCGTTCACCCGCGCCGCCGCCCGGCTGCCGCTCCGGGTAGTCACGCCGGACGGCCTGCTGGCCGACGGAGGGCCGCAGGCCCCGGAGATGGTCGTCAGAAGGCCGGCCGCATTCTTCCGGCGGCTGGGCGCCGACGGTGCGATCGGCTTCGGCGAGAGCTACATGGCTGGTGACTGGGAGGCAGCGGATCTGGCCGGCCTGCTCACGGCGTTCGGCGACGGCTACGACACGCTGATCCCCAGCGCGCTGCGCGCGCTGCGCCCGCTGCTGGCACGCGGGCGGCCGGGAGAGGAGGATCAGACGATCCCGGGATCGCAGCGCAACATCCGCAGGCACTATGACCTGTCGCACGAGCTGTTCGCGGCGTTTCTCGACGAGACGCTGACCTATTCGTGCGCGATGTTCGCCGAGGATCCCGGCGGCGCGCCGGTCGCGCCGGAGGGATCGCTGGCGCAGGCGCAGCGCCGCAAGATCGGCCGGATTCTCGACCTTGCCGGTGTCGGGCCGGGTACCCGGCTGCTGGAGATCGGCACCGGCTGGGGGGAACTGGCGCTGACCGCGGCTCGGCGCGGCGCTCGGGTTGTCACGATCACCAATTCCGCGGAGCAGCACCGGTCCGCCTGCGAGCGGGCCCGGATGGCCGGCGCCGAAGACCGGGTCAGCGCCCAGCTACGGGACTACCGCGATGTCGGCGGACTCTTTGACGCCGTGGTAAGCGTCGAGATGATCGAGGCGGTAGGCGACCGCTACTGGCCCGCCTACTTCGGCGCCATCGACCGGCGCCTGGCCCCGGGCGGGCGGGCAGCGATTCAGGCGATAACCCTGCCGCATGCCCGGATGCTGCAGGTCAGCCGCAGTCACAGCTGGATGGATAAGTACATCTTCCCTGGTGCCGTGATTCCGTCGCGGCAGGCGATCGAGGAAACGCTCGCCCGGCACACGAGCTTGCGCCTGACGGGCTTCCGGCCCATGGCGCCGCACTACGTGGAGACCCTGCGCGCCTGGCACCGCCGGTTCAGCGCCAGCGAGCACCTGATCGCCGGGCTCGGGTTCGACCAGGTCTTCCTCCGTATGTGGCATTTCTACCTGGCCTATAGCGAGGCCGGCTTCCGGACGGGGCTCGTTGATGTCGGCCAGTACCTGCTGGAGCGGGACGGGTGACTCAGCCAGCCCGGCGGGCACAGGCGGCCAGCAGGGATCACGCCGCCAACGGGATAGCTCCGCGGCTCGCGACGTTCCTGCGCCGGCTCGCGGGGTGCGAGGTGCCGGTGCGGCTGCGGGCCTTCGACGGCAGCGAGGCCGGCCCGGCGGGCGCCCCGACGCTCGTGCTCCGCTCGCCGCTGGCGCTGCGCAGGCTCATGTGGAGTCCGGGCGAGCTCGGCCTGGCCGATGCGTACGTGACCGGGGCGATCGACGTCGAGGGGGACCTCGTCGCGGTGATGCGGCTGATGCGCGAGCTGACGCGCGGCCGGGGCGGCTCGTCCGCTCGGCTAACCGCCGCAGACGTGCTGCAGGCGGCCCGGCTGGCCATCGTGACGGGCGCCGTCGGCCCGCGCCGTCATGCCGGGCCAGCCTCAGCGGGCGGCTGCACAGCCGGAGCAGGGATCGTGCGGCCATCGCACATCACTACGACCTCTCCAATGACTTCTACGAGCTGCTGCTCGATCCGGCCCTGTGCTATTCGTGCGGGTACTGGAGCAGCGATGAGCCTGGTTACGGGCTGGAGCAGGCCCAGCGCGACAAGCTCGACCTGGTCTGCTCCAAGCTGGGGCTCCGGCCGGGCCTGCGACTGCTCGACGTCGGATGCGGATGGGGCTCCCTGGTCACGCACGCCGCAATCCGCTACGGAGCCAGGGCAACCGGCGTGACCCTGTCCGGTGAGCAGGCAGCGTTTGCCCAGCGGCGCCTAGCCGAGGCGGGAGCCGCAGATACGGCGGAGATCCGGCTGGCGGACTACCGCGATATCAATGACGGCCCCTACGACGCAGTGGCGGTCATCGAGATGGGCGAGCATGTCGGGGAGGCCGCGTATCCGGCCTTCGCGGCGGGGCTCTGCGGGCTGCTGGCCCCAGGTGGTCGGCTGCTTGTCCAGCAGATGTCGCGCAGCCCGGCGGCACCAGGGGGAGGTGCATTCATCAGTTCTTACATAGCTCCGGACATGCACATGCGTCCGCTGCCTGCCACCTTGGCCCTGCTGGAGGGCGCTGGCCTGGAGATTCTCGGCGTGCAGGCGCTGCGCGAGCACTACGTGTGGACCTTCGCGGCCTGGCGCGCAACCCTGGACCAGCGCTTCGCCGAGGTGGTCGCCATGGTCGGCGAGGAGGTAGCGCGGGTGTGGCGGCTCTACCTGGCCGGCGGCGGGCTTGCCTTCGAGGCGGGCACGACCGGCGTTGACCAGGTCCTGGCGGCTCGGGCGCCGGTCAGCCGGACCGGCGCTCTGCCATCCGGCTGGGCGCTGGCCAGCGTACATCCCACGCCCAGCCCAGCTTCTGCAGCGCCTGGATGACGCGCGCGCTCGAATCGACCTGACCACGGAGCGCGCCGTGCCGCGCGCAGGTGGGGTCGGCATGATGCATGTTGTGCCATGACTCGCCCATGGACAGTACCGAGAGCCACCAGACGTTGCCGGCATGGTCTCGAGAGCGGAACGGCTGCCGCCCGGCCACGTGGCAGATCGAGTTGATCGACCAGGTCACATGGTAGAAGAGGCCGACTCGCACGATCGTCGCCCAGAAGAACGCCGTCAGCGCGCCCCACCAGGACATCGCCAGCAGCCCGCCCGCCAGCGGGGGAAGCAGCACCGACACCGCCACCCAGGCCGGATACAGCCGGGCGACCCGGACAGTGTCCCGGTCGGCAAGCAGGTCCGGAGCGTACTGGGGCTGCGAGGCGTGCACATTATCGACGATCCAGCCGATGTGCGCATGCGCCATCCCCCGGGCCAGGCCGCGGACCGACTGGCCATACCGCCATGGGGAGTGCGGGTCGCCGTCACGGTCGGAGAACCTGTGGTGCTTGCGATGGTCGGCGACCCAGCGGATGACCGGACCCTGGAGCGCGAGGCTGCCCGCGATCGCCAAGGCGATGCGCAGCGGGCGGCGGGCCTTGAAGGAGCGGTGCGTGAAGTACCTGTGGAAACCCACCGTGATGCCGTGCCCGCTGACCGCGTACATCGCTACCGCGATGTTGGTGTCGGGCCAGGAGATGCCCCAGCCCCAGGCCACCGGCATCGCTGCGGCCAGGGCGGCGAGCGGAACACCGATGAATAAAGCCAGCACCAGCCGGTGCAGCACGCTCCGCCGCGCGTGGGCACGTGCTCCGGCGGACCTCGGCGTCCGAGAGAGGGCGCGCAGGCGCGCTTCCGGCGCTGCGGTCATCGGCAGCTCTCCTCGGCGTGGGCTTTCGTCTCTGGTCTCCCCATGGTGCACCCCCCCGCCGACCGGCGCCAGCGGTGGCGGCTCAGCCGGGAATATCCTCCTTGCGGCTTGCTTCACCGCCAGCGCCGCATGGTGAGAAACTGCTTGTGACCGCAACGACTCACTGCAGGAACATGGCCACTGACACCGCGCTAAGCGACGGAAACCTCCCCGCGGAGCCAAATAGCTTCGTCGGCCGGGAGCGGGATCTGGCCGAGCTGGCCCGGATGCTGACCGATGTCCGCGCACTGACCCTGTGCGGACCGGGCGGCATCGGCAAGACCCGGCTCGCGCTGCGGCTAGCCTGCGAGATTATCTCTGACTTCCCGGACGGCGCGTGGCTTGTCGAGCTCGCCGACACCGAGGACCCGTCTTTGGTGGCCCGGCGGGTCGCTACCGCGCTCAGCGTCAGGGAGGAGCCGGACCAGCCGCTGGCCGAGACGCTGACCGAGGCGCTACGGCCACGGCTGCTGCTGCTGATCCTGGATACCTGCGAGCATGTAGTCGACGCGAGCGCGGCGCTGGTTCAGCAGATGCTGGCGGGCTGCCCGGGGCTGCGCGTGGTCGCGACGAGCCGCGAACCGCTGCGAGTGCGCGGCGAGACCGTGTGGCGGGTGCCGCCGCTTGCGCTGCCCGCCGCGGCCGATGAGTTGTCGGTCGTGGAGCTAGCGCGGCACGAGGCGATCCGACTGTTTGCCGACCGGGCTGCGGCCGTGCGCCCCGGGTTCGAGCTCGACTCGGATAATTCGGGCGCGGTAGTGCGGCTGTGCCGGACCCTGGACGGCATGCCGCTGGCCATCGAGCTGGCCGCGGCACGGGTCGGCGCCCTGTCCGTCGAGCAGATCGCAGGCCGTCTCAGCGGCAGGTTCCAGCTGCTTGCCTCAGGTGATCGCACTGCCCCGGCACGTCA
>Ga0209647_1001429_pt1 | contig 20429 bp, 16 predicted proteins | sample GraSoi_2013_60cm_FD_185827 | JGI IMG/M metagenome (GOLD analysis project Ga0209647, IMG submission 185827) | Grasslands soil microbial communities from the Angelo Coastal Reserve, California, USA - Sample 9_17_2013_60cm (SPAdes) (version 2) | ecosystem: Environmental > Terrestrial > Soil >... | reverse complement strand
CAGGGCATCATAAGAACCCAAGGCCGCGTGGCATCGCCACCGCGTTTATGCCGTTCGGCGCATCGGCCTGTCGAATATCGTCGACGTGACGGATTTCCGTCGCGTGCCATCGACAACGCAAAGCGGCGTCCGACGATAGCCTGCGTCCGCTGCGCTGAGTAAAAAGGCTTTGTAAGAAGAAAGGGTCCCTATGGCGTCCACTTCGGAGTTCCTGCACTGGCATGCAGCCGCGCGCGCACCGCTCTCAGAGCGTCGCCTGATGCCGCGCGTGCTGGTCGCGCACACCGAGAAGAGCATGCGCCAGCTCCTCAAGCTGCAGCTGGTGTGCGCCGGCTACGACGTGATCGTCGCCGAGAACGCCGCGGAAGCGAGCGAAGCCATGTTGCGCCAGCCGCCGGACGCCATCGTCCTCGACACCGAGCTGCCGAACATCGACGGCCTGGAGTTCATCTCGTCGCCGAAATCCGATGCCGAGGTGCCGTTGATCCCGGTGATCTTCCTCACGCCACGCGAGGCGGCATTGGAGCGCGCGCTGCGCCTGGGTGCGATCGCGTGCCTCACGACGCCGTTGCACACCGAAGAGCTGCTCGAGGCGGTGGCGCGGTGTATTGCGCCCGCTGTGGAAGCGCGCACACGGATGGGCTTTCGCCCGGCGCGCGCGGCCTAGGGCGCGCTCACCATCGCGGCCTGGCGCACGGCCGCCGATTTCTGCTGATGGATTGCGGGCTGGATGGCGCCGGCGTAGAAGATCGCGGGATGGCCGGAAGCCACAATCACTGGCTGGTGCTGCTGTCGATCGTAGTCGCGACGATGGCCTCGTTCGTGGCGCTCGAGCTCGCGTCGGTGGTCGCACCGCATCGTCCGGCGCGCGGGCGGCGCCTCTGGATCGCGCTCGGCGCGCTCGCCATCGGTACCGGCATCTGGTCGATGCATTTCGTCGGCATGCTCGGTTTCAAGGCGCCGGTGCCAGTGTCCTATGACGTCGCGCTCACGCTGCTCTCGCTCGCCATCGCGGTGGCGGCCTCGGGCGGCGGGCTGACGCTCGCCAATCGCGGCGCGCGCGGCCTGCGTTTCCTCGCCGGCGGCGGCCTGCTGATCGGCCTCGCCATCGCCGCCATGCACTACACCGGCATGGCCGCGCTGCGCATGGATCCGCCGATCCGCTACGCGCCGCTGCCGTTCGCGCTGTCGATCGTGATCGCCATCGCCGGGGCGGTGATCGCGCTGCTCGCGGCCTTCGAGCTGCGCATGGAGTCTTTGACTTCGGCATTCTGGAAGAAGGCCGGCAGCGCCTTCGTCATGGGCAGCGCCATCTACGGCATGCACTACACCGGCATGGCGGCGGCGCAGTTCGCGCCGGGCAGCGTGTCGCGCGCCTCGGCGCAGCACTTCGACGCGCTCGCTTTCGCCGTGATCCTGGGCGCGTTCACGCTGCTGTTCCTCGCCGGTACGCTGCTCGTGTCCGCCTTCGAGGCGTACCGCGCCTCCGGCGAGGTCGGCCGCCTTTCGCGCCGCCTGATGGAGCTGCAGGACAAAGAGCGGCGTGCGCTCGCCGCGGAGCTGCACGACATCGTCGGCCAGTCGCTCTCCGCGCTGAACGCCGAGCTGGCGCTGATCCGCCAGCGCCTGCCGCAGGACGCCGAGACGGCGCAGCGCATCGCCAGCGCCTCGGGCCTCGCCAAGCAGAGCGTCGAGGCGATCCGCAGCGTGATGGCGCGCCTGCGGCCGCCCGGGGCCGACGAGCTCGGCCTGCCCGCGGCGCTGCGCTGGCATGCGGCGGCGTTCGAGGCGCGCACGGCAATCCCGGTGAGCGTGCAGGCCGACGAGAATTTGCCCCGACCGGCCGCGGTGGTCGAGGACGCGTTGCTGCGCATCTACCTCGAGGCGCTCAACAACGTGCTGAAGCACGCCGGCGCACGCCAGGTGCGCGTCGCGCTCGAGCCGCGCGACGGCGACATCGTGCTTAGCGTGGCCGACGATGGGCGCGGCTTCGACCTGGACGCCGTGCCGCGGCCGGGCGAGGAGGGCGGCTGGGGCCTGATGATCATGCGCGAGCGCGCCGCCGCGATCGGCGCCGAGTTTCGCGTAGAGTCCGACCCCGATTCGGGAACGCGCATCGAGCTTTTGCTCTCTAAAGACAAATGGTCATAAACGTCCTTCTGGTCGACGATCACGGCGTGCTACGCGACGGCGTGCAGCGGCTGCTGGAATCGCACACCGATATCCGGGTCGTCGCGACCGCGGACGACGGTCACGCCGCCGTCGAAAGGGTCGCGGCGCTGCGGCCCGACGTCGTCGTCATGGATATCTCGATGCCGGCGCTCAACGGCCTCGAGGCGACGCGGCGCATCGTAGCCACATCCCCCGCGACAGCGGTGGTGATCCTGTCCATGCACTCGACGCCGGAGATCACGCGGGAGGCCTTCACCGCCGGGGCGCGCGGCTACCTGCTCAAGGAGTCGGCGGGCGACGAGGTGGTGAAAGCCGTGCGCGCAGCGGCAGCGGGGCGGCGCTATCTCGGCGAGGGCGTGGCCGACAAGCTGATCCCGGGGCCGTCGTCGCCGGCGCCGCTCGACCGGCTGACGCCGCGCGAGCGCGAGGTGCTGCAGCTCATCGTCGAGGGCAAATCCAACGCCGAGACCGCCGCGCTGCTCGCGCTCTCGCCGCGCTCGGTCGAGACCTACCGCCTGCGGCTGATGGAGAAGCTCGACATCGAAGACCTGCCGGCGCTCGTGAAGTTTGCCATCCGCAACGGCATGACCACGCTCGAGTAGGCCGGCAACAGTCGTAGAAACCCGATCAAAAGCATCGCGGTTTCACGGTATTCAAACGCCGCGCGGCGCCCCTACGATTCGCCGCGTGAAAAAGAAAAGCGCGCCAATCAAGGTGCTGATCGCCGACGGGTACAGCATCGTGCGCGACGGGCTGCACAGCCTGCTCGAGCAGCACGACGACCTGCGCGTGGTCGGCGCGATGAACGACGGCCCAGAAACGCTGGCCGCGGTCGAGCGGCTGACGCCGCACGTCGTCATCGTGGCGCTCGGCGTGCGCATGAGCGAGGGCCTCGAGGCGCTGCGCGCCATCGCCCAGAAGAAGCCCGATATCGCAGTCATCGTGCTTTCGATGCACGACTCGAGCGTGGTGATCGAGCGCGCGCTGCAGGCGGGCGCGCGCGGCTACCTGACCCGGCATTCCGGCGGCGACGAGCTGGTGAAAGCCGTGCGCGAGGTGGCCGCCGGCAAACGCTACATCGCCGGCAACCTCGCCGACAAGGTGTTCGAGACGCTGCGGCGCCGCGCCCCGAGCGCGCTCGAGGAACTGACGTCCACCGAGCACGATATCCTGCGCCTCGTCGCCGACGGCAAATCCAACGCCGAAGTCGGCGCGCAACTGCGCCTCGCCACGCGCACGGTGGAAACCTACCGCATCCGCCTGATGCGCAAGCTCAACCTCGACGACCTCGCCTCGCTCGTCAAGTTCGCCATCCGACACGGCATCACTTCGCTCGACTAGATTCGTGCCGCCAGAGAATTCCCACACCCGCACGTTGCGCAGCGCGGCACAGACCCTTGGCAGCCCGGAAGCTCTGGCCACGGAGCTCGGCGTGACTCTGGATGTACTGCAGGCCTGGATGCGCGGCGACAGCGCGCCGCCCTTTGCCGTGTTCTCGCGCGCGCTCGACATCGTGGCGCGCGGGCCGTTCGGGCCGCGCAAAGTCTGACGCATCGTAGTTCCACGACAAAATGTGTCGGGTAGTTACGCTATCCAAGCCGCCGCGCCGAACTTACCTTGCCGGCTTGCCGCAGAAACCCATCCATGTGCTGCTCGCCGACGACGACGATTCGATCCTCGACGCGGTGCGCTCGCTGCTCGAAGCCGAAGGCGATTTGAAGGTGGTCGGCTGCGCGAGCGACGGTAACGACGCCGTGTTGCTCGCGAGACAACTCCGCCTGGACGTCGCCATCCTCGATATCGGCATGCTGGGCATCGACGGCATCGAAGCGGCGCGGCGCATCATCAAGATCGCGCCCGAGACGCGCATCGTGATGCTCTCCGCGCATGCCTCGCCGGCGCATGTGATCGGCGCGCTGCAGGCCGGAGCGCACGGCTATGTGGCCAAGCAATCGCTCTGCAAGGATTTGCTGCCGGCGCTGCGCACGGTGCTCGCCGGCCGGCGCTACCTGAGCGCTTCGCTGAAGACGTCCTGACGTGTTTTTACCAGCGCGCTTCGCGGCGTCGTGGGAATTGGGAACCGCCGACGGAATAGCGAGGCCTTCCCCATATCTTTACCTCTCCGGTCGGCGTACAGTCGTTCCGTAGGAGAGAACGCTCCGCATACCACCGGGGGGTGGCGTTACGGCTGCGAGTTTGAGGGAGGCAATGCCGAATCGGCAATTCCTGGCCACGCGGTTCGCGTACGCCCGGTATCGTGTTGTCGAAGCCGGCGAGTGCCTCCTGCTTGCGATAGAGCCGCGTGCTGGCTGAGCGCGTCATCGGCGTTGTTCTCGCCGTGCTCGGGGCGACGGTAATGATGGCCTGGTGGTGGCAGGCGGCCACCATCGTGCGCGTGCTCCCAGGCTTCAGCCCGATGGCGTTCAACACCGCGCTTTGTTTCGCGCTCTCCGGCTGTGCGCTGCTCGCAGCGTTTTCGAGACCGGCGATCGGCGCGCTGCTCATCGCGTTACCCGCGCTGGTGCTCGCTGAGCATGCCTTCGGCCTCGACCTGCGGATCGACTGGCCTGAACTCCACGCCTGGCTGCGCGACGCCAATGCAACGCCGGGCCGCATGTCGCCGGGGACGGCACTGGGATTTCTCCTCGGCGGCCTGGTGCTCGTCCTCGGTCCGCGCGCCAGCATTCCCTGGGCAGGCACTGCCTTGCGCGTCGTCATCCTTGGGATCGGGTTGATCGGTGTTCTCGGCTGTGCGGGCTTCCTGGTGAGCGCCCGGCTGCTGTTCCCCGACTACTGGTTCTCCGGAATCGCCCTGCATACCGCGCTCGGGCTTATCGCGCTCGCCATCGGCTTGCATGCCGCGTCGAGGCGCTTCGAATGGGGCCGCCAGCGGTTGTTCGAGAGCGAGGATGATCGGATCACGTTCGTCGGCGGGGCGGTTGTTGCGACCACTGCGTTCATCGCCGGGGTTGCCACCTTCGCCATTCTTCAGGAGCGCGTGCAAACACTGGTGCGCGACGACCTGCTCATCTCGCTCGGCAGGCGCGTCGACGTTTTCCAGGACCTGATCGCGCTGCGCGAAGGCAGCGCGCGGATCGCCGCAACGCGCCCCTCGGTGCATCGCAATCTGCGCGTGATTCACAGCGGTCGCGACGACGGCTCGAACCTGGCCAACGTCGAGGCGGTCGTGGACAGCTTCTTGAAGGAAGGTTTCAGCGCGATCGCCTACGCTACCGCCGGAGACCAACGGGTCGTCAGCGGCGGACGTTTCGTGCAGACGGCTGCGCTTGCGGTCCCTCTGGCAACGCCCGACAAGGCGGAGTTGCTCTGGGATGATGGTTTCGTAATACGGCACCGCCTGGCGATGCGCGATGCCGGCGGGCAGGTGGGCGAGGTCATGACCGAGCAGCCGTTGCCGGTTCTCACTCGGCTGACCCAGCGCACACCCGGCAGGGGCGAGACCTGGGACACCGGCCTTTGCGTCCGGCGTGCCGACAAGCTCCACTGCTTTCCGGCGCAGCTGCAGCCCGCAGTGTTCTCGACCCCGCTCATCAACCTCGCGGACCAGCCTTTGCCTATGACGCGCGCGTTGCGCGGCGAGACTGGAACTGCGATCACGCGCGATTACCGCGGCCAGAACGTGGTCGCGGCCTACGGCCCGATCGGCAGTCTCGGTTTGGGCATGGTGGTGAAGGTCGACGCCGCCGAGGTGTTCCGGCCGATTCGCCAACAGCTCGAATTCGCGGCGGGTCTGCTGGTCTTGCTGGTTGGCGGCGGCGCGTGGCTGCTGCGATCGCAGGTGAGGCCGCTCGCGAGGCGCCTGATGGACAGCGGCATGCAGGCGAGAACGCAGGAGCGCAGGATGCGCGGCCTGCTCGAGTCGGCGCCCGACGCGATGATCATCGTCGACCCGGACGGCAGGATTGTCCTGGTCAACTCCCAGACGGAAAAGCTGTTCGGTTATCCGCGCGCGGAGCTGCTCCAGCAGAAGATCGAGCTGTTGCTGCCCGAGCGGTTTCGCGACAAGCATCCTGGACATCGCAACGGCTTCTTCGCCGATGCGCGCGTGCGTCCGATGGGCGTGGGCCTCGAGCTCTACGGGCGACGCAAGGACGGCCGCGAGTTCCCGATCGAGATCAGCCTGAGCCCGCTCGAGACCGAGGAAGGGCGGCTGGTGTCGAGCGCCATCCGCGACATCAGCGACCGCAAGAAAGCCGAGGAGAAATTCAAAGGGCTGCTCGAGTCGGCGCCCGACGCCATCATCATCATGAATCGCGACGGCGAGATCGTGCTGGTGAACTCGCAGACCGAGACGCTGTTCGGCTGGCCGCGCGCCGAGCTGCTCGGCAAGAAGATCGAGATGCTGCTGCCCGAGCGCTTCCGCGGCAAGCATCCCGGGCACCGCACGCGCTTCTTCACCGATCCCAAGGTGCGCCCGATGGGCGCAGGCCTGGAGCTATACGGACTTCGCAAGGACGGACACGAGTTCCCGATCGAGATCAGCCTGAGCCCGCTCGAGACCGAGGAAGGGCGGCTGGTGTCGAGCGCGATCCGCGACATCACCGAGCGCAAGCGCTTCGAGCAGACGCTGCAGGAAAAGAACGTCGAGCTGGCGAAAGCGATGCAGGCAAAGGACCGGTTCCTCGCCACCATGAGCCACGAGCTGCGCACGCCCCTCAACGCGATCATCGGCTTCACCGGTACGCTTCTGATGAAGCTGCCCGGCCCGCTCAATGCCGACCAGGACAAGCAGTTGAAGACGGTCCAGACCAGCGCCAGACATCTGCTCGCGCTCATCAACGATCTGCTCGATCTCGCCAAGATCGATGCCGGCAAGGTGGAGCTGCACCGCGAAGCCACTGGCTGCGCCGGCGTACTGGATGAAGCCGTCACGGCGTTGCGTCCCATGGCCGAGGCCAAGGGACTGGAGCTGACGTTCTCCCCGCCGCAGGACGATGTGCGGCTGCAGACCGACCGGCGCGCGCTGAGCCAGATCGTGATCAACCTCGTGAACAACGCGATCAAGTTCACCGAGAGCGGCAGCGTGCACGTGGCGATCGCTCGCCGGCGCGTGGAAGGCCGGAGCGTCGTCGAGATCAGCGTGGCAGACACCGGCGTCGGCATCCGCGAGGAGGACCAGGCGAAGCTGTTCGCCGCCTTTGCCCGGTTGGATACCGGAACCGGGAAGTCCTATGAAGGCACGGGCCTCGGCCTGCACCTCAGCCAGAAGCTCGCCGGGCTCCTCGGCGGCAGCATCAGCCTGCGCAGCGAATACCGCAAAGGCAGCACCTTCACGCTGCGCCTCGCCTCGGAATAGCCCATGCCCGCGCGCATCCTGATCATCGAGGACAACGAGGCGAACCTGGAGCTCATGTCCTACCTAGACGAATCGCCCGACGCGGTCATCGCCACGTCGCCGGAAGGAAAAGTGTTGTACTCGAGCAAAGGCCCAATTTGTGGGCGACTGTGATTGAAATGAGGGGCTTCAAACTCGGTCGCAACTTAGGCTTGGATCAGGCGCCGTCCAGTGCGCACCGTGAATTCCTGTCGACAAATCCCGCAGGGCGCCCTGAAGTCCGATTTGCTCTAGCGGTTGTCTTGATTTCCGCTGTGTTCTTTGTCGTCGCGGCGCCATTCGCGAAGACTCCGCTGGCGCAGGTACCTGCTTTTATTCCCATCTACGCATCGGCGCTCGTGGTCTGCGATCTAGTCACGGCTACATTGCTGTTCAGCCAATTCAGTTATCTGCGCTCGCGGACGATATTTGTGCTCGCCAGCGGTTACGTGTTTACCAGTTTCGTTACTCTTGCGCAGAGCCTCACTTTTCCGGGCGTATTTTCCCCGACCGGCCTGCTTAACTCGGGGCCACAGACTGCAGCTTGGTTGTATATTTTTTGGCACGCCGGCTTTCCGATAGTCGTAATCGCTTACACGCTGATCAGGGATGGGGGAGCCGGCGCAATCGGGACCAGCGACCGTCCGCGCGGATATGCCTGGGGTCCCATTCTGTGCGGGGTTTTAGCGGTTCTTGTCATCGTGTGTGCCCTTACGGTCGTCGCTGCGGCGGGTCTTCAGTACCTCCCTGCAATCATCCAAGACAACCGTATTACCGCCGCTGGGCGTATTGCAATCTCAAGCGGCTGGGTGCTGAGCGCCCTCGCACTATTCCTGCTTTGGGCGCGAAAGCAGCACACTGTGCTCGACGTTTGGCTGATGGTCGTGATGTGCGCGTGGATCTTTGATGTAGCCCTGGCGGCGATCCTGAACACCGGCCGCTATGACCTCGGCTGGTATGCCGGTCGGATCTACGGAATGCTGGCCGCGGGCCTAGTCCTTGTCGTGCTGCTGGTTGAAAACGGGATGCACTACGCCAGACTGGTCCGCGACATCAGCGAGCGCAAGCGCTTCGAGCGCGCGCTGCAAGAAAAGAACCTCGAGCTGGAGAACGCGAACCTGGCGAAGGACCGCTTCCTCGCCACCATGAGCCACGAGCTGCGCACGCCGCTCAACGCGATCATCGGCTTCACCGGGACGCTGCTCATGAAGCTGCCCGGGCCGCTCAACACCGACCAGGACAAGCAGTTGCGGACCGTCCAGACGAGCGCCAAGCACCTGCTCGCCCTGATCAACGATCTTCTCGACCTCGCCAAGATCGACGCCGGCAAAGTCGAGCTGCACCGCGAGCCGACGGCGTGCCGCACCGTGATCGAGGAGGCGGTTGCGGCACTGCGTCCCAGCGCCGAGGCCAAGGGGCTGGCGCTGACGTTCTCTCCGGTGGCGGACGAGGTGCTGGTACAGACGGACCGGCGTGCACTGAGCCAGATCGTGATCAACCTGGTCAATAACGCGATCAAGTTCACCGATAGCGGCAGCGTGCGGCTGCAGGTCGTCCGGCGGCGGGTGGACGACAAGGAGGTCGTCGAGATCAGCGTCGCGGACACCGGCATCGGCATCCGCGAAGAAGACCAGGCGAAACTCTTTGCCGCGTTTGCGCGCCTGGATGCGCGAAACGGAAAATCCTACGAGGGCACCGGTCTAGGCCTGCATCTGAGCCAGAAGCTTGCGGTGCTGCTCGACGGCAGCATCAGCCTGAGCAGCCAATACCGCAAAGGCAGCACCTTCACGCTGCGCCTGGTCGCGCAATAGCCATGCCGGCGCGCATCCTGATCATCGAGGACAACGAGGCGAACCTGGAGCTGATGTCCTACCTGCTGCGCGCCTTCGGCCACAGCGTCGTAGCCGCGCGAGACGGCGTGCGGGGCCTGGAGATGGCTCGCAGCGGCGAGGCCGACCTCGTGCTGTGCGACATCCAGCTCCCGGGCATCGGCGGGCGCGAGATCGCGAGCCGGCTGCGCGCGGATACGGCGTTCGACCAGCTGCCGCTCGTCGCGGTCACGGCGCTCGCGATGGTCGGCGACCGCGAAACGATGCTCGCCGCCGGCTTCGACGGCTACATCGCCAAGCCGATCGCGCCCGAAAGCTTCGTGCCGCAGGTGGAGGCGTTCCTGCCGGCTGCGATGCACGGCAGCTTGAATGCAGTGGCGAGCGCACCGGGCGTCGACGCAGCGTCGGCCGTCGGGAAAAGCGCCACGATCCTGGTGGTCGACGACAAGCCGGACAACCTCGAGCTGGCGCGAAGCCTGTTTCGGCCGTCGGGCTATCGCGTGCTCACCGCCACGGGCATGCGCGCCGCGCTCGCGATGGCGAGGGAGGCAGCGCCTGACCTGATCATTTCCGACATCTGCATGCCGGATGACAGCGGCTGGGAGTTCATCCTCGCTATCAAGGCCGATGCGCAACTACGCAGCATCCCGTTTGTATTTCTCACCTCCACGATGACGGCAGAAGCGGACCGCCAGCGCGGCCTGGCGCTGGGTGCCGCCAAGTTCATTTTCCGGCCGATCGAGCCCGAGCAACTGCTGAAGGAAATCGATTCCTGCTTAAGCGCGCGGGGAGCGGCCTGAGATGGCGACCATCCTGGTGGTCGACGATCGCCCGAGCAACCGCCAGTTCCTGACGACGCTGCTCGGCTACGGCGGCCACGTGTTGCTCGAGGCGGGCGACGGCGCCCAGGCGCTGGAGCTGGTGCGCAAGGAGCGGCCGCACCTCGTCGTGACCGACATCCTGATGCCGACCATGGACGGCTATGAATTCGTGCAGCAGCTGCGGGCCGATGCCGAGCTCGCGGACACGCCCGTCATTTTCTACACGGCGAGCTACAGCACGCCGCAGGCCGAGGCCCTCGCCAAGAGCTGCGGCGTCCACAAGGTCCTGTCGAAACCGGCAGAGCCGCAGGATGTGCTCGATGCCGTGAACCAGGCCCTTGGCGTGCGGCGCACCGCGCTGCCTGCGGCTCCCAAGCCGGCCGCTGCGCCATCGTTAGACGACTCGATGACGCTGTATCTCACGGACCTGGAGGAAGTGCGGGCGCGCTTCGAGGACGTCGTCAAGGGCAGCGCAAAGCTGCGCTCCGAGCGCCAGTCGATCGGCGAGCTGTCGAAGAAATTCGCCGACAACGTCGCCGCCATGCAGCGGGTTACCGCGCGCCTGTCGGGTTTGCTCGAGGTCGGCATGGAAATGATGACCGAGCGCGATCCCGCGCGCCTGGTCGAGCTGTTCTTCGCCGCCGCCTGCGACCTCATCGATTCGGACTACGCCGCCGTCGGCATGCTCGACAAGAGCGAGCAGGCGATCCAGTTCGTGTTCGCGAAGGGCTTCGACGCCGGGCTCTTGAGCGGCGCAGCCGGACGCGAGGGATTGCTCGGCACCCTGCTTTCGGGGCAGCGGACGTTGCGCCTGAGCAGCGCGGACGGCAAGGCGGCGGCCGAGGGATTGCCGCCCGGCCATCCTCCAGTGCGCGACCTGCTCGGCCTGCCGGTCGCCTCGGCGGAGCGCGTCTACGGCTGGATCTACTTCGCCGACAGCCGCGGCGGGGCAACGTTCGGCGAGGAAGATGCGCGCGTCGGCACCGTGATGACGCGCAAGCTCGCGCTGCTGTACGAGAACGCGATGCTCTACGACGAGATCCAGCGCCACGCCGCGCAGCTGCAGCTCGAGATCGGCGAGCGCCGGCGCACTCAGACGGCGCTTGCGCAGAGCGAGGCCGGGCTGCACCGCGCCCAGCTGATGGCCAAACTCGCGCATGTGATCACCGGCCCCGACGGCTCGTTCGAGCGCTGGTCGGAAACGCTGCCGCAGCTCGCTGGGGTCGAGCCGTCCCAGCTGCCGCGTTCGACGCGCGCGTGGCTGGACCTGCTGCATCCGGAGGATCAGCCGATGTTTCGCGCCAAAGCCATAGAGGCAGGTGCCAGGCACGCGCGCGCGGACGTGGAATACCGGCTGCGCAGAGCCGACGGCGAATGGATCAGCGTGCGCCAGACCATCGAACCGCTCAAGGACGAAGGGGGAGCGGCGAGCGGGTGGCGCTGGTTCAACACGCTGCAGGACGTGACGCAGCAAGTGCGCGCCGAGTCCGACCTGCGCGGGAGCGAGGCCAAGTTCCGCACGCTGATCGAGCAGGCGGCCGATGGCATCTTCGTGACCGATTCGCAGGGGCAGTTTCTGCTCGCCAACTCCCGGTATTGCGAGATGCTCGGCTACAGCGAGGAGGAACTGCTTTCGATGAACGTCGCCGACACATTCCCGGAGGCGGAAAGGGCGCAGGCGCTGCAGCGCATTCCTCAGCTTCAGGAGACGAAGAACAGGTTGTACGAGCGCAGAATGCACCGCAAGGACAGCAGCTCGTTTCCGGCGGAGATCAGCGTGCGGGCGATCGGCGATGGCACGCACCAGGGCATCGCGCGCGATATCACGGCGCGCAAGGCAGCCGAAGACAGGATCAAGCGTCTGAACCGTGTCTACGCGGTTCTCAGCCATATCAACTCGTTACTGGTGCGGATGCGTGACCGCGACGAGTTGTTCCGCGAGGCGAGCCGCATCGCCGTCGAGCTCGGGGAATTTCGCATGGCGTGGATCGGCGTGGTCGATCCGGACGCCGGCATCGTCAAGCCGGTTGCTGTCGCCGGCGACGTGCGTGACTTCTTCGCCTCGGCACCCATGGCGGTGCTCGCAAACACGCCGGGCGGCCACGGCCTTTCGGGCCGCGCAGTGCGCGAGATGAAACCGATGGTCTCGAACGACGTCAAGCACGACCCGCAGCGGCTGATGAGGAAGGAACTCGACGAGCGCGGTATCAATTCGCTGGCCGTCATTCCGCTGATCGTCGGCGGCGAAGCGATCGGAGTGCTCGCCTTGTATGCCGGGGATGTGGGCTTCTTCGACGACGAGGAAATGAAGCTGCTGTCGGAGGTGGCCAGCAACATCGCCTTCGCCCTCGAACATATCGACAAGGAGGAGAAGGTCAAGAGGCTGACGCGAGTGCATGCGGTGCTGAGCGGAATCAATGCGCTGATCGTCAGGGTGCGCGACCGCGATGAGCTGTTCCGCGAAGCCTGCCACATTGCTATTAAGCAGGGGCAGTTCCGGATGGCGTGGATCGGCCTGCTCGATCATGAAATCGCGCGGGTGAAGCCGTTGGCGTCGGACGGTGACGTGAGGGGGTTCTTCGACACATCGCCGCTGGCCACCAAGCAAGCGAAGCCTACCGGGAAGGGTCTCGCCTGGCGCGCGGTCGAGGAAAAGCGCCCGATGATCTCGAATGACATCCAGCGCGACCCTAATACCTCGATGAAGAAGGAATGTGAGGAGCGCGGCATTCATTCGCTGGTCATGCTTCCGCTGATTGTCGGTGGCGAGGGCATCGGCGTGCTCGCGCTGTATGCTGCCGAGACCGGGTTCTTCGATGACGACGAGATGAAGCTGCTGGTCGAGCTTGCGGGCGACGTTTCGTTCGCGCTCGACCATCTGCAAAAGGCCGAGAAGCTCAACTACCTCGCGTACTACGACGAGTTGACCGGCGTCGCCAATCGGGCACTACTTGAACAACGGCTTGCGCAGCAGATCTCGGGCGCCGAGCGTGACGGGCGGCGTTTCGCGCTGCTGAAGGTCGACCTGGATCGGTTCCGGGTCATCAACGATAGCCTGGGGCGGCCGGGGGGCGATGCCTTGCTCAAGAAGGTCAGCGAGCGCCTCGTGCACGCCGTCCCGGACGCCAACGATGTCGCGCGCATAGGTGCGGATCGCTTCGTGATTCTGGTAGCCGATATCAAGCAGGAAGACGAACTGGCGCGGCTGATCCGCCACATTCTGAAGGCTTCTTTCACCGAGGCGTTCCAAATCAACGATGTTGAGCTGCGGGTTTCGGCCAAGATCGGCGCCGCGCTCTACCCCGACAACGGCAGCGACGTCGATTCGCTGTTCAAGAACGCGGAGGCCGCTCTCAAGAAGGCGAAACAGACGGGTGAGCCGTACCTCTTCTATGAGCAGCAAATGAGCGAGCGGGTCGCAGAGAAGCTGTCGCTGGAGAACAAGCTTCGGCAGGCGATCGAGAAGGAAGAATTCGTCCTTTACTACCAGCCGAAGGTTGATCTCGAGACACGCGCCGTGGTCGGCGTCGAGGCGCTTATCCGCTGGCAAAGCCCGGACAAGGGTCTCGTGCCGCCGCTGCATTTCATACCGCTGCTGGAGGAAACCGGCCTGATCCTGCAGGTCGGCGAGTGGGCCTTGAAGCGCGCGGCGCGCGATCACCGCGGCTGGGTGGAGCAGAAGCTCAAGGCGCCGCGCGTCGCGGTGAACGTCTCGGCGATCCAATTGCGCCAGCGTGACTTCGTGCGCGTGGTCGAGGAAGCGATCATCGATGGCGTCGCGCCCACCGCGATCGACCTGGAGATCACCGAGAGCCTGGTGATGGAGGACATCAAGGGCAACATCGAGAAGCTGAAAGCGGTGCGCGCGCTCGGCGTGCAGATCGCGGTCGACGACTTCGGCACGGGATATTCGTCGCTCGGCTATCTGGCGCAGCTGCCGGTTCAGGCGCTGAAGATCGATCGCTCGTTCATCATCAAGATGGGCGAGGATCCGAACGCCATGACGCTGGTGTCGACCATCATCTCGCTCGCGCATTCGCTGCGCCTGAAGGTGGTCGCCGAAGGCGTCGAGACCGAGGACCAGGCGAAATTCCTGCGCCTGCTGCGCTGCGACGAGATGCAGGGCTATCTTTTCAGCAAGCCGGTGCCCGCAGAGCAGCTGATTGCGCTGCTGAAAGCGGGCTGACGGGCTCGGGCATGAGCCGGCCGCTGCAGCGCGACGCCCTGCGCATCATCCAGGACATCGTGCGCGAGGCGACTGGCAGCGCGCTTCAGGCGGAGGCGCGCAGGCGCCTGGAGAGCGTGCTGAAGAGCCTCGCCGCCGGCGACGTGCCGGACTCTGCCGGCCAGGGATTCTCGCAGCGCGAGGTGACGATCTTGTTTGCCGACCTGCGCGGATTTTCCGCGATCGCCGCTTCGCATCCGGCCGAGATGGTGCTCGGCGTGCTGAATCGCTGCTTCGCTGCGATGGTCGACATTATCGAGCGCCACTACGGAACCATCGACAAGTTCATGGGCGACGCGATCATGGTGATCTTCACGGGCGACGCGGCTGCGCCGCGGGATCACGCACGGCGCGCGCTGCTCTGCGCGGTCGAGATGCAGATCGCGATGAACGAGCTTCGCCGGCGGCACCAGGAGGAAGGCGTGCCGGAGATGTACCTCGGGATCGGCATGAGCACCGGCCACGTCATGGCCGGCCTCATTGGTTCGGACGCCTACCGCGCCTATACGGTCATCGGCGAGGAGGTGAATCTCGCCTCGCGCATCGAGGCGCTGAGCCTTCGCGGGCAGGTGCTGATGAGCGAGACGACCTACGCGCATTGCCGCGACTTCGTCCACGTCGGCGAGCCGATGGAGGTGCACGTCAAGGGCAAGTCCGAGCGCATGCGCATCCGCGAGGCGCTCGGCATTCCCGCGCTCGGCAAGGTGGTGCCGCGTCAGGATGTGCGCAAGAGCCCGCGCGTCGAGGTGAGGCTCGATCTCGATTATTGGTCCGTCGAGGGCAAGGCGGTGCGCGGCGAAGGCTCGCGCGGCGTGATTCGCGACCTGGGGTATCGCGGCCTCGCGGCCGAGCTCGAGCGCCGGCTGCCGTTGTATTCGGAGGTCAAACTGGCATTCGACCTTTCGTTCCTGGGTTTTCGCGCGAGCGATGTCTATGGGCGCGTGGTGGCCTCGCGCGCGGACGGCGAGCGCTTTCTCATAGGCGTGGAGTTCACCTCGCTCGACGCGCAGACGCAAAGCAGGATCGAGCTGTTCGTGCAGATGCTGCTGCAGGGCGAGTACCGGGAGATCAACTGAGACCGCTGAGCATCAAGACCAAGGTCACGCTGGTGGCGACGGCGTTCCTGCTCGTGTCGCTCGCCGTCGTATCCATGGTCGAGCTTTACTACGTCAAGGCGGACATGGAGCGCGTGCTGGCCGACCAGCAGCTTTCTCTCGCCATCCGCGTCGCCGACGACATCGACCAGAAGCTGGCGCTCAATCGCGACGCGCTGGTCGCCGGCGCCGGCATCCTGCAGCAGTGGGCGCATGATGCGGCGAAGATGGAGGAGGTGCTGACCGAGCGCGTGGTGCTGGCCACCTTGTTCAGCGATCTGTTCATCCAGTCCAGCAAGGGGATCATCCTGGTCGACCTGCCGCCCCTAGGTCGCCGCGGCCTCGATGTCTCGGAGCAGGAAAATTTCCGCACCACGCTCGCCACGCGCAAGCCTTACATCTCGCGGCCTTATCGCGGCAAGGCGCTCAAGCAGCCGGTAGTCACGATCAGCGTGCCGATCTTCGACCGGCACGGCAACGTCACGGCGCTGCTAGTGGGCTCGCTCAACCTGCTTAAGCCGAACTTCCTGGGAAACCTCGGCGAGGCGAAAGTCGGCAAGACCGGATCGTTCGCGATTTTCACCCGTGACCGCATGATCGTCATGTCACGCGACAAGGACCGCATCCTGACCCAGGGGCCGCCGCCGGGAGTGTCGCCGTACTTCGACCGCGCGACGTCCGGGCTCGAAGGCTCGGAGGAGGGCGTCAACAGCCGCGGGCTGCGTGCGATTTTCAGCTACAGCCAGCTCGAGGCGGTGCCCTGGGTGCTGGTCGCTTCACTGCCCGTGGACGAGGCGTATGCCCCGATCAACGACAGCCAGCGAAAGATCATGCAGGTCGCGATGCTTCTAGCGCTGCTCGCGGCGCCGCTCGTCTGGTTCGGCGTGCGGCGGCTGCTCGATCCGCTGCGCGTGCTGCGTGACAGCATCCGGAGCATGCGCGACGATCCCGCTAGCGCGCACGACGTGCCGGTGAGGAGCGCGGACGAGATCGGCGACCTCGCGGCGGACTTCAATGAAATGCGGCGCAGCCGCCGCCGGGCGGCGGAGGAGCTGGAGGCGAACAACCTCGAGCTGGCGCGCGCCCTGAGCACGAAGGACCGTTTTCTGGCCACCATGAGCCACGAGCTGCGCACGCCGCTTAACGCAATAATCGGTTTCACCGGCACGCTGCTCATGAAGCTGCCCGGGCCGCTCAACCGCGACCAGGAAAATCAGCTGAAGACGGTCCAGTCCGGGGCGCGGCACCTGCTCACGCTGATCAACGACCTTCTCGACCTCGCCAAGATCGACGCCGGAAAGGTCGAGCTGCGGCTCGAGCCCGTGGCGTGCGCGAGCGTGCTCGACGAAGTAGCGGCGACGCTGCGGCCCATCGCCGAGGCCAAGGGCTTGCGCTTTGAACTGGAAGGCTCCGACGCGGTCGTGCAGGGCGACCGGCGCGCGCTCAGCCAGATCGTGCTCAATCTTGCCGGCAATGCGATGAAGTTCACCGAGCGAGGCGCGGTGCGCCTGTCGGCCGTGCAGCGCGACGGCGCGGTGGAGATCAGCGTCGCCGACACCGGCGTCGGCATCCGGCCCGAGGATCAGGCCAGCCTGTTCGAGGCGTTCACCCGGCTGGGCGACCCGGCGACGCGCCACCAGGAAGGCACCGGCCTTGGCCTGCACCTGAGCCAGAAGCTCGCTGCGCTCCTCGGTGGGCGCATCATTGTGCAGAGCGAGCACGGCCGGGGCAGTACCTTCACCCTGCGCCTGGTCCAGAAACGAGCGAACTGACTCAGCGGCCTTGTCACCAGCCGCACTACAAAAGCCGCCGCCCGAAAATCCAAGTACATTCCGCCTCCAGGGCAACATCAAAGAAACAATTCTTAGCGTAGGCTCGAGGGGCAATGAATCGCACGACGAATACCCGCAACGAAGGCCGCGCTGCGCCGGCCGCGACGCTGGCGCCGCTTCACATCGTCGTCGCCGATGACAATGCCGACACCCTGCTGACGCTGCGTCTGCTGCTGGAAGACGACGGGCACGTCGTGCGCGCATTAGCCAGCGGCGAGGGCGTGGTGGACGCGGTGCGCCAGTTCAAACCCGATGTCTGTGTTCTCGATATCGAGATGCCGGGAGCGAGCGGCTATGCGATCGCCGGCGAGATACGCTCGATCTATGGCTCGCTTCGTCCCCTGATGATCGCCATTTCCGGCAAGTGGTATCGCGGTTCGGACCGGCTGCTCGCGATGAGTTGCGGCTTCGATCACTTCCTCGAGAAGCCTGCCGATCCCAGGCAGCTGTGCCGCCTGCTCGAGGATATGCGCCAGAGCCGAGTCGCTGCGGCACGCTCGCTAGGCTCCGAAAGCGATTGAGCAGGTCCGCTAGCCCCGCTCGCGGCTGATGCTGAAGTAGGTGCCGGCGAAAATGACTGCCGCGCCGACGATCACCATCGGATCGAACGGCTCGGCGTAGAACAGGGCGCCGACCACCGCGATCAGCGGCAGGCGGATGAAGTCGATCGACACCACCAGCGTCGCATCGGCGAGCTTCATGGCGCGCGTCATGGAGTAGTGCGCGGCGAATGAGCCCGCGCCGATGGCCAGGATCCACGGCAGGTCGGTCAGCGCGGGCGCCACCCAGCCCGGAGCCGCCGCCGCCATGGTGAGCGGCATCTGCACCGCCGACATCCAGAACGTCACCGCCAGCGCCGAATCGGTCGCCGACAGGCGCTTGGTGAAGATCATGTTGCCCGCGTAGAACATCGAGCCCAGCACCATCACCAGCGCCGCGGGATGGAATGCGCCGAGTCCCGGACGCAGGATGATCGCGACGCCGATCAGGCCGAGCGCGAGCTGCACCACGCGCCCGCGGTTCAAGCGCTCGCCGAGGAACAGCGCCGCGAGGATCGCGGTCCACACCGGCATGGTGAACTCGATCGCGAACACGGTGGCGAGCGTCAGGGCGCCGATCGCGTACATCCAGCAGAACTGGCCGGCGAGGTGGATCACCGCGCGCGCGGCGTGCACCGGGAAGCGCCGCGTGCGCAGCGGCGCGAAGCCGCGGCGCGTAATGATCGTCGAGACCAGCAACAGCGTCACCAGCGTGCGCAGCGCCAGGATCTCGAGAATTCCCGTATGGCGCAGGAGCTCGCGCACCGCAACCGCCATCATGGCGAACGACAGCACTGCGCACAGCATCCACAGGACGCCACGCAGCGCATGGGACTGCGAATTCATAAGCTCTCTATGCTATCTTTCGCGGCCCATGGCGAGCGACGAGCTGTATCGCAAGCAGATCGCGCGGCTCTATGAGCGCTCGCCGTTTTACCGTGAAAAGCTCTCAAGCGCAGGTTTCGTTTCGCCGCAGGACGTCGGCGGGCTCGCCGACATTGGCCGGCTGCCGTTCACCGAGAAGGACGAACTGCGCGCGAGCCAGGCCGAGCATCCGCCGCTCGGCGCGCATGCGGCGATCGAGATGTCGCAAGTGGCGCGCATCTATTCGACCAGCGGCACGAGCGGCACGCCGCTCTACATCCCGCTCAGCAAGAACGACATCGAGCAGTGGCGCGAGATCGGGCGCCGGACCTATTCGTGCAACGGCCTCAAGGCAGGTGAGCGCGTGGTCACCACTTACGGCGCCGGCCCATTCGTCGCCGGCGCTTCGCTCGCCGCGTTCGAGGCGATCGGCTGCGTGCATATCCCGGTCGGCGTCGGCAACACCGAGCGCCTGCTCACCGCGGTCGAGAAATTGCGGCCGCAGGCCATCGGCTGCACGCCGTCCTACGCGCTGCACATCGCCGAGGTCGCCGCGGCGAAGCGCATTTCGCTGGCATCGGTCGAGCGCATCATCGTCGGCGGCGAGCCGGGCGGTGGAGAAGCAGGCTTCAGAAAAAAATTACAAGATGCCTGGGGCGCGAAGGTCTACGAGATCATGGGCATCGGCGACCTCGCCGCCTCGCTCTGGGGCGAGTGCGCCGAGCAGGCGGGGATGCACTTCTCCGCCGAGGAATGGATCCAGGTCGAGCTGATCGACCCGGAAACTGGCGCTCAAAAGGAATTGAGCGATGGGCAGACCGGCGAATTGGTCTACACGCACGTCGCGCGCGAGGCGGCGCCGCTGCTGCGCTTCCGCAGCCGCGATCACGCCCAGGTCTGGGTCTCCCAATGCCGGTGTGGAAAGACAGCGCTGCGCGCGCGCTGCATCGGGCGCACCGACGACATGCTGATCGTGCGCGGCGTAAACGTGTTTCCATCCGCGGTGCGCGAGGTGGTGGCGCGCTTCCAGCCCAAAGTCACGGGCGCGATCCTGATCCGGCCGCGGCGCAAGGGCGTGAAGCAGGAGCCGCCGCTGCCGGTGCTGGTGGAAGGCGAGGCTGACCTTGGGGAGGCCATCGCCAAGGAAATCCGCAGCGCGCTGCTCTTTACGGCGGAAGTGCGCATGGTCGCGCCGCAGGCGCTGCCGCGCTCGGATTACAAGGTGAAGCTGCTCGACTACTCGGAGGCATCGTGAGGCTACTTGCCGTTCTAATCGCGCTCTGCGCGACGGCTGCGCAGGCGCAGACCTATCCCAGCAAACCGATCCGGATGGTCGTGCCGTACACCGCGGGCGGTCCGGCCGACCTGCTGGTGCGCGGGCTGGGGCAGAAGCTGCAGGAAGCCTGGGGCCAGCAGATCGTGGTGGAGAACAAGCCCGGCGCCAACGAGATCATCGCGGCGCAGGACATCGCGAAGTCGCCGCCCGACGGCTACAACTACCTGCTGGCGTCGGATGCGGTGTTCTCGCTCAACGCCTATCTGTATTCGAAGCTGCCGTACGACCCGGTCAAGGATTTCACCCCGGTGTCGCGCCTGGTGAACGCCAACCTGATGCTGGTGGCCCGGCCCGACTTTCCCGCCAATACGGTTCGCGAGCTGGTCGACTACGCGAAGAAGAATCCCGGCAAGCTGAACTACGGCTCGGTCGGCGCGGGCGG
>Ga0209647_1001428_pt1 | contig 20434 bp, 20 predicted proteins | sample GraSoi_2013_60cm_FD_185827 | JGI IMG/M metagenome (GOLD analysis project Ga0209647, IMG submission 185827) | Grasslands soil microbial communities from the Angelo Coastal Reserve, California, USA - Sample 9_17_2013_60cm (SPAdes) (version 2) | ecosystem: Environmental > Terrestrial > Soil >... | reverse complement strand
CGCTTTTAGGACATCTGCGACTTGTGGAGGAATGCCGTGACCGAAGCGTGGCGCGCCATCGAGCAAACCAAGGAAGATCGTTTCAGTCGCAGGGCTGAGCGCTTCCGCCTCCGGTAACGTGAACAGGGGCTCGTTGATGCTCGAACCCTTCTTCATCACGATCCAGTCGCTGCCAATGACGTAGGTTCGCGCATTCGCGTTTCGCGCGAGTCCGGCAATGGCGGAAGCGTCTGGGCGGAGCTCCGCCGCGCGTTCGATGCGGCTATCGGAATATCCGAGGCGGGGTTTGGGGCCGAGATCTGGACGAAAAGGCATGTGCCGCACAAATTCGCACGGCCACTTCGTCGGCGCAATCCTTACACAGCGGCCTCCCCGCGCGGGTACATGACCTCGCGCAATTCCGGGCGTTGCCATTGTGGCCCGAGCACGCCCTGCTTGGCGCCGTAATTGAGCGCAGAGGTTACGGTGTCGGTGGTGGCGCGCATTTCGCGTGCGCGGTCGAGGCTCACGTCGACGACGAACATGCCGGCGGCAGCGCTCTCGAAAAGAATTTCCTCCGGTGTCGCGACCATCGCCAACCCACGTTCGCTATGGCTGAATAAATTTTGCGTTGTGACGACGATGGCGAGGTTTTCGATGGCGCGTGACCAGATCAGATTGCGCCAGGTCGCCCACAGCCGCCGCTTGTCTGTGCCAGCCGGCATAAAGATCAATTCGGCGCCGCGCAGCGCCAGCGCGCGCGTCACTTCCGGCATATAGGCTTCGCTGCACATCGCGAGGCCAACTTTGCCCTGCTGCGTGTCGAACACGGGGAATTCATTGCCGGGGACGTATTGAAATTCCCACCATTGGCCGCCGGTATAGATCCACGGGCCGTTCGGGTGGGTTCGGCGATAGCTCACCGGCGCCCGGCCATCGCCGTAGGCCATGCAAATGAGATTATGCGCAGTCCCCTCATTGTGGCTGAGCGGCTCAATGGTGCCGTAGACCACGTTGATGCCGTGTTTGGCGGCCGCTTCCGCAACGCGCGGCGTCGGGTCGAACGTTGCCGGCATGCGCCAGGGTCCGGGATAGGTTTCAGGAAAGCAGACGAAGTCGGCGCCTTCGGTCTTGGCGCGCGCGATGAAGTCTACCGCGTCGGCGATATTCTTTTCGGCTTCCTCGATCGGATTGGCGATTGGCTGCACGAGAGCGATACGAAACGTCATACGTCACTCCAGACTGGATGCAGGCGCCTGCGAGAGCTTGAAATGGCGAGGCGGCCCGGTCAAGCGATGGCCCGATCGATGGCCGTCAGCACTTGCTCGGGCTTGAGTTCATCAAGGCACACACTGCGGCTGCCAATATGACGTTCACAACCCTCGAAGGTGCAGGGTAGGCACGGCAACGGGTTCTGTACGATCCAGACGTTACTGCGGTTCTGGATCGTGCCGCTTGCGTCCCAGGGTGTCGCAAGTCCGCCGACAGGCCACGGTCCCCAAACGCGTGGGTCCATCGGGCCGAAGAGGGCAACGGTCGGACGCCCGGCCGCGGCCGCAAGATGCGTGACCGATGTGTCCGGACCGATGTAGAGCCGCGCCTTCGCCAGCAGGGTCATCGTTTCGGCCCAGCCGACCTGATGAACTTGCGCGACGCCGCGCCAGACCATCTCAAGATAGTCCCGCTCGGCCTCGCCCGGACCTCCGATTGCAACGACTTCAAGTCCCCGCTTTGCAAGGCCGGCAGCAACTGCACGCCAGCCATCCGGCGTCCATTCCTTGTAAGCGAACATCGGCGCCGCATGAATCACAGCATAGTTGCCGCCAGGCGCCACTTGTGACTGCGGCGCGGCAGCAGGGCACACCAATTCCGGGACGCGCGAAATATCGAGAGCGTCGGCAAGCCGCAACATCTGCTCGACGCGATGAAGCTTCTCCGCAGCGGGAACACTCCGATGCAGCGCAATGCGTTTTAGAGTACGCGCGAGCCACGAGTCACCGTCGGTTGTCACGCCCGCGCGCAACCGCCCCGCGGCGAAAGCAAAGACTGTCGGACGATCGCCGCTCTGGGTCGAGATTGCGATGTCGTAGCGCCGCCAGAACCGCGCGAGCAGGCGCGCGCTCTCGATCGTGGTCGGGCGCGGCGATAGAGTGAAGATCTGATTGATATCGGGATTACCCGCGATAATCCCGGCGGTATTGCGAAACACGAGAACGTCGATTTCGGAAGCGGGCCACGCGCGGCGCAGGCTGCGGATCAGCGGTGTCGTCAGGAGGACGTCGCCGATGCGGCGCAACGAGATAACGAGAATTCGGCGGGGAGCAGCAACCATGATGATTTTTCGCAGAACCGAAGCGAGCGGGCCCTGATTGTCGCTTTATCGATGGGCCGTCGCGCGTATTACGAGCGATCCTTGCAAGAATTTGGCTATTTTGTTTAGTCTTCTGCTATCAGTATTGCTATGCGCAGTCCATATTTGTGCCGCGCAAATGCAGGAAAGCAAGGATGTCAGCGCCAGAGTCGGCACAGCAGAACGTCCCAATGGTGGCTTTGTCGTGGGGCGAAGTCATCGACAAGATAACCATTCTTGAAATCAAGCAGCAGCGCCTGTCTTTTGCGGAAGCCATCGCCAATGTCGAGCGCGAGCTCGCGGCGCTGAACAAGGTTGTTGCGGACGCTTTGGTACCGGCCGAGTTGGCGGAATTGAAGAAGGCATTGAAAGCCATCAACGAAAATCTTTGGGATATCGAGAATCAGATTCGCGCGAAGGAAGCGCAAAGCTCATTTGATCGCGCTTTCATTGAGCTTGCGCGCTCTGTCTATATCAACAACGACCAGCGTGCGAAAATCAAGCGTGCGATCAATGAACTCCTAAAATCCGAATTGGTCGAAGAAAAACAGTACACCACCTACGCAGCGCGGAAATCGCTGTCAGCTGTCTGATCAGCGCAGAAGCGCGCGCAGCGAGTTGAGAAGCATCTCTCGGCGGTCCGCCTCGTAAACGAGCGCGGGTTTTATGCCCCACACCGGTTTTGGCCACGCGGCGTCGTTACGGCGGCGCGCGATCACGTGCACGTGCAGTTGCGGCACCTGATTACCGAGTGCGGCGATGTTGAGCTTGTCGCATTCGGTAACGGATTTAAGCGCGCGCGCTACCTTGGCGATTTCGCCGAGGAGCTGAATCTGGGCGTTCTCCTCAAGGTCGATGAGTTCGACAATACCGGGAAGGCGCGGCACCAGGATTAGCCAGGGATAGTTGGCATCGTTCGCCAGCAGGACACGGTCAAGTGCCAGGTCGCAGATCGCGACAGTGTCCTGCTCCAACTGTGGATGGAGCGACCAAACCGATTCCATAATTGTCCACACCGCCGGGCCTGGCCCGGGGCCTCTGCGACATTTCCACAAGGAGAATCGCCAGATGGACTGACGGGTCAAGAGCGTGCGTGATCGGCCCTGGCTGGGCTGCTTGCTTTCGGCGGCGGTAGGACCGATATAGGACGCGGGAGGTTGGCGGTGGACGAGCCACTCGCCAACCGGGTCAGGTCCGGAAGGAAGCAGCCCTAACGAGCGCGGTTCGGGTCGCTCGTCAGCCTCCCACCAATTCCAGGATTCGTTTGCAATGAGGCCGCGCGCGGCGCGGTGGCGAAGCGGATGGCACGATGAGCGAGCCCAGAAAATCCGCTGCAGGCGGTTCCACTCCGGCGGATGCACCGGCCGAGGGCTATCGCGTGCTCGCGCGCAAATACCGCCCGGCCAGCTTTGATGACCTGATCGGGCAGGACGCCATGGTGCGCACCGTCTCGAACGCATTCGACAGCGGTCGCATCCCGCAGGCCTGGATCCTCACCGGCGTGCGTGGCGTCGGCAAGACCACGACTGCGCGCATTCTCGCGCGCGCGCTGAATTACGAACTGCCGGACGGTTCTGTGAAGGAACCCACAATCAAGATGCCGGTGATGGGCGTGCATTGCCAGGCCATCATCGAAAGCCGGCACCCCGATGTGCTGGAAATGGATGCCGCCTCTCACAACAGTGTCGAGGACGTGCGGCAGATCAATGACGCCATTCGCTACGCGCCGATGAGCGCACGCTACAAGGTCTATATCCTCGATGAAGTGCACATGCTTTCGGGTGCCGCTTTCAATGCGTTGCTCAAGACGCTTGAAGAGCCACCGCCGCACGCCAAATTCATTTTCGCCACGACGGAAATCCGCAAAGTGCCGGTGACGGTTCTGTCCCGCTGCCAGCGGTTCGATTTGCGCCGCGTCGATGCCGCCGTTTTGGTCAAACATCTCGAAAATATCGCCACCAAGGAAAAAGTCGAAATCGAGCCCGCCGCTTTGGCCTTGATCGCGCGCGCCGCCGACGGTTCGGTGCGCGATTCACTCTCGTTGTTTGACCAAGCGATCGCCCATGCGGCCGGCCCGGTGCGTGCAGAAGACGTGCGGCAGATGCTGGGATTGGCCGACCGCGTACGTGTGGTCGATCTGTTCGAGGCCTTGATGAAAGGCGACGTCGGCGCAGCTCTCAAAGAGCTGCGGGAGCAATATGACGTCGGGGCCGATCCAGCGGTCGTGCTGGGTGACCTCGCCGAATTCACGCACTTCGTCACCCGCGTCAAAGTCGTCCCCGCCGTCGCAGACGACGTATCTCTGTCCGAGGCCGAGCGCGTTCGCGGCCGTGCTTTCGCAGCGCAATTGTCGATGCGGGTGCTATCGCGCGCCTGGCAAATGCTGCTGAAAGGCGTTGCCGAAGTGCAGGCTTCAGGCCGTCCGGTTGCTGCTGCCGAGATGGTGCTCGTGCGCATCGCATATGCCGCCGATCTTCCGACACCGGACGAGGTGGTCCGTACGCTCAGCGACAACACCTCAGCGCCTGGCCGCCCGCAAGGCAATGGCGGTGCGGTGCAGGCGCAAGGCTATGCCCCGCGCTACGAAGCGCCGCGCGGCGCGCCGCGTTCGTCGGTCGCAGTATCGCCGCGCCCGGCCGACGATCCGGTTGCACAACTCGACGAACCCGCGGTCGCGGCACCCACTCTCTCCATCGGCTCGTTCGACGAGCTGATCGCGCTAGCCGCCGAAAAGCGCGACATCTCCGCCAAGATGGCACTGGAGCGCGATGTGCGGCTTGTCCGTTGTGAAGACGGCCAGCTGGAGATCGCACTTGAGGCGTCCGCGCCGAAGACGCTAGTTCACGATCTTCAACGCAAATTGACCGGCTGGACCGGCAAGCGCTGGATCGTGGTAGTTTCCAAAGAGCAGGGCGCGCCGACAATGCGGGCGCAGGCCGATGCCCAGCAGGCCGAGATCGAACGAGGCGTGCAGAGCGACCCGCTGGTGCAGGCGGTGCTCAATCGTTTCCCGGGTGCGAAAATTGTTGGCGTGACGCAAAATTCGGACTCCGGCGAGTCTGCGCCGGACGTTCTGCCTGATAGTGAGGGCGAGTGATGACGGACTTCCTGGGCCTGATGAAGCAGGCGGCACAGCTGCAATCCAAGATGCAGGCCATGCAAGCTGAACTCGACCAGATCGAGGTCGAGGGCACCGCCGGAGGCGGCATGGTGTCGGTGACGCTGTCGGCCAAAGGCGACCTCAAGGGCGTCAAGGTCGACGATTCGCTCTTGAAGCCCGCGGAAAAGGAAATTCTCGAAGACCTCATCGTCGCGGCGCACGCTGATGCGCGGCGCAAGGCGGAAGTGGTGATGCAGGAAAAGATGAAGGCTGTCACCGGCGGCCTGCCGCTGCCGCCGGGATTGGGTTTGGGATAGCTATGCTTCGTGGAAGCCTCTCGGGCGTCATGCCCGGCCATAGCCGTCCAAAGGGCGGCGTGCTTTCGCGCGCCTATGTCCCGGCCATGACAGGTTGAAGATGCCCACCGCCGTTGCCGGACCCGAAATCGAGCGCTTGATTCAATTGCTGGCCCGGCTGCCCGGCCTGGGACCGCGTTCAGCGCGCCGCGCCGCGTTGCACCTGATCAAAAAGCGCGAATTGCTCATGGCTCCGCTTGCCGCGGCGCTGGAAACCGCAATGGAGAAAATCGAGATCTGCAAGGTGTGCGGCAATATCGACACGCAGAACCCGTGCACGGTCTGCACCGACACCAGGCGCGATGGCTCCATTATTGTTGCCGTCGCCGACGTCGCCGACCTTTGGGCGCTGGAACGTGCGCACGCGATCAACAGCCGCTATCACGTGCTCGGCGGCACGCTGTCGCCGCTCGATGGCGTTGGCCCCCGAGACCTCGCCATCGATACGCTGATTTCGCGCGCGCACGAGACGCCGGTGAAAGAGGTGATCCTGGCGCTCAACGCCACGGTCGACGGCCAGACCACCGCGCACTACATCACCGAGCTGTTGCAAGACGCGAACGTGAAAGTGACGCGGCTCGCGCACGGGGTGCCGGTCGGCGGTGAGCTCGATTATCTCGACGAGGGCACGCTGACGGCAGCGATCAAACAGCGGACACTATTCTGATCCCTCGCTGTCCACTGCCGCGCCATAAGGAACCGGTATTACTTCGACGATCGGCCTGGCAACACCGTCGGCTCCGATCGCGACGCGCGAACAATCGCCGTATTTGTTCAGTTTCGTTTGGTTGTCGTATGTGTTGTGTGAATAATAGTAGCGGCACACCCCGTCGTCGTATTGAGCATTCGTCCAACTGCCGCTCGTTTCGCGGTAGAAATAAGGATTATGCCAGTCCGCTGCTGCTGGCGCGGCCGACGTTATTGCACCGGCCAGCGCGCAACCGAACATCGAGATCGTGAATTTCAGACGCATGGCGACCTCCTTCGAGTATTTCGGGCCAAACGTCTGCTACAGGCGATCGTTCCCCGATAACCACACGAAGCTTATTTTTGGGCAGCACGCGAGGAACTTCGTCATCATTTTGGCGACTTCGCGACAAGCCGTTGGAAATGCCCGCGCCGTTGCAACCAGGCAAGCAGCACGAGACTCGGAATGCCGGCGAGTGCACAAATCACGAAAAACCACGGCCAGCCGGTCGCCTCGGCAATAAAGCCCGCGCCCGATGACAAATAAGTCCGTCCGACCGCGGCCAGCGCCGTGAGCAGCGCGTACTGCGTCGCGGTGTGCAGCGGGTTCTGGCAGAGCGCCGAAAGGTAAGCGACGAACATCACCGTGCCGATGGCGCTAGTGAAATTCTCGACCGTAATTGCAAACGCGAGCACCGTCGTATTAGCGCCAGCCACGGCCAAAGCAGTGAAGGCAAGGTTGGCGACGGACTGCAAAATGGCGCCGACCCACAGGCTCGGTGCGAGAGGAAGGGCGCGCGCAATGAATCCGCCGGCAAAGCCGCCAATCAGCAGTGCCGCGAGTCCGACGCCTTTTACGATCGCGGCATATTCATTGCGCGTAAACCCGAGATCGATCACGAACGGCGCGGTCATGGCGCCTGAAAGCGCGTCGGTGAATTTGAACAAAACCACGAAGGCCAGCATCACCAGGGCGAGCTCGTAACTCAGGAAATCCTTGAAGGCGCCGACCGCGGCTTCGATGATGCGTGCGAAAGGTTTCTGCCCGGCGTGCGCGGCCGCCGCCTGTGCCGAGCGTTCCGGTTCGGTCGCGACAAGCGCGGTCACAGTGCCGATCAGCACAAGCGCGGCCATTACGACGTAGCCCCAATGCCAGGCCGCCGGTTTGTCGAAACCGCGGGCTTCAATTGCGCTCACCAGGAAAAGCGCCCCCGCGGTAGAGACCAGCATGCCGATGCGATAGGCGGCGACGTAACCAGCCATTCCGGCAGCCTGCTCGTTTTCGGGCAAGCTTTCGACGCGAAAGGCATCGACCACGATGTCCTGTGTGGCCGAGGTTGCGGCAACCAAAAGGGCACCGAAAGCAACCAGCCCGGGCGCCGTTGCCGGGTTGCAGGACCCAAGGAAAATAATGGCCGCGATCAGCAGGAATTGCGCGAACACCAGCCATCCGCGGCGGCGGCCGAGCCAGTGCGTGAGCAGCGGCACGTCGAGGGCGTCGGTCAGCGGCGCCCACAGGAATTTCACGGTGTAAGGCGTGCCGACCAGCGCGAACAAGCCGATCGTGCCGAGATCGACGCCGGATTCACGCATCCACACCAGCAACGTCGCGCCCGACAGCGCGAGCGGCAAGCCGGACGAAAAGCCGAGGAACATGACGATCAGTACGCGCCGCTTGCAGTAGACGGCCATCGCGTCGAACCACGACGGCCGTGCCTGCGCGTCGGGGGAAACGGCCATTGGGCTAGTCGTTGGTACCGAGCTTGAGGGTCATCGGTGCGGGTATGATCTGTGCGCTCGGCGGTTCGTCGCTGAACTCGACGCCTTGGATTTTCTCGCCGCGGCTGAGGATTTTCTCGGCCGACGTGACGATTTGCTCGATGTCCTTATTGACGTTGCCGAAGTGCTTGTCGAGATTCTCGACGCGCTCTTTGAGCCGCTGCACATCGTCGATCATCAGCGCGACTTCTTTCAGAATCTCGTCCGCCGCCTCGCGCATGCGGGCGTCCTTCTGGATCTGCTGGACAACCTGGATCGCGAGCATGAGCAGAGACGGCGACACGATGATAACGCCGGCCCGGTATCCCTTCTGCAAGACATCGTCGAACGCGTCGTAGAGCTCGGCAAACATGGACTCCGACGGAATGAACATAAAGGCGACGTCCTGCGTCTCGCCCTTGATCAGATATTTCCCGGAAATGTCGTCGATATGCTTGCCCAGATTCTGGCGCAGCTGGCGCGTGGCTTGATGCCGCTCGTCGTCAGTCTTTGCGTTTTCCAGCGCGGTGGTCGCTTCCAGCGGGAATTTGGCATCGATGATGAGATGGCGGTTGTCCGGCATGTGGATGCAGCAATCCGGACGCGAATTATTGGACAGCGTGAACTGGAACTCGTAAGCGCCCTGTGGCAATCCGTCGGCAACGATGGCTTCCATGCGACCCTGGCCGAAGGCGCCGCGGCGTTGCTTGTTGTCGAAAACCTTTTGCAGTGACGTCACGGTCGTCGCCAGATCGGCGATGTTCTTCTGCGCTGAGTCGATCACCGCCAGTCGCGCATGCAATTGCTGCAGATGGTCGGTGGTGTTCTTGGTCGTGGTTTTCATCGACTCGCCGAGGTTCTGAGACACCGCGTCGAGCCGCGTATTGACGGTCTGCTGCAATTGAACATGCGAATTTTGCAGCCAGCTTCCCATGGCATCGAGCCGCGCATTGAGTTCGGCCAGGCGCTGCTCGGCGGCTGGATCGGTCACCGGCGGGCGTGGGCGCAGCAACAGCACGATGATGGCGACTACACCGATCGCAACGATTGCGCCAAGAACTATGAGTGCGATTTCTGACATGAGAGTGCTTCTAGCGTGATTCGTCGCGCCGTGCGAACGAACGGCGAACGGTAAGTCGATTGTGCCGGTGGCTCAAGGGCAAAGGCACCAAAGGCACATTGACCGCGTGAGCCCTTGCCCTTACATCGCGCTCATGGCGGTTCGTGACATCCTCATCATTCCCGACAAGCGGCTGCGGCTTAAATCGGACGCGGTAAAGGCCGTCGACAAGCCGCTGCGCGCGCTCATCGACGACATGTTCGACACCATGTATGCCGCGCCCGGCATCGGCCTCGCCGCAATCCAGATCGGCGTGCCGCAGCGTGTCGTCACGATGGACGTCGCCAAGAAGGACGAGCTGAAGCAGCCACAGGTTTTTATCAATCCGGAGGTCGTCTGGGCTTCCGATGAGAAGGCGACTTACGAAGAAGGTTGTTTGTCGATCCCGGAATATTACGAGGAGGTTGAGCGGCCGAGGGCCGTGAAAGTGAAATACCTCGACCTCGACCTCAAGCCGCAGGAGATTGAGGCGGCGGGGCTGCTCGCGACCTGCCTGCAGCATGAGATAGACCACATCAATGGCGTGCTGTTCATCGACCACATCTCCAAGCTCAAGCGCAGTATGGTGATGAAGAAATTCAAGAAGGCCGCGAAAAAGACAGAAGGCGGAAAGCCGTTGTCCGAGGACCAAGAGCCTTCGCATCATATCGGCTAATACACTCTCTGCCGTCATGCCCGGGACGAGCTCGGCCATGACACGCCACTAATATCTTTCTGGATTATTCATGCCGCTTCGCCTGATCTTCATGGGCACGCCTGACTTCGCGGTGCCGACGTTGATCGAGCTTGCAGCTCGCGGCCACGAGATTGTTGCGGTTTATACTCGTGCGCCAAAGCCCGCCGGCCGCGGCATGGGCGTGCAGCACACGCCGGTCGAGCGTGAAGCGCTCCGGCTGGCGCTTCCCGTCTTCACGCCCAAGACGCTGAAAGACAGCGGCGCAGAGCAAACGTTTCGTGCACACAACGCCGACGCCGCGATTGTCGTTGCCTATGGTCTCATTCTGCCGAAAGCCGTTCTCGACGCCCCGCAACTTGGTTGCTTCAACGTCCACGCTTCGCTCTTGCCGCGTTGGCGCGGTGCCGCGCCGATCAACCGTGCCATCATGGCGGGCGATCGCGAGAGCGGTGTCACGATCATGAAGATGGACGAAGGGCTCGACACCGGCGCCATGGCCATGGCCGACCGCATCCCGATCGGCGCCGACATGACTGCGGGCGAATTGCACGGCGCTCTGTCGCGGCTCGGCGCCGATCTGATGCTGCGCACGCTGGCCGCAGCAGAACGTGGCTCGTTGTCGCTCACGCCGCAGCCCGCTGCCGGCGTGACTTACGCTGAAAAAATTTCCAAGAATGAAACGCGCATCGACTGGACGAAGCCCTGGAAGCACGTTCACGACCACATCCGTGGCCTGTCGCCGTTTCCCGGCGCATGGTCCGAATTCGATGGCGTTCGCGTAAAAGTGCTGCGTTCGGCAAAGGGCGAGGGCGCAGGCGCCCCGGGCACCGTGCTCGGCAAAAAGCTCACGATTGCTTGCGGCGACGGGGCGGTGCAGCTTGTGCAAGTGCAGCGTGCCGGAAAACAGCCGATGAGTGCAGAAGAATTTCTGCGCGGCACGCCGATGAAGACCGGGACGCGGGTCGGCTAAACGTGTTAACCATCGAGGGACTTAGAATCACCAAAAAGCCCCGATTACCCGGCACGTGTATTTCTCCTCCCCGTCACTGCCTTACCGCGTGCTCGATGCGTCGATTCTGGCGCGCGGTTGTGGCTAACCTGGAAGAACGTCTTGAGCATCGGACATAACACCGACATTTCCGCCCCCGACGCCCGTCTGTGGACTCAAATCCTCAACGGTTATCGCGAATCGAACCGCGCCCGCAGCGTGATTGAACTGGCGATCACCGCCTTGCCGCTGGTCGCGCTCTGGGCCGCGGCGTGGTTCATCTATTCGTTGGGCTACTGGTGGGTGACTCTGCTGATCGCGATCCCGGCGGCCGGCTTTCTGGTCCGCTTGTTCATGATTCAGCACGACTGCGGCCACGGTGCATTCTTCAAGAATCGGCTGGCAAACGATTGGGTCGGCCGCGTCATCGGCGTTCTCACCATGACGCCTTATGATTTCTGGCGCCGCACCCACGCCATTCACCACGCCACCTCCGGCAATCTCGATCGTCGCGGTATCGGCGACGTCGATACACTGACGGTGCGGGAATATTTTGCGCGCTCGCGCTGGGGTCGGCTGAAGTATCGCCTCTATCGCAATCCGCTGGTGATGTTCGGCTTCGGTCCCGCTTATCTCTTCTTGCTGCAACACCGGCTGCCAGTCGGATTGATGCGGGGCGGTTGGACACCCTGGATCAGCACGCAGGCAACGAATGCGGCAATCGCGTTGATCGCGGTGGTGCTGATCTGGCTGATCGGCGTCAAAGCGTTTTTTCTCGTGCACCTGCCGATCCTGCTGCTCTCCGCCGTCTTTGGGGTTTGGCTGTTCTACGTCCAGCACCAGTTCGAGGATACGTTGTGGGACGAGAACTGCGGCTGGAATCTGCACGAAGCTGCCTTGCATGGCTCATCACATTACGATCTGCCGCTGCTGCTGCGCTGGTTCACCGCCAATATCGGTATCCACCACGTGCACCATTTGCACAGCCGCATTCCCTATTACCGGCTGCCGCGCGTGCTGCGCGACCATCCGGAGCTGCGTAATGTCGGCCGATTGACACTTCTGCAGAGCTTCCGCTGTGTCCGGCTTGTGTTGTGGGACGAAGCGCAGCGTCGGCTGGTCACTTTCCGCGAAGCCCGGATTTCCAGCCGCAACGCGTGACTTCTGCTGAATTCGTGTTTACTGGATCGCCGGGCCACGCCCGGTGATCGCAGGTCAGCCTATGCCGCGTTACAAGCTCACGGTTGAATATGACGGCGCGCCGTTCTGCGGCTGGCAGATCCAGGCCGACCAGGTCTCAGTGCAGGGCGTGCTGACTGCTGCTATCGAAGCGCTTTCGGGCCAGAAGACACTGGTGCAGGGGGCCGGCCGCACGGATGCGGGCGTACACGCCCGGGCGCAAGTCGCGCACATCGATCTCGCGAAGGATTGGGATACAGATACCGTGCGCGATGCACTCAATGCGCATCTGCGGCCGCATCCCATCGCAGTTCTTTCAGCCGAGCGGGTGGCCGATGATTTCAATGCCCGCACCTCGGCGGTCAAGCGGCATTACCTTTACAGGATCATCAATCGTCGCGCCGACCTGACGCTCGAGGCCGGCCGTGCGTGGCGTGTGCCGCGACCGCTTGATGCGAATGCCATGCACCAAGCGGCGCAGCGTTTGGTTGGGAAGCACGATTTCACGACATTCCGTTCCACCGAATGTCAGGCCAAATCTCCCGTGAAAACGCTCGATGGGCTTGCAGTCGAACGCAATGGCGACGAAATAAGCGTTGCTGCGACGGCCCGCTCATTTCTGCACAACCAGGTACGATCCATGGTGGGCTCGCTGGTTGCGGTCGGTGAGGGCAAATGGAGCGCGGACGATCTCGCCAAAGCACTCAACGCCCGCGATCGCACCGCTTGCGGTCAGGTGGCCCCGCCGGATGGGCTCTATCTGATGCGCGTGGATTACGAACCGAAATAGCGATCGATAATCTTGCTGTAGATCGCCGTGAGGGCACGTAAATCGGCAATCGGCACGCGCTCGTCGACCGCATGCATGGTCTGTCCCACAAGCCCGAATTCGACCACCGGGCAATAGTGCGTAATAAACCGCGCGTCCGAGGTGCCGCCGGTCGTCGATAACTCGGGTTTGCGGCCGGTGACTTCGGCGACGGCGTTTGCGACCAATTCGGTAAACGGTCCGGATTTCGTCACGAACACGCCGGCATTCGACGGCTCCCACCGAAATGCAAACTTGATTTTGCCTCCGGAGGCTTTCGCGGCGCGCTGCTCGATCAATTTCTTCAGCGAGTCGAGCGTATGCTTGTCGTTGAAGCGAATGTTGAATCGCGCGCGCGCTTCACCCGGGATCAGGTTAACGGTCTTGTTGCCGACATCGACCGTGGTGAATTCGAGATGCGAGGGCGCAAACTGGGCGCTGCCTTGATCGAGAGGCTCGCTTTGCAGCGCCGCGATCAGTGCTGTCAGTCCACGAATTGGATTGTCGGCGCGCTGCGGATAGGCGACGTGACCTTGCTTGCCCGTGACGATCAGGTGGCCGTTGAGCGAACCGCGCCGGCCAATTTTGATGGTGTCGCCGAGTTCATTCTGATTGCTTGGCTCGCCCAGGATGCAGTGATCAAAGCTCTCGCCGTGCTCAGCCGCCCATTTCAGAAGCTTGGGCGTGCCATTGACCGCGATGCCTTCCTCGTCGCCGGTGATCAGAAACGAGATCGAGCCTTTTCGCTTGCCGCCATGATGGTTCAGGTGGTCGAGCACAGCCGCAATCGCGCAAGCAATGCCACCCTTCATGTCGACTGCCCCGCGGCCATACAGCTCGCCGTTCGTCACCTCGCCAGAAAATGGCGGATGCTTCCAGGTTTTTTCGTCGCCCGGCGGCACCACGTCGGTATGGCCGGCAAATACAAGGTTCGGCTTTGCGGCGCCTATGCGGGCGTAGAGATTTTCGACGTCGTCGGTGCCGGGCTCGCGGAACGTCATGCGATGCACGGTGAAACCTGCGGTCTTCAGGATGCCCTCGACAAACGTGAGCGCGCCGCCTTCCGCCGGCGTGACCGAAGGGCAGCGCAGCAGATCGCGGGCAATGGCGACGGGATCGGCAGACACAGTGATTGCGCCTCTAGTCCCTCAACAATTCGTTGATGCTGGTCTTGGATCGCGTGCGTTCGTCCACGCGCTTGACGATGACGGCGCAATAGAGCCCGGGGCCGCCGCTCTTGCCGGGCAGCGTCCCGGGTACCACAACGGAATAAGGTGGGACTTCGCCTTGCGTGACCGAGCCGGTCTCGCGGTCGACGATGCGCGTGGAAGCGCCGAGATAGACGCCCATCGACAGCACGGCGCCCGTGCGGATGACCACGCCTTCCGCAACTTCAGAGCGCGCCCCGACGAAGCAATTGTCTTCGACGATGACCGGGCCCGCTTGCAAGGGCTCGAGCACACCGCCGATGCCTGCGCCGCCGGAGATGTGGCAATTCTTTCCGATTTGTGCGCACGAGCCGACCGTCGCCCAGGTGTCGATCATGGTGCCTGAATCGACATAGGCGCCGAGGTTGACGAAAGACGGCATGAGAACCACGCCTGGCGCGATGAAGGCCGAGTGGCGGACAACGCTGCCGGGGACAGCACGGAAGCCGGCCTTCCTGAAGCGCGCGGCGTTCCAGCCCTTGAATTTGGAATCGACCTTGTCCCACCACACGGCTTTGCCCGGCCCGCCAGGGATCACGCTCATATCGTTGAGACGAAACGAGAGCAGGACCGCCTTCTTGAGCCACTGATTGACGTGCCATTGGCCATCGGCTTTTCGTTCGGCAACGCGCGCCTTGCCGGCATCGAGTAGATCGAGGGCGGAATCCACCGCCTTGCGCACGGCGCCCGTGGTCTTCGGACCGATCTTGTCGCGTCCCTCGAAAGCCTCGTCGATGATCTTGGCAAGCTTGTCGTTTGACATGGTCGCTCCGGCTCGTTCGGCTGCGGTTTGTCGGGGGCGGGGCAGGGGATGTCAAGACGCGCTTGCCGGGCTGAACTTATGACCGGAGAAACGCGCATGAATCGGCATCCGGCGGCGTAATCAGCGCCGCACGATCCGTTCGAGAAATCCGGTGAGATCGTCGGTCGTGTGATCGACGTATGGTGCATTGCGCCCTTCAAGCTCCCACGCCTCGCGAAACACTTCGCGCTGACCTTCCGGCACAACCAGGACCGTGGTCATGCCGAGTGCGTGCGGCGTTTCCAGATTGCGTGCCAGGTCCTCGAACATCGCTGCTTTTGCAGCATCGACGCCATGCCGGGCGAGAAAGCGCTGATACACCTGGGGCAAGGGCTTGGGATCAAGATTGGCAGCGGCGATGTCGAACACGTCTTCGAAATGGTGATGGATTTCCAGCTTTTGCATCACCGCGTCGGCGTGCTTGCGCGTGCCATTCGTGAGGATGAGCTTGCGGCCCGAAAGTTTTTCAAGGGCGGCGCCGAGCGCCGGATTCGGCACAAGCGGCGAATGATCGATCTGGTGGACGAATTCCAGATAATCATCTGGCTTCATGCCATGCTCGGCCATCAATCCGCGCATCGTGGTGCCGTAGCGTTTGTAATAATCCTTCTGTAAGCGGAAGGCTTCGTCTTTCGACACTTTCAGAAAGTCAGAAACGTAGGCACGGATGCGGTCATCGACCTGCTGCCAAAGATTGAGGTGATGCGGGTAAAGCGTGTTGTCGAGGTCGAACACCCATGTTTCGACGTGGCCGAAACCGCGCGGTGCCGGGCGTGACGATGTCGACAAGTTATGGTTCCTTGAACCGGACGGTCGTTGTCGGTTGGCTGCCAATATCGATGACGGCAAAGCCGGCCAAATTCAGGCCGCGCGTTGCGCAATCTTTATGATCGGCAAGCTCGAAACGCCCATCGCGCGTGCAGAGCGCAACCGTTCCACCCCAAGCGAGAGGCACATCGCCACGCTTGATGGTGCGACCGTTTCCGTCGACGGCTTCCGCATAGCTGTAGAGCCGGTGCGGATCGCCGCGCAGATCGGGCCGCACGCATTGCCCGGCGTCCACGCGATACCAGCCACGCGTAACGATCGCGCCCATCTCGACGATGCCAAGCGAGGCCATCACCGTATATTTGGTGTCATTACACCAGGAAAAACCGAGCCCCTCCGGCTTAAGCGCGGCAGCGACGAGTGTGTCAAAGAAGTTTGGTGCAGACGCAGCGTCGCCAGCGAGTTTGCGGTCGTTCAGGAATTTCGTGATTGCGGCCTGCGTCTTGGCACCGGGCACGCCATCGATCGGATAGGCGTCGTAACCGGCGATGACCAACAAACGCTGAATTCCTGCAAGCCGCGCCTGCACGTCGTCGTAGTCGGATTCTTCGGCAAGATTGACAACCGGCCCTTTCGGAGAGTCGGATGGTTTGGTCGCACTGAAGCGCACCTGTTGGCTGGTGGGACAGCCACGGGCATTTGAAATGTCGAAGTCACCGTCACGAACGCAGAATTCGGCTTGCCCGTTTTGCGGCAGTGGCGCGGTGCCATAGACGGGCGGCGTGCGCGCGTGCACGTAAACCATGTCGGCATCGAGTGGCCCATCCAATACTTGCCGGCACTGTCCAGGGTCGAGCCGAAACCAGCCGCGTGTCGCGACATTGGCGCGCTTTTCGATGCCGATCGCGGCATCCATTCGATAACTGGTGCGGTTGCAAAGCGTGAGCTCGGCTTGGGCTGGTGCTGCCGCCACGAGCCAAACGACTGATGCGGCAATGGTGGAGATGAAACCGCGAATCATGCGGCCATGCTAGTCGGCATCCGAAGGGCAGGGAATTGCCAACGAACCCGCGCATCCCCGCTTGCGCGGGAATGAACGTGTTGGACCATTTTATCGGTGCATTAGCGTGCCGACGCCGTGGTCGGTCAGCAGCTCGAGCAGCACGGCGTGCGGCACCTTGCCGTCCATGATGACGACGCCCTCGACACCCTGATCGAGCGCATAGATGCAGGTCTCGACCTTGGGGATCATTCCGCCGGATATCGTTCCATCGGCGATCAACTTGCGTGCGTCGGCGACTGACAATTCGGGGATCAGGTTCTTCGATTTATCCAGCACGCCCGGGACGTCGGTGAGCAATAGTAGACGTTTGGCCTTGAGTGCGCCGGCGATGGCTCCCGCAAATGTGTCGGCGTTTACATTGAAGGTGCCGCCATCGGCCGAGGTTGCGACCGGCGCCAGCACGGGGATCATTTCCTTGCCGAGGACATGATTGAGTACCATGAGGTCGACTTTCTCGGGTTCGCCGACAAAGCCAAGATCAACAATCTTCTCGATATTGGAATCAGGATCGACCACCGTGCGCGTCACCTTTCGGGCCTGCACCATGTTGCCGTCTTTGCCGCATAGGCCGACGGCCTTTCCGCCGGCGGCATTGATATAGCCGACGATTTGTTTGTTGATGGATCCGGCCAGCACCATCTCTACGATCTGGATGGTGGGGGCGTCGGTAATGCGCAGTCCGCCAGCGAATTCAGACTTGATGCCGAGCTTCTTGAGCATGGCTGCGATCTGCGGGCCGCCACCATGGACCACCACGGGATTGATCGCGGCTTGCTCGAGCAGCACGATATCGCGCGCGAAATCGCGCGCGGTGTTTTCCTCGCCCATGGCATGACCGCCGTATTTCACAACGACGATCTCCTCGTCGTAACGCTGCATATGGGGCAGCGCTTCCGAAAGAATCCGGGCTTGGTCCTGTGGGCTGATCCTGGGAGCTTTGCTCATCGCTTCGGCCTTCTGCGGTCGCTGGGGGTTCTAGCCGATGCGACCAGCCTCCGACAATGCGTCAACGCCGTCTTTCGTCCAGAAGCCTTGCGATAGCCGCGCGTAATTCGGGGATTCCGGTCCCGCCATGGGAGGAAGTCGCCAGAACGGTCGGAAAGGCAGCCTGGCGTTTGGACAGTGCTGCTTCGACATCCCCTATACGGTCGCTGAGCTCGCTCGGTTTGACCGCATCGCATTTGGTTAAGACGATCTGGTGGCTGACTGCCGATTGGCTGAGCGCATCGAGTGCTGGTTCGTCAGTCGGCTTAAGGCCATGACGTGCATCCACTAGCACGTAGATGCGGGCGAGGTTGCTGCGTCCACGTAAAAAGGCGTCGATCAGCGCGGTCCATGCCGTGATCTTTGTTTTTGCCGCGGCGGCATAGCCGTAGCCGGGCATGTCCACCACGTTGAGGCTGCCGCCCGCGGTGAAAAAGATGAGTTCCTGGGTACGCCCGGGCGTCCGTGATATGCGTGCGAGATTTTTGCGGCCCGTCAGCGCATTGATAAGACTCGATTTCCCCACATTGGACCTGCCGGCGAAGGCAATCTCGACACCGCGCATCGGCGGCAACGAGGCGGGTGTCCCGGCCGCGGCAACAAAGCGCCATTCGCCGGCGAAAAGCTGCCGGCCAGCCTCGAGTTCCGTACGGGTGAATTGGGCGGATGTCATTGGCGCCGGTTATCCTTCGGCGTCATGCCAGCGCTCGTCGCGGGCATCCACGTCTTGCAGCTTGGCAACAGTAAAGACGTGGATGGCCGGGACAAGCCCCGGCCATGACGTGGAACGCGTTTGTCGCTGTTACGACGACGCCTTTTTCTTTACGAACAACGCCTTGATGTTGTCGAACAATTCTATCTTGGCGCCGTGCTTGCGCATGATGACGCTCTGCTGCAGCACCGATAGCGAGTTATTCCACGCCCAGTAGATCACGAGTCCGGCGGGGAAGTTCGCCAGCATGAAGGTGAAAATCAGCGGCATCCAATTGAAGATCATTTGCTGGGTCGGATCGGGCGGCGCCGGGTTGAGCTTCATCTGCGCCCACATTGTCACGCCCATGATCAGCGGCCACGCACCGAGATGGAGGAATTGGCCGATGACCGGCAGTATGGTCGGGTCGACGGGAATAAGCCCAAACAGATTGAAGACATTGGTCGGGTCTTGCGCCGAGAGATCGTGGATCCAGCCAAAGAATGGCGCATGCCGCATTTCAATGGTGACGAACAGAACTTTATAGAGCGAGAAGAAGACAGGGATCTGGATCGCGATCGGCAAACAACCTGCGAGCGGGTTGATCTTCTCCCTCTTGTAGAGCTCCATCAGTTCTTGTTGCTGCCGGGCCTTGTCGTTGGCGAAACGTTCGCGCAACGCGGTCATCTGCGGCTGCACCGCCTTCATTTTCGCCATCGAGGCGTAGGATTTGTTCGCCAGCGGGAAGAAGGCGGCCTTGATCAGCACCGTCACGATCAGGATCGCGAGACCGAAATTCCCGACCAGACGGTAGAGATAGTCGATCGCGATGAACAGCGGCTTGGTAATGAAATAGAACCAACCCCAGTCGATCAGAAGATCGAAGCGGTTGAGCTTGAGTTGCTTGTCGTAGTCGTTGACGACGGCGACTTCCTTGGCGCCGGCGAACAATCGCGCATTCACCGAAGTCGTTGCGCCGGGGGCAATCGTCTGGGCGTCAAGCAGATAATCCGTCTGATAGGTCTGAATGCTGCCAAGCGTACCGGTCGAGAAACGCGCCTTCAGGCGTGCGCTCGGTTCCGGCAAGAGCGTGGCCGCCCAATATTTGTCAGTGATGCCGAACCAACCGTTCGTTACGTCGAAATTGACGACCTTTTTCTCGATGATGTTTTTATAGGTGTATTCCTGCAGGCCGGAATCACCGAGCACACCGATCAGTCCTTCATGCAGGATGTAGTATCCGGCGGTCTGCGGCGTGCCGTGGCGCGAAATCAAGGCGTAGGGAAATAGTGAGACTGGATTCGTGCCCTTGTTGCTCACGTCATCCTTGATAGTGAAAAGGTATTTGTCGTCGACAGCGACGGTACGGTGAAATTCGAGTCCTTCGCCGTTATCGTAAGTTAGTGTCACCGGATGACCGACGCTGAGCGCGCCCGACCCTGCTTGCTTCCAAACCGTTTCCGCCGTTGGCAATTTCACATTGGTGCCGGTAGCGCCCGTCCAGCCGAATTCGGCATAGAACGGATCTGCGGTGCCGGACGGGGAGAGCAAAATGATTGGTGGTGACTTCGGATTGACGGTTTCCCGGAACTTGACCAGCGCCAGATCGTCAATGCGCCCACCCTTGAGGGCGATCGAACCTTGCAAGCTGTCGGTTGCGATCGCCACGCGCGGCGAGGTCGCGAGCGCTACCGGCCGATCGACGGTGGCCGCCGCCGAAGGCGCGTTCGCCTGGCCGGGAACCTGGGGCGTCGCCGCTTGCGTGGGCGGCTGGCCGGGCTGCGCCGGTGTAGGCACGCCCTGCTTCTGCTGCTGAGCCTGCAATTGTTCTTGCCGTACTTTTTCCTGCGGCACAGCAAAGAAATATTGCCAACCGAGAAGCACCAGCGCCGACAGCGCAATGGCGAGGATGGTATT
>Ga0209647_1001426_pt1 | contig 20443 bp, 19 predicted proteins | sample GraSoi_2013_60cm_FD_185827 | JGI IMG/M metagenome (GOLD analysis project Ga0209647, IMG submission 185827) | Grasslands soil microbial communities from the Angelo Coastal Reserve, California, USA - Sample 9_17_2013_60cm (SPAdes) (version 2) | ecosystem: Environmental > Terrestrial > Soil >... | reverse complement strand
ACCTGTTACAAACAGGACGATTTCCAACCCTATCTCTACAAAACCAATGATTATGGTAAGACCTGGACGAAGATTACGACCGGCATACCGGACAACGACTTTACTCGTGTAATCCGCGAGGACCCTGGCCGACGCGGCTTGCTCTATGCCGGAACTGAGACGGGTCTCTACGTGTCTTTCGACGACGGAGCGCACTGGCAAAGCCTACGCCTGAATATGCCCGCTGTACCTATCCACGATTTCGTTATCAAAGACGACGATCTGGTGGTCGCTACTCATGGCCGCTCGTTCTGGATTCTCGATGACATTTCGCCCCTACGCCAGGTGAGCGATGAGGTATGCGAGGCCAGCGTTCATCTCTTTCAGCCGCACCCTACTACCCGTTTCCTGACCGCGCTCAGCTACAACATGCCACCGACTCCTGGCAAGAATTTCGCCTTCCTTGGTCCATTCCAGGTGACCTATCGCCAGCAGGAGATAGCCACGGGTGAAAAGGTGAAGAAGTACCTCGACGCCGGGCAAAATCCCCCCGACGGTGCAGTCATCCATTACTCTCTGAAGGAACAGCCGCAGGGCGAGGTCACCCTGACCCTCCTCACCGCCTCTGGCCAGGTCATCAGAACCTTCTCCAGCGAGGAAAAAAAGGAACAGCCACGCCCAGGACCAGACAAAGACAAGGAGAAAAAAAAGAAAGAGCCGCGTGTTCCTAAAGCAGCAGGAGCCAACCGTTTCGTCTGGGACCTGCGTTATGCATTTCCCACCGGGATCGAAGGCGACAGCGAATCAGAGGAGATCATGAAGGGTCCGTTAGTACCACCTGGTGCTTACCAGGTCCAGCTTAAATTGGGTGATCAGATCTACACCCAATCATTTGCGGTCCTCAAAGACCCGCGCGTCACCACCTCTCAGGAAGATTTGCAACAGCAGTTCGACCTGCTCCAGGCCATCCGCGCGAAGATCTCCGAAGTACACGAGGCGATCAACGTAGTGCGCAGCATTCGCCGTCAGGCCGACGAATGGGAGCAGCGTACCAGGGGACTGGATATCCACGAGTCGCTGGTTACCCTCGGAAAATCGCTCAAAGACAAACTTTCAGCTATCGAGGAAGGACTCATTCAGCCCAAGGTGAAAGACCAGATGGACACCCTGTCTGAACCCATGCGACTCTCGGCCAAACTCGCCGCCCTCGCCGGCACAGTGGCCAGCGCCGACGCGCCCCCGACCCGTCAGGCAGGGCTCCTCTTCGACGATCTTTCGGCCCGCGTCGCTACACTCACTCGCCAGTTCCACGAGATCATCGACACGGATGTAGCCACATTCAATACGCAAGTCCACGAGGCGAGCTTGCCAGCTATCATTCCCCCAATCACCGGCAACTGGCACGAATAGAGACTCCTGGCAGCTTGCTGGTGAGTCGAGCCCTGCGCCACTGGTAGCTAGCCAGGGCAAACAGGACCAGCGTAACAACCAGCAAGCTGCTAACAATCATCCATTCGAGCGATCCATTCCCCTGATCAGGGTCAATATTAAAGATGAGCTCGACCCAGTTCCTCCATATCAAGGTAATCACAAATAAAATACCTATAATACTGGTCAGGCTCATTTGAAGCCAGAAAAACCTGTACTGGCTACTTAGTTTATCCGTTCGAAAAGGGACCGCTTTCGCGTCGACGAGCAGCGCGAATGACGCGTCGAATAGACTCATACGAGACGTAGTAATCTCTTGTCCTCTTGCGAAGTAGTTCTGAGTTCTCAACGACACGGCCCACGATAGTGGGCTAGTCTGAAGAGGGAGTACCGCGTTTTGGTTGCTTTGGGCCAGGCCGTCGTTTTGGTGCCTCAGTAGGCAGGGGTAGGCTTGAGGAGGGATTGGGCAATAACCAGTTGCACTTTGAGATAGAGTTTTCCATCCGGGGGAATAAACAGCGCTAGCGTTGGCGAGAGAGAGACCGACACCCGTCGGCTCCGTTCGGTTCCGCTATCATTCCCAGCACTCCTGCTGAGTGCTGGGAATGACTTTTTCGTATTCCCCCAGGTCTATTTGACTTGCCCTCATTGGATATTCAAAGCCCCGAATCTCCAATCGGCATCAGGATAACCAGTTGTTCTCCAGATGGTGAGATGAGCATCTCTTCCATCGAGTGTCCGATGCTTCAGTAACTTCGTTGCCAGCGCTTGAACAGCCGACCAATAGTCTGAGAGAATTTTCTGTGCTTCCATCCAGCAGGCATCTTGTATGGCCGAACGCTCCTGTTTCTCAGAACTCAGACGCAGAAGCAAGCTATTGATTTTCTCCAGATCGTCCCGCTCGCTGCCCTCTTGATAATCGTCCTCTCCTCCATACGAGGCACAATAATACGCCATGGCGAGCATCCCGGCATAGTAAGCTGTGACCGTCCTGGGATCGATTCTGCCTCGTTGGAGTCACTCATCGGGCGAGGGGGATGGTCATCTACTTGAGGAAGGAGCAAACCAAAGCGGCAATATCCCTTGTAACCAGCCTGACTCGAGGCGATAGAGACGTCCTCAACCAGACCACCAACGACATGCCATACGACAGCATGGCCAGCTTCGTGATAGGCATGGAGAACGCGCTTCAGTTGGGAGTCCTCTCTCAGACTTCGAGTACGTAGGGATGCGCTACCCGCGAAGGCGCATCAGAAAATGGGAGAAACCAATCAGCAAAAGCGAGGGAGGAGAGGCCCAACATCTGGGCGACTTCAGTCTCATCAAGACCATCGTAGCGATCATCGAAGAGAAATGCAACATCGGTATCTTCAAAATACCTATCGATAAATGTGTCAAAAGCGTTCTTTCTGTCTTCCAGATGCCCTTTTGCCTCTTGGATGATTGCCAGTGCCGCTAATTCCTCAGCTAACGAGGAAAGCGGCAGATGTTCTGATTGGGCCAACTTCCAGGCGACGGTAATAATACACACAGCGAACTTTTTGAAGAAGAGTGGGGTGTATCGATATACATAGCGCGTGGGGAAGTATTCGCCTACCACGCTATCAAGAACATCTTGAGGTTTTTCTATGCGTTCACATTCATCGAAAGCATGATCTATGAGCCAATCGCATGCCTCTGCGAGCGCCTGCTGCTCGCGGGGAGTGAGGATATCAGCGTACGCTTGTCCGATGGACATGACCCTCTCCTTTCCTCTGCCATAGCCAGGAATAATTCAGTACGAGGTTTTATTGCTCGATGATCTTGTTTTCCAGATCATCGGTCCCGCCATCGACTTCTGGTCTTGCAACCCGCCAGTCAGGCTGCGAAGGGGGCGGGAAGTGGGCCTCTTGCATAGAGGATATAGCTATCGCGCATGACATTAGCGATAAAGGTCGGATCCCATTCCTGGAAGGGGCGTGAAGAAAACATGACCTGAACCTCGCGTGGCGCATCCAGATGGCGGTAGTACGCCAAACCCAGTGAATGGAAGAGGGCATCTCCTTGATGGAGCGCGATATGCGGATCCTCGCTGTCAAGCACAGCCAGCAGATCGACATCGCTAGGATCTGTCGCGTCCGGAGGCCGTTCTTCGTGGCGCGCCACCGATCTATAGAGGATCACGGCCAGCAGATCCGGAGGCCGTTCAGCTAACACACGTATTATATCCTCAATGAGCGCACGTGTCTCACTATCTAACCAGGAAAGAAGAGCATGACTGCTCTGGGCTGAACGCATGATAGCCTCCTTTCCTCATGTGTCTGCCGTGGCCCACACATGAATTCGCTCTAGCAGATTCAAAGTCAATATCAAATGGCATTCATTTAGGAATACCTCCTCCATCGAAATCAAAATGACCAGAGTAGGATTGAAGGCAAAAGATGTTAGAGATCAACTGATTCTTGACATCCATCGTTATCGTCACGCTCATCCCGATTGTAACACTTTAGTTGCATTTGTATATGATCGCGATAGATATATCGACAATCCAAGAGGCTTCGAGGCTGATTTGAGCCAAACCTTCGATAGTATGGCTGTAATAGTTTTTATTAGTCCTAGCTAACCATCTTATAGTACACCAAATGTAGGTCATGATATCGGAATGGCAAGTACTTGTGTGACTTACGCTTATAAGGGTCAAGCATAGATGCCATCCTCGATATTGGCTTTGAGGTAGGGAGGATCGGTGAAAATGAGATCGATACTTTCATCGGGAATGACCCGCGCTAACTCACGCCTATCCCCGACAGTAAGCCGGTCGAGATAGCGATCAAGACTCATGGATATTCCCTCCCCCACTTCCAGCAAGAGCCTGCTTCTCATCAGGCCGTCCCATCGGTAAACACGTCGCACCTTGGTAGTCAAAGCTCTCAGCAAGCGTCGTCACGCCATACCTGTACTGGCTACTTAGGATATCCGTTCGAAAAATCGGTGGCTTGAAGGAGAGCATCTAGTATTTCGATTGAAGATGCCATGGTCTTTGGAGGGGTAGAAGCTGCGAGGCGAGCGCTTTCGCCTTCTGGCACACGTTCTTGAAGCCTGAGATACAGCTTGCCATGTGGAGCCAGGAAGAGGGTGAGCGTTGGTGAGAGAGAGACCGAACCCCGTCGGTTCAGTCAATTTATAGTGTAATTCACTCTCAAGAGTGAATTACACTATTTTTATGCAATCTTCGCTCGTACCACTAGAGGTAAGGCCAGCACTAGCAATGGGTAAGCTATGTTCTCGTTTGTTGCATTACCGCTGTTATCCATCTTCGACGAGCCTGGGAAGGCTTTGCGGCCTTGAGTGCTAGGAGAGACGGGCTTCTTGTCCTCTTGGCGAGAGAACGGGGTTCTCAACTGGAGAAGTGGAAGTGGCCCAACTTGTCTGCGTGTCACACATCTCAACGTGTAGCATGGGTGATTCATCTTTTTATAGAATACTGGCCAATGGCCCGCTTAGATCAAGCTCAAGTGGTTTCCTACATGGGGACAGGCCGCTGGCATGTTTATCGATGTGGTATCCTTTAGTGTACCGTGTCGTTTTGCACGGCGTGAGCAGGAGAGATAACTATGGTTCAACCAAGGCTCAAGTTCTGGGGCTGGGGATATGAAGGGGATGTCCTCTCGCCTGACGAAGTCGGGTGGTTGGAAAGCATGTGGGCGCAACAGTTTCGTGTACCTCAGTTTGACCTTACCTCTGCACCCGCTGCTGAAGATATTCGCCTGCGTCCTCCTCGCCTCACCATTCCTGCTGCTCTGCTTCCCATTTGCACCACCGAGCACTACGAGCGTTTGTTGCATAGTTACGGCTCTTCCTTCCCCGACTCAGTGCGCATCTTCGCCCGCGATTTTTCCAATCCCCCGGATGTGATCGCGTACCCACGGCACGCACAGGATATCCTTGCGTTGCTCGATTGGTGTCACGATGCGGGTGCAGCCGTGATCCCTTTCGGGGGAGGTACCAGCGTGGTCGGTGGGGTGGAACCCCCGCGTGACTCCCCGGCGGTCGTCACCGTGGACATGCAGCGGATGAACCGGGTGCTAGAAATCGATCCCGTCTCTCAAACGGCCCTCATTCAGGCGGGCACCTGCGGCCCTGAACTGGAGCGGCAACTGCAACCCAGCGGGCTCACCCTGCGCTTCTTCCCTCAATCATTTGAATACTCCACGCTGGGTGGTTGGATTGCCACGCGCGCTGGGGGACATTTCGCCACCCTGTACACGCACATTGATGACCTTGTAGAGAGCCTGCAAGCGGTCACTCCGCGAGGAGTCATGGAGTCGCGCCGTTTCCCCGCTTCGGGTGCGGGCCCAGCCCCGGAGCGCATCTGGCTTGGTTCCGAGGGCATCTTGGGGATCGTGACCCAGGCCTGGGTGCGCTTACGCTCCCGGCCTACCTTCCGCGCGGCAACGACGGTCAGGTTCCAAACATTTTTCAGCGCGGTTGAGGCGGTTCGCGTGATCTCACAGGCCGGTCTGTATCCAGCCAACTGTCGTTTACTCGATCCGCTTGAGGCGCTGACCAATGCGGCGGGGGACGGAACACACGCGGTGCTGATTCTAACGTTTGAATCGGCTGATCACCCGGTAGACGCATGGTTGAAGCGAGCGCTTGCGCTCTGTGCGGACTACGGGGGCGAATACCACGCCGAAACAGTCAACCAGGAGGGCGCTCACCGGAGTGGGGCTGCCGGGCAATGGCGCGAGCGCTTTCTGCGGATGCCCTGGTTGCGCGAAGAATTGACGGCACGCGGCATCATCGCCGATACCTTTGAGACAGCCATCACCTGGGAGCAGTTTCCCCCGCTTTATACTTCGGTCAAGGAGGCGACAGAGCGAGCGGTGCAAGAGGCGACTGGGCAGCGGGGAGTGGTCAGTTGCCGTTTGACCCATCTTTATCCAGATGGGCCAGCGGCCTACTTCACCTTTAGTGGCCTGGGCAATAAGTCGGCGTTGCTCGAACAATTCTGGACGGTAAAAACAGCTGCGGCCGAGGCCGTACTGACAGCCGGGGGGACGATTACGCATCATCACGCCGTTGGGCGTGACCATCGTCGCTGGTATGACCAGGAACGTCCAGAACTCTTTGCCACGGCTTTGAGAGCGGTTAAAAGCGCGCTTGATCCCAGGTGGCTCCTCAATCCGGGAGTGCTCATCGATCCTCAAAGCGCTCCTCCAGATTAAGAGTGTTCAACGTCCTTCAGGAAGGAAAAGGCTTCCACCGTTGGCGGGTGCAGCACGAGTTCCTCCATCAACGCGAGTGCTACAGCCAGGTCGCGTAAGTCGAGCAGCTCGACAGGCGAGTGCGAGTAGCGGCGCGGGATCTTCACCTCGAGTGTGGCGATGCCTCCACCCACCAGGTGTGCTGCTGCTGCATCAGTCATACCCCCACCGGTCACTGCAAGCTGGTAAGGCACACCGGCATGCTGCACAGCAGCAATCATCGCGTCGTGGGCCGCCCGTGGCAAAAGGAATCCAGCCTCGCCTGCACCGGAAGCTGGTGTGATTAGCGCGCCCTGCCCGATACGCGCGGTATAGGCCAGGTGGCGCGTGTCGGGCGTACCATCCGCCGGGCAGGAATATGCGCATGTATTGCGAGGCTTGTCCCTCCAAGGAGAAAAAAGAGCGCTGAGCAGCCGAGCGCTACAATAATAAATAGTAACATTACCTAACGTCAAATCGAGATGCTTGTGGCCGGAGCCACCGACCACTATTTTTTAAGTACTGGCCACGTCATAGACTTTACCAACAAAGCTTTTGAGTTATTTGAGATCATGACAGCCAATGGATCATTGCCTTCTTCTCCTTTGCGAAGAGGGATAAGATCGCCAGTGCACCAACCTTGTTAACACCTCTCATTCTATCTTTATCATCTATCCTCCCCAAGCCGAACGGATCCGGTATATCGTTCGCAAAAGCTCTCTTTTGCGAACGGATGTCACAAGTAGCCAGCATAGGTGTGTATCATCTGCTCCTAAATTTTATGCAATACGGATGGGCAACTGTGCGTCGGCACGCAGGTAGAGTGGAATGCGGTCCAATGGTGCCTCAGCTACGATGCGCTGACCGCCGTCAAAGGTCTGCCTGCTCCAGGCATCGGTCCAGGTTGTTCCAGCGGGGAGGTACACCTCATGAGTGCGCACTCCCTCCGTTAATACTGGGGCCACCAGCAGGTCCGGGCCGAAGAGAAACTGGTCATCAATGCTTGCACACGTCTCATCCCTCGGAAAATCGAAGAAAAGCGGGCGCATAGGCGGAATTCCTTTCTCATGGGCGAGGTGCATTTGCTCCAGGATGTATGGGCGGAGTCGCTCACGAAGGAAGAGGAGATCTTTGATTATCGTGTATGCTTCATCACCGAAGGACCAGGCTTCATTTGGTCCGCCAGTGCTTACCATCGTTGACGCCTCTGGTGTCGGAAGGCGATAGCCGTGCAGTCGGAACAGTGGACAGAAGGTGCTGTACTGGAACCAGCGGATGAGGAGTTCGCGAAAAGCGGGCGACTCAGGATCGCCGCCGTAGAAGCCGCCGATATCGGTGGTCCACCAGGGAATGCCGCTCAGGCCAATGTTCAACCCGGCACGGACCTGTGCCTGGAACGCCTCAAACGTACTGTTGATATCGCCCGACCAGATAGCCGCACCATAACGCTGGCTCCCTGCCCAGGCGGAACGGCATAAATTGAGGATAGCTGTCTCACCAGCATCGCGCATACCCTCGTAGAAGCCGCGTGCATGCAGCAGAGGATACGCATTGGCGACGGCCAGCCCGTTGCCCAGGTGGAACCGTAAGTTATCTGGGTCCATAGGAAACATCTCCGGTTCGCACGCATCAAGCCACCAGACCTTAATTCCGTACCGGCAGTAATGCTCACGGACCTGCTCCCAGATGAACTGTCTTGCCTCAGGATTGGTCGAATCGTAATAGTGTAGAGAGACAGGGCCTTTAGGGCGGTTATCCATGAAGGTCATGAGCGCAGGAAGGCCACGTTCTGTGCGTATGAGCAAGCCGCGTCGCTGCATAATGGGAAAGTTTTCGCTCACGGGGTTGACGGTAGGCCAGATCGAGACCATCAACTTGACGCCCATCTCCTCCAACTCGCGTACCATTCCTGCTGGATCAGGCCAGAGTTCTGGATCGAAGCGCCAATCTCCTTGCAGTGTCCAGTGGAAAAAGTCGATAACAATCACCGAAAGTGGCAGTCCCCGCCGTTTGTATTCGCGTGCGATCGATAGGAGTTCATCCTGGGTACGATAGCGGAGTTTACATTGCCAGAAGCCTGCTGCCCATTCAGGAAACTTGGAAGGATGGCCGGTCGCATCGGTGTAATGTTCCATAATCTCGGCGGGGGTAGCACCAGCGGTGATCCAGTAATCGAGTTGCGGCGTAGCCTCGGCCACCCAGCGCGTCCCGTTGTAGCCTAGTTCGACACGGCCGATACCAGGGTTGTGCCACAGAAAGCCATAGCCCCGGTTGGAGAACAGAAATGGAATAGATACTTCAGTATTCCGTTGTACCAGGTCGATAGTGCAGCCCTTCTGGTCTAGTCGTCCATGCTGGTGTTGGCCTAGCCCGTAGAGCCGCTCGTCGTCATAGGCTCGCAAGCGCACCTCCAGATGAAACAGGTCGCTATGCACAGCCTTATAGGAGCGCGGAGGGAGGCGAGTGGCACGTACTGGCTGCTCCTCTGCCAACAGTTCAGTGCCGTCGGCAGTGTTGGAAAAACGGATGAGCCCCTCTGGAGAGATGCTGGCGGTAAGAGCGCCGTTGCGTATCGTCGCACCTTCTGCCCCAATGGTGATCTGCGCGTCCGTCTCAGCAGGAGGAAGTAGGACGCTCAATAGGTCATCGCGAATCCCCGCACTGATAGTGGCACGCACTCGCAGGCTATCGCGTCCCCAAGGCTCAATTTGCATCATCTCGTGGCTCTGTTCCCACAGTAACATGTTATTTTGTTGACGAAATCCCTGCATGAATAACCTCTTGAGCGTCTCTCTTATCGCTAATCCATCGGATAAAGACTGCAACCGCCGTCGATCAACAATACTGAACCAGTCATGTAGTTCGCCATGTCAGAGCAGAGAAAGAGGAACCCTTGTGCCACACTCTCTGGAGGCTGCATAAAGCCCAGGGGAATAGCTTTACTTGCACGAGCGCGATAACCAGGGTCAGTGTCCCATTGACGTTTCGCCAGGCCGACGGCAACGATACCAGGAGCAATGGCATTGGCACGGATGTTTTTGGTGCTCAACTCACGGGCGAAGCCACGCATCATCGCTTTCATCCCGGATTTACTGATCGCGTATGGCGTCACCTCCGGCCAGGGCACATCTTGAACCCAGGAGGTCGTGAAGATAAGATGCCCTGCTCTGTTGTTCTCAATCCAAGAGCGAGCCGCTGTCTGGGCCACGATATACGCTGATCGCAAGTTCAGGTTGAGCAGTTTATCGAATTCCTCCACAGGGTAGTGCTCAACCGGGTAAGACTCGACCATACCGGCGTGGCAACAGACCACGTTGGGGAACTCCCAGGTGTCTCGCACCTCCTTAAACAGCGCATCTACGGATTGCTGCTGTGTGACATCTGCCCTGAAGTAGGCAACATTGGGCCCGGTCGCCTCGGCAGCAGCTAATACCTGGGTAGCTTCATCTTCGGGGATGATATCGTTCACTGCCACCCTGGCTCCCTGTTCAACCAGGACCCGCACAACAGTGCGGCCAATTGCTCCACACCCACCTGTGATCAGGATGGTTTTGCCAGTGAGATCGAGGATGTTCATTGCTTGCGCCGCTCCTTTTCAGACTACATCCAGCTCGATTTCTTGTAGGCACATGGCATATTTGCTCCCCGGAGGATCAGCGGGGAAATTCGTACCCAAATAGGGATTCGTAAAGTTTGCCGAGTAGCACAGCCACATGCTTGCCCCGCTGAAGCTGATGAATTTCGATGGAATATTCACGAAATAGCCCTGCGCCCCGAATTTTTCCATGAACGTGACGAGTTTCCACGGACCAGCGATGGTATCGGATTCCAGAATATACGTGTTCATGGTGCTGATAGTTGGCCAGCCATCGGTCACACAGAGGAGGTACTTCTTCAAAGCAGGATGATAGGTCATGGTTGCATGGCCAACGCGCCCGTTCCATTCTATCAATGGCTTGATACGGCTGAAATCGCTGGTCCAGATAGGCTCCCCCTGAGTGGTGTGGCCGCCGAAGAACTCGTACTTTGAAGCATCGTTCATACTTTGGAGCGACGGCGCTACCCGGATGAGATAGGCCTGGTCTCCAGCGATCCAGGCCAGGTTCGCATCCGGGCGGCTAGCTCCATGTCCGACAAGATATGCCTTGCCATCTGGCGAATAGTGCAGCTCTTTGCCAAAATCCACGAAGTGAGGCGCGCCGATCTTTATTTTCCTGCCATCCTTGCCGGATTCTCCGAAGATCGGCTCGGCCGGAGTATGCGGGGTATCCATCCAGGTTTTTCCATAATCCGTTGAAATACGGAAGCCTACGAAGGGGCCTAAGATATCCCAGTTGAGCCCCCGATCGGCTTCGTCTAAACAATACGTGCCGTAGTACCACACGCCAGCATGAACCAGGCTCCCGCAGGGATAGCGACCGCCATAGGGAGCAGTGGGAGCATAGTGGATGCCCAGCGGCTCAATCTTCAAGTTGAGAGGATCATCCCCGATGATCCTGGCCTGCCCGGTTCCTGATTTGCCACCCCGTCCTGCATTGACAGGATTTCTAGAATCCGATGAGCACTCAATTTCACTGAGCGGTGCCCCCTCTCCACGCAGTTGACTGACATTCCCGTCGGTCCAGGGAGAGTACATCGTATCGTCAACTGCCCATGAGGGGTACCATGTATCTGCTTCTGTATAGGCCGCATGTCTACCCGTAAAGATCAGTCCAACAATCTCCTTTGATGGTTCAAAGGGACAATCGATTGGCGGTTGTGATGGCCATTTTCTCTCATCCATTGGCATGAGCTCCTTCTACCATACAAAAAGACAACGTTATCAGACAGAGGGAGTTCTCGTGAGATTGATCCACTAGAACTCCCTCTACTAGCCGCCGATTCATTTTTTATGATGAGGACTGTACAGCCTATGGGTAACCAATGAGAGCACAATCACGATACCGTAGATAAACTGCGTCCAGTAACCAGTGAGACCAGCAGCCACGATGCCGGACTCAATGAAACCAACCGTGAAGGCCCCAATGATACCTCCTGCAACGGTGCCGATGCCCCCAATCCCAGGGGTGCCCCCCACAAAGATGGCTGCCAGCACGGTCAACAGATAGCCGTCTCCGACTGTGGGGTAAAAGTTGTTATTGATCAGAATCGCCAGAACACCCACCAGGCCCGAGGCGAGCCCGACATACACGAAACTGACCACTTTGACCAGGCGGACGTTGATACCCATCTCCTGAGCCGATTGCGAGTTGTCACCGACAAAGCGGACGTATGCGCCGAATTTGTGGTAGGTGAAGAGCACTATCCCGAGGATGGCAAAGCCGGCCGCCCAGAGCATCTGCACCGGGATGATGCTGACCTGTCCCACGAACACATTATGGAATGAGGTATTCTCCAGGAACGCCAGGGGAGCGCCAGTACCGTTAGTGATAATCTGGATGAAGCCGCGCCAGAAAAAGTTCATACCCAGGGTGACGATCAGCGCCGAGAGCCCGAAATAGGCCACCAGAATGCCGTTGATGAGCCCGGCAACGCCGCCGGCTAGAATCGCCAGCACCAGGCACAGGTAGGGGTTCCAGCCGACCAGGACGAACTCGCTGAACACCAGGGCTGCCACGCCTACGACCGAGGCGAATGAGAGATCGATTTCGCCCGCTACGACCACGAACACCAACGGAACAACGAGGATGATATAGATCGGCAGGGAGACAAAGACCGCAGTATAGGACAGGCTGTTAAGCCACACTGAGGGGCTGGCAATGGTGAACACCAGCATCATGAGTACGAAGAAAGCCAGGGCACTGGCTAGCTCTCGGTGTTGACCGAGGAACGACACCACTCCCCCTGGGCGACGAGTCAGCTGTTCTTGCGGCGGAGCCTTCTGGTCAGTAATCACGCAAGTGACCTCCTGTCTGTTTGCGATGAGGTTATCTCGCTTGTCTCCTCCAGTGAGATGGCGTCGCCCTTACGTGCGAGAACCTCTCTTCCCTTGGCCAGGTCCTGCATCAGCTCTGTTAGTTCGATGGTGGAAATATCCTTCTTACCCATTTGGGCCGCAATCCGCCCGCGATCCACAATTACAATGCGATCAGCGACCTGGTGCGAATGGAAGATGTTGTGTGAGATGAACAGGACTGAGGAGCCTTCCTGCCGGGCTCTCTCCACGAAATTAAGCACCTCCTGCGATTGAGTGAGAGACAGCGCCGTAGTGGGCTCGTCAAGAATGATGAGGTCGGCTTTGAAGAACATAGATCGTGCGATAGCTACCCCCTCGCGCTCGCCGCCGGACAGGCTCGATACGACCGAATTGGGCGACATGACCTTGGAGGTGAAGCCGATGCGGCGCATGAGCGCTTCTGCCTCTTGGCGTTGCCTCCTGCCGTTGATGAATCCTAGCCTGGTGGCGATCTCCCTGCCCATAAAGATATTGCTGATCACATTCTGATGTTCTGCCAGGGCCTTGTCCTGGTAGACCGTCTCGATGCCCATGAGACGAGCCCTGGCAGCATTCCAACGTACGACCTTATTCCCTTTGATATACAGCTCACCTTCGTCGGGGGAGTGCACACCCGAGATAATCTTGGTGAGGGTCGACTTACCGGCACCATTGTCGCCCAGCAGGGAGACAATCTCTTTTTCATGAAGAGCGAGGTTGATATCCTGCAGAGCGTAGACGCTTCCAAAGGACTTGGAGACGTGGCGGAGTTCTACTAGGGGTCCAGTCATGACTAGATAGCCTCCAGTAACAGTATCGTTTGACATGATTATATGGGCAGAGATCACCTCTGAAAAACCTTCTCAAAGATAATCTCGCGTCAATTGTTGGCAATTTATCAGGCAGAAAAGCGCCATTGATCAAGTCAAACCACAAATAGAGTAAGGTTCATCGTATGCCTTCCTTCACGAGTTCGGTAAAGGATTGATAATTATGGTTGGTCACGAACGAGGCGGACGTATCGTAGCTCAGGGGAGCAAACAGCCACTTTTTTGTGAGGCAGAGGCTCAGGATCGGCAGATAGCCTTGCAAGAATGGCTGCTGATCAGACGTAAGCTGAACGTACCCGCTCTTGATAGCGTCAAGAACGGAGGGGTTGAGGTCAAAACCGATGTTGTTGACCTGGCCGGGCCCCTTGCCAATCGCCTGCATATATTGCTGAGTAGCTGCCAACGTCTGTCCGCCTGCCTGTACGATCAATTTGGTGTCAGGGTTGCGCCTGAAGGCGCTGGAGAGGATTGGCGTGAGCGTGTTGGGGTCGGAGGCAGCAGCCGGTGGCGACACGATTCGCTGGACACTCAGCCCTGCCGCCTCCAGCGCTCTGGCTGTCCCCTCCTCACGAATGTAGCGACCGGGCTGTCCCCATGCTCCGAACACGATGGCCTTGTCACCGGCCTTGAGTCCAAGCAAACTGATGGCTTGCTGACCTAAAGCCCCGCCTTGAGCGGCAAGATCAGCGCCAATGTACCCTCCGCCGAATTCACTGCGTACCTTCGGGACATCGACATTTTGATACTCCATCACAACCCCCAGACTGTGCGCTTGCTGGGCCAGGGGAGAAATCGCTACGTCGCCTGGGTGGCCCATCATGGCAATGGCATCGGGACGGGCTGCGACGGCCTCGCGCAACTGGTTGGTCATCGTCTCGACGTCCCAGCCTGAGAAGATATAATCGACCGTCGGGCCTAGGTCAGCCTGTGCCCGTTTGGCCCCGCTGAGCACAATCGAGGCAAAGGCATCCCCTGGGTTTCCACCAGCGAAGAAGCGAATGCGAATGCCCTTCGCCCATCCAGAGCCACTCGATTGATTGGAAGGGGAAGTTTGGCCTATTGTCCCGCAACTAGCGAGTGCTGCAGTCACACCAGCCAGTCCGGCGATCTCAAAAAAACGGCGACGCTGAAATACGGGGAAGACCTGGTCAGCGGCCTGCTGGGGGGACCGCTCTTCCCTTTGATCCTCTTGTGTCATGAGCATTTCCTCCGAGACTCTGAACTGCCGATACACTATCTGGCACTAATCAGTAAACAATCACGCCTATACGAGGGATTCGCTCTTCACATCTGGATGTAGAGAGCATCCTCTTAGGGCAATGCGTTAAACACAATTTCTAACTGAGATCATTCTCTAGTTCAATCGATCCCGTTGATCTAGTAATGACCCTGTGGGGGGTAACTGCTCTATGGGTCCTCGTGGTCCTATCGGACTGTCCCAGCTCTCACCAGTTTAGCCAGGCTGCTCAGGTGCTGATGGAAATCGTCCCTATATAGGGCCAGAGGAATGTCAGGCACATGAACACAACGATACGTTTGGGGATGTAATTCATCCTTTCCTTGTGGCAAATGGTACTTAACAAATATCTCTCCTTAGTATACATTAAGTCATCTGATAAATCAAGCGGTCATCAGATGATTTAATACCTAAATTTGGCCCAAATAGTGCCCCCGATGCTTTGCGGAAAGGACAAGCCCTTGCAACAAGCAGGAGATGGTCCATACCTATCAAGGGAACAGAGACCGAAGAGAGGAGGACCATCGCCATAGCAGTAGATCGATGCGGCCTCGGTCTTGCTGGCTCTTTCTCCTTCTATGATCAACGGGGAGGTGGGGTAGAGAACTCCTTGCCGCATAGGCCGGGTTAATCTATCAAATCACGTTGATCTCTGTTTGCAGGCTTCTCTCTCCTTGCTCTGCTACCTCTTTATCTTCTGAGGTAGGAGGAGTATACAGGCGCCTGAATACTGCTACAGCATCGTCCATATGGTCTTGCATCAGCACCCGTGCTAACATCGGTTTGTGCTCATCTATAGCTGAAGCAATAAGGAGATGAAAGCGACAGGCGCGTTCACTGACCTGGTGATCGCGCATCGTCTGGCGTCGACTGTCAACTAAAAGATCGTTGACCCGCTGCAGCATGCCCTCAAGGACCGGGTTGTTCGCCGCCTCGTAGATAGCTGCGTGAAAGCCAAGGTCAGCCTCCATCCAATCGCGCCCTGCACGGAAGTTCCGATTCATGCGCTCGGCATAGTCTTCAATGCGCTTGACCTGGTCCAGAGAAGCTCGTTCCGCAGCAAGAGCAGCAAGTTCAGGTTCGATTATACGGCGAGCCTCCATGAGGTGTCCGAGCGAAGCTACTTCCGTCGTTGTAAAACGCTTACGCAGTTCATCTGGCGGTGGAGGCTGTGGACTCACGAACACACCACTGCCCTGGGCGATCCGTACCACGCCGGCAGAGGCTAGCACGCGGAGCGCTTCACGAACCGAAGATATTCCGACATGTAATTCTTTTGAGAGCTGCTGATTACTAGGCAATCGTTGTCCTGGGCGCAACTCAGCATCAGCGATGCGGCGTTTAACCTCATCAAGAACCACTTCGTAGATCAACATCTGCTTTGGCATACTGCTACTTCCTTACTAGTTTTGTAACAAGGGGGAGCAAAGAGCTTCTTCGATTGTAGCTTTTCTCGTTCGAGGCGTGCAGAAACATGAAAGCCGCTATCGTATTTCCTCTCGCTCCCAGTGGTCACCCATAGTCCGCCGCCCAACGGCGAGCCCTGGCCCCTCGGAGACTTCGCGTCTCAGGTCAGCTCGAGAGAGCACTTCTTCCCGTAAGCGCACACCGAGCCCTGGGCCACTTGGCACCGCGAAGTGACCATCTTCTAGCTGCGGCGTATAATCGGAGAGCTCCGAAAAGTAGGTCTGATAGAATGCTCGCACCGACTCGACAAAAGCGAGGTTGGGCAGGTGTGCCCCAAGGTGCAGGGCTGCTGCATGGCAGAAAGGACCAGCTACGTTATGCAGAATAATCGGCGTACCGAATGCCTCCGCCATATTTGCCATCTTGCGTGTCTCACCAATGCCTCCGCTCCAAACAGGATCAGTCATCAAGAACTGTGAGACATGCTTTTCAAGCCATTCACGCACCTGCCAGCGGGTCATCAAGAGTTCAGAACCAACGAGAGGAATGCGAATACGCTGAGATAAGATCTTGATCTCATCAAGATTGACCGCCGCCAGCGGGTCCTCCAGAAAGAGAATATTGTAGGGCTCCAATGCATGCGCAATACGCTCTGCACTGCTACGATTCCAGCGGAAGTGACACTCTATACTGATCTCTATCTTTTCACCTACAGCGTCACGAATTTGCTTGACAGGGCGCAGACCAGCCTCCAGGTCGGCAGGCGCAATATATTGACCAAGTGAACGCTCTGAGTAAGGATCAAAGGGCCATATTTTCATCGCGCTAATACCATCAGCAAGGAGACTCTTTGCAAGTGCTCCTGCATCACGGTCGTGATCGTGCCATGCCCGATAATCATCGACACCAGGACTGCCTATGCAGGTGTTATAGGTAGGAACCCACTCGCGGGTGCGGCCTCCTAGCAGGTGAAAGAGTGGTGCCCCATAATGCTGCCCTAGCACATCCCAGAGCGCTATCTCGATAGCCGAAAGGGCCCGCAATTCAGCACCACTATATCCATGATACATGAGGTTATCGAACACAAAGCGCCAATTTCCCTCGATATCGAGAGGATCTTGGCCCAGCAGCAGTGGTGCAATGGTGCCATGAAGGGCTCCGAGCGTCCCCGGAATTTTGTCCACTGTCTCACCAACGCCAATCAGCCCTGTATCTGTATGGACGCGCACAAGAAGCAAGCGTTGATAGGCCTCCAGACGCAAACTTTCAATGGCAGTGATATACATGTGTAGCCCTCATCCAAGAGCGAGTGCACTTGCTAGACATCCGTCCGCAGCTCGACTCCATTACCTAAGAGAACTTGGCCAGCCCTCCAGAGGTATCGCTTGGGAAACAGGACCATGTAAAACCGGACATGGCAGCCGCAAGTCTGCTAGTGTCCCATGGTCTTGCTGACACCGGCAACCCTTGCGATGGCCTTGTCCGACGCGAAGAGAGCTCGGCTAGCTTGAGAAAAGATGCTCCTTGAATACAAGGACGTTATCAGGTATGATAAAGGTGATAAGATGATACACTGAACACACTACGTTGTCATCAGATGACTTTGTTAGTGCAAGTATACTCTGGTGAAGAAGTGAAGTCAAGAGGCTGTAGAACGTATGCTCTTGGAATAAAGAGCCACGAAGCGTATTCTGCTCGTTACCATGAACAGATGAGGAAGAGGAGGACAGCATGGAAATTGTCCCTGGTATCCATCGCTTGGAACCATATATTGGGAAAAAGCTGGTTGCCCATCACCTGATCAGAGGAGATCGCTCATTACTCATTGATGCTGGGACGCCAGAATTGGCACGAGAGGCATTACTCCCCTGGCTTACTGAAGTGCTTGGTGATCCGGCAAACCTCGACATGATTCTGATTACCCATGCCGATGTCGACCATTACGGGGGCCTGGACGTTCTGCACACAGCATGTCCTCATGCGACTATTCTAGCTCCAGCGCAGGATCGACGCTGGATAGAGAATCCAGACGCTATCTTCGCCGAACGCTACGATGCCTATCATGCTGAACATGGTCTTACCTACGAGCCATCCCTGACACAGATGCTCCATGCCTGGCATGGTCCTCCTGTTTCGGTTGATCTTGGTTTAGTTGGAGGAGAGGACGTGCATTGTGGCCAGGAACTTATCTTGCATGTCCTTCATGTGCCTGGTCACACTCCTGGGCATCTGATGCTGTGGGAACCACGAATGCGAGTAGCGATCATTGGTGATGCTCTCAACGGCATGACGCAAGTTGACCGTGATGGCCGCTGGACTGCTCCTCCACCATACACAGATCGCGATCTCTACTTGATGTCTATTCAAGCGCTACAGACACTTGATCCCGCTCTACTCCTGACCGGACATTATCCGATCATGCGAGGTAGAGAGATTTCATCGTTCATACAAGCAAGCCGAGATTTCGTTCTCCGTACTGATGCGGTCCTCACTCGCATTCTACAAGAGTCCACCGCACCATTGACATTGGCTCAGCTCATTGAACTAGCAAATCCACTGCTTGGTCCTTTCGATTTCCCTCCCGATCTCCAGTTCGCTCTAGAAGCTCACCTTGCCTGGTTAGAACGCCAGCATAAGATACGTCGCCTGCAACGAAATGGCATTACTGCATGGAAGCTGGTGTGACTTCTCTTAAAAAACGACCGAAGTGGACAGTTCACTGACCAGGCTGCGCTTGATGCTCATCGAGGCACCGGGTACTATGGTGAATACGTGATGATGAACTTGTATGGTATGTTGGAGGGCGATGGTCCGACCATCGAGACATATGAGCCTCTGTTCAAGCAGGAGACGGTCAGCATCATGGAGTTCCGCGATGGCAAGGTTACTCGCGAGACGCAGTACTTCGCGGATCCGTTCGGTCCGCCGGCATGGCGAGCTCAGTGGGTCGAGCGGATGGAGTGAGATCTCTAGGTTCATCATGATTCTTCCTCAAACATTTTATGAGCAAGATACGATTACCGTCGCCAAAAAACTGCTGGGATGTTACCTTATGCATCTCGAAGGAGAGGGAACAACGCTCGGCAGGATTGTCGAAACGGAAGCATACCTCGTGAATGATCCAGCAGCTCATTCCTTTATCGGGAAAACAAAAAGAAATAGCGTACTTTTTGGTCCGGTAGGGCATGTGTATGTGTATTTTATTTACGGTATGCATTACTGCGTTAACGTGGTAACTGGACAAGAAGGAGCGGGAGAGGCGGTATTGATACGAGCGTTAGAACCTCTCTGGGGAATTGCTGTGATGCAACAAAGGCGCAAGACTGAAAAGCTGACGCTCTTATGTAGTGGTCCGGCAAGGCTGACAGAAGCTCTTGCCATTACGCTTCCTTTGAATGGAATTTCTCTTTTTGATGGGCCTTTACAAATTTGGTCTGCTGACAGTCTTTCCTCCTCTCCTATGATCGGAGATGCAGAAATTGTGCAAACAACTCGAATTGGGATTGTGAAAGCCACAGAACTGCCTTTGCGGTTTTATTTAAAAGGAAATAGATATATTTCACAGAAATAATTAATAAATCGGATGTATCCGCAGGTTTAATGATTCAGATTTTTTTTGCCTAGATGGTTTTCATGGATCTCCTCTCGTGGCGGCATTCCATTTCAATACAACAATTACACCTGACCAAAGTCAGCAAGGTATAGGGTGAGCCCACTCCGACAACAAAGTTGACAGCAATCCTCGCACAGGCCCAAGCAGATCTCCCCGACCTGCGCGAGGTGGTTGGCTTCTCCGGCTGGCAGGACTTTGTCAAGTCAGCAAGCCCATCAGCACAGCTCCCCGACGTGAGACCAGACGACCCTGTTCAGATACAGTACACCTCTGGGACCACCGGATTCCCGAAGGGGGCCATCCTTCACCACAGGGGCATCGCGAACGCATCCCGTTTCATGGCCGAGGGTACGGGGTTGGAACGTGGAGGAGTGTGGGTGAACGCGATGCCGATGTTTCATAGTTTAATCTCTGGTTTAGTTATGAGCATTGAGCAAGAAGTTACAGGTCCGGATAGTTTGTTCAACGACTCCTTGAGCAGCAGCCATAGCCTCTTGCATAAGATCGAGTAAATCCTGACCCTTCTTGCGCAGGTCTGGCTCAGGTCCAATTCGCACTCCCCAGCCGGCTATCGCTCTGAGGAAAGCCGTCCGTACCTCGGTATTGATATTCAGCTTGGCAATTCCCATGTGTATTGCATGTTGGATGTCTTCTCGTGATATGCCACTTGCGCCGTGCAGAACCAGCGGCACATCCACCTGAGCAGCTATTTGCGCCAGCCTCTCAAAGTCGAGTGGCGGGGAGACGGGTACATACCCGTGCACATTGCCAATTGATACAGCTAACATA
>Ga0209647_1001424_pt1 | contig 20453 bp, 16 predicted proteins | sample GraSoi_2013_60cm_FD_185827 | JGI IMG/M metagenome (GOLD analysis project Ga0209647, IMG submission 185827) | Grasslands soil microbial communities from the Angelo Coastal Reserve, California, USA - Sample 9_17_2013_60cm (SPAdes) (version 2) | ecosystem: Environmental > Terrestrial > Soil >... | reverse complement strand
CAATCCATCCCCTTGAATGACTCGCTTCTTTTCGATGGATGCCCGGGTCAAGCCCGGCATGACGACATAAGGACACCACCCCCCCCCATCACTCCTCGCCGGTGCGCTCCGGCGGCGGCGCGAGGCCGAGATCGAGATCGCCGGGTTCCAGCGGGTCCTCGTCATCGTGCAGGGCCGGATCGTCCGACGGCATCGGCACCGAGAAGCCGGGCGGCAGCCGCCCGTCGAGCAGGCCCGAGCCCTTGAGTTCCTCGAGCCCCGGCAGGTCGCCCACCGCATCGAGCCCGAAATGCGACAGGAACGCCTCGCTGGTGCCGTAGGTCACCGGGCGGCCGGGGGATTTGCGCCGCCCGCGTGGGCGAATCCAGCCGGTCTCGAGCAGCACGTCGACCGATCCCTTGGAGGTCGTCACCCCGCGGATCTCCTCGATCTCCGCCCGCGTCACCGGCTGGTGATAGGCGATGATGGCGAGCGTCTCGATTGCCGCGCGCGAGAGCTTGCGCGTCTCGACCGTTTCTTTGCTCAACAGCCAGGAGAGATCGCTGGCGGTGCGGAAGGTCCACTTCCCGCCGATTCGAACGAGATGAACGCCGCGCGTGGCGTATTCCTCCTGCAGGCGCAGCAGCGCCGCGTGCACATCGACCCCTTGCGGCAGCCGCTCCGCCAGCGACGCCTCGTCGAGCGGCTCGGCCGAGGCGAACAGCATCGCCTCCAGCAGGCGAAGCTCTTCGGCCCGCGGTTCGCCCGCATTGTCCGGCTCGTCGTCCGGCATCACCACTTTCAACTTCGGCATCGCTGGCCCTCCTCTATTCCTTGCCGTCCGCGGGCGGCGCCGCCACGCCGCCCGGATCAGCCACCCCATTTTCAGCCGGTTGACGCTTGCGCACGTAGAGCGGCGCAAACGCCCCCTGCTGGTGCATCTCCATCACGCCCTCGCGCACCATTTCGAGGGTGGAGGCAAAGCTCGACGCAAACACCGTCGGCGCGAGCGACGGCTCGACCACGTACGAGATCAGAAACTCGTCGAGCCGCGTCCAATCGGGTGAGCGCCCGATCAGCCGCTCGAGCGCTTCGCGCGCCTCGGCCAGCGACCAGACGGTGCGCTTGACCAGGCGCACGTGCGCGAGAGCCGACTTTTGGCGTTGTTGCGCATAAGCCGAGAGCAAATCGTAGAGCGTCGCCGAATATTGCGGGTGCTTGATGTGCGCAATCGGCTCGGGCTGGCCGCGCCGGAACACGTCACGATCGAGCTGCGCGCGGCCGAACAGGCGCTCGGCAACGTCGCGGATGGCTTCAAGACGCTTGAGCCGCAACGCCAGCGCGACCGCCATATCCTCGGCGCTCTGCCCTTCGGGCGCGTTCGTTTCCGGCAACAACAGGCGCGACTTCAAATAGGCGAGCCATGCCGCCATCACGAGGTAATCGGCCGCCAGCTCGAGTCTCAGCTTGCGCGCCTCCTCGATGAAGGCGAGATACTGGTCCGCGAGCGCCAGGATCGAAATTTTAGCGAGGTCGACCTTCTGCTGGCGCGCGAGTGCGAGCAAGAGGTCGAGCGGGCCTTCGAAACCCTCGACATCGACCACCAATGCCGGCTCGCTCGTTGCCCGGTCCGCTGCAAGGTCGGCTTCGAATTGGATCTCGTCGGGGTTCATGAGATCGCCCTCCGGGCACTCGCGCCGTTATCGATCAGCGCCGCCCATTCGGCGCGCAGCGCTGCAGAATCATCCTTGACGACACGCCCGCGCCGCGCGAGTGCGGCGTCCGCCCGGGCCGCGGCTTCGCCGGTGAGCACGGGCACGGCGGATGCGACCGCCCGCATCTCGTCAAGCTCGCCGTTGCAATGGAGGACGACGTCGCAACCCGCCGCTATCGCTGCGCGCGAGCGCGCCTCGATCGAGCCGGACAAGGCCCCCATGGAGATATCGTCGCTCATCAGCAGACCACGAAATCCCAGCCAGTCCCGAATCACATCCCGGACCAGAGTGACCGAAGTCGTGGCCGGAGCAATAGGATCGATAGCCGTGTATACGATATGGGCGGTCATCCCAAGCGGTAGATCAGAGAGGGGGCGGAACGCGGCAAAGTCGGTGGTCCTCAGCGTTTCGCGGTCGGTCTCGACGATGGGGAGCGCGCGGTGGCTGTCGGCGGTGGCGCGGCCATGCCCAGGAATATGCTTGAGCACCGGCAGGACCCCGCCGGCCTGCAAGCCGTCGGCCACCGCGCGCGCCAGCAAGGCCACCTTCTCCGCGGTGTCCCCATAAGCTCGATCGCCAATGATGGAATCCGCGCCGGCGACGGGCACATCGGCGATCGGCAGGCAATCCACATCGACCCCGACCGCCGCGAGATCGGCGGCGATCAGCCGGGCGCCGAGATACGCGGCCTTTATCCCCTCCGCCGCGTTGCGGTCGTAGACGCGGCCGTAGGCGGCACCGGGCGGATAGGACGGCCAATGCGGCGGTCCGAGCCGCTGGACGCGGCCGCCTTCCTGGTCCACGAACACCGGCGCTTCGCGCCCGACCGCGTCGCGAATCGACGCCGTCAGGCGGCGCACTTGCGCCGGCGTCTCGATGTTGCGCTTGAAGAGAATGAACCCCCACGGCTCGCGCTCGCGCAGCAACGTGCGCTCGGCGGGCGTCACCGTCGTACCCGCAAGCCCAGTGATGAAAGCGCGTACCGCCATCGGCGCGGATTAGCCCGCGCCTGCCGCAAGGGTCAGGCGCAACTCAGTTGTTCGGAACCACGCATTGGCCGCCGGCGGCCTTGTAGGTGGCGCAGAACTGGCTCGCCTCTTGGGCCGATGTAAAAGGCCCAACCAGGGTCCGGTAGAAGACCCCTTTGCTGCCCAGGTCCGCGCGGCGAATGATCGGCTGCAGGTCGCCAAGCTCGTTCGGGAATTTTGCCTGCAGGCTGCGGAAGGAGGATTGCGCTTCCGCCTCGCTCTTCTGCGAGGAGAGCTGCACCACGAAGCCACCCGCCGTGTTCTCGGTCGCCTCAGGCGCGCTCCGAGTGGAGGGCGGCGGCGCTGCTGCGGTGCGCGCGCGGGCCGGCGGGGCCGCGGCCGGTTCGCTCGGCTGCGGCTCGAGCGAGATCGGGCCGCTGTTGCGCGCCGCCGAGGCCGTTGCCGCTTTCGGGGCGGCCGGCGCCGCATTCGGGGCGGCCGGCACCGCACTCAACCGCGCCGCGGCAGCCGCCTGCGCGGCCGCAGGCTGGCTCGTCACCGGCTTCCCGCTTACATCGGATGCATCCGGGTGAATGACCACGGTGCGGACCTTCTTGGGCTCGGTCGATGCGCCCGCACCCTGCCCCGGCGCGACCGGCGCCGGCAACGCGACGCGCGGAGCGGCCTGGGTTCCAGGCTCCTTGAGCGCAACCGGCTCCTCCTGCTTCGACACGATCCGTTCGGCGTTGGCCGACCGACCCTGCGCGAGGTTGCTCGATTGCGGATCGCCGGCGCTCTCGGGCACGATCTTTGTCGGCGTGGAGTTGTCGGCCGTGATGACCGGCGGCGGTTGGGTCGAACTGGGATTGCCGTAATAGCTCCGGTAGGCATAGGCGCCGGCGGTGCCGAGCACGGCGCAACCGATGATGGCGAGCGCGGTGGCGAAGCCGCCACGCCGCGCGCGCGGCGCGTCGTCATACGCCTCGTGTTCATGCGGCTCGAGCGGCACGTCGTCCTGGTAGGCGTACTCGGCCTCCTGAGCGTCATATTGGCCGCCATCCGTGCCGTCGTCTTCGTAGTGCTGGCTCTGCTCGTGCTCCTGGCTCTGCTCGTGCTGCTGGCTCTGCTCGTACTGCTGGCTCTGCTCGTACTGCTGGTTCTGCTCGTACTGCTGGTTCTGCTCGTACTGCTGGTTCTGCGGGTCCGGCCCGCGCTGGGGCTCGTCATAGAATCGGCTGTCGGCGCGCCAACCCGCGGGCTCCGGGGCCGGCGGCTGGGCGTAATCCCGGCCCGTCCCATGGGCCGAGCGGCGCGGCATGTCGCCGGCGGCAAAGTGCGGTTCGCGCACCGGGGCGGCCTGCCAGTCCTCCGGCGCGGTCGCCGGCGCGTCGTGCGCTTCTCCCTGCCGCTCGCGCGAATTGCTTCGCCCGAGATCGGCGAATGGATCGCTCTGCCCGAGCAGACGGGCAAGCTCGGCCAGCGGATCGCGGGCACTTGCCTCCTCGCTCGGCCGCGGCGGCTCGGCCGCGCGACGATATGGATCATTGGAGCGATAACGTCGTAACGTATTGTCGTCGGCCATACTCATCCCCGTTTCCGGTACACTGGCGCCGCACCCGGTCGGTTGCGCGACGGATCCATCGAGCGGGGGTCCATCTGCCCTTACGCACCGAGCGAGCTAACGCATCTCCTCGGGGGCCTCGACGCCGAGCAGCCTCAGCCCTGACGCGAGAACGGTGACCACGCCCTCCACCAGCGCAAGGCGCGCCATGGTCATTTGTGGATCATTCTGGATAATGAAGCGTAAATATGACGCATCATTTCCGCGATTCCACTGCGCGTGGAAATCACTTGCAAGATCATAGAGATAGAAGGCGATGCGGTGCGGCTCATGGGCGATTGCGGCCGCTTCGATGAGGCGCGGGTAGAGCGCGAGCCGCCGCATCAGCGCAAGCTCGCCGGAATCTTCTAAGCGCTCGAGCGGCGCGCCCGCGAGCAGGAAGGCCCGCGCCGCCGCCTGTTCGCTCGGCAGATCGGCGACGACCTCGCGCGCGTTGCGCAAAATCGATCGGCCGCGGGCGTGGCCGTACTGGACGTAGAACACCGGATTGTCGCGGGACTGCTCGATCACCCTGGCGAGGTCGAAATCGAGCGCCGCGTCGTTCTTGCGGTAGAGCATCATGAACCGCACGGGGTCCTTGCCGACTTCATCCACGACGTCGCGTAACGTCACGAACTCCCCCGCGCGCTTTGACATTTTCACCGGCTCGCCGCCGCGCAGCAGCTTGACTAATTGCACGATCTTGATGTCGAGTTCGGCGCTCGGAGCTTGCGTGACCGCCCGCACCGCCTTGACCGCCGCTTGCACGCGCTTGACGTAGCCGCCGTGATCGGCGCCCCACACGTCGATCATGCTGGCGAAGCCGCGATCGACCTTGTTCTTGTGATAGGCGATGTCGGAGGCGAAATAAGTGTAGCTGCCGTCCGATTTCATCAGCGGCCGGTCGACGTCGTCGCCGAAGTCGGTGGCACGAAACAGCGTCTGCTCGCGATCCTCCCAGTCCTCCACCGGGGTACCCTTCGGCGGCGGCAGCCGTCCTTCATACACGTAGCCGGCGCGCCGCAGCGCGGCGATGGTCTCGCCCACCTGATCGCGCGGACCTTCGATGAGCGAACGTTCGGAGAAGAAGACGTCGTGCACGACGTTGAGCGAGCGGAGATCGTTGCGGATATCCGCCATCATCATGTCGATGGCGCGATCGCGGACGAGCGGCAGCCATTCCGTCTCCGGCTTGTCCTTCAAGCTCGCCCCATAGCGGGTGGCGAGTTCCGCCCCCACCGGCTTGAGATAGTCGCCCGGATAGAGGCCTTCCGGTATGACGCCGATGTCCTCGCCTAGCGCCTCGCGGTAGCGCAGGAACGCCGAACGTGCGAGCGCGTCGACCTGCGCGCCGGCATCGTTGATGTAGTATTCGCGCGTGACCTCAAAGCCGCTGAAGGCGAGCAGATTGGTGAGCGCGTCGCCGAACACCGCGCCGCGGCAATGGCCGACGTGCAGCGGCCCGGTCGGGTTGGCGGAGACGTATTCGACGTCGACCGCGGTGCCTTGGCCGATGTCGCTGCGCCCATAATTCGCACCCGTTGCGAGCACCGCGCGCAGTGCGTCGATCCACGCCGCCGGCTTGAGCGTCAGGTTGATGAAACCCGGACCCGCGACCTCGGCCTTCGCCACCAGTTCGTCGCCGCGCAGTTTGGCTGCGATCGCTTCCGCCAATGGGCGCGGCTTTGAGCCGGCATCCTTGGCCAGCACCATGGCCGCATTGGTCGCCATGTCGCCGTGCGCGCTCTCGCGCGGCGGCTCGACCACGATGCGCGATTGGTCGATTCCCGCGGGCAGCATACCGTCTGCGGCCAGCGCGTTCGTGGCGGCACGCACTTTGTCCAGCACCGCGGCAAAAATGTTCTGGTCGCTCATGGTCGGCAGGCTAGTGTCCCGATTCCGAAGTTCGCAAGCCCTTGCGGCACACTCTCGTGCGAACTTCGGAATCAAAGGGACACTAGCACTTATGACTCTAGTGTGGTTTTTGGATTTGAAGTTCCTATACGAGCTCGCTGCAAATGCGTAGGAACTTCAAATCCACCACACTAGTGTCCCGATTCCGAAGTTCGCAAGCCCTTGCGGCACACTCTCGTGCGAACTTCGGAATCAAAGGGACACTAGCACTTATGACTCTAGTGTGGTTTTTGGATTTGAAGTTCCTATACGAGCTCGCTGCAAATGCGTAGGAACTTCAAATCCACCACACTAGTGTCCCGATTCCGAAGTTCGCAAGCCCTTGCGGCACACTCTCGTGCGAACTTCGGAATCAAAGGGACACTAGCACTTATGACTCTAGTGTGGTTTTTGGATTTGAAGTTCCTATACGAGCTCGCTGCAAATGCGTAGGAACTTCAAATCCACCACACTAGTGTCCCGATTCCGAAGTTCGCAAGCCCTTGCGGTACACTCCCTGGCGAACTTCGGAAGGTCGCGCCGCCTAACGCAATTCCGGTGTCGAGTCAAAAAGCCGCGCGTGCTCCATGAGCGCGTAGCGGTCGGTCATGCCGGCGATGAAATCGGCGATGTGGCGCGAGCGCCCGGCCGCATCGCCGCTGTCGACGATCTGTGCCCATTCCGCCGGCATGTCGTCGGGCTGTTCCAGATAGCGGGCGAACAGCGCACAAACGAGGCCCTCCGCGTCGCCCATGATGCGCATGATGCGATCGTGGCGATACATCCGCGGATAGAGAAAGCCCTTGATGGCGCGGTCGGCCTCGGCCATGGCGGACGAGAAGGCGCCGACCGGATGCGCGGCGTGACGCACGTCGTCGGCCGAGCGCGGCGCCAGTGCCCGCAGGCGAGCGCCGGTTTCCGCGGTGACGTCCTCGATCATCCGCGTGATGAGGCGGCGCACCAGTTCATGCACCAGCCGCGACGGATCGAGCGTCGGATGCTCCTTGCGGATTTGGCGCAGAATGTCGCGGATGAGCGGAACTTCGGCGAGATCCTCCAGCGCGAACAGGCCGGCGCGCAACCCGTCGTCGAGGTCGTGGGCGTCGTAGGCGATATCGTCGGCGATGGCGGCGATCTGGGCCTCGGCGCTGGCAAAGCTCCATAGCTCCAGGTCCTGCGTCCTGCCATGGAGCGCGATGGCGTGCGGCAGCCCGCGCTCGCGATTAGGCCCGATCGGGCTGCCGTCGGCAAGCGTGAGCGGGCCATTGTGCTTGACCAGCCCTTCGAGCGTCTCCCAGGACAGGTTCAATCCGTCGAAAGCGGGATAGCGCTTCTCGAGCGCGGTCACCACGCGCAGCGTCTGCGCATTGTGATCGAAGCCGCCGCAGGCGGCGAGGCAGCGATCGAGCGCGCGCTCGCCGGCGTGGCCGAAGGGGGGATGGCCGAGGTCGTGGGCGAGCGCCAACGCCTCGGCCAGATCCTCGTCGAGCCCGAGCGCGCGAGCGAGCGAGCGCGCGATCTGGGCAACCTCGAGCGTATGGGTCAAACGGGTGCGAAAGTGGTCGCCTTCGTGAAAGACGAAGACCTGGGTCTTGTGCGCGAGCCGCCGGAAGGCGGTCGCATGGATGATGCGGTCGCAATCGCGGCGGAAGACGTTGCGGGTCGCGCTCACCGGCTCCGGGTGGAGCCGGCCGCGGCTCCTGCCCGGAGCGGACGCGTAGGGGGCGCGCGCAAGCGCCGCTTCGACCGCCATGCCCGACCGCCAATTGACCAAAGCCCCGCGCGCACTTAACTATCGGTCAGGCCCGCTGGCAATCATTGGTATGCGCATGGACGACATTACGGTCACCGAACGGGCGGCGCGCCGGATCGGCGAGATTTTAGGCCGCGAGCCGCCAGGCACCATGCTGCGCGTGAGCGTGGAGGGCGGCGGCTGCTCCGGTTTCCAGTATAAGTTCGACATGGACCGTGCCCAGGCCGCCGACGATCTGGTGATCCGGCGCGACGGCGCGACGGTGCTGATCGATCAGGTTTCGGTCGGCTATCTGGCCGGTTCCGAGATCGATTTCGTCGATGACCTGATCGGCGCCTCGTTTCGCATCAACAACCCGCAGGCGACGGCGTCCTGCGGTTGCGGGACCAGCTTCTCGCTCTGATCATTGAGTTGGCTTTAGTCCCGCCGCCCTGGCGAGCGCACCGGTCGTGCCGATTTCCGCCTGTACCTGCGCATCGAACTCGGCCGGCGTTAGCGGCATCGGCTCCATGCCCAGCGTTTCCAAACGCTCCTTGACGTTCGCGGATTGCATCGTCTTCACCGCTTCGCGATGGAACTTCTCGATAATATCGCGCGGCGTCTTTACCGGCATGAACGCACCAATCCAGAACGGATAATCGGAATTGGGAAATAGCTCGAGCACGCTCGGCACGTCGGGCAACAGCGCGGCGCGTTTCGGGCTGCTTACCGCGAGGGCTACAAGCTTGCCTTCGCGGACCTGCGGCAGCGCTGTGCCGAGCGGACAGAAATAGAACTCGGCTCGTCCCGAAAGGACCTCGGCGAGCGCTTCGGCACCGCCCCGAAATGGAATATGCACGGCATCAAAACCGGCGGCCATGCGAAAGCGCTCGGCACTTAGATGGGTGGCGGTCCCCACGCCCGCCGAGGCAAAATTGAAGGAGCCAGGCCTCGCCTTGGCGGCGGCGACCAGATCGTGCGCCGTCTTGAAACCCTTCGATGGCGAGACCACCAACACGTTCGGACTCGTTCCGAGCGAGACCACCGCCGCGAAATCGGCGGCGGTATCGTACGACGCATTCGGATAAACCGTGGGCACCAAGGTATGTGCCGAGGAGGTGGCTAGCAGCGTATAGCCGTCAGGCTCCGCCTTGGCGACCATGCCGCCAGCGATCGTCGTTCCACCGCCGCCGCGGTTCTCGACCACGATCGGTTGCCCGAGCTGCGCCGACAATGGCTCGAAGACGACGCGCGGGATGACGTCGGTCGCGCTGCCGGCGGCAAAAGCGACGATCGCGCGGATCGGCTTGCTCGGCCAAGTCTGTGCGACCGCCTCGCTGCCCCAACCGAGCAGCAAGGCCGAGATCACAAGCGACGACCAGCGCGGCATGCAGCATTCCCTCCTCGCCTGCCGATGGCAGGAAGGAAGCAAAGGCCGCGCCATCCGAGAGGCGCCGGGGTCGCTGTTCAAAATCACTCGGCGGCGACGACAGTCGGGCGCTCGGCGTGTTCCGGCACCTCCCGCAGCTGCGGCTCGAGCCGGTACTTGAGCATGCGGTCGATGCGGTCGAGATAGATATAGATGACCGGCGTGATGAAAAGCGTCAGCAGCTGCGAGAGCAGAAGTCCGCCGACCACGGCGACGCCGAGCGGCTGACGCATTTCGGCCCCGGCCCCGGTGCCGAGTGCGATCGGCAGCGTGCCGAAGATCGCCGCGAACGTCGTCATCATGATCGGCCGGAAGCGCAGAAGCGCAGCCTCGCGGATTGCGGCCTGCGCGCCCATGCCCACGCGCCGCCGCTCGATCGCGAAGTCGATCATCATGATGGCGTTCTTCTTCACGATGCCGACCAGCATGACGATACCGATCATGGCGATGACCGAGAGGTCCATGTTGAACATCATCAGCACCAGCAGCGCGCCGACGCCGGCGGAGGGCAAGCCGGAAATGATAGTGATCGGGTGAATGAAACTCTCGTAGAGAACGCCGAGCACCACATAGGCGGCGAAGACCGCGGCCAGGACCAGCACGCCCTGCCCTCTGAGCGAGTCCTGGAACACCTGCGCCGAGCCTTGGAAGCCGGTGCTGACGGTAATCGGTAGGCGGGATTCGCGCTCGATCTCCTTGATGGCGTCGACCGCCTGCCCGAGCGAATAGCCGGGCGCGAGGTTGAACGAGATCGTCACCGCGGGCTGATTGCCCTGGTGATTGACCTGCATTGGACCGACCGCGGACACAACCCGGGTAACCGCCGAGAGCGGGATCGACGTCCCGGACGGGATGCCGTTTCCGTTCACGCCGGCCCCGGGCCCGGTGCCGGCACCGGCGCCACCGGCCACGTTGGTCTTCACGAAGATGTTCTGCAGCTGCGAAGCGTCCGCTTGAAACCGCGGTTGGCTCTCGAGGATGACCTGATAATCGTTGGTCGGCGTGTAGATGGTCGCCACTTGGCGCGCGCCGAAGGCGTTGAATAGCTCCTGGCGGATCTGGTCGATGGTGATACCGTAGACGCCCGCCTTTTCGCGATCGATCTCGACCGTCATCTGCGGGGCCTTGATGTAGAGGTCGGTGGTGACGTCGCGCAGCCCATCGATCTCGGCAATCTTGTCGCGCAACTTGGGCGCTATCTCGTACAAGAGCTGGGTGTCGCTGGACTGCAGCGTGTACTGGTACTCGCTCTTGGAGATGCGGCCGGTGATGTTGATGTTCTGGACGTTCTGGAAATACACCGCCATGCCGGGAACGACGTTGGCGGTGTGGCGCAGACGCTGGATCACAGCCGTGGAATTTTCCCCGCGCTCCTTCCTCGGCTTGAGCGCGATGAACATGCGTCCGATATTGAGCGTCGGGTTCGGCCCGCCGGCGCCCACAGTGGAATTGACGTAATCGACCGCGGGATCGGCGCGGATGATTTCCGCGACCTGCCGCTGCAGATCGACCATCCCCTGGAACGAAATATCCGACGAGCCTTCGGTCGAGGCGGAGATAAAGCCGGTGTCCTCGGTGGGGAAGAAGCCCTTCGGGATGATGACGTAGAGCCAAACCGAGATGGCGAGCGTTGCAAGCGTCACGATCAGCGTCACGGCTTTGTAGCGCAGCACCCGATCGAGCGACCATTCGTAGGCACGCAGCCATGACTTGAACATCGCCTCGAACATGCGCAGCACGATGTTCTGTTTGTCGCCCTCGTGGTGGGCGTGCAAGACGCGGGCGCACAGCATCGGCGTGAGCGTCAGCGAAACGAAACCCGAGACCACGATCGCAACCGCGATCGACACCGCGAATTCGCGAAACACCCGGCCGACCATGCCGCCCATCAGCAGCACCGGGATGAACACGGCGATCAGCGAGAAGGTGATCGAAATGATGGTGAAGCCGATCTCGCGCGCGCCCTTGAGCGCCGCCTCGAACGGCCGCATTCCGCCCTCCACGTGGCGCACGATGTTTTCCAGCATGACGATGGCGTCGTCGACCACGAAGCCGACGGAGAGCGTCAGCGCCAGCAGCGTCATGTTGTTGATCGAAAACCCGAATACGTACATCGCCGCGCAAGTGCCGATCAGCGATACCGGCACGGCGAGCGCGGGAATGAGGGTGGCGGAGACCGAACGCAGGAACAGGAAGATCACCAGAACGACCAGGCAAATCGCGATGAGCAGCGTCTCCTGCACATCCACCACCGAGGCGCGGATCGAAACCGAGCGATCCATCAGCACTTCCATGCGGATCGACGGCGGTATCGAGGCGCGGTATTGCGGCAAGCGCGCGCGCACCGAATCCACCACGGCCACGGTATTCGCGTCCGGCTGGCGCTGGATCGCCAGCACGATGGCGCGGTCATTGTTGAACCAACTCGCGATCTTGTCGTTCTCGACGCTGTCGATGACGCGCGCCACCTGATCGAGGTAAACCGGCGCTCCGTTGCGATAGGCGACGACGACCTTGCGGTACTCCTCCGCCTTGGTCATGGCGGACGACGCCGTCAGCGTCACGCTCTGCTTGGGACCGTTGAGCGTTCCGACCGGGGTGTTGGAATTGGTCTTGGCGACCACGGTGCGGATGTCGTCGAGCGAGATATTGCGCGCGGCGGCGGCCACCGGATCGACCTGCACCCGCACGGCAAATTTCTGCGCGCCGAACACCAGCACCTGGGCGATACCGGGAAGCTGCGAAATCTGTTGTGCGAGCGTGATCTCGCCGTATTCGTCGACCACCGACAACGGCAAGGTCGCCGAGACCAGACTGATATACATGACCGGGAAATCACCCGGATTGACCTTCCGAAAGCTTGGCGGGATGGTCATTTCCACCGGTAACTTTTTCGCCGCGACCGTCAGCGCCGTCTGCACGTCGAGCGCGGCACCGTCGATGTTGCGGTTGAGATCGAACTGGATCGTGATCGATGTGAGGCCGAGCGACGACGAGGAGGTGAGCGAGGTGATGCCGGCGATGGTGGACAGCTGGCGCTCGATCGGCGCCGCCACCGATGCCGCCATGGTTTCCGCGCTTGCACCCGGCAATTGCCCCTGGATGCTGATGGTCGGAAAGTCGACGGTCGGCAGCGCCGCCACCGCCAGCAGCCGGTAGGCGAAGATGCCCAACACGATGATCGACGCGGTGACCAGCGTGGTGAGCACCGGACGGCGGATGCAGGTCTCCGACAGCGTCATGGGCTATGATCCGACCTTCGGCGCGCGTATGGCAACCTTTGTTCCGTTGGAAAGCAAGAGCTGGCCGTTGACGACGACGGTTTCGCCGCCCCCGAGGCCGCTGGCGAGGACCGATTCGCTGCCGAGGACGCGCACGACTTCGACCGGCTGGACGATCGCCACCTCCCCTTTGACGACGAATACATAGGACCCGGCCTGGCTGAGCTGGATAGCGGTCGACGGCACCGTGACCGCTGCTTCCTCGCGGAACGTCAGTTGCACGATCACCAACGTGCCCGGCCACAGCAACTCGTCGGTGTTCGGCATGGTGGCGCGAACGGGTACCGTGCCCGTCGGCGCGTCCACGCTGTTCTCGATCATCGTGACCTGGCCGTTGGCACGGCGCGGCTCACCCGGAATGATCGCCTCGATGGTGGCACTCTCGTTGGCGAGCGCTTGGCGCAGATCCGGCAGATTGCCCTGTGGAAGCGAAAACGTCACGTAGACCGGCGCGGTCTGGATGATGGTCGCCAGCGTGGCGTCCCCGGCGCGCACAAAGTTGCCGACCTTGAACGGCACCATGCTGGCACGCCCGGTAATCGGCGCCCGGATGTTGCAGTAGCTGAGCTGGACGTTGAGGTTTTCGAGTTGCGCGGTATTCGAATCGACTGAAGACCGAAAGATATTCGTTTGCGTGCGCGCGTTCTGCAGCGTCACCAGGGTGGTCGCGTTCTTGGCGAGCAGCTCGGTATAGCGCGCGACATCGCGCTCGGCCTGCTCGAGATTGGCCTTGGCGCCGGCGAGCAAGCCCTCCACCTGCCTGACCTGGGCCTCGAGCGTGCGGCTATCGAGCGTGAACAGGAGGTCGCCTTCGCGCACCAGCGCACCGTCGCGGAAGTGCACGCCGGTGATCTCGCTGTCCACCCGCGACTTGACCACGACGCTGGCGATCGGGGTGACGGATCCCAACACTTCGAGGCGGACCGGAACGACCTTCTTGATTGCGGTTACGACTTCGACCGGGACCGCGCGGGGGGCGTTCTGGCGCGTCGCCTGCGCAACCGCGCCGCCCGACCACAAACCTCCGCGCGTCGCTACGACGATCGCGCCCGCCGCGACAAGTACCACCACCGCCCCCGCCACCAACGTCCGCTTCTTCATTACCGTGCCGCGCAGGCCCTTCAGCGACCCACCCGGGGCCTCCTCTCTTTCCAGGTGCCCCGCTCATAACGATTCTTTTTGTTATGCGTCATTATGCGAGAAGAACCTTCTAACATATCCCTAGGTGCTTACCGTCGTAAAAACGGCGTAACCTTGCAAACAACCCCCATATCCCGGGGCCGCGTCCCCCTCGTCAGGTCGAGTTGAAATCGCAGCGCTCCACACCCATCTTCGCCGATGCGCATCGCCACCTGGAACGTTAATTCCATCAAGCAGAGGATAGACAACTTGACCGCCTGGCTCTCCGAGCGGCGGCCCGACATCGTCTGCCTGCAAGAGACCAAATGCGTGGACGATGCCTTCCCGCGGGAGCCCTTCGAGGCGCTCGGCTACAATGTCGCAGTGCACGGGCAGAAGACCTTCAACGGCGTCGCGCTGCTGTCCAAATTTCCCCTTGAGGACGTAACCGCGCGGCTCCCCGGTGACGAGGCCGACAGTCACGCCAGGTTTATGGAAGCGGCGGTGTCGACCGCGCAGGGGGCGCTGCGCATCGCGTCCGTCTATCTACCCAATGGCAATCCGCCGGACACCGATAAATATTCCTACAAAATCAGCTGGATGGACCGGCTTGTTCACTACGCGCGCGAACGGCTGCAGCTGGAAGAGCCGCTCGTCCTTGGTGGCGACTTCAACGTCATTCCGACCGAGGTCGACGCCCGCCACCCCGACCGCTGGCGCGGAGACGCGCTGTTTCTGCCGCGCACGCGGCAGAAATTCCGCGCCCTTTATCATCTCGGATTGACCGACGCGATCCGGGCCGGAAGCGAGGGGCCGGGCCCTTACACGTTCTGGGACTACCAAGCCGGCGCCTGGCAGAAGAACGACGGCATCCGCATCGATCATTTGCTGCTGTCGCCGCAGGCCGCCGATCGGCTCATCGCCGCCGGAGTCGACAAGCACGTGCGCGGCTGGGAAAAGCCGTCGGATCACGTTCCGGTTTGGGCGGACCTCGAACTCAGTGCTTGAAGAAGCTGTCCAGGATATTCCACGGCAGCTTGTAGTTCACCCCGACGCGAACGATGTGGTCGTCGAGGTGCAGACGTTGATTGCTCGGAAATGCCGGGTTCGGCGTCGGGGTGAAATAGGATTTGTCCTGCAATCCCACGTAGAGATATTCAACCTTCGCCGACCAGTCCTGACTGAGCTTGACCTCGACGCCGCCGCCTGCGGTCCAGCCCCAATGCCACTGCTGGTCCGAGATGGTGCCGGCGGGAGCGACGATGCTGTTCGCGACGTTGGCGAGCGCGCCACCGGCGGTGGCGTAGAGGAGCCAGTTATCCCGCGCATAGCCGACGCGACCGCGGAAGGTCGAAAGCCACTGTTCCTTGACCTCGTTGCTGAAGGCGGCGTTGGGTGGAAATTCGAACGCGCTCGCCTTCTTGTTCGCGGCCGAGATGTCGCTCTCGAAACCCAGCAGCCAATTGCCGTTCTGGAAATTGAAGCCTGAGGTCAGGCCGATGATGCCGCCGCTTAAATTGAGACGCGGTGCTTGGTCGGCGCCGGTCGTATTGTTGCGCAGCCGCGCGCTGCCCCACGCGCCACCGCCTGCTATGCCCACGTAGGAGCCCGCCCAGCTCGCAGCGGCTGGGGGTGCTTTGTAGATCGGCGCAATACTGAGGTCAGCAGCGAACGCCGGCGCCAGCATCGCCGACGCCAGAACCAATGCTAACGCCGCCGTGCTTGCGCACAGCGATTTCTTCATTCTTAGCCTCAACTAGACGCTTCCCGCATTGGCACGAACAAATACGCGCGCCCCCAACGGGGGTCCATCAACTTGCAGGTTTCAAAAGCAGATTTCCGGAAAGTGTGGCACGAGCGCCACAGACTCTCATTCCCGGCGATTTTTCATCCAATCTTCCAAGTACTTGCGCGCCATTGCTCGCTCGCTTTCGTTGGCCTGGGCGACCGCGTTCGTGTACATGTCGGTGATCCAGGCCTCATCCGGCCTGGCGGCGTCCTTGGCGACGATCAGCCAGAACAGCCCGAGCGCGGCTTGGCGCGAAACGTCCTCGCCCTTGAACAGCATGCTGCCGAGCAGAGCCTGCGCCCGATGATCGCCCTTGTTGGCAGACAGCCGCAACCACCGCGCCGCCTGCATGGCGTCCTTCGGCGCGCCTTTTCCAACGAGGTAGAGCCGTCCGAGGTAATACTGGGCTTCGGGGTCGGCGAAATACGAGGCGGCGTAGCGGAACATTTCGCGCGCGACATTGGGATCGGCCTTGAGCGTTCCGGGGATGCCGTCGAGATGGTAAAGCCCCAGCGTCACGAAGGCGTTGGCCACGAACCGCGCGTTGGGAGCGCTGGCGCTGTCGTCGCCGTGCATGGTGGTGAGGCGGCGGAAATACTCGTAGGCGCGCGCCTTATCTGCTTTGACGCTGTCGCCGTCCGCGTACATCCGGCCGAGCTTCCAGATGGCGCCGGGAACGCCCTGCTCGGCGGCGTATTCGAGCTCCATGACGCCCTGCTCGGTCTTGCCTTGGCGCAGCGCCTGCGTGCCCGAGCGGAACGCCTCCTGCGGCGTGGGCGGCATGGCCGAGCGCGGCGGCAACGTGAGCGGGGCGACCGCCGGCGCGGACGGCACCGCCGCGAGCGGCGTTGCGCCACCGAGCGAAGGGCTCCCCGCCGCGGGGCTGGGAGTGACATCCGGCAACGCCCCTGCGGCGCCTTCGGGCGCGCGGGTGCCGTCGAAGCTTATGGCCGGCGATAGGGCGATGCCGACCACGGCAATGCCGAGCAAGGCGATGCTCGCGATGACGTTAGATGTCCGCATAGCACGCCCTCTCGGCCGCCCCGCCGGGATGGGTCACCGCGCCGTCGCGCGCGGACCTCACCTGCTGGGCGTATTTCCATAAATATCCTGAGGTGAATACCGGTCGTCGCGGCTTCCACGCCTTGGCCCGCAACTCAAGCTCGGCCTTGCTGAGCTTGACCTCGAGCGTGCCCTTCACCGCGTCCATGACGATGATATCGCCGTCGCGCACGAGCGCGATCGGGCCGCCGACTGCGGCTTCCGGACCCACATGACCGATGCAGAAACCGCGCGTCGCGCCGGAGAAGCGCCCGTCGGTGATTAGCGCGACCTTCCCGCCCATGCCCTGTCCGTAGAGGGCCGCGGTAGTCGCCAGCATCTCTCGCATCCCGGGGCCACCTTTGGGCCCTTCGTAACGGATCACGAGCACGTCGCCTTCCCTGTACTTCTTCTTCTTGACGGCCTCGAAGCACGCTTCCTCCCCGTCAAAGCAGCGCGCCGGGCCGGTAAACTTCAAGTCCGCCATCCCAGCAACCTTGGCAATGGCGCCTTCCGGCGCGAGGTTGCCTCTGAGCCCGACGACGCCGCCGGTGGCGGAGAGCGGCTTGTCGGCGGGGCGGACCACGTCCTGGTCCTTGTTCCACTTCACTCGCTTGAGGTTCTCGGCGACCGTGCGCCCAGTCACGGTTAAGCATTCGCCGTGAAGATACCCGTGGTCGAGCAGCGTCCTCATCAAGAGCGGAACGCCGCCTGCTTCGAACATATCTTTGGCAACATAACGGCCACTCGGTTTCAAATCCGCGACATATGGTGTCCTTTTGAAGACATCGGCGACGTCGAACAGGTCGAACTTCAAGCCGCATTCGTGGGCAATGGCGGGCAGGTGCAGCGCGGCATTGGTCGAGCCGCCGGTCGCCGACACCACCGCTGCGGCGTTCTCAAGCGCCTTCCTGGTCACGATGTCGCGCGGGCGCAGGCCGGCCTTGATCAGCTCGACGATCTGCTCGCCGGCGGTCATGCAGAAGGCGTCGCGGATCTCGTAAGGCGCCGGCGCGCCCGTCGAATAGGGCAAAGCGAGCCCGATCGCCTCGGATACGGTTGCCATGGTGTTGGCGGTGAACTGCGCCCCGCAGGCGCCCGCCGAAGGGCAGGCGTGCTGCTCGAGCGTCTCGAGATCGGCGCCCGACATCTCCCCGACCGAATACTTGCCGACCGCCTCGAACACATCTTGGATAGTGACCGGCTGGCCCTTGAAGGTGCCGGGCAGGATCGAGCCGCCGTAAATGAAGATCGACGGCACGTTCAGCCGGCACATCACCATCATCATTCCCGGTAGCGATTTGTCGCAGCCGGCAAGACCGACGAGCGCGTCATAGGCGTGCCCGCGCATGGTCAGCTCGACTGAATCGGCGATCACCTCGCGCGAGGGCAGCGAGGATTTCATGCCCTCGTGGCCCATGGCGATGCCGTCGGTCACGGTGATGGTGCAGAACTCGCGCGGCGTGGCGCCACCGGCGGCGACGCCCTTCTTCACCGCCTGGGCCTGGCGCATGAGCGAAATGTTGCAGGGGGCGGCCTCGTTCCAGCAGGTGGCGACGCCGACGAAGGGCTGATGGATCTGCTCGCGCGTGAGCCCCATCGCGTAATAGTAGGAGCGCTGCGGAGCGCGCTCGGGACCCTCGGTCACGTGCCGGCTGGGCAGCTTCGCCTTGAGGTTGGCCTTCGCGTCCATTGCGCCTTTCCGCCCCGGTTTTCTCGAGCGCGCGCCCCGAAATGGCGCAGCCCGGAAGTTGTTGCATCAACGTTTCATCGCCGCGTATGGCCAAATCGCGGCGCGGCGCGGCCGGATTCTCATGCTGATGTCAATGTTTTAGCCGTGTTGCACCCGCGCAACACGATTAATGATTGGTTAATAAAAAATGTCACACCTTGGCCACACGAGGGACTCGCTTTCGCAAAAGACCGCAGGCGAGTACCGCGAGTCACGGCCCGCGAAATCGCGGATCGAAGCCAAGCTCGGTGCGCGCCTTGCCGATCGAGACCGCGCCGTCGTCGTCCGCGATGTTGTAGACGCCGGCCGCGCCCCGCGTGATCGCGAGCAGCGCGGCGTGGGCCGCAGCGTCGACGTGCAGCGCCGGCTTCGGCCCGGATGATGCCTCACGCCACGTGCCTGGTCCATAGAGCAAGCCGTAGCGCAGCACGATGGCATCGAGGCCGGACGCCGAAAGCACTTGCCGCTCCATGTCTACCGCGCCTTTGACCGTGACCGCCCGCACCGGGTCCGCGAGGTTGAGCGGATCGGTCTCGGGATGCGGCTCGCGGCCAGCCGCGTAGGCAAAGGCGATGCTTTGCACGATGAAGCGGCGCGCGGCGGCGGCCTGCGCCGCGGCAATCAGGTTGCGCGTGCCTTCGGTGCGGATGCGGGCGTTCTTCGGATAGGACGCAACGATCTGCGCCTCGTCGAATTGGCGCGGCAGATCGGTGAGCTGATGGATGACGACGGCGGGCTTTGCAGCGCCGACCGCCATCATCAGCGCTGGCGCGTCGAAAACATCGAGCACGGCGGGCACCACGCCTGCCCGCGCAAGCTCGCTCGCGGTCGCGGCCGAGCGCGTCATGCCGGTGACCTCGTGCCCGGCGCGAAGGAGAAGCGGCACCAGGCGCCGGCCGATGGCGCCGGCGGCGCCCGCGAGGAATACTCTCATCCTGAATCCACCTGATCAGCGCGTCCCACTGTCGTCCCCGCGAAAGCGGGGACCCATAACCACCGTCTCTGGAATATGGGTCCCCGCTTTCGCGGGGACGACGGCAGCAATTTGATGCGGAGCCAGTCAGTTCGGCTCTTAGCATTACCTTTATGCTAGGCCGCCACGCCGCCTCCGGTCGAGACGCCTCGATGCCAAGGCCCAAGCTGCTCCGCCGAAGCTTCTTTGCCCGCAGCGTGCACGCGGTCGCCCCCGATCTCATCGGCGCGACGCTGCTGTTCAAGGGCGTCGGCGGCATCATCGTCGAGGTCGAGGCCTACCATCACACCGATCCTGCCGCGCATTCGTTCGGCGGCCGCACTGAGCGCAACAGCGTGATGTTCGGTCCGCCCGGCTACGCCTATGTCTACCGCTCCTACGGCGTCCACTGGTGCCTCAACTTCGTATGCGAGCCGCAGGGCAGCGCCAGCGCGGTGCTCATCCGCGCGCTTGCGCCCACGCAGGGCCTCCCCGCGATGCGCCGCCGCCGCGGCGTCGCGAACGAGCGCTTGCTGTGCGCGGGGCCGGGACGCCTGTGCCAGGCGCTCGGCATCACCGGCGCGCAATACGCCCTTGCGCTCGATGCGCCGCCATTCGAGATACGCGCGCGCACGCAGGACGTCGACGTCGCCATCGGCCCGCGCATCGGGCTCACCAAGGCGGTGGATCAGCCGTGGCGCTACGGCCTCAAAGGCTCGCGCTTCCTCAGCAAGCCCTTCAAAATGTGATGGCCCCCTGCTTCGCGGATGACGCACAGCTTCATTCCACGCCAGGCACGAAGAGTTCGTCCGCGCGCACCACCCGCGGGGAGAGGCCCTGCTCGTGGACGTGGCGGCCGATCGCCTCGAACGCCGGCCGGTTCGGCTCGAGCCCATAGGCCCAGAAGTCCTGGCCGAACTCGCGCCGGGCTTCCTCGACATGATCGATCAGCCACGGCAGCGCGATCCGCAGCGCATCGGTGTCGTAAAGGCCGTCGAGCGCGAGGTCCCGCGCTTGCACGAACGCCCGGTAGATGCTGCGCGCCGCCCACGGATGCGCACGATGGACGTCCTCACGCAGCACCACCGTGTGCATGATCGGCAGAATGCGCGTGCGGCGGTAATAGTCGCGCTCGACGTCTTTATAGTTCGGGAACAGGCGCGCGATCGTCGCCGAGCGTTCGTGAAAGAGCTTCGGGATGTAGAGCGACAGCAGCGCGTCGA
>Ga0209647_1001423_pt1 | contig 20456 bp, 16 predicted proteins | sample GraSoi_2013_60cm_FD_185827 | JGI IMG/M metagenome (GOLD analysis project Ga0209647, IMG submission 185827) | Grasslands soil microbial communities from the Angelo Coastal Reserve, California, USA - Sample 9_17_2013_60cm (SPAdes) (version 2) | ecosystem: Environmental > Terrestrial > Soil >... | reverse complement strand
GAACTTGCTGATCACTCCGTAGCAATTCTTTCCCGGCACATCCTTCGCGGTAAAGACGGCTTCAATCCCCGGATGATCTCGAACAAAGGCCGCCAGATCGTCGAAGTGAAATCGCGCCCGGTGATAAGGACTGCGAATCGCCCGCACAGCCAGTGCGCTCACCGGAGTCTCATCTGCGCCAAAAATTTCGCTGCCGTCGACCTTCTGCCTCCCGTCCAGCCGGACCAGTCTCTTTCCCACCGCAGCACCCGCCCCAGGTGAAACCGCCGTACTCGGCACCCTGCCAGTATCTTCGACCTCGGCATTCTTCACCGCAGTATCAAGAATCGCCGCGATGATCTTCCGATATCCCGTGCAGCGGCAAAGCACGCCGCCGATTGCGTCCATGACCTCGTTCTCATGCGGCGCAGGGTTTCTCTCCAGCAAAGCCGTCGCTGCCACCAGCATTCCCGGAGTGCAAGCGCCGCATTGCGCGGCGCCGTGCGCAAGAAATGCCCGCTGCAATCTCCCGCCGACATTTGTGTCAGCCAGACCTTCGACGGTTGTGACTTCGCATCCCTCAACTTGCCCGGTAGCCACCAGGCACGCGCAAACTGGATCTCCATCCAACAGCACCGTGCAGGCTCCGCAATCTCCCGCATCGCATCCCACCTTGGTCCCAGTCAGCCCAAGTTCCTCTCGCAACACGCGAGAAAGCCGCTGCCACGGTGAACTGGAAACAGCCACAGCCCGCCCGTTCACGCGGAACGCAATGGACTGCCCGTCTGTCTCCGTCCTCGGCTCTCGAGTCCCAGCCATCAACCGTTCTCCACGCACCAGTTCAATGCCCGCTGCACCAGCCGCAGCGAAGCATCCATCCGGTATTCGGCGGTGGCCCGCACATCGTCAATCGGCGTGAGCGGAGCCAGATGCTCCGGCCTCACGACCCGGCCTAGCCCGTCGCGCACCGAAGCCCCCACTAACTCAGCCTCAAGCGCAGGCAAGCGCCGAGCCACGGCCGAGCACGATCCCACGGCGACGCGTGCCTGCAAGATTCGCCCTTCGTGCGCCTTTAGCACCACCGCGACCATCGAAATCGATATCACTAGATAACGCCGCGCGCCCAGCTTCACAAATGTCGACGCCGCATCGTCCAGCGCGCGTGGTACGAGGACCGCCGTTAACAACTCATCCGGTTTCCGTTGTGTCTTCCGACTACCGACAATAAAGTCTGCCAGCGGCATCCTCCGCACGCCGACGTTCGAAACCAGCTCCACCTCCGCATCCAGCGCCAGCAGCGGGGGGACACCATCGGCTGCGGGTGATGCATTACACAAATTCCCCGCCACCGTGCCACGATTTTGTATCTGGACCCCGCCCACCTCGCGCGCCGCGCTCTTCAAAGCATCAAAGCAGCGGGGAAGTGGCGTTCGGATGATCTCGCTCCAGGTCGTCAGCCCGCCAATGCGGAAGTAGCCCGCTTCGCTCGACACGCCCCGTAGTTCCCCCAGCGCTGAAACATCCACGACCTGTCCGCGCACCACGCGGTCGCCGAGCGCAGGATAAAAATCCGTGCCTCCCGACAGAATCCGAGCTTCCCCCGCGGCCATGAGGGCCATCGCTTCATCCAATGTTCTGGGTTTGACGTAGGACGCTTTGATGTACAACGATTGAATCCCCGGAGTGAGGTTCCTGTCCCGTTAGAGTGCAGGATGTTAGCAATTTGTATAGTAATCACTCCAATTTGTACAGCACTTGCTCCCGCGCTGACTCCTCTCAGAATCGTGTCCAAATGCGGGCGTGTGTCCCTCGGTCCCGGCAACGATTTGTTCGGCAGACGCTTTGCCTGGAGACGGTCTGCCCACAATTGATTTGCTCCGCAATCAGCAGTGTGTAATCCTGTTCAGCGCACGCAAATCAGACAATGCCCGGAGGATGCTGATGCGAAGACTTCTTCTTGCCCTGATTATCTTTTCCTCGTTGACCTTCTGGGCCGCCGACAAACTCACGCCGCTCAACATTAAGGAGGGCCTCTGGGAAATGACCGTGACTCATTCCATGACCGGAATGCCCGCCATCCCGCCCGACACTCTAGCCAAGATGCCTCCGGAGCAGCGTGCCCGCGTAGAAGCAGCGATGAAGCAGAGTGGCATGGGTGGGCCAACCGCTGATGTCCACAAAGAATGCGTCACCAAAGAGAAACTCGAAAAGCAATCCGCGTTCAGTGATAACCGCAAGGAATGTACTCGTACCGTCGTGAATTCCACAGGCAGCAAGCTCGAAATCAAGGTTCACTGTGAAGAAAAGCAGTCGTCCACCGAGGCAACTCTGTTGCTGGAGGCCGTGAGTTCCGATAACGTCAAAGGCTCGATGCAGTCTGTCACCAACACCAGCGGTCGAACCATGAACATGAACTTTACCTTCAGCTCCAGATACCTCGGTCCCGCCTGCGGAGACGTCAAGTAGCGCCCCCGACCATGCCTCGAACTCGTCGACCGATGACAAGTTTCGCGATTGAAGGTCTTCCTCCCGCGATCCTGCTCATAGCCCACCTTCTCGTGCCTGCCATTTCGGTCGCCCAAGCAGGCCAGATCGCTCCCGGAAAGCGCGCCCAGCTCCAAAATGCCATTTCTCGCTTCATGGCCGCCAACAGCATTCCTGGAGGTTCCGTCGCCGTCGTCGAAAACGGTGCCGAGGAATGGTCGGCAGGATTCGGCGTCGCGGATCTAGAAAACCTTGTTCCCGCAACTTCACATACGCTCTACCGGCTCGCGTCCATCTCGAAGTCCATCACGGCAACCGCGGCGCTGCTGCTGTGGCAGCAGGGCAAACTCGATCTTGACGCACCCATTCAAAAATCCTGTCCGTCCTTTCCGCAGAAGGACGCGCCCATTACGACCCGCGAGCTTCTGGGCCACCTGGGCGGAATTCGCCATTACAAGTCCGCTTCGCAAGACGATCCCGAGTACGGCAACACGAAGCACTTCCCAAACCCAATCCAGGGTGGGATCGATTTCTTCAAGAACGATCCGCTCGTTGCCAAGCCCGGCACCGAGGTCCACTATTCCACCCAGGGATTCACACTGGTGGGTTGCGCCATCGAAGGTGCCTCGGGAGAAAACTACGTGGATTACGTTCGCAAGAATGTGCTGACGCCGGCAGGTATGACGCATACAGTGGTCGACGACCGCTTCGCAATTATTCCGTTTCGCACTCGGTTCTACAGCAAAGATAAATCCGGATCGATAACCAACGCCGATTTCCTAGACTCCAGCTACAAGATCCCCGGCGGCGGCTGGCTCTCTTCAGCCGATGATATGGCTCAATTCGAAGTGGCCATGCTCAATGATCGCCTCGTCGCACGCTCAACACGGGATCTGATGTGGACTCCGCTGATGCCCAAGGATGGCAAGGAAGACAACTACGCCCTCGGATGGGGTACCGGCAAAGGTCTCGGCGTCTTGGACGTGGGCCACGACGGCGGCCAGCAGGGAACCAGCACTTCCTTCAAGATCGTCCCCGAGCGTCGCGCGGGGGTCGTCGTCCTCATCAACCTCGACGCCGGCAATGCCTCTGACCTCGCAAGTGAGTTGATGAAAATAGTGCTCGCAACCGCACCGCACTCCGCAAAGTAGCCGACGCGGTTATCTCGAACAACCGGACAAAAAAAAACGCGCAGCCCTCAGGCTGCGCGCTTGGAAGAAAGCTTTGCGGGTTTATCGGCCAGTAGCCATCGCCATCGCTTTTGGCTGTGTCTGGTCGGCTCGACTCACATACATTTTGTAGGACTGGTACACAGCGAACAGCACTGCCATCAGAGCTGCCAGCGTTGCCAGTCCGCTGATGGTGCTGAAGGCGGAGGCGATCGCAGTCAATCCCGCACCGATCACATAGTTCGGGAACGACCACAGAAACACCTTGTGCCAGAGGGCGAAAGGATTGCCGCCTTCTGTCATGCCAATGATGCTAGCTACCGGCGCCGTATTCGCCAGGAAGTATGTGGCCGCCGCCAGTACCAGGGACATCGTGTGCGCGGCCGCGCGAACCCCAATCTGGCTGTGGTAGGCCAGGTAGGCAAGTCCGGACGCGTTCAGCAGAGTGCAGGCGTTAAATACAAATTGGATTGGTTTCGTTTTATTCCCGCCGGATGTATAGGATTGCGCGATCGCCGCCGTTACCGCTACGAGCAGGCTAGCGAACAATCCCAGTTGCGTAACTCCCAGAAGAATGACGGGCAGATTTCCCGACATCGAGCTCGCCATCCCAGGCAGCTTCACCTTGAGTCGCGAACTCAGAGCGGCTGCCGCCATCAGGAGCAGCAACTGTGGCCAGGCTTGCGTTTGCCATCTGACTACGCCAAACGACAGAGCGCACAGACTGGCAACGGCCACCATTCCGATCATGACTTTCGCTTTGATTGGTAGAGTATTTGTCATGGCAGTCTCCGAATATGGTCTCAGTTGGTTGTCTAGTTTTCTCCATCGTCGCCGTCGCTGAATGCACTCATCGGACTGACGGTTGTTGAAGTGGCGCCCCAGACTACACTGAAGCCAGATACAGAGCTTGCACCCCAAACTACGCTGGTGCTGCCCCAAACTACCGAGTTGCTCGTGAACGCGTTCGCACCCCAAACCACTGAATTTCCCCAGACGACTGAAGTTGCTCCCCAAACCACGCTGGCCCCGCCCCAAACGACGGAGGTCGTATTCACTATGGAAACAGTGCCCGTGACCGGGTCATAGACTGCGGTCGGGGAAAGTGCCATGCCCGTAGCCAGATCCGTATTGTTCAGAGCGGCGTCGATATCGAGGTATCCCGCTCCATAGGTAAAGATGTCGTACTGATTCGAATAAGTGTTTCCCCAACCGTCCCATGACTGGCTGTATTGATTGAAGCCTTTCCACGCTGTCTTCATCAAGCGCGCTTTCACTTGATCGGGGGTCAACGATGGGTTCTGCTGCAACATCAGCGCTACCGCGCCGCTCACCAGCGGCGTTGCCATGCTGGTTCCACTCAAACGAAAATACTTTGGGGTTCCGACGAGTGGGGCAACTTGAAATCCTGGATGGTTTATGTCCATAGTGCTGCCCGCATCACGCAAGGAGACCATCCGGTTGCCTGGGGCGACCAGGTCAGGTTTTACCAGGTGATCGACCAAAGTCGGACCCTTGGAGCTGTAGCTGGCAATCGCATCGTCAACCCGCGTCGCCGTATACATTGTCCTTGTCGCTCCCACAGTGATGACGGCCGGGTCGTTACCCGGAGCGCCGATGGTGGCGAAGCCGTGCGTGCCCATCGAGTTGTCGCGCCCACGATTGCCCGCGGCAACTATTACCACAATCCCGGCCTCCCAGGCGGATTCCACTGCCTGGCAAACCGGATCGAGCGTGTAGCTCTCAAACACCGGACGTCCGAGAGACATGTTGATTACGCGGATATTGTAGGTACTCTTCAACGCGATCGCCTGTTGAATGGCCGCGATCACCTGGCTGTCCGTGCCCGATCCGTTCTGATCCAACACGCGCAGATTGATGATGTTGACGTTCGGAGCCACGCCGGCATACCTGGCCAGATAGCCATTGGCTGTGCCGGAGTTGTTACCCGTGCCACCGACCAGGCCCGCCACGTGCGTTCCGTGTCCAAACTTATCCGGTGTCGTGCTGTCGCCGGCGACAAAACTCTGGCTATACACCACGCGGCTGGCACCGCTGGCATCGTGCAGATCGTTATGATCGGTGACTCCACTGTCGATGATGGCGACGCCGACTCCGGTGCCATCCAGTGCAAACTGCGCTGCTGCAACATCAGCCTCGACCGCTGTCTTATAGTCCTCGTTCCCCCAAGTCATGCTTACCGGACGGTCAGGTGTAATGTAGGCGACATTCGGATCATTCGCCAGGTTCGCCAGCATGCTGGCCGGAACGCGCATTGTTACCGCGCGGATCGTGTGCAACTTCGACTTGATCGCTGCGCCGCCCAGTTGCATCGTCCTGAGGGACGCGTTATCGGGCATCCGGCGATACTGAACGATGACGGTCACCATGCTGTTCGCGCCCGCTGTCCGCTGCTGGAGATCTGCGGAAAATTTGTTATCGGAGCCGGCGTAAGACGGCATTGCCGATAGCACCAGCAATACCAGTCCAACGACCCGACCCCAAGCCGCGCTGAACGCTGGGGAACTAGGCGGACGACCGTCGCGTCCGCATGTGATCTGCGATTTATCGCTGTTGTTCATAAGTTTCTTGGTGGCGTTTTCGACGGACGGCATACAAGGGCGTCCTTCGCGCCTGGCCTTTAATGGGCAATCGCGAGGCCAATGACAGTATGGTTAAGTTTAGTATTTACAATAACTTACCCAAGAAACTGGACACCGGGCGAAGGGACAACTTGGCCCATCCGCAGGGTTCCATGCCCCTACGAGGTCCGCAACTCGTTTGAAATAAAGGCGGGGCAGCCAGGGACGCCTGTTCTGGGACAAAGTGGCCCGACTGGAGGGTCAGTTCCCAGTTCCCGGTTCTCAGTTCTCAGTCAAAGAACTCGGGCTGTTACTGAGAACTGAGAACCGGGAACTGAGAACTCCTAAGTACGAGCAAGCACCGGACGTAAAGGGGCACTCAATCCAAGCATCACACGCTCAAACTGCGAGATATCGAGAGATTGAGGCCCGTCTGAGAGCGCGCGCTCCGGACAGGGATGCACCTCGACGATGAGGCCGTCGGCTCCCACCGCAATCGCTGCGCGCGAAACCGCACCGATGAGGCTCTGCTTGCCGGTGCCATGCGACGGATCGGCCACCACTGGCAAGTGCGAGAGTTCTTTCGCAAGGGCGACGGCGGCTAAATCGAAAGTATTGCGCATGCCCGTTTCGAATGTCTTAATTCCGCGCTCACAAAGGACGACCTCGGAATTTCCGCCGGAAAGCAGGTACTCTGCCGCCAGCAGCCACTCTTTTACTGACGCCGAAGGGCCGCGCTTGAGCAGAATCGGTTTCTTGACGGTCGCGAGCCTCCGCAGCAGCGCGAAGTTCTGCATATTGCGCGCGCCCACCTGAAGCATATCGGCGTACTCGCAGATCAGGTCCACGTCTTCGGTGCTCATGACCTCGGTTACAACCGGGAGGCCCGTGAGTTCACGAGCTTCGCGCAAAATCTTCAGTGCTTCAATTCCCAATCCCTGGAATTCATACGGCGAGGTGCGTGGTTTATAGGCTCCCCCGCGCAACATGTTCGCGCCTGCGCGCTTCACCCCTCGCGCAGTCTCCAGCAATTGCTCGCGCGATTCTACTGAGCAGGGACCCGCAATGACGACCACTTCGGGGCCGCCAATTTTTATTCCGCCAGCCTTTTCCCCACCAACGACAACCACCGACCCCTGCGGACGCGTTTGGCGGCTGACGAGCTTAAAGGGCTGGGCGATCGCGACCACGTTGTCGACTCCGGGCGCGACCGAAAGAGCCTCGATTTCATGGCGGCGGCCGCCGCTGCCCACCGCCGCGACAATCGTGCGTTCGGTACCGCGCGTGACGTGAGGCTGAAAGCCGGCTTCCCGGATACGTTGAATGATGTGTTCAATCTGCTGTTCGGTGGCGTTGTCGGACATGTTCACAATCATGGTGATGACCTTTCTTCTTGCCGCCAAAAGCAAAAGCCGCGATTTTTATCGCGGCTTCGGCGGAATCCTTGAGCTGTCTCTCTTACCCTGCTGACTGGCTCCGATCCTGCACCTCCGCCGCGAATGGAAACCAATAGCGGTCAAACCGGCGGAACTTGCTAAATCGACTCATAAAATTGTTGAGCCTTAACCAAAGTCTGCTAAAACCTGGCGAACGAAAATTACTGCGGGATAGAACTGGCAACACTGGAGAACACGTTGTTGGCGTTTCCACCGATCAGACGCACCGTGCCGATCACCAATACCAGGATGACGGCGAGCATAACAGCATATTCAGCGATATCCTGTCCTTCTTCGGCTGAGCAAATATTACGTAAAAACTGAAGCATAAATCCTCCGGGGGGAAGTGGCGTAGCTAATAATGCCGACTCGGACGGCGATTGTCAATCGCAGCGGGAGTTGATTTGTTGACCAGAGCCGGAACTCTCTACACAGGTGAAAACCCGAGCGGGACACGTGGTTTACTACCACCTCACAAGTCTCATGCGTGCTTGCAACGGTTACGAATAATCTACTGATCTGCCGCGGTAGAAGCGCTCGATACGCTCGGAGCCGCTCTATCGCTCAAAAGTTGGTGCGCGCCCTGAGCGGCATAGTCGAGCACGGGTCCCGGGACCACTCCGAGATAAAGCGTAGCTAGCACGCACACCGTAATCGCGAGCGTTACCACGGCGGGCACGCGAGTAACGGGAACTTCTCCCCGGGGCTCGCGCATGTACATCATGACGATAATGCGCAGGTAATAATATGCGCCCAAAGCACTGTTCAGCACCAGAATGATCGTCAAGCCAACCAGATTCGATTTCAGGGCCGCACTCAATACATAGAACTTCGCGAAGAAGCCACCCGTGATCGGAATACCGATCAAAGACATCAGGAAGAATGTGAAAGTCGCTGCAAGCATCGGGGACCGCCTGCCCAGGCCCGCGTAATCCTCGAGCGTGACATACTTTTCCCCCGCGTTCGCAAAGTGGCTGACGACGGCAAACGCTCCCACGTTCATCGCTGCATAGGCGGCGGTATAGAACATCGCCGCGGACGTGCCCAGTTCCGGCTGTGCCGCAAACGCGACCAGCAGATATCCCGCGTGGGCTATCGAAGAGTACGCAAGCAGCCGTTTGACGTTGTCCTGCACCAGGGCGGCCACGTTTCCCAGCGTCATGGAAAGCGCGGCCGATACCCAGATCAGCCAGAAGCGTCCTGGTGCGTTCGCTTCGAACATGACGCGCAGCAAAACCGCGAAGGCCGCCGCTTTTGGGCCGGTCGACATCAGGCCGACGACCGGAGCCGGCGCTCCTTCGTAGACGTCAGGTGTCCAAATGTGAAAAGGCGCGGAGGCGACCTTGAAGCCCAGGCCCACAAACATGAGCGCCGTTGCAACATACGCCAAAACCGGCACGTTGCCGGAGCGCAGCACATGGCTGATCGCGTCAATGTTGGTGGAACCGGTTGCGCCGAACATAAGGGCGACGCCGTAGAGGAAGAATGCCGTGGCGAACGATCCCAGCAGAAAATACTTCAGCGACGATTCACTGCTTGAGGCTTCGCGCCGCCGCAAGCCTGCCAGGACGTATGTCGAGATCGACGAGATTTCCAGGGCAATAAAAATAAGGACAAGTTCGATGGCCGACGACATCAGGCACATGCCGACCGTGCCGAACAGGATCAGACCGTAGTACTCTCCCGCGCGGATGCGCTGCACCCGCAAATATTCGAATGAACTGAGGATGGCCACTGCCGCAATCGCGATGACGAGATAGTGAAAGAAGACGCTGAAGCTCTCCACTCGAACCATGTTCCAGAAAGCGGTTCCGGGATACCGCGCCATCAAGAACGTCGACGCCAGCGCGGCAAGGGTACCGACCAGTGCGATCGTACCAAGCGTGTTGTGACTCCTATCTTCATCGAGTAGCGGATCGACCACCATGATCAACATGCCGAAGATTGAGAGCACCAGCTCCGGCAGGATGCGCATATAGTCGGCGCCTTGCGGCAGCATGGATGTCATCGGCCCACCGCCCTGCTGGCCAACTGCGTAAATGGGGCAAGAGCCGCTTGCACCGCCGGATCAATCGCGCTAAGCCACACCAGGGGCGCGACGCCCATGACCAGGGCAGCAACCGCAATCGGAGATAGCGCAGCCTTCTCACGAAGGTTGAGGTCGGGTAGCGCGTTATTGACTTCGTGTGTCACCTTGCCGAAGAAAACGCGCTGATACATCCACAGCAGGTAGCAGGCGCTCCAGATCACGCCAGTAGCGGCGAGAATTCCATAGATCGGGCGCGCCTGGAACGCTCCACTCAGCACCAGGAACTCGCCGATGAATCCGTTCAGCAACGGCAGTCCGACCGAAGCCAGCACCGTGATCAGAAAGAAGGTGGCGTACTTGGGCATGGGCGTCGCCAATCCGCCAAACTCGGCAATCTCATAGGTGTGGCGCCGTTCGTAGAGAATGCCCGCCAGCATAAAGAGCCCGCCTGTGGCGACTCCATGTGCCAGCATGACAAAGACGGCTCCGTTCAGGCCGGCCGCGGTGAAACTGAAGATTCCGAGGACCACGAATCCGAGGTGACTGACCGAGGAGTAGGCGATCAGTTTTTTCATGTTTGGCTGCACCATCGAAACGAGCGCGCCGTAGATGATGCCGATGAGCGCGAGCGCCATGATCCAAGGCGCGTTGTGTCGCGCCTGCTCGGGGAAGAGCCCGACGTCGAAACGCAGCAGTCCGTAGGTGCCCATCTTCAACAGCACGCCGGCCAGCAAGACCGATCCAGCGGTCGGCGCTTCCACGTGCGCGTCGGGCAGCCAGGTGTGAAGAGGGAAGAGCGGAACCTTCACAGCAAATGCAATGAAGAAGCCGAGGAAGAGCCACAGTGAGGCAGATTCAAAACCTGGCACGCTTCCGTTGCGAATCGCACTCTGAATAACCGTGAAATCGAAGCTGCCAGTTTTGGCATAAAGCCACAGAATCGCCGCCAGCATGAACATCGAGGCGATCATCGTAAACAGGAAATACTTCACCGCGGCGTAGACCCGGCGTCCGTGGCCATACATGCCAATCAGTAGCGCCATCGGGATCAGCGTCGCCTCCCAGAAGAAGTAGAACAGGAACAAATCGAGCGACGTGAAAACGCCGATCAGAGCCGTCTCCAGGATCAGCAGCAGGATAAAGAATTCCTTCACCCGCTCGTGAATCGAAGTCCACGAAATCAGCACGCACAGCGGCGTCAGGAACGTAGTCAGCACCACCAGCCAGACGGAAATTCCGTCGATGCCCATGTGGTAATGAATGTTGGGGGACGAGATCCAGATTTTGTCGATCTCGAACTTGAAGGCGCCAGCCTCGCGATGCAGGTGTACCGGCAAATGCAGCGACGCCACAAATGCGAGCATGGAGATGACGAAGGCAAATACCTTGATATCCCGATCGCGGCGCGGGATCAGCAGAATGAGCAGGCCGCCTCCAGCAGGAATGAAGGTCACCAGCGAAAGTATGAAGGGACTGAGGCTTTCCATATTTAGTGCGTCACTCCCATCCAGACCATGTAGGCGATCACCACCGCCGCTCCGGCCGCCACCCATCCGGCATACGAACGCAGATTGCCCGACTGCATGTGGCGCGCCGTGTCGGACACGTGATTCGCAGCCGTAGCCGAGTTATTCACCGTGGCGTCAATGACTCCCTGATCAACGCCGTGCCAGAGAATCGTGGTCGAGCCATCGATCAGCGGCTTGACGAAAAGCACAGCGTAAAGTTCGTCAATGTAATATTTATTGCTGACAGCCTGGTAGAGCCCGCCGAGGCTAGCCGCAATGCGTGCGGGCAGCTGCGGGCGACGACTGTAGAGCAGATAAGCCAGGAACCACCCGAGCCCAGCCACGCTGACCGAAACAACCATAAGCAAATACTCGAGCGTGCTCTTCCCAGCCTCCGGCGAAGCTTCTTGGGCAACTACGTCCCCTACGTGAAAAACCGGAGTGAGAAAATGTTCGAAGTGATTTCCGTAGCCGACAAATCCGCCAATGACAGAAAGTAAAGCAAGTACCACCAGAGGGCCCAGCATCACCCATGGGCTCTCGTGCGGCTCGCCGTGCCCGTGGGCTTGTCCATGACCGTGGGCATCGTGACCGCGTGCCCCCTGCGCCGCGGCGCCTCGATACTCGCCGCCGAACGTCATGTACATCAAACGGAACATATAGAAGGAAGTGATGAACGCAGTAATCACGCCGATCAGCCAATACACCCAACTCGCGTTATAGGCCTGCCAAAGTATCTCGTCCTTGGACCAGAAGCCGGCCAGCGGCGGAATTCCCGCAATCGCGAGCGTGGCAATCCCCATCGTCGCAAACGTCCACGGCATGTAGACCCGCAGGCCGCCCATCTTGCGCATGTCCTGCTCGCCGCCGACGCCATGAATTACCGAGCCCGCCGCAAGGAACAGCAGCCCCTTGAAGAACGCATGCGTCATCAAGTGGAAGATACCCGCGGAAAACGCTCCAACGCCGCACGCCATGAACATATAGCCAAGTTGCGACACGGTGGAGTAGGCCAGCACCTTCTTGATGTCGGTCTGGGCAATGCCGATCGTCGCCGCAAACAGCGCGGTGAGTGTCCCAATGATCGCGACCACCATCATCGCCATCGGGGCGCGGTCAAAGATCGCGGACGAGCGCGCCACCATATAGACGCCCGCCGTCACCATGGTCGCCGCATGGATCAAGGCTGATACGGGAGTGGGGCCTTCCATCGCGTCCGGCAACCACACATAAAGAGGAATCTGAGCCGACTTGCCCGCCGCTCCGACCATTAACAGCAAACCAATCGCCGTGAGCAGCCCGGCTCCAGCCGTCTCCGTCGGCAATGACCGCGCAGCCGCAAACACATACGTGAAGTCGAGTGACCCGAAATGCTGGATCATCAAAAAAAGCGCGATCAGAAATCCAAAGTCGCCAATCCGATTAACGATGAATGCCTTCTTGCCAGCCGCCGCCGCCGAGTCCTTGGTAAACCAGAAACCAATCAGCAGATATGACGCCAGGCCCACGCCCTCCCAGCCAATGAACATGACCAGATAGTTCTTAGCCAGCACCAAGGTCAGCATGAAGAACATGAACAGGTTGAGGTACGACATGAACCGGTAGTACCCGTCGTCGTCCCACATGTACCCGACCGAGTAAATATGAATGAGGAAGCCGACGCCGGTGACAACGAGCAGCATGACCAGCGACAACTGATCGAGATAGAAGCTGAAGTCGACCTGAAAAGTTCCGGAGCGGATCCAGTGGGCGAGATCGAAGTAGTAAGGTGCCGAAGCCGAAGAAAAACTGGCTGCCAGGAACAGGGCCATGGCAAAGGCGGCGCCACAAAAAACGAGCGCGACGGCCGATATCGCTCTCTTCGACGACCGCCGGCCAAAGAAGCCGTTGATCGCCGCCCCCGCCAGGGGAAGAATTGGGATGACCCACAAATAAGGATTCGGCGTCATAACTTGAGCAGGTTCACCTGGTCCACATTCAAAGTTTCACGCGTGCGATAGACGGCAATGATAATCGCCAGGCCTACCGCAGCCTCAGCGGCGGCCACCACCATTACGAAGAAGACAAAGACCTGACCGCTGAGCGCGTGCCAGTGCGCGGCGAACGCCACGAACGAAAGGTTCACGCCGTTCAGCATCAGCTCGATCGACATAAAAATCGTGATGATATTGCGCTTGATCAGGAACCCGAGTACACCACACACAAACAGGATTCCGCTCAACAGCAGATAGTAGGAAAGAGGGACCATCTTTATTCCGCGTCCTTTCTCAGGCCGCTGGCCACGGCTCTCGGCCGGCTGGCGAGCACTACCGCGCCCATGATGGCGATCAGGATCAGCACCGACGTGACTTCAAAGGGCAGCAGAAAGTCATGGAAGAGAAGCCGGGCAATATCCTTCGGATCGCCCTTTAACGCGCCGATCGGGACCGAGTGCATGTTGGACCGATTGAGAAGCGTCCAGGCCACGAGGACGGTTCCGATCACCACTCCCGGAACACCGAGCAGGATCGCGACCCGGCTGCCCTTGGTGCGTTCTTCGGCGCCGGCATTCAGCAGCATGATGGTAATCAGAAATAACACCATGATCGCGCCGGCATAAACGATCACCTGAACCGCGGCCACAAATTCCGCGCCCAACAGAAGGTACTCGGCAGCCAGCGCCGCCATCACCGCGATCAGCGACAGCGCGCTGTTAATGGGATGGCTCTGCACCAGCAGGTTGATAGCACCTGCCACGCAGATCGCACCGAAGAAAAGAAATAGAATTAAGTGAAACATTATTTGCGAGTTCCCAGTTCCCAGTTCTCAGTTCTCAGAAAAACCCAGGTCATAGACTGGGAACTGAGAACTGAGAACCGAGAACTGCCTTTAAGCTCTCCACGCCACAATCAGTGCCGTTACCACAATGTTGGCAATCGCCAGGGGCAGCAGGAACTTCCACCCGAACGCCATGAGCTGGTCATAGCGAAAGCGGGGTAAAGTCCAACGCACCCAGACGTACAGAAACATGAAAAAGAAAACCTTCAGGCAGAACCAGACGACCGGCATCAGCGCCTGCAGAATCGGCGGACCAAAGATCGGCCCGTGCCATCCGCCCAGAAACAGCAGTGTGGCCAGGCAGGCGACCGTCACCATGTTGGCGTACTCGGCCATAAAGAACATGGCAAATTTCATCGCGCTGTACTCAGTGTGATATCCGGCCACCAGTTCCGACTCGGCTTCCGGCAGGTCAAAGGGCGTGCGGTTGGTCTCCGCGTACGCGGAGATCAGATAGATGAAAAATGCAATCGTCTGCCCGTGAAAGATATTCCAGCGCGGAATGAAACCCCAAAACACTCCGCCCTGCGCATCGACAATTTCGCGCAGGCTGAGGCTTCCCGCCATGATCATGACTCCCACCAGCGACAGGCCGAGCGAGACTTCATAGCTGATCATCTGGGCGCTGGCCCGCAGTCCGCCGAGCAGCGCGTATTTGCTATTCGAGGACCATCCGGCAAGCGCCACGCCGTACACGCCCATCGACGTGATGCCGAGCACAACCAGCAGCCCGATATTCAGATCGGTAATCTGCAGGTACATGCCCCAGGGACCGACCTTGACCCAGTTACCAAACGGAATCACCGAGATAGATGTAATCGCAAATACGACCGCAATGATTGGCGCCGCGATATAGAGGGGCTTGTAGACGTGCGGCTGCGTCAGGTCTTCTTTGAAAATAAATTTGACCCCATCAGCAAGCGGCTGCAACAGCCCAAAAGGCCCGACCCGCGTGGGTCCCCAGCGGTTCTGGATACGCGCCGACACCTTGCGCTCCAGCCAGACGCTGTACGCTACTGCCGTCAGTAGAACAAACACGACGGCAACCGACTTGATCAGCGAGATGATTATGAACGTCGTTATGTTCAATTGTTCCCGTGTGGCGCGGGCACTCTTGCCCGCGTGCTTTTGATCTTAGGTTTGTTAATCCGCCGCAACTTCCGACTCGGCGGATTTGTTTTCATAAACCGAATTCAGAGTCTTGGAATACCGGCCGAGCGTGCCCGAGCTGAACAAATCATTGTTGGCCGCGACAATCAGCTCCTGCGGCTGAACCAAGCTCGCTCCACTCTCGGCAATTTCCAGATGCTGATCGTTACCGGCCAGCAGATTGACCCGAGAAACATCGTACCCGGCAACCACGCGCTGGACTTCATCAAGAATCGCAATGGGATCGAACGGCGTCATTTTTGGTTCCAGGTTATGCGCCTCCAGCCACACCGCGTGACGATCCGCCTCGCCCGATTGCGCGCCGCGCGTCTGCCCCATGTCGGCGCGCGTACCGCCACCGAAGGGCACCAGAGTGCGTACGTCGAAGCCCATCGCATCCGCGATACGAACGATCATTTCAAAGTCCGGCTTGGTGTTCGTGACCTCGCCTGCCTTTTTTACGAGTTGCAGATCGCCGCTGGTGTTCGTATAAGTTCCCGTTTTTTCGTATGCGTTCGCCGCCGGCAAAACCACATCGGCAAGCGTCGCAGTTTCAGTCAGGAACATGTCCTGAACCACCACAAAGCTTTTTGAGAGCGCAAAGGGATCAACGCCCAACCGGCCGACGGGATTCGATCCCACCACGTACAGCACCTTCAGTTTGCCGCCCTTCGCCGCGTCCATCATTTCCGGGAGGCTCAAACCCTTTTCGCTCGGCAGCTTGCCCCATTCCTGTCGGAACTTGTCTGCGCTGCTGACCGGCTCGTATCCCGGCAGAAGATCGGGATAAAGCCCCATTTCGCTGGCACCACGAGAATTCGAGTAATCGCCCAGGCAGATCAGTTTCGCGCCGGTTAGGGTCGAAGCAAAACTCACCAATCTCTCGATGTCACGACCGCGCAGTTCAGAACCGAACGTGATGACCATGTTCTGTTCTCCACGAATTTTCTCTCGAAGGGCGATCCAGCCATCGCGCGTCGTGCCTTCGGCGGCCTGGGAATCGACAAGCGAGTCGAGCAGGGAATCGTCGCCGGCGAGAAACGCGACTGCTTTCGCTTCCGCGCCCGCCGCTACCAGTCCGAATCCCGCGGCCTGCCGACGTAGTTTGATAGGCGCGGAGTTGATCACATAGAGCCGCGCCCGGCGCAACCGGACATTTGTCCGAATCTGCCATGCCAGCAGCGGATGTTGATTTGTTGGGTCGTTGCCGATCAGCAGTATCGCGGGCGCCTTCAACACGTCGCGCATGGAAGCCGTCTTTCCCGGCTTGCCGTGGAGCGCTGCCGCCAGGGCAGGGTAGTCTGCAGTCCGATGATGGTCGACGTTATTAGTTTTGAGCACGGACCGGGCAAATTTGGAAAGAAGATAATTCTCCTCGTTGGTCGTGCGATTCGATCCGATCACGCCGATCGCGCTTCCGCCTTGCTGGTCGCGAACTTCTCGAAACCGTTTGCCGATCAGTTCAAAGGCTTCTTCCCAGGTCGCGGGCGTCAGTTTTCCGTTCTTGCGAATCAAGGGCTGGGTAAGGCGCTCTTCATGATGCGCAAAGTCGAAAGCGTAGCGGCCCTTGACGCACAGGAAATCGCCGTTGATCCCACTCTTATCGCGGTTGTCTCCGCGGACGATCTCCGCGCCGGTGTCGCATTGGCGCACGCCTAGTGTGGTCTTGCACCCGTCCCCGCAATGGGTGCAGATCGTGCCCACGTGGTTCATCTCCCACGGACGTGTTTTGTAACGATAAGCGCCCGAGGTGAGCGCGCCAACCGGGCAGATGTCGATGCACATGCCGCACTCTTCGCAGTCGAGATGATCTTCCTGGTTAGGCGCGATGATCGAACCGACGCCGCGATTCTGCACGCCGAGCGCCCAAACGTCCATGCCTTCGCCGCAGACGCGCACGCACCGGTAGCACAGGATGCAGCGCGGCCGGTCGAAATACACCACCGGAGACCACTGCTGTTCTTCCTTATGGTTCTTGGCCTCCATGAATTTCGACTCGGCGGCGCCGTAGGAGAACGTCATGTCCTGCAGTTCGCATTCGCCGCCCGCGTCGCACACCGGACAATCCAAAGGATGGTTGCCCAGCAGCAACTCGACCATCGCCTTGCGCGCCTGACGAACCTCATCGCTGTCGGTCGCAACGATCATGCCCTCGGTCACGGTGGTCGTGCAGGCGGTCTGAAGTTTGGGCATCTTCTCGACCTTGACGACACACATGCGGCAAGCGCCCTGCAATGAGAGCCCGGGATAGTAACAAAAAGAAGGCACTTCAATGCCCACGCTCTTGCAGGCCTCGATCAGCAGCGACCCAGCAGGGGCCGAGATCTTCTTTCCATCGACAGTGAGATTTACATCAGCCATTGGGATTTTGTAATTTCGTAATCGGGTAATTTTGTAATTTAAGCTCTATCGATTTCTGCGAGCGGTAAATTGCGACGCCGTGAAAATTGCGCTTAATTCATGTGCTTCCGCCAACAGCGATACTAACTTCTTTGGAGGCACGATGTCACAGTCCGACAGCATTTCAAGCCAAAAAACTGTTTCGTCTGCTTCTTCAACAACAATCCCAATCTTCGCGACCCACTCAGCCTTTGATCGGGCTCGGCAGGCTGCTCGGTAGTTCGCTGCGACCGATGTCCCGGACCGCATCAGTTGTTTACCCAATACTTGCGCGTCATTCTTAAACGGCAGCGCCCTGTAAACCCGCACAATGCGTACCGCAAATTTCTTCGTTCGATCGCGAAGATCTTCCTGCTGTGAAGGCATCAGGTTCACAAATTACAAAATTACCCGATTACCAAATTACAAAATTGTTACGCTAACACCGGCTCCGCGGTCTCCTCAAACGGGCATGGCTTTCCATCCAAATGATCTTCAAATTCTTTTCTAAATTTCTTCACGAACGCCATGGTGGGCATAGCCGCCGCATCTCCCAGCGGACAGAACGTTTTCCCCAACATGTTTTCGGAGAGGTAGTACATATTATCGATATCCTTCTTTACTCCGCCGCCCGAATGGAAGCGAATCAAAGTCTTCTCCAGCCAGTCTGTCCCTTCGCGGCACGGGATACACCAACCGCAACTCTCGTGCCGGTAGAACTTCATGGTGCGCAGCGCAAACTTGACGATGCAAGCAGTATCGTCGAGCACCACCACGCCGCCGGATCCCAGCATCGACCCAGCTTTGGCCACCGAATCGAAGTCCATGGGGACGTCGATTTCCTCCGGCAACAGCACCGGCGTGGACGATCCACCCGGAACCACTGCCTTCAAACTGCGTCCGTTCGGAATCCCGCCGCCGACCTCGTAGATCATCTTCTTGAGGTTATAGCCCATCGGTAGTTCATAAACGCCAGGCTTGTTGAGATTTCCGGCGAGGCAGAACAGGCGCGTGCCGCCATTCTTCGGCGTGCCCAGTTGCGAGTACCACTCCGCGCCACCCATAATGATGTGCGGCACCGCGGCCAGCGTCTCCACATTATTAATGACCGTCGGTCCGCCCCATAGCCCGACCACAGCAGGGAACGGAGGACGGATGCGCGGAATCCCGCGCTTGCCTTCGAGCGATTCCATCAGCGCCGATTCTTCGCCTACTTCGTAAGCGCCCGCTCCCCCGTGCCAATAAATATCCAGATCGTACCCGCTACCGAAGATGTTCTTGCCCAGAAAGCCTTTGGCGTACGCATCTTTGAGCGCCTTCTGCATGATGATCAGCAAGTAGCGATACTCGCCGCGCACGTAGATGTATCCGGTATGAGCACCGACCGCGAGCGCGGCGATCATGACACCTTCAATGACCGCATGCGGATCGTGTTCGAAAATCAACCGGTCTTTGCAGGTCCCTGGCTCGCTCTCGTCCCCATTGCAGAGCACATATTTCGGCTTCACCGATTGCTTCGGGACAAACGACCACTTCATCCCCGTACTGAACCCGGCGCCGCCACGTCCGCGCAAGCCGGAGTTCTTCACCTCATTGATGATGGCGTCCGGTTGCATGGCGAGCGCCTTCTGCACAGCCTTGTAGCCGTCCAGTTCGAGATAGCGGTCGATATTCGTCGCGCCCTGTCCAAAGCGCTTCGAGATAACGCGTACCTCGTCGGGATGGGAAACCAGAGTTGCCATAAGAACAATTTGGTAATTGTGTAATCGGGTAATTTTGCAATCTAAGATCGCGATCTGATTTTCAAATTACCAAATTACCCGATTACCAAATTACAAAATCCTTACTGCGCTACTTTTCTCTTATATTCGTCCAACAGTTCGTCCATCTTCGCGTTCGTCAGGTTCTCATGAAAGTCATAATTCACCTGCACCGCCGGAGCCCAGCTGCATGCGCCAATGCACTCGACTTCTTCCAGTGAGAACAAGCCATCCGGCGTCGTGCCCTTGTGGCCAATGCCAAGCTTTTTCTCGCAATGTTCAAGAAGTTCCTCACCACCGCGCAGCATGCAAGCGATGTTGGTGCATACCTGCACGTTGTATTTCCCGCGCGGTTTCGTAGTCAGCATCGAGTAGTAACTGATCACGTTGCGGACTTCCAGTTCGGTGAGATCCAGCCGCCGTGCCAGTTCCGCGATCACCTCATCACTCAGACTGCCGACCTCATCCTGCGCATAGAGCAGCGTCGGCACAAGCGCCGAGCGTTTAGTCGGATAATGCGTCAGCATCTCGGTGAAGCGAGATTCGAATTCTGGCGAAAATTTCATAGGCAACGCAATTTTGTAATTGTGTAATCGGGTAATTTGGTAATTTGAAACCTAAACTCGCGCAGGTTTCAGATTACCAAATTACCCGATTACCAAATTACAAAATCCCTATCTATCAATGTCTCCCAGCACCACATCAATACTTCCAATCGCCGCGACCACATCGGCAATCAGCTGCCCCTCGCACATCTTGGCTAGCGTCTGCAGATTCGCGTAGGACGGCCCGCGCATGTGCACGCGATAGGGTTTGGCCGTTCCGTCGCTCACGATGTAGTATCCCATCTCGCCGCGCGGCGATTCGATTGCCTGATAAACCTCGCCCGCCGGAACCGTGAAGCCCTCGGTGATGATCTTGAAGTGATAGATGAGAGCTTCCATCTGCGTCTTCATCTTTTCCCGGTCCGGCAGCACGACCTTGGGCGCGTCGGCCTTCACCGGACCTTCCGGCATTCCCGCCAGCGCCTGCTGCACCATGCCAATCGATTCCCGCAACTCCTGTACGCGGCAAAGGTAGCGCGCGAAAACGTCGCCTTCCGTGCGCACCGGCACATTGAACTTGAAGTTTTCATAGCCCGAATAAGGAGCGTCGCGCCGAAGG
>Ga0209647_1001422_pt1 | contig 20457 bp, 20 predicted proteins | sample GraSoi_2013_60cm_FD_185827 | JGI IMG/M metagenome (GOLD analysis project Ga0209647, IMG submission 185827) | Grasslands soil microbial communities from the Angelo Coastal Reserve, California, USA - Sample 9_17_2013_60cm (SPAdes) (version 2) | ecosystem: Environmental > Terrestrial > Soil >... | reverse complement strand
CGAAATGTTCCGGCACCAGACCGGCATCAAAATCAGCCACGTGCCTTATCGTGGCGGCAGCCTTGCGCTCAACGACGTGATGGCGGGGCAGGTGAAATTCTTCTTCGCAAACGGTTCGGCGGCGGCTGCGTTGATCAAGGGCGGCAAGGTCAAAGCGATTGCGCACACCGGCAAAGGCAAGCTCAATAGTTTGCCGGATATTCCGCCTGTGTCGGATACTCTGCCCGGTTTCGAAGCCTATGAATGGAATGGCGTCTTCGTGCCGCACGGGACGCCGGCGCCGATCGTGCAAAAGCTCAATGCCGGCATCAACAATGTGCTGCACGACCCCAACGTCACCACGCGCTTCGAACAACTCAATATCGACATTCGCCCGACCACGCCTGAAGAATTCCGCAGCTTCGTTCAGGACCAGATGGCGCTGTGGAGCAAGGTTGTGAAGGACGCCAATATCCGGCTCGGGTGATGCGCGTCATTCACGAATCACTTTGCGGAGGCCGCGCCACACACTCGCTTCACCTCTCCCATAGGGAGAGGTCGGCGCACGAAGTGCGACGGGTGAGGGGAAGTTGACTATCGAGAGTCACTTGCCCCCTCACCCCAACCCTCTCCCCAACGGGGAGAGGGAGTTCGGCCGTGCGTGCGTCTGTGCCGAAGTCCAATTACAGGACCGATGATCGTGTCTAACGAGCCGCCGCGCATCGCGGGACCTGTGCCGGAGCCGCGCAAGCCGCGTACGCCGCCGCCGCGCGGCGCATGGGACACGCACGCGCATATTTTCGGGCCGGCCGGCAAATTTCCCTTTACGCCGGGCCGCGGCTACACCCCGCCTGACGCTCCCGTCGAGCGTTATGTCGCGCTGCTCGACCATTTCGGCTTTGCGCGCGGCGTGCTGGTGCAGGGCAACGCGCACGGCTTCGACAACCGCGTGTTGCTCGACGCACTGGAACGCTATCCGCAGCGGCTGCGCGGCGTTGCCATCACCGATACGCGTATCGCGCCGGACACATTGCGCGACTGGCACAAGCTCGGCATGCGCGGCTTGCGCTTTCATCTGTTTTCGGACGCGGGAAAGCCCGGTTATGTACGCGGCGTCGGCCTCGATGTGTTCGAGATCTTTCGCCCGGCGATGCGCGAGCTCGGCTGGGTCATACAGGTGTTCTGTGACTGGCGGCTGATGAGCGACCTCGCCCCGACCTTTCGTGACATTTCACGCGAGATGCCGGTGGTCGTCGATCACATGCTGCACATTCCGGCCGCGCGCGGCGTTTCCGATGCGAATTTCCAGGCGCTTTTGCGACTTGTGGGCGACGGACATGTGCACGTGAAGGTTTCCGCGCCCTACCGGTTATCCGACCAATACCCGGACTATCCGGATGCGCGGCCGTTTCACGATGCGTTGCTGCGAGCCAATCCGGAGCGGTTGATATGGGGCACCGACTGGCCGCATCCGTCGATCGCGGCCGAAATCATGCCGGACGACGGGCATTTGCTCGATTTGTTTTTCGCGTGGACGCCGGATGAACAAGCGCGCCGGCACATCCTGGTGGATACGCCGGCGCGGCTGTTTGGCACCTAGGTCAGTTCGTCACCATTTTTTGGTCGGCCAGGTTGAGCGTCACCATGTCGTAGCGTGACTGCGCCAGCGTGCTCGCGCCGACCTGGTGGAATCCAATCACGAGTTCCTTCTCGTCGACGTGGATGCGCAGATAGCCGTAATTGGTGTCGTTGTATTTCTCGAGCCAGAGCTCTTTGGCCGTGATGGCAGCTTTTTTCCACTCCATATAATCGACGCGGCTGCCGGGGTGTGGCTCCTGCGCCGGCTCTCCCTTCTTCGCGCGCACCAGCGGATTGACGTTGTGTCCGCCGTCGCCGCAAACGATGAAGGGCACATCAATTTCGCGCCCGGCGAACTGCATGGTCCGGGTATAGCGCTGATAGTTGTGTGCGTGCGCCGACAGGACGGCATGCGGATAAACGCCTTCTTTCAGGCAAACCTTGTCAATCTGGCTCAACATAACGACGCTCGGGCTGTGGTTGCCGCCGGCGCCCTTTTTCGGCGGGGCCGTGTAGGTGTAGGGCGGATGATGAACGGCGAGGAGCACGGCGCCTTTGTAGTTCTCGGTTTTGATACGCTTGAGTTGAGCCGAGAGAAAATCCAGCTGGTCGTTCTTGACCACCGGCCACTTGCCATCTTCGTTCGAAATGACGCCGGGGTCCTCCAGCGCGTTGCTGAACAGCCCGATGATCCGCACGAAGGGGGCGTCGAGCGCGAAATAGACGCCCGGTTGGGTCATCGCCGTGCGGTGAAGCGAACGCGCCTCGTTTGTAATGACCGGTTGCTTGGCGCAAAAATTGCGCTGGAATATCGCGAGCGGAGTCTCATTATCCGGCGTGCCCGGAACGACGAACGAATCGTGGTTGCCCGGAATTGCGAAGATCGGAGCGGGGTAATTGCGAAATGCGTCGTAAAACTGATCGTAATAATATTGGGACTCGCCGAAATTGTAGACCACATCACCGAGATGGAAGAGAAATGCGGGACGGTTCGCCTCATCCGACTGGGCGGAATCGAGCGTCACCTGATCGGACACTTTCAGCTCATTGCGGTATTTGCGCTGTTCCGATGCGCCTGAATCGCCACACGAATGGAAAATAATCTTTTTGGCCTTCTTGATCTTCTCGATGACCAGCGGTCCATGATTGCTGCCGTAAGCATCTTGCAGACCGAAGAGCGCATCGGCGGCGGCGCGTGATTTCGGAATCGCGACGACATCCTTCGCCAGGAGTTTCTTGACCTCAGCATAGGTCGCGGTGTCGCTGGGGTGCGCTGTGTCGAAACCGGTCGGACTTGGCAGAACCTCGTCCTCGCTGAAGATGGGCTCGTGGAAAATCGGCTGTGGAAGCGGAGCGTTGTGATGCTTTGCAGGCATGGCGGCGTCTCCATGAAAAGGAAGCCATTAACTCCAAAGTTCAAGACGAAAATATTACACCCTATGGGTGTATCGGTATGTGAGGTAATTCACGCTGGATGCGCCGAAAGGAAGGGTTTTATGCGGCCTTCGTCCACAGCTGCTTCGAGGCGCGCCGGGCGCCATCGGCCAGCGAATGGAGCTTGAGCCAGACGATCTTGGTGTCGACCTGCACGCGCCCGGCAAATGTTCCGAAGCCGCAATCGACGCCGGCCATGACATTCTCGCGGCCGACCACCGCGGCGAAATTCAGAATGCGGTCGGCGACTACCTCCGGATGCTCGACGATGTTGGAGGTAGAATCGATCACGCCAGGAATGATCTTCTTACCGGCAGGCAGCTTCACGTCACGCCAGATTTTCCATTCGTGCTCGTGGCGCGCATTGGCGGCCGGGAAAGACACCGCGTGCGGCCGTGCCGACAACACGATGTCGACGATGTCTTTGAAATCGACGTCGGTGTGGTGCGGCGCCATGGTCGAACCCCAACACACATGCATGCGCAATCTTTCGGGCGGAAGATCGCGCACTGAGTGGTTGAGCGCGGCAACATTGGTCGCGATGATCTTGCGATAGTCGGCGAGCGGCAGGTCGAGATAAACCATGTGCCGCAGCATCGCGAGATCCGGGCAATCGAGTTGCAGGATGAAACCGGCTTCAACGATCGCCTGATACTCGCGCCGCATCACGTCCGCGAGCGCGTAAATGTAGGCCTCGTCGTTCGGGTAGTGGTTGTTCTTCAGATAGCGCGCGATTTGCCCGGGCGAGGGCGAGGTCATGAAAATGTCTTCCGCCTTCGCGCCCTGCATGGCGGCCTTGGCGAGGTCGATGTCGGCCTGCGCCGCGGGCCAGTCCTTCCAGTCGACGGGGCCCGAGCAGGGGGGGCGATGCTGGAAGGGCGAGGCGAAGAATTTAAGCTGCGCGGCGAGTTCGGGAAACTCTTCGTCGCCGGTGCCGAGCGGAGGCGAGCTGGGCCCCTCGTAGCCGGTGAGCCGGCGCATGACGTGCACGGTGTAGTCGGTGCGGCCCTGTTCGCCGTCATTGACGATGTCGATGCCGCATTCGATTTGTTTGTTTACGACATGCTCCACCGCTTCACGGACGGCGGCCTGCAATTCGCCTTTGCGTGCCCCGGGTTTTCGCTCTTCGGCGAGCAGAAGCTCGACCACCTTGGCCGTGCGCGGCAGGCTGCCGGTGTGGGTCGTGAGGATACGGTTGTTGCCGGGGGTCATTGCTGGGCCATTTTGCCCGCTCGTCCCCGTACCCGGGTCCGGCTTCGCCGGCCCGAGTACAAGCTCCAGCGGGGACCCAGAGCAAAATCCACCAGCATTGTGATTGTGGCCTCTGGATTCCCGCGTGCGCGGGAATGAGCGGATTGTGGATCTGCGCACATCACCTCAAAACCCGCGTATCACCTCGACGACGTGCTCGACATTCGGCGGGACTGAGAAGCAGTGGCCGACCAGCTTGCGCCACTCCTGAAAATCGGCGGATTCGCGGAAATCCTTGGTGTGGTTTTCCAGCGTCTCCCATTGCACGAACAGCCGGTAGCGCTGTGGCATCTCGTGCGAGCGCTGCAGCGTCATGAATTTGCAGCCCTTGGCCCGCTTGAAGATCGGCGCGGCCTTTTTCACACCGGTTTCAAATTCGGCTTCCATGCCGGGCTTTACGTCGATCTGCGCAATTTCGAGGATCATGGCTCAGGGTCCAGTCGTTGAAGGTGCGGCATTATGGGTGTTCGTCGGTCCACTGAAAAGCGGCGACGCAAGGACAAGTCGGAAGTGCACTACGCCCGGGCGAATTTTCCGCGTCCGAAGAAACGGTCCTTCTGGTCGTCGCTGGCCTTGTCACGCACCGATTTGAGCGTGCCGACTTGCGCGAGCGCACGCTTGACGGCGTCACGGGCGGCAATCTTATCCACCCACTTTTTGATCGCCGGATATTTTCCGGCGTCGACGGCGAGCAGTTCGAAGTTGCGCAGCCACGGCCAGGCCGCGATGTCGGCGATGGTGTAGTCGTCGCCGGCAACGAAAGGCCGCGTCGACAGCCGCTGCTCGTAAAGGTCGAACAGCTTAAGCATCTGGGTGCGGTAACGGCTGGCGCTGTAATCGTGGCCGCCGCCTACGAATTTGCTGAAGTGGACGTGCTGGCCGCTCATGGGGCCAAGATTGGCGACTTGCACAATCAGCCATTGCAAGGTGTCGTAACGGGCGGCCGGCTCGTGCGGAATGAACTTGCCGGTCTTTTCGGCAAGATAGATCAGGATCGCGCCTGACTCGATCACGGCATAGGGCTTGCCGCCCGGCCCGTCGCTGTCGACGATCGCCGGCACTTTCAGCAACGGGTTGATCTTGGCGAATTCCGGCGAGAACTGCTCGCCGGCCCACACGTCGACCGGCTTGATGTTGTACGGCAGCCCGCATTCTTCGAGCATAATGAAGATCTTCTGAACGTTCGGGCTGGTCAGCGCATAAAAATCGATCATGAGATGGTCTCGCCTGGGGGACCGCGGACTGCGGCGGCTTTCTATAGTCGAACGCAAGCCGTCTGTCTCGTGGCACCCCGCCGTTTGCGAAGTGGGATTAGCCGTTTTGGTCGGCGGCGCGCCTGCTGTCGGCGAGGCCAGCAGCCGCCTTGCGCATGCAGGTGGGGCACAAACAGTCCTCGATCCAGGCTTTGGTCATCGGCAATCGGTACGGCTCGGTAGCGCACCAGCAATCGCCGGACAGCCCGCACGCGAAGGTGGTGCCGCAGCGGGCGCAAGAAGTGCGGCGAGGGGAGGTCGTCGTCGTCGCAGGCGTCATGCCCCAAGGCTGCACGCCGCCGGCGTCAAAGGCAAGATTGTCACATAGCGTATCCGAATCAGGCTTATGGCGAAGGCATGACACTCGCATGGCTCATCGATTCTGTCGGCGCCACAGGCGCCGCGCTCACGACGCTTTGTTGGCTCCCGCAAATGCTCAAAGTGATCCGTGAGAAGGAAACGCGCGCGCTGTCTTTGCCAGCGACCGCGGCATTCACTTTCGGAGTCCTGTTATGGCTGGTCTACGGTGTAGCGATCGGTGACTGGCCGCTGATCGGCTCCAACGCCGTGACGCTCACGCTGATGGCACCGATCCTGGCGATGAAACTGCGTTACGGCTGAATCGTGTGGTCAATCCGCTATTGCGAGTCGCCGCCGCCGATATAGCCGCCGATCTTCCAGCCACCCGCGTCCTTGACGTAACAAATCTGGTCGTTGCCGATCGGCGCGACCGAGTCCACCGACACAAAGCCGATTTTGCCCGCCGGTGTGACGACGCGAAGGAAAGTCGGCGCGTTCGGGCCGCTTTCGGGCACGATGCGAATGAAAGCGAGCCCAAGTTTTTCGATGACCGGCGCATTGGCTTGTGGCGTCGCGCGCACTTCGACATCGGCGGAGACGGGATAACCCCACTCCCCGACGTCGGTCTTGGTGGTTTGCATCAGCGCGTTGAAGGCCTTGCCGTCGAAGCTTGGATCGGCGGGCGCGCAGAACGCACCTTTATGCTCGGGCGAGGGCGAGCCGGTGGGGTCATCAGCAAAGCTTGCGAGCATGTCCCAGCCGGCGCCTTCCTTGTTGTTCAGGCCGAGCGCTGCGGCCAGATTGTCAGTGCCGGATTTACGCTTGTCGGCGCGGTCGCCGTTTTCGCGCACCCAGAAGAAGCCTTGGCCGACCACAAGTTTCGCCAGCGCCGCGCGGTCCTTGCGCTGCGCGGCTTCACCCATCTGCTTGCGGAACGCCTCGAAGGCTGGATCGCTCATGGAAGGCGGTGGGGTGACCGGCACGGGCTTGTACGGACCCGCCATTGCGGGCTGTGGCGGTTGCGCGCCGCGCGGAGGATTTTGCGCAATTGCCGCCGTCGCGCCGGCGATCAGCAGGGCCGCGAAAACAGACGTCAGGTGAATGGTGCGCATCGTATCGCTCCCGGTTCGGTGCGAGCGCGGCCGTGTAGGCTGCGGCTGGGATGAACCTAGCACGGGTCCACGGTCCCGTGACCGGAAAGCGGGTGGAAGGCTGCTGGCGGGCAAAAAATTGCGGTCCCGGAGGGCAGGGTCAGCCGACGGGACCGCATATAGGGGCAGCACTCGGGTACGCAACAATGACAGAAGCACGGTGTTGTTAGCGCGGGGACATGACGGGACGGTGACATCGCCGATCTGTGGACACCTGCGCCATGAGGCAGCTATATCCGCCGCGCGCCAATTCCCGCCTAACGAGGATCCGATGCCCGTCTTGTCTCCCTACCTGAGGCCAATCTTGCTGCTGATCGGCTCGAATGTTTTCATGACCACCGCGTGGTACTGGCACCTGCGTTACAAGGAGGTGCCAATATTTCAAGTGATCCTGATCAGTTGGGGTCTCGCATTCGTCGAATATTGCATGGCCATTCCGGCCAATCGCTTTGGCAGCGCCGTCTACAATCCCGCGCAACTCAAGACAATTCAGGAAGTGATCACTTTCGCAGTGTTTGCCGTATTTTCGGTTGTTTACTTGCGCGAACCCATAACTCTCAGTCAGGGCTTCGGTTTTGCCCTCATAGCCGCCGGTGCGTTCTTCGTGTTCCACAAGTGGTGAATTATCGCGCCGGCGCGATGCGCAGGATGCGTCCAGACGAATTGTCGGTGAGCAGATAAATCGCGCTGTCAGGGCCTTGCCGCACATCGCGGATGCGTTCGTGCAGGTCCTGAAAAAGCTGCTCCTCCTTTACCACCTTGTCGCCCTTGAGCTCGAGGCGCGACAGCAGCGCAAATTTCAGCGCACCATTAAACAAACTGCCTTTCCATGCGGGAAATAAATCGCCGGTGTAGATGACCATGCCCGATGGCGCGATCGACGGCGTCCAATGCCACAGCGGATCGGTGACGCCTTCCATTGTCGCTTTGCCCGTACCGACAGGCGTTCCGTCGTAGTTGACGCCGTAACTCACGCGCGGCCAGCCGTAGTTGCGGCCCTTTTCGATGATGTTGATTTCGTCGCCGCCCATGGGGCCGTGCTCCTGCTCCCACAATTTTCCATCAGCGGGATTGAAGGCAAGGCCTTCTGCGTTGCGGAGGCCGTAGGCCCAGATTTCCGGCAGCGCGCCCTGCTTGCCGATAAAGGGATTGTCGGGCGGCGCTGCGCCTTGGGCTGTGATGCGCACGATCTTGCCGATGTGGTTGTCGAGATTTTGCGCGAGCTCTTTTGGGGCGAAATGATCGCCGAGCGTCACGAACAGATTGCCGTCGGGCGCCTGCACCATGCGGCAGCCGATATTGAGGCCGTGCGAGACCGGGCCCTGTTGCCGAAAAATTGTTGTTACAGAATCGAGCCGTGGCACCTCATCGTCGACCAGACGCGCACGTAAGACTGCAATGCGGCCGCCGCCATCGGCTGGCTCGGCATAGCAGACAAAGATCGTGTGCGTGCGCTCGAAATCGTGCGCCAGCAACACATCCATCAGCCCGGCCTGGCTTTGTACATAGACCTTCGGGACATTTCCGAGCGGCGGAGACAGTTGGCCGTTACGGCCGACGATGCGCATGCGCCCCGGCCGCTCGGTCACCAGCATGCGGCCGTCCGGCAGAAATGCGAGCGACCAGGGATGCACCAACTTGCTGGCGACGGTTTGAACAGCGAGAACACCGGCGGAGCTGGGGAATGTGCGATCAGCCGATAGGGCCACACTGCCGGCGGCGAGTAGAACGCCCAGCGCCAGTACACACCGCATGCGGCTCTCCCTCGATGTCGCACCAACTGTGCGTCACCGCCGGCAGTTCCGATAGGCTTTGGTTAGGTGTGGGTCTTTTTATGCCGATGATGCGGCAGGGACAGGAAAGTCAGCCCGCCCATACCGATAAACAAAAGGCCAAGCAGCAGAGCGATAGCGAACAAACCGCTTTCGTTGTCGATGACGTTGCTGGCGACGTCCGCCCGTGCAATGCCGATTGAAACGACGGCGGCCGCAACGAGAGTGGACAGGGCGAGGCCAATGCTGGCGACAAGTTCAGCAGTGGCCACAGTGCGGCGCTCGCTGCCAAGGGCCCGATTGGCTGGGGGCGTGAAGCCGGCCGATTTAATGGTGGCGCGCATGGCAATGCCTGGAAAAGAACCATTCGGACAATGGCGGTTAGATAACACCGGAACTCGGCAACGGTTCGACCCGATTGGGGCGGAGGCGGTGACGAACCGCGGCGTTTTCGTGGCGGTGGTTTAAAAAGCCCAGGAATTCCGGCGCTATTGCGCTGCGGCCAGCTCCGCCTGCCAGGTCATGGCGATATATCCCGGCTCTTCCGCGACTCGGTCGAGCCAGCCGCGAATCGCCGGATAGCGACTGAGGTCGAAGTCGGCCTGGTTGGCGACGTGCGTATACGCGTAAAGCGCGATGTCGGCGATGGTGAAGTGATCCGCGACGAAATAGCGGTAGCGCGTGAGGTGCGTTTCCATCACGCCGAGCGCGCGATAGCCGTTCTCCATCCAGTCCTCGAGCGCGTGGCTTTGCAAGTCACGTCCGCCCTTGATAAGCGCGAGCCAGAAATAAGCGGCGCCGATATTCGGCTCCAGGCTGTGTTGTTCGAAGAACATCCATTGCAATGCTTCGGCGCGTCCGATGCGATCTTCAGGGGCAAGCGTCGAGCCGCCCGCAACGTACCAAAGAATTGCGTTGGATTCGGCGAGATGGCGACCCGGCGCAACTTCGAGCAGCGGCACTTGGCCATTGGGATTTTTGTCGAGAAATTCCGGCGTGTGGCTTTCACCTTGCAGGATGTCGACTTCGACGAGCTTGTAGGGGATGCCAAGCCGCGCCAGCGCAAGGCGGACCTTGTAGCTGTTTCCCGAACGCTGCATCGAATAGAGCGTGTACATTTAGAGTCTGATCCGTTTGCGCACGATCGTTACCGGAAACCAGGGCGATTTTCGAAATAAGCGCTACCCCCGCAGCGCTCAGCCTATCCGATAGGACGAACAAAGTTCGTCAATTACAAGGCCGCAAAAAGACATGGCATAACGTTAAAATTAAATCGTTTCGCTGCAGTGCAGCGAACGAACGGACGATCTCCGCTCGGGCGAAATAGAAGAATTCTATTCCGCAGCCACTTTATGCGCGCGTGCGTATTCAATAAGCGCATCGTCGTCGACCGGCTCGATCGGCGCGAAGTCGCGATGCGCGATCCATTCCGGCCGCGTGAACTTGGTAATGTGGTTGGAAACAGCGCATAGCGTCAGATAGACGATCTTACGCGGGTAGGGCGTGATGTTCGGCGGCGATGCGTGAACGAGGTTGCCATGGAACATCAGCACCGAGCCCGGTTTACCGGTCGGCGCAACGATGCCGACGCCGTCGGGGCCAGCGGCCTCTTGCGCAAGCCGCGTCACGGTCTCCTTGTCCAACGTCCACAAGGGATATGACGTGGTGGTCTTGTCGTGTCCGGCAGCGAGCACGCCTTGTTTGTGACTCTTGGGGATGATCATCAGCGCGCCGTTGATCGGCAGCACCTCATCCAGGAAAATCGCGATGTTCATCGCTCGGGGTTCCGGCATGCCGTCGTCGCGTGCCCAGGTTCCGTAATCCTGGTGCCACTGCCAGACGTCGCCTTCGAACGCGGCTTTGGCGTTGAGTTTGAACTGGTGGACGTAAACGCTCTCCCCAAAGAGTTGCATCAGCGGTTCGACCAGCCGCGGATGTCGCGACATGACCTCGAACACTTCATTGAACTTGTGTGCGGCGAAGGCTGTTCGCGGCGCGCCATTCTTCTCGCGCCAGACTTCCTGGCGGTCGAGTTTCAGGATGTTGTCCGCTTCCAGGCGCAGGAGCGCGATCTCGTCCTCGGAAAAGCAGTTTGGGAAGAATACGTAGCCCAGCTCGTCGAAAGCCTTGAGCTGCTCGGCGGAAAGTTTCATGGCGCGCTCCCGGATTCCCATAGCCGCTTCAGGGGCCTTTGGTGGGCAGTCTATCGGCCGGGCGGCCGAAAGCCTAGTTGCCGGAAGGCAGCTTCCAGGGCGTATGGCGGATTCGCTCAACGGGTGGCGGATTGATCGCCGATTGCGATAGAACCCATCGAATTTCTTCAACAAATCGCCTCTTGCTGGACTCGCATGCTCGCATTACGACATGTGCGCCGCACAAGACTGCGGCATGGATTGGAGAGTTTCGATGGCCTTTCTTGCGGACCAGCTCAAGCGCATCAAACCGTCGGCGACCATCGCCGTCACGGACAAAGCGCGCGCGCTTAAATTGGCCGGCCGCAATGTCATTGGGCTCGGTGCTGGCGAGCCGGATTTCGACACGCCCGACAACATCAAGCAGGCGGCGATCAAGGCGATCGAGAGCGGCAAGGCGTCCAAATACACGAACGTGGACGGCATTGCCGAGCTCAAGGACGCGGTCGTCAAAAAGTTCAAGCGCGAGAACGGCCTCGAATACAAGGCGAGTCAGATCACGATTGGCACCGGCGGCAAGCAGGTGCTGTACAACGCATTCGTCGCGACATTGAATCCTGGCGATGAGGTGATCATCCCGGCCCCATATTGGGTGAGCTATCCCGACATGGTGCTGCTCGCCGGCGGCGAGCCGGTAGAAATCGTTACCAGCATGGCGGCCGGCTTCAAGATGACAGCGCAGCAGCTCGAGCGTGCGATCACGCCGAAAACGAAATGGGTGTTGCTGAACTCGCCCTCGAACCCGAGTGGCGCCGCCTACACGCGCGCCGAATTGAAGTCGCTCACCGACGTGCTCGCAAAACATCCGCTTGTGCACGTGATGACCGACGATATGTACGAGCATCTCGTCTACGACGACTTCGTGTTCACGACGCCTGCACAAGTGGAGCCGTCGCTCTATCCGCGCACGTTGACGATCAACGGCTGCTCGAAGGCCTATTGCATGACCGGCTGGCGCATCGGCTACGCCGGCGGCCCGGAGCCGTTGATCAAGGCGATGGCGATGATCCAGTCGCAATCGACTTCGAACCCGGCTGCAGTATCGCAATGGGCGGCGGTGGAGGCGTTGAACGGTCCGCAAGACTTCATCGCCAAGCACAACAAGATCTTCAAGGAACGGCGCGACCTGGTCGTGTCGATGCTCAACCAGTCCAACGGCCTCAAATGTCCGACGCCGGAAGGGGCGTTCTACGTCTATCCGTCGTGTGCTGGCACGATGGGCAAGACGGCGCCGAGCGGAAAGAAGCTCGCCACTGACGAAGACTTCGTCACGGAGCTTCTCGAAGCCGAGGGCGTTGCAGTCGTGCAGGGTACCGCGTTCGGGCTTGGGCCGGCGTTTCGCATTTCCTATGCGACCAAGACTGAAGATCTGGAAGAAGCCTGCCGGCGCATCCAGCGCTTTTGCGGGAATTTGAAGTGACGCTTTAGCGTCATTCCGGGGCGCCGCGCGGCGGCAAACTCGAAATCCAGACGCACCTCATGACTATGCATCTGGTTTCCGGGTCCGGCCTTTCGGGCCGTCCCGGAATGACGAATGCAGTGACTTGTCCAGATTCACTATCTCTTATGCAGCGCTTCGCTAATCTGCGGTGATGATTCGCCTCAAGGTTGCAGCTCTCGTTCTTACTGTGAGTCTTGCAGGGCCTGCCACTGCGCAGGAACGTGTCGTGATCGGCACGCAGCGCCTGGCCGACAACGGTGCGCTGTTCATCGCCGCTGCCGAAGGCTACTTCAAGGCGGAAGGCATTGATCTCGGGATGACGGCATACGAGTCCGGCCAGGCGGTGGCGGAAACGCTCGCGTCCGGCACGACCGATTTCGGCCTCGCGAGCTTCACGCCGGCTGCCTTCAACCTCGCCGGTAAAGGTCTCATCAAGGCGATCGCAGGACAAGCGCGCGAGAAACGTTACTACGAGGGCACGGAAATCGTCGCTTCCAACATCGGTTATGCGAGAGGCCTGCACAAGTTCGAGGATCTCGCAAACAAATCGATCGCCATTGATGCGCTCGGCTCAGCCTCTCACTATCAACTTGAACAAATTGCCCGCATCAAGAACATCGACTTCAGCCGCGTTACCGTCAGGCCGATGAAGACGCTCGATGCCATTGCGCGTGCGGTCGGGACAGGCGCGGTCGATGCGGCGATCATGCCTGCGGCTTATGCGCGCGAGCTTTTGGTAGCAAATCAGGCGAAGCTCGTCGGCTGGTATTCCGAATTGGATGAGCAACAGCTGGGCGCTTTGTTCGTTTCCGCAAAGATGATCGCGACCAGGCGCACCGTTGTCGAAAAATTTGTGCGTGCGTATCGCCGTGGCGCCGCCGCCTACGCGGACGCGCTGTTGCGCAAGGACCGCAACTCCAAGCGAACCTCCGACACCAAATCGCATGAAGCCGCAACGACGATCGCACGCTATGTTTATCCGGATCGCAGCGACAGCGGCGCGGCTGCGGTCGAGGCGAGCACCTATTTCATCGAGCCGGAGGCGCGGCTCGATGCCGCTGACATCGAGCGTCAGATTGCCTGGTACAAGGCACAGGGCTTGATCGACAAAAATGTCGCCGCGCGTGACGTGGTCGATCCGAGTTTCGTCAAGTAAGGATTTTTGCCGGCCGACGAAATTCCACCCTTGCCAGTCCCGGTCCCACCTGAGACGATAATATGACAGGGCCGGGAAACCAGGTCCGACCTCCCGGCCGGCAAGGGAGGCAATTATGGGACAAAACGGCACAAGTCCCAACGGCACGAGGAACTTGGGTCCACGGTGTATTGCGCTGGTGGGCCCGTTCCAAAGCGGCAAAACAACATTGTTGGAAGCAATTCTTGCCCGCACAGGCGCGGTCCAGCGCCAGGGCACGGTGGATGCAGGTACCACCGTAGGCGACGCCAGCAAGGAGGCGCGCCACCACAAGATGAGCGTGGAGGCGACCTTCGCCACCACCAGCTTCATGGGCGACAGCTACACGTTTATTGATTGCCCAGGCTCGATCGAATTCATCCAGGACATGCGCAGCGTATTGCCGGCGATCGACGCGGCAGTGATCGTTTGCGAAGCGGATGAAAAGAAAGTGCCCCAACTCCAGCTGATCCTGCGTGAACTGGAAGACCAAAACATTCCGCGGTTTGTCTTCCTCAACAAGATCGATAAGGCCGACAAACGCGTTCGTGAGACGATCAAGTTGTTGCAGCCGGCTTCGCGGGTCCCATTGCTATTGCGGCAAATTCCGATCTGGAACGGCGACATTATCTCCGGCTTTGTCGATCTCGCGCTCGAGCGCGCCTATGTTTACAAGGAGCACGCGCAATCGGAGATCGTCGAGCTCAAGGGAGAGAATCTCGATCGCAAGAAGGAAGCGCGCTTCACCATGCTGGAGACGCTGGCCGATCATGACGACCAGCTGATGGAGCAATTGCTGGAGGATATCGAGCCGCCGCGCGATAAGGTCTTTGACGATCTCGCCAAAGAACTTCGCGACCGTATCGTCTGTCCGGTTCTGCTCGGCGTAGCGACTCGGAGCAATGGTGTGCTCCGTTTGTTGAAGGCGCTACGGCATGAAGCACCGGGAGCGAGCGAAACAGCGCGGCGCCTGGGCGTCAAAGCCGGTAACGACGCCATTGCCCTGGTGCTCAAAACCTTCCACACAACGCACGGTGGGAAAATGTCGGTCGCCCGTTTGCTCGCAGGTCAGGCGGGCGACGGCACGACGCTCATGACGTCTGCCGGTGAGGTAGGCCGCGTTTCCGGCGTATTCAAGTTGATGGGCCAGCACTTTGAGAAGCGCGGTCAGGCAACGAGCGGCGAGACGATTGCGCTTGGCAAACTCGATAACGCCAAGACGTCTGACACGCTTTCGTCGGGCAAACAGCCGCTGGCGCCACTTGCGCAGGTCAAGCCTTATCCGCCCGTATTAGCGATCGCCGTCCATGCCAAGGAACGCAAGGACGACGTTAAGCTCGGCCCGGCATTCACCAAGCTGACCGAAGAAGACCCTTCGCTCGCCGTCGTACATAACGCCGAAACCCACGAGGTGGTGATCTGGGGCCAGGGCGAAATGCATTTGCGCGTTGCCGCCGAGCACCTTGCCGATCGCTTCATGGTGCCGGTCTCGACGCGGCCGCCCTCGGTCGGCTATCGCGAAACCATCCGCAAGCCGATTACCCAGCGCGGCAGGCACAAGAAACAATCGGGCGGACACGGCCAATTCGGCGATGTGGTGCTGGAGATCAAACCGCTGCCGCGCGGCAGCGGATTCAAGTTTGAGGACCGCATCACCGGTGGCGTCGTGCCGCGCAATTACATCCCGGCCGTGGAAGAGGGGGTCCTGGATGCGCTCAAACACGGGCCGCTTGGGTTTCCCGTTATCGATATCTCGGTGGCGTTGACCGACGGCTCCTACCATACCGTGGACTCGTCCGATCAGGCATTCCGCACCGCCGGGCGCATCGGCATTGTCGAAGGTCTGCCGCAGTGCCAGCCGGTCCTGCTGGAGCCGATCCATCTGGTGGAAATCGTTTGTCCGACTGAAGCGACAGCGAAAATGAACGCCATATTGTCGGGCCGGCGTGGACAGATTCTCGGATTTGATACCCGCGAAGGCTGGGACGGTTGGGATACCGTGCGTGCGCAAATGCCCGAGGCGGAGATTGGTGACCTGATTATCGAGGTGCGTTCGGCGACTGCGGGCGTCGGATCATTCATCTTCAAGTTCGACCACATGGCCGAGCTGACGGGCCGTACCGCTGATCAGATCATCTCGGCGCGGCGCGCAGCCGAATAAATACGGCGTAAAAGATCCCTGTGTCGCGCCAGCTAGCGGGCACGACCGCGACAATTTTCGATATTTTGGTAAGTGGATAAAAAGCAGAATCAACGGGAGTTGACTGTTGTTAACTGTGCAGCCGCCGAGACCCCGCAAAATCTGCTGCGCGCGTGAGTCAGGCGCGTTGCGTTCGATCTGCGGGAACAACGTCAGTGCTAGAAGGGTTGCGCAATCTATTTTCATCGGGACCGGCTCCTTATGCCGACCCGAAATCGGCAATTCCGCTCGGCGAGGTGCTCCGTCGAGATTGGTTTGAGCTTTGGTACCAGCCGAAGATCGACCTGAAGACGATGCATCTCGCCGGCGCCGAGGCACTGGTGCGCGCGCGCCATCCTACCCGCGGCATCGTCCCGCCCGCTTTGTTCCTACCCGATGCCAGCGAAGACGACATGCATGCGCTCACCGAGCGAGTCATTCTCACCGCGCTTGGTGACTGGGAAAGTTTTGCCGAATACGGCGTGCCGATAAAACTTGCCGTCAATGTGCCGGTGTCGGCGCTAGTCGAGCTGCCGATCCCGCAAATGCTGCGTGAGGCGCGTCCGCTCGCAGAAAGCTGGCCGGGAATGACGTTGGAAGTCACTGAGGACCAGATCATCCATGACCTCGATCTCGCCAAGGACGTTGGCGACGCGTTGAAGGCGCTGAAATGCGATCTCTCGGTCGACGACTTCGGCGCGGGCTATTCCTCGCTTGTCCGCCTGAAACAGTTGCCTTTCAGCGAGCTCAAGATCGACCGCAGTTACGTCGCGAATTGCAACGCGGACCATTTCAACGGGGGTTTGTGCGAGACAATCGTCGAGCTGGGCCGCCGCTTTGGCTTGAGGACGGTGGCCGAGGGCATTGAAACAACGCACGAGAGTCACAAGCTGCAATCCATTGGCTGCCAAATCGGGCAGGGCTATCTATTCGCCAAGCCGATGCCGAAGTCCCAGCTTGTTGGCCTTTTGCGCAGACGCATAACAGGTGCCTCCGCATCCAATGCGATGTCCGGGCGCCTGGCGCTAACCTAGCCCTTTCAAGATCTCGTCGCGGTGCGGGCTTGATTTTCCTCTCTCAACCGTGACTTGCCAGCGATCATCGCGCCCCGTACTTCTGGGTGGGAAGCGGGAGGGGTCTGCGTCATGAACGTTATTCGCCGTCGCGGCTGGAATATTCCCGACCGCCTGATCACGCCTGAACACCTGGCCTTCAGCCGCCGTAACTTTCTGGCCGGCGGGGTGACCGCGCTCGCTCTCGCGCCGTACGCCGCGAATGCGCAGCGGGTGACCGATGTGGCAAAGCTTCCGGACCCGAGCGCCGACCTCTATCCCGCCAAACGTAATGAGAAATACGCGCTCGATCGGTCGATCACCGACGAGAATATCAACGGCAACTACAACAATTTCTATGAATTCGGCGCTTCGAAAACGGTCACCACAGCAGCGCAAGCGCTGCCGATCCGCCCGTGGACCGTAAAAATCGACGGTATGGTTGAAAAGCCGATAGAGGTCGGGATCGATGATCTGATCCGCAAGCTGACTCTGGAAGAGCGCACATATCGCCACCGCTGTGTCGAGGCCTGGAGCATGGCGATTGCCTGGATCGGATTTCCGCTTGCGAAATTGGTCGACTTCGCGCGCCCGCTTGGCTCGGCCCAATACGTGCAGATGGAAACGTTTCTGGATGCGAAGATTGCGCCTGGCCAGCGCCAACCCTGGTATCCGTGGCCGTATGTCGAAGGCCTCACCATGGCGGAAGCCACGAACGAGCTCGCGTTTCTCGTCACCGGTGCGTACGGCCACCCTCTCGCGCGGCAACATGGCGCGCCGCTGCGTTTGGCGTTGCCCTGGAAATACGGTTTTAAGTCCATCAAGTCGATCGTGCGCTTTAGCTTTACAGACAAACGCCCGAGGGGGATGTGGGAGGCCTTGCAACCCGCGGAATACGGATTCTGGGCCAACGTCAATCCGGAAGTGCCGCACCCGCGCTGGAGTCAGGCGAGCGAAGAAGTCATTGGTACGGGAGAGCGGCGCCCGACGCTCCTCTTTAACGGCTACGGCGACTATGTCGCCGGGCTCTACAAAGGCATGGACAACGAACGCCTTTGGGCGTGAGGCGCCACACCGCTATACGGCGGCTTTGAGCAAGAGTATTGTCCTGTCCGCGGAAACCCTGGAGGCTTCCATGTCCACTCAACAATCCGGCATTCAAGGCATGCAGCGCGCGGCCGCGGCCGCCCTTCGTGAGCACTGGGTGCTCTTTCTCGTCGAAGGTGTCGTGCTACTGGTCCTGGGTGCGACGGCCGTTGTTCTGCCGCCGATTGCAACCTTGGCGGTGACGATCCTGTTCGGCTGGCTGTTCCTTGTGAGTGGAGTCGTCGGCCTGTTCACGAGTTTTTGGATGCGGCATGCGCCAGGTTTCTGGTGGTCGCTGTTGTCGGCGGCGCTCGGCATTGTCGTTGGCGCGATGCTGCTGGGATCGCCGCTGGTGGGCGCGTTCTCGCTGACGCTGGTGTTGATCGCATTCTTCCTCATCGAAGGTGTGGTCTCGATCATGTTCGCGCTCGATCACAAGCGCGAATTGTCCGGCCAGTGGGGCTGGATGCTGATGAGCGGACTGATCGATCTTGTGCTGGCAGTCATGATTTTCGCCGGCCTGCCCAGCACGGCAGCCTGGGCCGTTGGCCTGCTCGTCGGTATCAACATGATCTTCGGCGGCACTGCGCTGATTGCGATGGCCCTACACGCCCGAAAATCGGCGTAGCGGCTTACGTTTCCACTTCGCCGGCTTCCACTTCGGCCAGTTTGGCGCGCCAGTCGGCGCGCTTGAGCATGAATGCATAGGCCGAAAGTGCGAGCAGGGTTATGCTGACCAACATCAGGCCGAGTGAGATCGGCCGGCTGAAGAAAATAAAATAGTTGCCGTTCGACATGATCAGCGACTGGCGCAGGCTCTGCTCGAGGATGGGTGAGATCACCAGGCCGAGCACCAGCGGGGCGGGGTCGAAGTCGAATTTGCGTAGCGCATAGCCGAGCACTCCCATGATCAGCATGATCCATACGTCGACGATCGAGTTGTTCGTCTCGTAGACGCCGATGATGCAAAACATGATGATCAGCGGATAGAGATAGGCGTAAGGAATCCGCAACACCGTCACGAATACGCTGACCAGCGGCAGATTCAGCGCGAGCAGCATGAGGTTGCCGACATACATCGACGCGACGAAGCCCCAGAACACGTCCGGATGGTCATTGACCAGCGTCGGTCCCACCGACACTCCGTGAATCATGAGCGCGCCAATCAGGACCGCAGTGATCGGGCTCGTCGGGATGCCGAGCGCGAGCAGTGGGACGAATGCGCCGGTTGAGGCGGCGTTGTTAGCAGTTTCCGGCCCGGCGACGCCGGCGACGGCGCCCTTTCCGAATTGCTCAGGATGTTTTGAGACGCGTTTTTCCAGCGCGTAGGAGAGGAAGCTCGAAATAATATGCGCCGATCCCGGGATGATGCCGATAATAAAACCCAAAATCGTGCCGCGCGTGATCGGCATCGCGGCCTCGCCCCATTCCTTTTTGGTCGGCAGCAGGTCGCGCAGGCGCGGGGTGATGATGTCCTTCACCGCGTCGGCGCTTGGCGTCGACAGGATTTCGCCGAGCCCGAACAGCCCGACCGCGACCGGCACAATGCCAATACCATCGCCCAATTCCGCAAGATCGAAGCTATAGCGGAAATGGCCGGTCATATTGTCAATGCCGATCATGCCAAGCAGCAGCCCGAGGCAAGCCATCAGCAGTGTCCGGATCAACGAGGACGACGACATATAGGCAAGGAAAATGAGGCCGAGCACGAGAAGGGCGGTGTATTCAGGCGGTCCAAACCGCACGGCGAGCGTTGCGAGCGGCGGCGCGACAACAGTAAGCACCAGCACGCCGAACGTGCCGCCGATCCACGAGCCAACCGCTGCAATGCAAAGCGCGGCGCCGGCGCGGCCTTTCTTGGCCATGGCATAGCCGTCGATGCAGGTCATCACCGACGATGCCTCGCCGGGAATGCGCATCAGGATCGATGTGGTGGAGCCGCCATATTGCGAGCCGTAATAGATACCGGCGAGCATGATGATCGCCTGCGTGGCGTTCAGACCGAAGGTCACCGGCAGCAGGATGGAGATGCCCGCGAGCGGACCGATGCCCGGCAGCACGCCGACGAGCGTGCCAACCAGGCAACCGAGAAACGCGTACCACGCGTTGGCCGGCAGCAAGGCGACCGAGAAGCCGAGATACAGACTATGAAGAGTTGTTTCCACGGTAATCCTAGAATCCGAACGGCCCGGATTCGAGCGGTGTTTTGAGCACGTACACGAACAAAATGTAGGTCGTTACAACGACGCCTAAACTGTAGACGGTAGCTGGCAGCAATCGCCGCCGCTCGATGACGACAAGCAGCGCGAAGATCAACAGCACGTTGGTGGTCAGAAAGCCAAGCCGTTCAAACAAAGCGATTGACGCTGTGGTGATCGCCACCACCAGCGCTGCATGTTTGGCATCGCCCCATGATAGTGTAGCGAACACTTTGCTCTCGTTCGCGCGCAGCGTCAGGACGAGCCCGAAGAAAATGGTCAGGCCCGCGATAATTTTCGGCAAAAATCCCGAGCCCGGCAGCGACAGGTTACCCATCGGCAGGTCGCCGCTAAGGGCAATCACCAGCACACCGAAGATGATGAAGAATACACCGGAAACATGATCGGCGCGTAGAG
>Ga0209647_1001420_pt1 | contig 20471 bp, 19 predicted proteins | sample GraSoi_2013_60cm_FD_185827 | JGI IMG/M metagenome (GOLD analysis project Ga0209647, IMG submission 185827) | Grasslands soil microbial communities from the Angelo Coastal Reserve, California, USA - Sample 9_17_2013_60cm (SPAdes) (version 2) | ecosystem: Environmental > Terrestrial > Soil >... | reverse complement strand
ATTTTTTTAACCATGAATAGACGCTAATGGGCACGAATCGAATCAGTTCATTTTCGTGTTCATTCGTGTGCATTCGCGGTTTCTATTTTCGGCGTGGATTTTTTTTAACCACGAATAGACGCTAATGGACACGAATCGAATCAGTTTATTTTCGCGTTCATTCGTGTGCATTCGCGGTTTCTATCTTCGGCGTGGATTTTTTTAACCATGAATAGACGCTAATGGGCGCGAACAAATCAGTTTATTTTCGTGTTCATTCGTGTGCATTCGCGGTTTCTATTTTCGGCGTGGATTTTTTTTAACCACGAATAGACGCTAATGGACACGAATCGAATCAGTTCATTTTCGCGTTCATTCGTGTGCATTCGCGGTTTCTATTTTCGGCGTGGATTTTTTTTAACCATGAATAGACGCTAATGGACACGAATCGAATCTGTTTATTTTCGCGTTCATTCGTGTGCATTCGCGGTTTCTATCTTCGGCGTGGATTTTTTTAACCATGAATAGACGCTAATGGACACGAATCGAATCTGTTTATTTTCGTGCCCATTCGTGTGCATTTCGCGGTTTCTACTTTGGTGTTAGATTTTTTAACCACGAATGGACGCTAGTGGACCCGAATTAAATCTGTTCGCTTCGTATCAATTGGTGTGCATTCGCCGTTTCAAATTTTCACCACACGGCGCCAAAGGTCTCCCTCAATTCCTGAATCTGCCTCTCGCTGAGGGTGCGAATCTTATGTCCGTGAAGAGATAACATCAGCTTCGCGGTTTCCTCCAACTCTTCGACGGCATACATGGCGGAATCGAGATCTTTCCCGGAAACAACCGGCCCATGGTTCGCTAGCAGGACCGCCGCGTGTTGTGAGGCGTGCTTGGCGATTTCCAGAGCGAGCGCCTTGTCGCCCGGGCGAAAATACGGAATCAAAGGTAGCTTGCCGACCCGCATCACAAAGTAGGGCGTTATCGGCGGAATACAGCTCATTGGATCCAGCTCTTCCAAACACGAGACCGCCGCAGCATAGCTACTATGGAGATGAACGATAGCGGTGCTCTCGGCTCGGTTTTCGTACATGGCAAGGTGAAGAAAATATTCCTTACTCGGTTTGTCGCCCGCCAGATGTTTCCCATTCCAATCCAGTTTTGTCAGCGTAGATGGATCCAACTCACCCAGACAAGAATTCGTCGGGGTCAGGATCCAACCGTCTGCAACCCGGGCGCTGATATTGCCGCTGCTTCCCGGGCTGAGTCCCCGGCGATACAGACTGAGACCTATTTCAACAATGCGTTCTCGAATCTTGTTTTCTTGGTTCATGATAGCTGCTCCCAAGCTTTCGTAAAAAAATCTTCACTGCCGAAGTTTCCGGATTTTAAAGCCAGAGCCAGCTGTTTTCCTGAGCCGGTGGCCAAGGTCCACGGGACCCCGGGATCAATCTCTGGTCCAATCTTGAGTAGGTCCAGTCCTAGTCTTTTTACCACTGCTCCCGAGGTTTCGCCGCCCGCAACAATCAATTGGGCGACTCCGTTGTCGACCAATGATGAAGCAATTTCGGCCAGAGCATGTTCGCAAAGTAAGCCAGTTCTTTCGCCACCAAATTCGTTTCGGTTTTTCGTGAGGCCCTCCACCGTCTCGCTGGTATAAATCAGCAGCGGCTTCAGTTCGCTCTTCGTCTCTGTTGCCCACGACAGTACGTCGCGAATCACCGTATCAGAATCTGTTGCGAGGTTCTGCACTGAGATTTGCTGATGCCGGCACGCGGCTTTTGCATATTCGATCTGGCGCAGCGTCATTTTTGAGCAGCTTCCGGCGAGAATGGCTCGGCCTCCGGGAAAGGCAGGAACGCGAATCGGAGCTGCGCCGCTGAGCCCAAAATTCGACGCGAGTCCTAAAGCTAGACCGGAACCACCGGTCACCAACTTGAGATCCTTAACCGAACTACCAAGCGTGATGAGGTCAGCATTTCCAAGACAATCGGTGACCGCGATGTGAATTCCATCCGAACGCAATTTCTCAATTTCTTGGATAATCGCTTTGGGACCTGTGTTGATACGGTCAAACCGAATCAAACCCACTTTGGTCGAGGTCTGCGTCGAAAGAAAACGGACGAGATTCGGATCGGTCATCGGTGTGAGCGGATGATTCTGCATCCCGCTCTCGCTCAGAAGCACGTCATTGACGAAGAGGTGACCACGATAGACACTGCGGCCGTTGTCCGGAAAGGCCGGGCAAACAATGGTGAAATCGCTATCGAGCGCTGCTAGCAAAGCGTCGATAACAGGACCAATATTCCCTCGAGGCGTCGAATCAAAGGTTGAACAATATTTGAAGTAGAACTGTTTGCATCCTAAGGTCCGCAGCCACTCGAGCGCTTCGAGCGATTCCTGTACGGCCTGCTCGGATGGACAGGTTCGCGTCTTTAGCGCCACTACCACAGCGTCCGAATCGATCGTCGTCTGCGCGCTCTCCGGAATCCCAAGCGTTTGCACGCTTCGAAAGCCACTTTTTACTAAATTATTGGCGAGATCTGTCCCACCCGTAAAATCATCTGCGATACAGCCGAGAAGAGGCATAGTGAATTTCCTGTCAGATGAGGAGCGTGCATACCGCTCATGTCATGCCTGATATCGGCGAAGAAGTTTCGTGACGATCCTTTGTTGTCATGTTATCCGAGGTTTGAAAGGGAAAGACAGAATGTACGCAATAGTCCTTCGTTACAAACGACCATTGAGTGAAGTTGATAAGCATGTCGATGCCCATCGGGCGTGGCTCCGCAAAAACTATGCGGATGGCACTTTCCTCGTATCGGGGCGCCAACGCTCCGGGACCGGCGGTTTTATTCTCGCCGCTGCAATCGAACGCGGGCAGCTTGATGCGGTATTGGCCAGCGATCCATTCGGACAAAACGATCTCGCCGATTACGAAATCATCGAAGTGGTGCCGACTATGGCGGACGAACGATTGTCTTTCTTGATCGAGAAATGAGAAACTTGCCTCTGGACCTGGTCTCAGGCAGCCGAGGAAACCGAAGAAGATAGTATACCGTCTCGCATATAATGGTGACGGCGTTGCGTTCAAAATGGGCCGCCGGCAAGGCGGTCCGAGCCGGACTGGCGTTAGGAGGGCGCATATCTGAATCGATACGTAACCGACGAGCAACGCCGCCGCCGGCCCATTTTCAACGCAACCCTCCGGGCCGCGGCCAGTTGGCTGTTTTTCCGCGTTGCTCGCTCCTTACGTATCGATTCAGATATGCTCGTCGCTCGCGCCTTGAAAAACAGCCAACTGACCTGCGGCGACGTTATCATTATATGCGAGACGGCACACTAACGGCATAAATCGGTGCGTTACGGAAACGCAGTGATCCAGCAGATCGTCCCGCCAGTACCGCCTGCATTTCCGCGACGATTGATAAGGCAATGCCGGCCGGGCCTTCGGCGCCGATATCGAGGCCGGCTGGTGCGTGCAGGCGATCGATCTGTTTGCGATCCCAGCCCGGATTGGTGCGCTCCAGTTCCGTAACGAGCTTTTCTCTGCGCGGTTTCGGCCCCAGCAGTCCGACGTAGCGGACCGAACGGCGCGCGAGACTTTCCAGTACCGAAAGATCGGTGAGGAAATTGTGGCTCATCACCAAGATCAAAGAATCGTCTTTGATTAGCTTCAGTGCCTCTTCTGCGGCCAAGAACGCGTCCGCTAATTCCTGTAACTGGACGGCAGCTCCCACCGTTGCTCGCTTGCCCGCCACGGTGACTTTCCAGCCCAGATCTTTGGCTAGCTGCACTACCGGCAATGCATCGCGGCCGGTGCCGAAAACAAAAAGATGCGGCGGAACCGGTACAAATTCGCAAGCGACCTCGAACTCTGCGTCAGCCTGAAGTTTGCACGCCGCAACGAATGATCGTTTCTCCGCGAGCGTGCGTTCGGCTAAGCGTCGGAGTTCGGTCACGACCTCTTCTGGTAAATTTTGCGGATAAACCGATCTGCCTCGCTGCAGACAAAATCTGGTTCCGAGCGCGGGAATTTGAGCGACACCCGTCCGATCGGGCAGGGAAACCCGATGTTCCAAAACCGTCACAATTGCGACTTCTTCATCACTCCTATGTCCCTCGGCCAAAAGAGTCAGTGGATCATCCCTGCCCAAGGGTTCCAACAAAAGATCCACTTGTCCCCCGCAACCCGTACCGGTTCCCCACAAAATCTCACCGTCCTCGCTGGTATCGTATCGCATCATCGTCGGCCGGTTTCCGTTCTTCGCTACGCGATTCCAAGCGGTTTCTACCAGGTCCGCCTCGAGACAGCCGCCGCTGATGGTTCCTTCGTGGCGGCCATCGGGGGTCAAGAGCAAGCGGGCGCCTGGTCTGCGATAGGTGGAGCCCGCTGTGCGCACGATGGTCACCAAGAGTAAGGGCGTGTTCACCGCCTGTTGGCGGTCACGGAAAGTCAGCAACTGAGAAAGATCGCTCATAAGAATGGGTGGAGAAGGAAAATGGAAGGGGGATAAGTCATCGGAACAAGTTGGATCAGGCTCGCCAAAAATTCCGACAAAAAGTGTTGACTATCGATAATCGATAATCGACGCTTTCGCCACGTTAAATTGGTCATCCCCCCGTTAGTCAGACCCAGCTAACGACCCGAACGTCTTCGACGCACGAATCTGTTTTCTGCCCAAGAAAATATCCCGCTATGAGTTTTCCCGACCTGCTGATTCCTGAAACGGTCGATCAAGCTGTCGAGACACTGTCAGTTCCGGATCGGAAAGCTTTGATCCTCGGTGGCGGTACGTTGGTTCAACCGTTTATCACGCTGGGAATTGATGTTCACGATGTCGTCATCGATCTAGATCACCTCGCGCTGAACCAGATAGTGCTCGAAAATGATCTGGTTTCCTGCGGGGCCATGGTTCGTCTCGCCCAGTTGGCGCAAGCGTTACCCCAGGACTATATCCAAGCTGCAGTTGCGTCGATCAGTGGGCCAGCGGTCAGAAACCTTGCCACCGTAGGTGGAAATCTTTTTGCGAAGCCACCTTACGGTGATTTGGCAACACTCCTTCTGGCGCTAGACGCAGAAGTGGAGCTAGCCAGTTCGAAAGAAACTCGCCGACTCTCGCTCAATGACTTCTATCTTATGCGTGACAACGCCGAAGCATCATCAATGAAAGGAGTTCTGGTAACCCGTATTCGATTTAGCACTGATCCGGCACGAAGAGTCGTGTTCCGCAAAATGGCCCGCAGACGACTGAACTCAGGAGCGATCGTAACGGTCGCGCTGTCACTACGATTCGATCGCGCTATTGTACGGGAAGCGCGCCTCGCGCTCGGTGGAGTAGATCATCGCCCGATCCGCGCGGTCTCCGCCGAACGTATTTTGACCGGGTCAAATCTTGATAGTGAGGCAATCGCATCGGCCGCTCAGGCTGCGCGGCAAGACTGCAACCCACAGACCGATGCTTATGCCTCCGCCTGGTACCGGGAACGAATGGTTCCAGTGCAAATCCGTCGAGCTCTCGATTCCCTCGTTTCCTATGAATGATTTCGGTAAGGACGCGCCGGAGCGCGTCCCTACGCAACCAAAATAACCAGCCAGAAATCCACCATGGCGTCCAAAAGCTCCCTGCAACATTTTTCGTTTCTAGTAAATCGTGCGCGCTATGACGTGCTCGCGCCGCCGTTGATGTCGCTCGGAGAGGTGCTGCGGGAAAAATGTGGACTCCGCGGTTTGAAGCACGGTTGCCAACAGGGAGGATGCGGCGCCTGTTCCGTCCAGGTGGACGGCCAGTTAGTTCCGGCCTGTTTGCTACCTGTAGCTCGAGCGAACGACAAATCGATTGAAACCATTGAAGGATTGGCTCAGGGCGAAAAGCTTCATCCGATCCAGGAAGCGTTTGTGTCGTGTTACGCGACTCAGTGCGGCTTTTGCACCGCCGGAATGATAATGGCGACAAAAGCACTGCTGGAAAGCAATCCTTCGCCAACCCGAGAAGAAGTTTTGGTCGCACTCAGCGGGAACGTATGTCGATGCACCGGTTATCTTCCGATCGTGGACGCCGTCTTGGTTGCCGCCAGAAAAGCGCGATCAACCGAGCCGGCGGTAGGAACAAGCTCCCCACTTCGCCAAGCCTTCGTCGCGGCTGGGTCGACGACGTTTTCGAACCAAAGTGGAGGCCGAGCCGAAGCGTAGCGGCGGCACCCCTGTCCGTCTAAGATCTGGCGAGCTATTGTTACCATGAACCACCGCCTGGAAAACCTTTTACCTGTCCAAGATGTTCGGTTGGATGGCGACGTTGATCAAAAAGGCTTGCGCGAAGTCGGCTTATCAACTCCCCGGCGGGATGCTATATCACATGTTACCGGCCGGACAGTTTATTTCGAAGACGTCACCTTTCCGGGGATGTTGTATTTGAAAATGGTGAGAAGTCCGCATCATCACGCCCGAATCCTAGGAATTGATTTTTCTGAGGCTGAGAAAACTCCAGGATTTGTCCGACTCATCACCTACCGAGATGTTCCATCCAACTATTATACAATTCTCCGATTGATCGGTATTGAACCGAACGATGAACCGGTTTTGGCGGATGATCGCGTGGTCTACTGGGGTGAACCAATCGCTGCGATTTTGGCCGAGAGCCCGCAAGCGGCCGCGATCGCGGCATCCAGGGTGAAAGTCGAGTTCGAACCACTCGATGCCGTGTTCGATGTGGAAGAGGCGCTCAAGCCCGGAGCGCCAATTGTTACTCGCCAGGGATTCAACTACTTCCGCTACGAGGGACATCACTGCCGCCGAGTGCGGTTCGGCGACGTTGATCAGGGTTTCGCGAGTGCCGACCTGATCGTTGAACGCCGTTGGGATACGTCGCCGATTGAGCATGCTCCGATCGAGACAACCGGGTGCATTGCCAAGCCCAATGGAGACGGCAGGTTCACGGTTTACACGAACACGCAAGCGCTCTATTTCTCGCTCGATAACACCGCGCTGATTCTCGGTATCCCAGCCGGTCGCCTGCATTTTGTCGGCGGTACTGTGGGCGGAGGATTCGGCGGGAAAGTGGACGTGATTGTGGAGCCGCTCGCTACACTAGGGGCGATGTTGACCGGTCGGCCAGTGAAATTCGTCTACACGCGAGAGGAAGAGATGCGGATCTCATCCACGCGGGCAGCCGAACGATTTTATATCAAAGACGGTGTCATGCGTGATGGCCGAATAGTTGCCCGACAGATCACGCTTTACGTTGACGCTGGAGCTTACTCCCGGCACAGTCCTTATGGGACCACCAAGGCGGCAGCTCATATGCCAGGCCCGTACACAATTCCAAATGTCTGGGTAGACGCTCACTGCGTGTACACGAACCGGCAACCTTCCAGCGCGATGCGCGGATTTGGTGTCACCCTTGGGGATTTCGCGATCGAGTCGCAGATGGATGTCATCGCGCATGAACTCCGAATCGATCCTCTCCGTTTGCGGCTGATCAACGCTTATCGCGATGGTGATATGAAGGCGCATCGAAAACGCGTCGAAGGAGCAGCGCTGGTGGAAGTGATTCAGAAGGCTGCGGAACTGGTCGAGCAAAAATTAGATCCAGACCTGACGGCAATGAGTTCTGCGACTCGCTAAACTTCTAAACTAATTTCCTATGGCAATAGTCAAAGGTCGCGGGTTTGCTTCAGTTAACTATCCGACTGGCATGAACCTTGGAGGGGACCCGACTCAGGCTCTCATTCATTGTACGACGCTCGGAGATTTTGTTGTTACCCTCTCCAGTGTTGATCTCGGTCAGGGTATCAAAACCGTCGGCGCCCAGATCGGCGCTGAGACGCTTGGGGTACCGGTTGAGTCGGTTCGACTCGATCTGGGCGATACCGACACCGGTCCTCATTGTATGGGCACGTTTGCTAGCCGGCTCACCCATCGAGCCGGCAACGCAATTATCATGGCAGCGAAGGAAGCGCGACAAACCATGCTCGAGGTGGCAGCGGAGGAACTGGAAGTCAATGCGACCGATCTTGAAACTGACGGACGCGGGCGCATTCAGGTGGTCGGAGCACCATCTCGATCTATTTCCGTAATGGACGTCGCGCTGGCAGCTCATTTTAAGCATGGAAAAACAATTTCTGGCCGCGGCATCTACATGAAACCGAAGAGTGAACCGGTTCCGGAAACCGGAGAAATGGACCCGGATTCAGCCCAGGCTCATGCCTGTACAGTAGCCGACGTTGAAGTTGATACCGAGACCGGCGAAGTACGCGTGGTCCGGCTAATCAGTGCTTACGAGATCGGACGCGCGATCAATCCCAACATGGCGCGACAACAGATTATTGGCGGCGCCTGGATGGGAATCTCGCATACTCTCTTTGAGACTACCGCGCCATATTATCCGAGTCAGGAGCATGCCCCTGGAGATTTTAATGAATATCTGATGCCGGCGTTGGGTGAACTCACCGAAGTCGACGGCGCCATTCTCCAACGGCCCTCCAGCACAGGCCCGTTCGGAGCCAAAGGGTTAGGCGAAATGACAGCCAATCCTCCCATCGGGGCCATCGCTAATGCGATCTTTAACGCCACCGGAGTGCGAATATATCATTTACCGATAACTCCGGAGCGCGTTCTTCGAGGTATTGAGGCGCTGGCGGCAACTCCCGATCGTGTGCCATCCAGACCGCAAAAATCAGATGCTAGTGTTGGTGAAGGAGTTATTGCCGACCAGGCGAACAATTTTTGAATTACATCATTCGGCGTTTGCCAGCACTCGGCCGAAACTCCTCTTACACTAGATGTCTCTCCCTCACTCGATTCAGGAACTTGGTGAGCTGCTCGCGGATCAGAAGTATCTGGCTGACCAAGGACTGGCCACCGCGTTGTTTCTCGCGTTGCAGATGGGAAGACCGCTTCTGTTGGAAGGGTCACCGGGAGTGGGTAAAACTGAAGTCGCCAAGGCGTTGGCGGGCGCATTCGGGAAGCGGTTGATTCGGTTGCAGTGTTATGAGGGGATCGATGTTTCCCAGGCATTGTACGAATGGGATTTTGCTCGCCAAATGGTGGCAATCCGAGCGGCAGAAATCACCGCCACTGGACCGGTTTCCGTATCAGAGCAATTATTCTCGCGCCGTTTTCTGCTCGAGCGCCCGCTGCTAGCCGCATTGCAGGCCGGCTCTTCTGCGGTGCTGCTCATCGATGAAATCGATCGCGCCGACGACGAGTTCGAGGCGTTTTTGCTCGAGTTCCTGGCTGAATTTCAAATCACAATTCCCGAGTTGGGAACTGTCTCAGCCCAGACTCCGCCAGTAGTGATCCTGACCTCAAATCGAACTCGAGAAATGCACGATGCGTTGAAACGGCGCTGCTTCTATCATTGGATCGATTATCCAACCCAGTCTCGGGAAAAGGAAATCATCCTTTTGCGTGCGCCAGAGGTAGAGGCCTTGCTCGCAGAGAAGGTAGTAGCCGCAGTCGCCCGAATGCGTGAATTGGCTCTACTCAAGAAGCCGGGGATTGCTGAATCGATTGATTGGGCGAACGGATTACAACGATTGCAAGTCCGGGATCTGGAAGACGGCGCCGTTAATCAAACGCTTGGACTGGTACTCAAAGAACGCGACGATCTCGTGCATGTCTTGGAGGAGAAAGTGCTTGGCGGCTAATACCCGCTCTGGCCCTGAGTCAAGAATGGCTTCCGATGGTAATATTGGTTTGGATTTTTTCTTGGGTTTTGGACGGGCCCTGCGAGCTGAGGGGTTACAGCTCGGATCAGCCGAAATCCAACTCTTTACCAGGGCGCTGGTCAAAGCCGAAGTGAAGAGTCTGTGCGACATCTATTGGGTCGGCCGGGTTTGCCTGACTGCTTCACCCGAGCAGATTCCGATTTACGACCGCGTCTTTCAACAATGGTTCCAAAATATGGGAGACGCGCCTTTTCCAGCGGCGATTGCGCTTCATCACGAGGAATCACCTCCGGCTATTTCTCAACCGGAAACCGTCACCATAGAAGTGCCAAAAAAATCGGGACTTACTTCCGGGCTAGCGGCCGCTTCCGGGGAGCGCCTGGGACAAAAGCGGGTCCACCCGCCGGATGTGGACGAATTTTCGACCATGCAGTCTATCACTGCCTCTCTTAATGCCTCTCCGCCCTTACGCCGCAGCCGTCGATTCCGAGCACGGGGTAGAAGCGGACCACTTCATCTTCGGCGGATTCTTCGGACATCGTACCGTACCGGCGGAGAGTTTTTCCGCCTGATCCGTTCGCGGCGTCTGACCAGAGTCCGGCCATTGGTGCTGCTCATCGATGTCTCAAAATCGATGGCGGCACACTCGCGCGCTTTTACTCAATTCGCTCGGGCTGCTTCGCGCCGAAAAGGTAGAACCGAGGTGTTATGCTTTGGGACCCGGCTAACTGCGGTGACCAGACTGCTGAGACCCGGCGATGCCGCCGCTGCGTTAGAGCGGACCGCCGCCACGGTGCAAGATTGGGATGGTGGAACGCGATTGAGCGACGCTCTCGAAGAGCTTTTCCGATCGCCGCGTCAGACCCAGTCGGTTCGAGGCGCTATCGTAATTCTCTTGTCGGATGGGCTCGAGAGAGGCTCGTGCGAGATAATGGCAAAAAACATCGGGCGTCTCTCCCGTTTGGCCCACCGGTTGATCTGGATCAATCCTTTGTGCGTGGATCCCCTCTTTGAACCCCGAGCAGCCGCAATTCGAGCAATTTTGCCTTTCGTGGACAAAGTCTACGGGTGTCAGGATTTAGATGATGTTGCGGGCGTTGTTCCGGATCTATTCGCCGATAACTGAACCGCCGAGGTAGTCACACTATGGAAATTGTCGATGCCCATCACCACATTTGGCAGATGAAGAATTTGCCTTGGCTCGTGGGCGAACCAGTCCCAAGGATATTCGGCGAATACGAATCGATCCGGCGTGATTACCCGATCGAGGAGTATCTAACGGATATCCGAAAGTGTGGGGTGAGTAAGACTGTCTACGTCCAGGTAAACTGGATTCCCGATCAGGAATTAGACGAGACGCGCTGGGTACAAGGCGTTGCCAATAAATTCGGTTGCCCGAATGCAATTGTTGGTTTTGCCGATCTGGCTAAATCGGACGTTGAAGAAACGTTGGCGGCTCATCTCGAAAGCCCTCTATTTCGAGGAGTCCGGCAGCAGTTGCATTGGCACACCAATGCGCAGTACCGATTTGCCAGTCGTCCCGATCTGATGAATGACAGCCAATGGAGGCGTGGCTTTGCTCTGCTGGAAAAGTTCGGATTGGTTTTTGAACTCCAAGTTTTTGCCTTGCAAATGGCAGACGGAGCAAGATTGGCCGCAGACTTTCCAGAAACGACTATCGTCCTCGAACACTGTGGGATGTTGGAAGATCGCTCCGAGGCCGGGTGGAACGAATGGCGTACCGGTATGCAACTCCTGGCTAAGAACTCGAATGTGTATACAAAAATCTCCGGTCTCGGCACTTTTTTGCATCGTTTCGACCGTGATGCGATCCGGTCAGTGATTCTGGAAACGATCGAAATTTTTGGTGCAGATCGTTGCATGTTCGGAAGTAATTTCCCGATTGAAAAGATCTGGACGGATTACCCAACACTCTTTTATGGCATTGCCTCGATTCTGGACGAGCTAAATGACAGCGAAAAGGCGGCGGTGTTGGGTGATACCGCGAAACAAATCTATCGTCCGGCTTGAGACTAGCCCGCAATGAGCTCGTTGCTTTGGGTTTTAGGTGATTTTGCTGGCGAGCGGCAAATATGGTTAAAAGATCGACCCTGAAGGATCAGATCAAGGCACTCCTGATTAAACGGATTCTTGAAGGAGCATACCGGAGCGGCGATCGATTGGTTGAGCTCAGGATCGCACGAGAGGTGGGAACCAGCCAGGCGCCAGTTCGCGAGGCACTTCGCGAACTCGCTAGTCTACGGTTGGTCGAAAATGTCCCCCACAAAGGGACGAGAGTACGGAGTCTAGGAAAGCAGGAGCTACTGGAGACCTTTTTGGTTCGAGGAGCGTTGGAAGAGTGTGCAACCCGATTAGCTACTCCGAAGCTGAAAACGGCTTTGGCGCCCTTAAGAGCGGCCATGAAGGAGATGGTCTTAGCCGCCAAACAGAAGGACTTAAAGAAAGTCGTCGAGGCGAGTATTGGTTTCCATCGCTTAATCGTCGAGGCGGCTGGTAATCGGATACTTCTCGACACCTGGTTATCTTTGCATATCGAGACCCACAGTCTGGTGACGCTGTTGCAATCGCAGCTGGATCTTGCGTCGGTCGGTCGCTCCCATCAAGCGATCGTTGATGCCATCGCAACCGGTGACAGCGAGATGGCCGCGAAGGTTGCTCGGGATCATCAGAATTTCTATCTCGTTCACACCGCCGAACATGACTCTGCGCTCGGACACGAGCCCAAGCCCGGCGGTAGGGCGAAACAGATCCAGCGAAGGCAGGATCTGTGAGCCTGGCGTGATGCCCGGCGGTAGGGCGAAACAGATCCAGCGAAGGCAGGATCTGTGAGCCTGGCGTGATGCAGCAATCGGCGCGGCCTGTTCGTTGCTGTCGTTAGTCTTACACGTTGGTGAAGCGACCGTAACGCGTCGTATCAGCATCGCGTCTCGGTATCCACCGCTTCAGGCTCACAGATCCTGCCTTCACTGGATCTGTTTCGCCCTATCGTCATGTGATCCGAACAACGACTCCAACGTAGGATACAGAGTCGCTGGACCAGCGATCACGCGATTCCCTTTCCACAGCCCGTCATCCGAAAGAAAGTCGTTGATCCTACCGCCGGCAGCCTGGACGATGGCAAGAGCGCCTAGACAATCCCAGGAATTGATATGTGGCTCAACATATCCGATCAGACGCCCGCACGCGACATAGCAAAGCGTCAATGCACCCGAACCTTCGCGATGGAACACCGCCCCGGCTTGGAGCAGCCGGGAAAAGACCGGCAGAAATTCCTCCGGTCGCACCCGCGGCGAGTAGCCCACTCCGACGATGCCATCCGTCAAGCGGGTCGCTGTGCTTAATCGGATTGGCCGTCCATTCAGAGTGGCCCCGGTATGGCGTCCGCCAGCGAACAGTTCCGCACGTGCCGGACCGTAGACAAGGCCCATTTCCAACCTGCCATTGAGCACAAAAGCGATCGACAAGCACCAGCCGCTCAAACCGCTAATAAATGGTTGCGTTCCATCGATCGGATCGACTACCCAAATCCCTTGACCGGAAGAGAACTCCGTCCGCCCGGTTTCTTCACCGAGAAAAGCGTCTTGTGGGAAACGAGCGTTGATTCGATCGCGAATAAGCAACTCCGTGTTGAGATCCGCTTCGCTGGCCATATCCTGTTGGCCTTTGCTATGCACGACTAGCGTGTCAAACCGCCGAAAATAACTGAGAGCGACTTCGCCGGCTTGTTGGATGAGCTTGGAAGCGAAATCGAAGCGCTCTGCGATAGATGAACCGTTCATAAGCCGCTCGATAATGGAATGCTAAAAAGAGGCCGGGGGTCAGTTTTCCTTCCAGAGCCAAGCGGCGCCACGCACGCCGCTTGAATCGCCATGCAGTGCCTTGCGAATCGGTGTTTCGAATACCGTGGAGAAAGTGTATTGCGTTAATTCCAGCGGAAGATCGGTATAGAGTTCATCCACGTTGGACATCCCGCCGCCGATTACGAGAACGTCCGGATCGAGTGCGTTGACGACCAGTGACAGCCCACGCGCAAGCCGATTAATATAACGGCGCCAAACCAACCGAGCGAGGCGATCCCCGTTGCGCATTTCTTCGATAATGGCGTCCGCCGCCAGTTCTCTTTCAGTGTGACGAGCATAATCAGCCTGGAAACCGCGTCCGGAGACCCAGTTCGCGAGACAACCATGTTTGCCGCAGAAGCAGGGCGGTCCTGGGATCTCGGTGACATCCGGGATCGGCAACGGATTGTGACCCCACTCGCCCGCGCTATTGTTTGGTACATGATGCGCCCGCCCGCCGACGGCAATGCCGGCGCCCGCGCTGCTGCCGAGGATGACCGCAAAGACAACGTTGTAGCCAGCGCCCGCTCCATCGACCGCCTCAGAGGCGGCCAAGCAATCGGCATCGTTCTCAACCCGGATCTCGCGTCCCAGTGCGGCGCGAAGGTCTTTTTCAACCGGTCGGCCAATTAGCCAGGTTGAACTCGCTCCTTTGCCCAGGCGCGACTTCGGTTCCAGTGATCCGGGTATACCGATACCAACGCTACCGGTCTGCCCCATCTCCCGCTCAATGCGTTCGACTAAGTGGGCGATTACTCCGATGCAACTGTGATAATCGTGACGGGGCGTGTCCTGGCGCAACCGGATCATCTCTTTACCTTCTTTCGTCAGGGCAACGCCTTCGATCTTGGTGCCACCCCAGTCGATACCGATGAACATATATGCTCTCGCAGTTTGTTTTCTTCAGAACCGAACGCTGGTGTCGGCGGGATTTTCAAGGATTACCCATTGATTCGAAATAGCAGCTCCCGGTCTTGCGAAAAATCAGCGAGAAAGGGCAGACTACCAGCCCCCAGCACGCGAGCATCGCTGCCGATCATACCTTCGACGATGTCTACTGCTGCGACGCCCTGCGTCTCCATCCGTCCAAATTTTTCGCAGGTCTTTTCAACGATGGCGGAACGTACTGATCTCGGGAAAGCGCCGTCGATCACAATCGCCTCGAAATCGATCACCGAAATAGCCGAAACAATTGCCACACTGAGACTGTCCGTTGCTCGCTCGATCCATCCGTCCAAAGTCGAGCCGGCCTCGCTCCAATCGTCGGATGAGCGCCACAAAATTGAAGGGTCCTTGCCTTCACTCCTCATCATATTCTCAAGCAGGTAGAGCGAAGCGCAACGAATCAGACTCTGGGGGGCGCGGCCGTCCGAGGGGTCGGGCACGAGAATCGAGCCGAAAGCCCCGGCGTACCCGGTACGTCCAGGATAGAGACTGCCGTTCAGAACGACGCCCCCTCCAATCAGCGTTGCAATAAAGACATAAAGAAAATTTGCGTACACCGCGCCGCTGCCAAATGCGAGTTCCGCTCCACCGGCCGCCGTCGCGTCGTTGCAGAAGTGGACTGGCCAGGGAACGAGCCTTTCGACACTCGTTCTAATGTCGTAGGCGCGCCAAGCCTCCAGGGCCTCGTGCGGCGCCCCCACCTCTTCCTCCCAGCCCCACATTTCGAAGGGTGCCGCTATGCCGAGGCCGCAGATTCTTCCCAGTTGCTGTTTGCTCAGATCCGTTGTGACCTCGGAAACGCCTGATCGGATGAATTGTTCGAGCGCTTTCGGCGCCGGATAGGCGTACGTCGTCCGCACCAATCGACGAGCCGTACCGATAAAATCCATGAGGACCAGTTCCGCACTCCGCCGTCCAAACTTGAAGCCGATTGAGAATGCGCCTTCCGGGTTCAACGACATCGGAATGGAGGGTTGGCCGACCTTGCCGCGCATCGGTTCCTTGCGAATCAACAACCCATCGTCTTCGAGCTGTTTCATGATTACCGAGCTGGTCTGCGTTGACAGTCCGGTGCGTCGTCCGATCTCGGTTTTCGAGAGACTTCCATACCGGCGGACGAGCGAAAGAACCAAGCTCTTATTGTAAAGTTTGACGCCGGATTGATTGGTGCCGCGGCTCGTGTCCGCACTGTTCGGAAAGACCAACGGCGCTGGGGATGCCGAATCGCGCATGTTCTTCGCTCAGCTCCACCGGCTAGTGACCAACCTCAACGACGACTCCAACTGCCAGTGACCGGAATGGGTTTGATCTCGCCGGCGGTTAAAAAGCTAGAAAGGGAAGTGCGCTGGGTCAATAATAAATCATGCCGATTTATTTAAATTGCACACGATTTTTCTCCAATTCCACAGTGTTTCGGATTTAGGCTTCACCCTGAACCGGTATCCTAATATCCAAATCCCCCCAAGACCTCTTCTAACCCCCCAAGATTCTTGACCACGAGCTGTCCTTTTAAGACGTCGCTCAAAGTTTCTCATCAATCGGAATAACCCCAACCCCCCGGAGTAAAGTAAATTACATGCGTACTGGTACTACTCGCGCCGCGGCGCTACGCGCCGCCAGACTTAATAACGGTCGGACTGATAACAGGACCGAACGACAAATCCAAACGGGCTCCAGCCGCATGTCGTGCGGTAGGCGAGCAGATCTATCAATTGCTTTTGCTACCGTGGCAATGGCCGGAGTCTTGGGCGGCGCCGGGCCATCGGCGAACGCCGCACCCAGCGATCAAGTAACCATCGGGTTGGTCACTAAAACGGAGGTGAATCCATACTTCGTCAAATTGCGGCAAGCGGCCACAGCTGAAGCCGAGAAACAGGGCGCAAAGCTGATCGCGCGATTTGGTAAATTCGACGGTGACAATGAGGGCCAGGTGGCTGCTGTGGAAGACCTCATCAGCGCCGGCGTGAAAGGCATCTTGATTACCCCGAATAATTCGACTGGAATGCTCGGAATCATTAAGAAGGCCCGGGACAAAGGCATTCTCGTCATCGCTCTCGATACTGCCACGGACCCGGCCGACGCCGTCGATGCAACCCTGGCCACCGACAATTTCGAGGCAGGAGTATTACAGGGGCAATACGCTAAAAAGGCGCTTGGCAGCAAGGCTCCCAAGCTTGCGATGCTTGACGGTTCGCCTGGTGGAACCGTCGACGTACAGCGGCATGACGGCTTCCTGAAAGGGTTTGGCTTGAAGGAAGGTGATCCGGCAATTGTTGGTAAACAGATTACGCATGGCGCTCAGGACGAAGGCCAGACCGCAATGGAAAATCTCCTCACTGCTCACCCTGACATCAACGTGGTGTATACGATCAACGAGCCGGCCGCGGAGGGTGCCTACGCCGCAATCAAAGCGCGCGGCAAATTGAAAGACATTGTTTTAACTTCGATCGATGGAGGTCGTCTCGGCGTTCAATACGTTAAGGACGGAAAAATAGCCGCGACGGTCATGCAATTCCCGAAGATCATGGCTACTCGGGGAGTTGACTACGTAGTCGACTACGTGAAGTCCGGAAAAAAGCCGAGCGGATTCATCAACACCGGTGCGAAGTTAATCACCGACAAACCTTTCTCGGGTCTTCCGTCACAAGATACGAAATGGGGTTTAGAGAACTGCTGGGGATTGGTCGCACCAGCAGTTGCTCCGGGCCAACGCGTCGCGTCAGTAAATTAAGCGTCGGTTCTGGTCCCTCGTTCTGGGCCTGGCTAGCCCGCAAGCATCACCCAGCAAATGCATTCGCACGCTGATTGCGGGCTGGAAGGCTCAGGACGCGAAAAGGAAACGGATCAATGAGCGTAATTAGCGCAGCCAAAGCGAACCGCACGGCTGGTGCGTTCGGCCGGCTGGTCACGACTCCCACATTTGGCCCGCTGATCGTTTTAATAGCGTTCTGCGCCGTGTTCTCCGTGACCACGCGTACGTTCTTGGCGGCCGGTAATCTTTCGCTCGTAGTCCAGCAGAGCGTTATCGTGGGTACGCTGGCTATTGGCCAAACGATGATTATCCTTACGGCCGGGATCGATCTGGCCAATGGCGGTATCGCTGTCCTGGGAACGATCATTGCTGGCCGATTGGTTGCTCAGGAGCAAAATCCAGCGTTATCCCTCCTCTTTGCGCTTGTGCTTTGCACCTGCTTCGGATTGACCGCCGGATTCCTGGTCAGCCGCTTGATGTTGCCGCCATTCATTGTGACTCTTGGCCTGCTTGGGATCATTACGGCGATCACCCGCTTGGTGGCGCAGGGCGGCGCGTTTCCCGTTACCGATGACTTGCTTTCGTGGACCGGAAACGTCTTTGCAGTTGGCGATACTTCGATCACCTACGGCATGATCATCATGTTTTGCCTGTACCTGCTTGTCTGGTACCTGCTCAACCAGACCGCTTGGGGCCGCCACGTCTACGCGATCGGAAATAATCGTGAAGCCGCCCGGCTCGTCGGTATTCCTGTTCAAGCCAGGTTGCTCTCGGTCTATACTTTCGCTGGTCTTCTTTACGGGATTGCGGCGTGGCTGGCACTGGGCCGCATCCCGAATGCTGATCCGAACGCCTTGCAGAATGGTAATCTCGACAGCATCACCGCAGTCGTGATTGGCGGAACCAGTCTGTTTGGCGGACGCGGAAGTCTTTGGGGCACTCTGATCGGAACATTGATTGTGGCCGTCTTACGCAATGGATTGACCCTCACCGGGATCGACCCTCTTTGGCAGGACTTGGTAACTGGTATTCTCGTGATCAGTGCCGTCGCGTTGGATCAAATGTCAAGAAGGAGACAGCGATGAGCACAGAGCTTAAGAACAAGCCTTCGCTCCCATCGCGAGGAACGGTAGTCTTGGAGGCGCACGGCATCGTTAAACGTTACGGACACGTCACCGCACTTGCCGGTGCCGATTTAGAGTTACGGGCAGGAGAGGTGCTCGCGATCGTAGGCGACAACGGCGCCGGCAAGAGTACGCTAATCAAAGTACTATGTGGTGCGGTTGTTCCTGATGCCGGAACAGTCCTACTGGACGGCACGCCGGTTCATTTTCGCAGCCCTCTGGACGCCCGCCGGTTAGGTATCGAGACCGTCTACCAGGATCTGGCCGTTGCTCCCGCCCTCGACATCGCGACGAACCTCTTCTTGGGCCGCGAGGTGCGCCGTAGCGGGCCGATTGGTTCTTGGTTTCGACTCCTGGATAAAGGGAGAATGAGGCGCGAAGCGCAGCGGGAAATGGATGGACTCAAATTCCATCTTCCATCGATTGACAGTGCGGTCGAGAAACTCTCAGGCGGACAACGCCAAGGCGTTGCGGTCGCTCGCGCGGCTATCTTCGCACGCCGGTTGGTAATCATGGACGAACCGACGGCCGCGCTGGGCGTCCGCGAGTCCGGTCAGGTACTCAATCTGATCCGCACGATCCGCGACCGGGGGCTTCCGGTGATCCTCATCAGCCACGATATGCCGCATGTATTTGAGGTAGCGGACAGAATCCAGATCATGCGCCTTGGCCGGCGTGCTGCCCTCACCACGCCGCAAAGGCATACCATGTCCGAAGTAGTCGCCATCATGACGGGCGCGGCGCGCGGTGACGAGTCGATACCGGATTCAAACCAGATTAGCGGTTAAATCGGAAACAAAAACCGACCAACTCGCGTGCACCTCTCAACGAGGACGGAGCCTACCTCGGACAAGAAGGCGGGACTGGCTACGAATTAAATTCATTGATTCGCAGCCTGTCCGCCGTAGCTAACGACTACCTGGTCGAACCATGACGCACTTGCAAGCTTTCTTCGGTTGCGCCGCGCTAAAGGCGGAGCGAAGGAGGATCCATTAGTGTCCATTCGTGGTTAAAGAACTTTGATTCCTTCTCTCATGGAAAATTCTTCACAAATCTCTCGTGTTGGTGTTGTTGGCACTGGTCTAATGGGCTCGGGAATTGCCGCGGTATTTGCCGCGGCTGGGCGCACGGTGTTTCTGTTCGACAAAGATCCGAAACGTCTGGAGGAGGCCACGAAGAGAATTATCGGGATCTACGAAGAAATGCGTGGAGCCGGGCTGACCTCTCTTTCTCAGCCCGAGATATTATCGCACATCAAACCGGTTTCTGAGTTAGCTGATCTAAGGACAGTTGAATTTATCATCGAAGCCGTACCAGAAGTTCTCGAGATCAAGCAAGCGGTGTATCGAGAATTGGAAACAATGGCGGCGGAGCGGGTGATTCTCGCGAGTAACACTTCAGGTTTTATGCCGTCCAAGCTTTCCGAGTTTCTCGCTCATCCAGACCGGTTCATTGTCGCGCATTTTTGGAATCCGCCTCACGCCATTCCATTGGTTGAGGTGGTTCCGTCGCAGCACACATCGGCTGCGGTTGTGGAGCGAACAATTGCGCTGCTACGCGAGTCTCGAGCGGAGCCGGTTTTGGTGGAAAAAGAAATTCCTGGATTCATTGGCAACCGGCTCCAGTACGCGATGTTGCGAGAAGCACTAGCTATTGTTCGCTCCGGAGCGGCTTCGCCGGAAGCTGTCGATACTGTGATGAAGGCGTCGTTGGGTCGTCGGTACGCCACCGTTGGACCATTGGAAACCGCGGATCTTGGCGGGTTGGATACGTTCCTCACCATAGCTTCACATCTGATGCCTGAACTGGCTAAGGACGAAGATGTGCTTGAGCTCATGCGCATCCGAGTGGAGGCGGGAGACACCGGCTTACGTTCTGGTAAAGGATTTTATCCCTGGCCGCCTGAGCGAGCAGATCAAGTTATCAAACGACGCAATGCCGATCTCCTGAGACGCCGCCTCGCGGATTTAGGATGATGATTCAGACGATGACCCAATTAATGGCAAGTTGGGTAGGGCGAAACACATCTTCGAGCGATAGCGCGTAAGATGTGTGAGCCAAAAGGGCTGAAAGAATTGCTGTGGGTGAAAAAACACCTCCGCAAATTCCTGGGTATACCATGACGTTACAAATTTGAGGT
>Ga0209647_1001419_pt1 | contig 20474 bp, 18 predicted proteins | sample GraSoi_2013_60cm_FD_185827 | JGI IMG/M metagenome (GOLD analysis project Ga0209647, IMG submission 185827) | Grasslands soil microbial communities from the Angelo Coastal Reserve, California, USA - Sample 9_17_2013_60cm (SPAdes) (version 2) | ecosystem: Environmental > Terrestrial > Soil >... | reverse complement strand
TGGGGCGCGGGCGCCGCGTGGAAAGTGGACCGCTCGCCAAGGCCGCACGAAGCCGGATTGCTTACGCTGGATTGTTCGAAGGCCCGCTCGAAACTCGGCTGGCGCCCCAGGCTCGGCCTCGAGACGGCGCTCGACTGGGTGGTCGAGTGGCACCGCCGGCTGGCCGACGGCGAGCCCGCGCGCGACATCAGCGCGCAGCAGATCGCCCGCTTCCAGGCGCGAGCCGCAAGATGACCGGAGGAAACTGCCGATTCTGCGGGTCCGAGCTGCAGCATACATTCTGCGACCTCGGCATGTCGCCGCTCTCCAATGCATTCCTGTCCGCCGCGCAGCTCGGCGAAATGGAGCCCTTCTATCCGTTGCACGCGTACGTCTGCGAAAGCTGCTTCCTCGTGCAATTGCGGCAATTCGCGAGCCCGCAGCACATCTTCGCCGACGACTACGCCTACTTTTCATCCTATTCGGACAGCTGGCTCGAGCACGCGCGCCGCTATACGGACCAGATGATCAGCCGCTTCGGCTTCGGCCCGGCCAGCCGGGTGGTGGAGATTGCGAGCAACGACGGCTATCTCCTGCAGTATTTCAAGCGCAGGAACGTTCGCGTGCTCGGCATCGAGCCGGCGGCCAACTGTGCGCGCGCCGCCGAGAAAGCCGGGGTGCCAACCCTCGTCAAGTTCTTCACCGCCGAGCTCGCCGCCGAGCTACAGGCGCAGGGTCAGGACGCCGACCTGCTGCTCGGCAACAATGTCCTGGCGCATGTCCCGGCGCTCAACGATTTTGTCCGCGGCCTGAAGATCCTGCTCAAGCCGCTGGGCGTGATCACCATGGAGTTCCCGCACCTGCTTAATCTGATGCGTTGGAACCAGTTCGACACCATCTACCACGAGCACTTTTCCTATTTTTCCTTCACCACGGTGCAAAAGGTGTTCGCGCGTCAGGGCTTGGAGCTGTTCGACGTCGAACAGCTGCCGACCCACGGCGGGTCGCTGCGCATCTACGCCGCGCATGCGGAAGACAAGACCAAGGCGGCCACTGCAAGCGTTGGCGAGCTCCTCGAGGAGGAAGCGCGCTTCGGCCTCACCGAGCTGCGCTCCTATCTGGGCTTTACGGAGCGGGTGAAGCGCACCAAACGCCAGCTGCTCGAGTTCCTCATCGAAGCCAAGGCTGCTGGCAAGACGATCGTCGGCTACGGCGCGCCCGCGAAGGGCAATACGCTGCTCAACTACTGCGGCGTACGCAGCGATTTCGTCGATTACACGGTGGATCGCAGCCCGCACAAGCAGGGCAAGTTCCTGCCGGGCACGCATATCCCGATCTTCCATCCCGACCGCGTCCGCGAGACCCGGCCTGACTATGTCTTGATTCTGCCGTGGAATATCAAAGAAGAAATCATGGAGCAAATGAGCTATGTAAGGGAGTGGGGTGCGAAGTTCGTTGTGCCCATTCCCGAAGCCGAGGTGTTGGCGTGAAATTCAGCGCGACTGCGCTTACCGGCGCGTACATCATCGATATCGATCGTATTGAGGACGAACGCGGTTCGTTCGCGCGCACGTTCTGCCGCGATGAATTTGCTGCCCGAGGGCTGCACCACATCTTCGTTCAATGCAATCTATCCTCTAACGCGCGTAGGGGCACGCTGCGTGGGATGCATTTTCAAGCGCAGCCGCACGAAGAGGCAAAGCTCGTATCCTGCACGCGGGGAGCTATTTACGATGTCATTCTTGACCTGCGCAGGGACTCTGCGACCTTCGGGCGATGGGTAGCTTTCGAAATTACCGCCGAAAACGGCAGGCTTCTCTACATACCTGAGGGCTTTGCGCACGGCTTTCAATCGCTCGAAGACAACAGCGACGTCTTCTACATGATCTCGGAAACCTACCGCCCGGAGCTTGCACGCGGAGTACGTTGGAACGACCCAACCTTTGACATTGATTGGCCGCTTGCTGAGCCGATTTTGTCCCGCCGAGACGCTGCGTATCTCGATTTCAGATGACCCGGATCTACTACAGCAAGCCATCCATCACGGAGCTAGAGGTCCGATATGCGACTGACGCAGCTGCCAACGGCTGGGGAGAACATTGCTACGACTACATCGAGCGCTTCGAGGCGGCGTTTTGCGCGCATCTTGGAGTGGGCCACGCTATCGCGACATCAAGCTGCACCGGTGCATTGCATATGGGACTCGCAGCCCTTGGCGTCGGTCCCGGCGACGAAGTGATCATCGGCGATATTAATTGGATCGCTTCTGCCGCTCCGATCACCTACCTGGGCGCTACACCGGTTTTTGTTGATGTCTTGGCGGACACGTGGTGCATCGATCCAGCCAAGGTCGAGGCGGCGATCACACCCAAAACGAAAGCCATCGTCGCTGTCCATCTATACGGCAATCTGTGCGACATGGATGCACTATCGAGCATTGGTGCGAGCCGTGGCATTCCCGTTGTCGAAGACGCGGCAGAAGCGTTGGGCTCGATATGGCGCGGCAGGCGCGCCGGCTCCATGGGCAGGTTCGGAGTGTTCTCCTTTCACGGTAGTAAGACCGTAACAACCGGTGAAGGCGGAATGCTGGTCACCCAAGACGACGTGCTTTACGAGCGCCTACTCACCCTCAGCAACCACGGTCGGCCGCGAAAGCGCACACGTCAATTCTGGGCCGAGCTCATAGGGTACAAATACAAGATCTCAAATATTCAGGCCGCAATCGGCTGCGCGCAGCTCGAGCGCATTGAAGAGCTGCTGGCGCGAAAAAGGCACATTTTCGAGTGCTATGCGAACCGGCTCGCGGATTTGCCATTGGCGATGAATCCGGAACCTGCCGGCACGGTGAACGGCTATTGGATGCCGACGATCGTCATGGCCGAAAGCGTTCCGTTTAACCGGGATCAGCTTCTTGGCGCATTTAGCGCCGACGGCATTGACGCGCGCGTATTTTTCTGGCCCCTGAGCACGCTTCCAATGTTCAAGCCGCAGCCGGAAAACCAGGTCGGCTACGCTCTTCATCGGCGTGCACTTAACCTGCCGAGCTATCACGACTTGAACGAGGACGATATTGAACGCGTGGTTCGCATTATCCGCCAGCATTGCGGAGCGCCGAATTGAAGGAAGTCGTTCTATGGGGCGCTACTGGCCAGGCAAAGGTGATTCACGAAGCTTTGCTCGGTACCGATGCCCGCATCATTGCCATAGTGGACAATCGCGTGCTCATTACACCGATCCCCGGAGTGGAAATACTGCAGGGCAGCGCTGGCCTTGACAAGTGGCTCAATGCTCGCCCAAAGGAAGTGCTGTGGGCCTGCGTCGCGGTCGGAGGAGACAATGGCAAGGACCGCGTGGCGCTCTTAGACCTTCTCGTCAGCCATGGAATGAAACCTCTTACCGTCATTCACAGGACTGCTTTCGTGGCAGCCGACGCTACAGTCGGCGACGGTTGTCAGGTGCTGGCGCAAGCCGCAATATGCACGCGCGCACAAATCGGCCGATCGGTGATCGTCAATACAGCCGCATCGGTCGACCATGACGGCATCGTCGGCGACGGAGCTCATCTGGCACCCGGTGCTCGCATCGCTGGCGAGGCGCGGATAAGTGCGCGCGCGTTCATTGGTACGGGCGCGATCGTGTTACCGCGCATCCAGATCGGCGAAGACGCGATCGTGGGCGCCGGAGCAGTGGTCACCAAGGACGTAGCCAGTTCTACCGTGGTCGCAGGGAATCCCGCCCGCTTCCTAAGGCATCGCTGACTGGAGTCACCATGGATCCCGCCGAGGAGTTTCGCCTGGAGGTAAGCCGCAATATTGAAGGTCTGATCGCAGACCGCGAATTGCAGGAATTTTCGCTGCAGTGGCTGCAAAAAACCCTTAAGCACCGCTACTCGTACAATTTTTCGTGGCTTTCCCGGCCGATCATCCAATACCCGCAGGACATCGTCGCGTTGCAGGAACTGTTGTGGCAGGTGGATCCTGATCTCGTTGTCGAGACGGGCATTGCGCACGGCGGATCCCTGGTGTTGAGTGCATCGATACTAGCATTGCTCGAATACCGCGACGCGGTGAGAGAGGGGCGGGCGCTTGATCCCCAGCGGCCCAAGCGGCGAGTCGTAGGGGTCGATGTCGATATTCGCCAGCACAACCGGGCTGCCATCGAAGCGCATCCAATGGCGAGTCGCATCGAAATGATCGTCGGATCGTCCACGGCAGCCGATGTTGTTTCGGCGATCGCGCAGCGAGCGCGCTCGGCGCGGCGAGTGTTAGTGCTGCTGGATTCGAATCACACTCACCAGCACGTACTGGATGAGCTGGAAGCTTACGCGCCGATGACGAGCGTGGATAGTTACTGCGTTGTCTACGATTCCATCATCGATGATTTGCCGGACGATTCTTTTCGCGACCGGCCTTGGGGAAGGGGCAATAATCCAAAGACTGCAATAGTCGAATATCTTCGTCGGCTCGAAATCGAAGGCAGGGCGGCGCTGGACGGCAGGCCGCTAGCCCTCGAGATTGATCGTAAATTGGACAAGCGATTGTTGATTACGGTAGCTCCCGACGGTTACCTGCGACGTCGTGCATAGCGCGCTAGCTTGATTCGCCGGCCACCGATCGCCGGCTGATGTCCGACGTCAAAAGAAACGTCGTCGCCAATTATGTCGGCCAGGCTTGGGGAGCGATCATCGGCGTCGTGTTCTTGCCGATCTACATTCGCTACATCGGCATCGAGGGCTTCGGCGTCATTGGATTCTTCGTCGCTCTGCAATCGCTGTTCAGCATACTGGACCTGGGGTTATCGGCCACACTTACGCGCGAGCTCGCAGTCCGGTCCCAGACCAACTTGGCGTACGAGACCAGGGACCTTGTGCGCACCCTGGAATGGATCTACTGGCCGATGGGAGGGGTGATTGCTCTCGCGGTTTGGGGCGGCGCGCAATTTCTGGCTGAGCATTGGCTGCGGCCCGTCGCCTTGTCGACTGACCAGACCTCCGATGCCTTGCTCCTTCTCGGGATGGCAACCGCGCTGCAGTGGCCGGTCTCGTTCTATACCGGAGGCTTGGCCGGCTTGCAGCGGCAGGTCGTGTTGAATGTTATGAGCGTTTCGTTCGCCACCATTCGAGCTGTGGGTGCGGTTTTCGTATTGGTCGCCATTTCACCCACACTGCATGCGTTTCTGTGGTGGCAGATTGTCGTTAGCGCGTTCCAAACCGCCGTGTATGCGATTGTCACCTGGCGCTTCTTACCGTCTGCCGAGAGTCCGCCGGCCTTTTCCAAGCACCAGCTAACGAGGATCGGACGTTTCGCCATCGGTATCAGCGGCACGACGATCGTGTCCTTTCTTTTGACCCAGACAGACCGTTTTGTTCTGTCGAAAATACTTGCTCTCGATGCGTTTGGTGTCTACGCATTCGCTGCCAGCATTGCGTTCGCGCTGCTGAGACTCGTCTATCCCATATCAACCGCGGTTTTCCCTCGGTATAGCCAACTCGTTGCGGCCAACGATTCGCCCACGCTCGTCGATTTCTATCACCGCACGAACCAACTAATGAGCGTAGCTATCGTGCCCGTCGCCGTGACGGTCGCCATGTTTGCACACGATCTGATCTGGCTTTGGACCGGTGATGCAGACCTCGCTCGCGCGGCGGCCCCCATCCTCGCCCTCTTGATTGCCGGTACCGCCGCAAACGGTCTGATGAACTTGCCGTATTCATTGCAGCTCGCCTATGGCTGGACCAGCCTGGCCTTCTGGATAAACGTTGTCGCGGTGTGCGTTCTTGTGCCAGCGATCGTGCTCCTGGGCAAGCAGTACGGCGGTGTTGGGGCCGCGTCCGCGTGGCTGGCGCTCAATCTCGCATATCTCGCGATCGGAATACCGCTTATGCACCGGCGGTTGCTAGGGCACGAAATGTGGCGCTGGTACGTCGCAGATATAGGACCTCCTATAGCGGCATCGGTGCTGATCGTCGCCAGTTGGCGCCTCGTAGTACCCGCGCTGCCCCACGGTTTAGCGGGATGGGCACTGCTGGTTCTCGCTCTCTCGACCGCAATCGGCGCCAGTGTTCTCGCGACGCAGGCGCCGCGCCGCATGCTCCGACAATTTCTAAGCGCAAATTGACCGTGCTCGACCGCCATACGCTTATCATCCCTACGCGCAACCGGCAAGTCCTTCTACGCCGCCTCGTCCGGCATTTCCACGGACTTCCTTCCGGGGCCAAGCTGCTCGTGCTCGACTCGAGCGATCCGGAGATTGCTTCAGCGAATGCGGCGGCGATGTCGTTTTACGGCTCGGCCCTGCGCCATGTAATCTACCCGGCGACGACCTCCCCGGCCGTCAAGTTTGCTCAAGGACTCACGCTCGTCGACACGCCTTACGTTTCATTTTGCGGCGATGATGATTTGGTATTCGTCGATGCGCTTCGGATGGCAGTCGAGTTTCTTGAAGCACACCCTGACTACGCCTGCGCCCACGGCCTCTACATCAATTTCCGTGAGGACGGAAACGATCTCCACGTGATGCGTGAATACGCGGGGCCGAGCATTGAAGCCAATGCATGGGGAGGCAGGGTTTTTCGTCTGTTGCAGAAATATGAATCGCTGTTCTACGCCGTGTTCAGAACGGCCGATCTTGGCCAGATCTCGGCGGCAATGCAGGCCATGCCTTCGTTGTTATTCCAGGAATTATTCCAATCGGTCGCTGCGTTGATTAAAGGAAAGGTCAAGCGTTTGCCGGTCGTCTACGCCGCGCGCCAAACCAATCCGCCGGTGGACAGCAAGCGCGACCGATGGCAGACCTACTACTGGTTCGCCGAGCAGCCGCGCGAACTGATCGAGCATTACCGCTCTTATTGCGATGAGCTGTGGAGGTTTTACGAGGCGCATTCTGCACCCCGTGTCGAGAAGGACGCATTCTTCAAAGTGCTGGATGTCTGTCACTCGGTGTACTTTGCCGCCGCATGTCCGCCAGAATATTTTTATTCTGCGCTGAAGAAATACTGGCCGGAGGATCCGTACGAGGATGTGGCGTCTGTCGACCTCTTTAACGAATCGCATTCATTTCGAATGCCCGGAATCGAGCGCCATGGCCGCGCATTGAGGATCATGCAATACGCCATCGACGCGGTCTATTCTGCGCCCCATATCGCGCTGCTAAACCTGCGAAGCCGAATGACGACAGGCAGGCCGTGGAAATGCCGGTTGCCGTACAGTCAGCGCCGCTTAGCGGCCGTCGGTGCTTTCAGGAGCGGCTACTTGCAATTGTGCCGATATATGTCGGCGCAATGAACGCACACGCGCACCATCAGATTGCTAAGCGTCCGCGCAGCAGCCGCCCCAGCCTTCTCGGTATTCTGCGCCTGCGCGTCCATGCCCATCGGATCCATTGCCTGATCGGATAGGTGCGATTCACGTAGCGGCGCAACTTGAAAAACAATCCATGATCGTCGTGCACAGACAATGCGTACAAACGCTCCTCGCATTGCCGTGCCGTCTTTTCATCCTTCCTGTAGCGTGCGATCTCCCGTCTGAGACGTAAATACTCCGGGAACCGTTGGCATAGCCTGCCAAAACTGACTTCCATGCGTTGCAACGTTAGTCCGGAAACCTCGCCCTTTAGGTGATTGAAAGCGGCCTGAGTGCTCCGGATATGCGGCCATAAAAGAAATGCGGTTTCCTTGTCCGTGTAATCGTCGCTGCAAAAAAAACGGTGGGTGGTCGCGTCTCTTTGTAACCAGTGAGAGCGCTCCCCCTCCCAGCTTGGGACATCGATGGCTGGATCGAGTTTGGGTCCCGTGCCGGTGCGCGGCGGTATATCGGCCAAGCCCCGCTCCAGCAACTGCATTAGAAGCTCGCGCGTTTCCGGCTCGTAAATCAGCCATTGGCGCTCGGTTGCGAACGGCAAGCGTTGCGCTCCGTGCTCGATCTCATAGGCTTTGCACGAGGCTGCGGTCATGTGAGTGACGAAATAGGGCACCGTCGAGAAATTCGCCATCGCAGCGAAACCGCTCGAGGTGCCGATGAAGAGATCGCTATGCACGGTCAGCGTGAGCTCGTGGCCGAGGCCGAGGCCAAACACGCGCACGCTCGTTACATTCGGTAGCTTGAGGAGCTCCAGCGGCTTTTCCTGCAGCCGGCCGAGAGCGACGAACTGCACATCAGGGTGCGCTTGTTCCGCGCTTTTGAGAAATTCGTACCATTCGAGGAAATCCGAGTCCCGCGCGTAGGTGCGCTCGCCGCCGTAGCCGGCGTCGAGACGACGCATCCGCATGTGGATGGCGACCACGCGCTTGTCGGCAAAGCGCCGCGTCAGCAGGCCGCGGATATCGGGCTCAGTGCCCGTGCTTGGAAGAAGCAGCGGGATGCGGCGATGCGCCTTCGCGAAAGCGTTGATGCGTTCGTGGGAGTGGATGTACTTTGTAAAGTATCCGACGAGCGCATCCTCGTCGTCGCGTGCTGCCAGCGCGCGCTCGTAATCCGCTAGCATTTCGGCCGCCGCCGGATCCTGGCGGGCGATGCCGCCGAGGTGATTGAGTACGTCTTCCCGACGCCGGTAAACGAGAATGTTGCCCGGCCGGGGATGCGTGCCGAAGGCGCCGAATAACTCATTGAAGAAGAGGCCGCAGTTTTCTGCGGTGACCAGCCCGCGCTGATAGATGCCCGCGGGGTAGCGCTCGTCCAGGCAGATGAGAATGTCGACGCGCTCCCGGCCGAGCTCCTCGCATCGGATCGCCGTCTGCACGTTCCAGGTGAGCACATCGCCCAGCGCATAGGGCATGAGCTCGAAGTCGTAGACCGCGCAATACGCCGGGCCGCTCATGCCGGTAGCGCGAACTTGACCGGCAAGGCCGCGAGGCGATGGCGGATGGTTTCCGCCACCGGTCTCGCGAAGGCGAGATACACCACCGCGCCCGCCGGCACTTGCGCCGGTGAAAGCACCGGCCGCTCCAGGTGCCGCCGTCCCTGCCGCGCCGGATCCTCGTCGACGAAGAACTCCACCTGGCCGGCGAGCCCCGAAGCGAGCCAGGTCGCGGCGACCGAGGTGCCGAAGATGCCGAAGCGCCCGCGGCTCGCTACGGCGCGCGCGTCGTCGAACATGCGTTCCAGCCATGCGACGTCGGCCTCGACTGCGGCGACGACCGGCGTGGCCTGCCGCTTCTCGGCGGCCCGCGCCGCCGAAGCTGCGCCGGCGAGCAGGGAAATTTCCTTGCTGATCCACTGGTCGATGACCAGCTCGATCGCGAATCCCGCACGCGCGAGCAGCGCGGACAGGGAAGCCGGGCTGAAGTGGCACAGGTGGTCGGCGACGACCAGGTCGAACGCGGTGCGCTCGACGTTGTTGACCTCGACGAACAGCCGGCCGCCGGGCAAGAGGCGCTGCTGCAACGTCTTCAGCATCGCCAGCGGCTCGCGGAAATGCTCGAGCGAATGGATCAGCGTGATGAGATCGAACCGCTCGCCGAGTTCGCCGGCCGGGACGGTGTAGAGGCGTTCGAAGCGCGGGATCTGGCGCAGCGCCGCTTCCTTGCGCGCGTCCAGGTCGAGACCGAAGAGCCGCCATCCCGGGAAAGCCGTGGAAAACGCGCCGATCATGGCGCCGGCGCCGGCGCCGACGTCGAGCAGCTTGCCCGATGCGGGCAAGCGCGCCGAATCGCGCAGGTGGCGCGACAATACTTCGCAGCGTCCCATCGGACGGCCGCTGACGGCATCGAACACCGGCTGATCCGTACCGCCCGACTGGTAATACATTTCGTAGTCCCGGTAGATCTCGCTGGTCTCCTCGAGCCACTTCGGATCGGCGATCTTCTGCGTCAGGCCGCAGTCCTCGCAGACAAACAGGCGACCCCCCGCACGGAAAGGCTTGCTGTCGGAAGTCACTCGGGGCAGGCGTGCGAACCCGGCGACTTCGTGAAGCCGCCCGGCACCGCAGGACTGGCAGACGCATCCGGACGGTATCATGGCTGTGCAAACCAAATTGTGCACTGCTTCAATGGCTTCCTCGCGAAACATCCTGCTGCTCGGCGCCTCTGGCGTATTGGGCAGCGCCTTGGCGGAAACGCTCGGCGTGCGCCTGGCCGGGCGGACCTACCTGCGCCATCCCGTGGAAGGCGGCATTGCGTTCGACGCCAGGACCGCGTCGATCCGCGCGCTGGTCGAACGTCTGCCGGCACGGCCGGCCGCGGCGCTCGTACTTGTGGGCGAGACGCGGATCGACGCCTGCGCCGCGGACCCTCGCGGCACCAGCGAAATCAACGTGGCTGGCGTGGTTCGCGTGGTGGGCGAATTGGCCAGCCTCGGCATCATCCCGGTGTTCGTTTCCAGCGATGCGGTGTTCGACGGTCAGCGAGCGCATTCGACCGAAGATGCGCAGCCCCGCCCCATTCTGACCTATGGACGCCAGAAGCTGGAAGTCGAGCGTTTCATGGCTGCCATGCCGCCGCCGTGGATCGTGGTGCGGCTCCCCAAGCTGCTTTCGCCGATGATCGACGACTGGATCCGCGGTCTCGGGGAGCGCGCTTCGATAGCCTGCGCGACCGACCAGTATTTCACGCCGATGCGCGCCGCCGATGCCGCGGCTGCCCTCATTGCGCTCGTCGATCAGCAGGGTGCGCAAGGCCTCTATCACCTCGCCGGTCCCGAGCGCCTCAGCCGGCGCGCGCTGCTGGAAGCCGTGATCGAGGAATATCGCAAGCATGCGCAGCCGGCCGCTTCGATCACGGAGTGCACCATGCGCGAGATCGAAAAAAGCCAAAAGCTCCGTGAGGCGCGTCCGCTCGATACTTCCATGCGCTCGACGCGTCTTTCGGTCTTCAAGCTGCCCAGCGTTGAGCCGGCTTCCAGCGCGGCGCGCACCATGGTGCGCGAACATTTCGCGCGCCAGCCGCGGCGATGAGCGGCAAGCCTGCCGCGCCGACCATCGCGGTCATTCTCCCCAACCGGAACGATTCACGCTTCATCGGCCGCTGCATCCGCTCGGTGCTGGACCAGGACGAAGGTCCCGACCAGCTCATCGTGGTCGACGACCAGTCGAGCGACGACAGCGTGGCGCTGATCCGCTCGCTCATCGCCGGGCAGTCAAGGGCCGAGCTGGTCCAGAACCCGGTCAACCTCGGCGTCTACGGCGCGGTGGAAGAGGGTCTGAAGCGCTCGCACAGCGACTACGTCCTTTTCCTCGCGGCCAACGATTTTGTGCTGCCCGGCATTTTTGCCCGCGCGCGCGAGTGCATCGCCCGCTGGCCCGGCATCGGATACTGGTCGGCGCTCGCCTGGGTGGTGGACGAGGGCGGGCGACCGCTGCGGCTGCATCCGTCTCCCGTAGTGGCGTTGCGCGACGCGTACCTCCCTCCCCAGCGCTGCATCGAGCTCGCCAACCGGGTGGGCAACTGGTTCATCGGCACGACGATGATCTATCGGCGCGACGCGGTCGACGCGGCCGGCGGCTTCAATCCGCGCTACATGGGCCTTGCCGATCACCTGACAGCCCTGGTGGTGGCGAGCCGCTGCGGGGCCGCGTTCTCGCCGCAGCCGTACGGCGTCATCCGGCAGCACGCCCACAGCCACCTGGAGAAAACGCTGGCCGAGCCGCAGCGGCTCGAAACGATCCTCGGCGGCATCGCCGGGGACGGCGCGCAAGCCGCGCCGCAGCTCTTCGGTGCCGCATTCATAGAGCGCACCGTGCGGCGCTTTCGCGCCGCCTGCGTGCGCGCCTCCGGCGGCGCAGCGCTCGGCGAGATCGCCGCGCTGTCGCGTGGCGGTACCCGTGCCGCGCTGCGCCTCATCGATCGGATTTCGCCGCGCTGGCGCCGTACGCGCATGGCGCTCGCGTTCATCGTGCTTCGTCCCTTCGATCTGCTGCCGATGCTCTGGTACCGCATCGTGGGCTGGGTCTACGTGCGGCCGCGGGCCCGGTGGCCGGGTTGATCGTCGCGGTGACCGGCGGCACTGGCTTCGTCGGCCGTGCGCTGCTTGCAAGACTGGCGCGCGACCCGTCCGTGGGTGAGATTCGCCTCCTTAGCCGCAAGCCGCCTGTCGCGCTCGCGAGCAAGCTGCGCACGGTGAACGGCGATCTCGCCGGCGGGCCGGCAGACCTCGCCGGCTTGGTCGCCGGGGCCGACGTACTGTTTCATTGCGCCGGTGAATTACGGCAGGAATCGGCCATGCGCGCGCTGCACGTTGACGGCACGCAACGCCTCATCGACGCCGCCAGCGGGCGCGTCAGGCGCTGGATCCAGTTGAGCAGCGTGGGCGTTTACGGGCGCGGCGTGCGCGAGGCGACCGTCGAAGAAGCCGCAGCGCCACGGCCCGAAGGAGAATACGAGTCGACCAAGGCGGAATCGGACCGGCTGGCGGCGCGGGCCGCGGCTCGCGCGGCTTTCGAGCTCGTCGTGCTGAGGCCATCCATCGTGTTCGGGCCGGCGATGCCGAATCGTTCTCTCTACCAGCTCGTCTCGGCGATCGATCGCGGCTGGATGATCCAGGTCGGAAGCGCGGCGATCGCGAACTACGTCTATGTCGACGACGTCGCGGATGCTCTTGCAACATGCGCGTTCACGCCAGGCGCGTCGGGTATCTACATCCTGTCCGACGACCGGCCGATGCCGGCGTTTCTCGCTGCGATCGCCGCCGAGCTGGGAAGGTCGCACGCCGGCCTGCGGCTGCCCGAGCGTCCTTTGCGCTGGGTCGCCGGCACCTTTGGCAAGCTGCCGGGATTTCCGCTGACCGAGTCGCGCCTCGATGCCTTGACGCGCCGCGTTCGTTATCCGTCGCGCCGCTTGCTGCAGGAGCTTGGTTATCGCTTCGCGGTATCGATCGAGAACGGATTGCGGCGCCTGGTGCAGGATTGGCGGACGCGCCGATGACGCCGATTTGCTTTGTCACCACTAGCCCGCTGATCGTCAATGCATTTCTCGCGCCGCACCTGCGCCACCTGAGCAGCCGGTATGCCGTGTCCCTGGCGGTAACACTTCCCGGAGAAGTACCGCTGCGCCCGCTGCCCGGGGTCGAAGTGCTCTCTTTGCCGATCCGAAGGCCCATCGCGCCGCTGCAGGATGTCCTCGCCCTGCGGCAGCTCTACGCATTGTTTACCCGGCGGCACTTCGCGCTGGTCCATTCCTTCGCGCCGAAAGCCGGCTTGCTCGCTTCGTGGGCGGGACAGGCAGCCGGCGTTCCGAAGCGGGTGCATACCTTCACCGGCCAGGTGTGGGCCTCGCGCAGGGGACTCATGCGCCAGGTCCTGCGCGCGACGGACCGTTTGACCGCGCGCGCTGCGACCCACCTGCTGGCCGATAGCGCATCGCAGCGCGATTTCCTCGTCGGCGAAGGCATCGTGCCCGACTGGAAATGCCGGGTGCTGGCCGATGGGTCGGTCAGCGGGGTCGACACCGCGCGATTCAGACCCGATGCCGCGGCGCGCGCGACGGTGAGGAGGGAGCTCGAGCTCGACGGCGACGCCCTGGTGATCGTCTACATCGGGCGCATCACGCGCGACAAAGGCGTCATCGATCTCGCCGGGGCGTTTGCCGCGCTCAGCGCTCAATTTCCGCGCGCCGCCTTGCTCCTCGTCGGCCACGACGAGGATGCTCTGGGCCCGGCTCTCCTGAGCGCTGCCGGCGAAGCTGCAGGAAAGCTACGCATCGTCGGTTACACGGCTGCGCCCGAGCGCTATCTCGCCGCGGCCGATATGCTCTGCCTGCCGAGTTATCGCGAGGGCTTCGGCTCGGTGGTGATCGAAGCGGCCGCGGCCGGCTTGCCCGCCGTGGCCTCGCGCATTTATGGCATTACGGATGCCGTGGTCGAGGGCAAAACCGGCCTTCTCTTCCGCCCTGGTAACAGCGCCGATCTCTCCGTGCAGCTCGGGGTCTTGCTGAAGGACGAACGCCTGCGCACAGCGCTGGGCAACGCGGCGAGGGACAGGGCGCTCGGTATGTTCGCGGAGTCGCGCCTCACGGCGGCGCTCGCGGACTTCTATCGATCGCTCCTCGCGCCATGATCTATGTGAGCGGCGCCTCCGGCTTCATCGGCAGTGCGCTGTGCGCCGAGCTTTCGCGCGCCGGACGCCAATATGCGGCGCTCGAGCTTCGCACGGATTCGCAGATGCTGCCATTTGGCGCTGGCGACAGCGTGGTCCACCTTGCCGCGATCGCCCATGCGCGCGGCGTTTCGCGGGATGCATTGCGCGCCGTGAATGTCGACCTTGCCGTGAGGGTTGGCGAGGCGGCAGCGAAAGCCGGGGCACGCATGCTGTTTCTCAGCAGCGTGAAGGTGCATGGCGAGGAGTCGGTCGAACCCTTGCGCGAGGGCTCGCCCATCGCGCCGCGCGATCCCTATGCGCAATCGAAGGCGCTTGCCGAGCAGCGGCTTTCCGGCGTCGCCGATCTTCGCTTGACCACGCTGCGCCCGCCGCTCGTCTACGGACCGCGCGTGCGCGCGAATTTCCTCGCCTTGATGAAAGGAATCGACCGGCGCATGCCGCTACCCTTCGGCGCGCTCGCGAATCGTCGAAGCCTCATTTACGTCGGCAATCTCGTCGACGCGATCCTCTTCTGTATGCGCAGCGCGCAGGCGGTAGGCCGCTGCTACCTGCTTTCGGACGGTGCCGCGCTCTCGACGCCGGAGCTCTGCCGGCAGATCGGCGCCGCGCTTGCGCGGCCTGCTCGTCTGTTCGCGGCGCCTCGCGCGCTGCTCGAGCTCCTTCCCGGGGCGAAGCGCCTCACTCGATCGCTCGAAGTCGATGACGCGGCGCTGCGCGGCGATTTGGGCTGGCGTGCACCGTTCGGCGTTGCCGAAGGACTTAGCGCGACCGCCGCCTGGTATCGCGCCCGCTAGAATGCGCCGATGCTTGAAGTCCTGGCGGTGATTTCGTTCGTCGTCGCCTTTGCCGCCGTGCGTGTACTGATTTCGCGCTTCGGACGCGTCGCCTTGGACCGCCCGAACCCGCGTTCGCTGCACCAGCATCCGGTGCCACGCACCGGCGGGCTGGCGGTCCTTTTCGGTGCCCTCACCAGTTTGGCCTTCGGCGCCGCGGCATTGGGGATTCCCGTGACGGTCGCGCTATGCCTCGCTGCACTGTCGTTTGCCGACGATCTGTATGGCCTGCCGACCGCACTGCGCCTGCTTGGCCATGTCGTGGCTGCAGCGGTCCTTGTCTGGTATGTGTTGACTCCGATGCAGCCGCTGGAGCTGGTGCTGATCGGCCTTGGCGTAGCGTGGATCACGAACGTGTACAACTTTATGGACGGCGCGGACGGACTTGCCGCCGGCATGAGCGTCATCGGATTCGGTGCCTACGCGCTCGCGGCGGTGAGCCAGGGCGACGCCGGGATCGCGGCGCTCAGCCTCGCGCTCGCCGCGGCCGCGCTCGCGTTCCTGGTCCACAACTTTCACCCGGCGCGCATCTTTCTCGGCGACGTCGGCTCCATTCCGCTGGGCTTCCTGGCGGGCGCTCTCGGCATCATCGGCTGGCGCAACGACCTTTGGCCGCTCTGGTTTCCAGTGCTGGTCTTCGGTCCTTTCATCGCCGACTCGACCGTTACTCTCATCCGCCGCTTGCTGCGAGGCGAACGCGTCTGGCAGGCGCATCGCGAGCACTACTACCAGCGCATGGTCCGACTGGGCGCGGGACACCGGCGTACCGCGCTGATTCTCTATGCGCTGATGCTCGTTTGCGCCACCGCTGCGTTGTACGGGCGGACCCAACCCCCGTTGTTGCAGGCGGCAGCTTTCGCGTGCGCTTCGGCGTTTCTTGCCGTCGCCGCCATTGCGGTCGATTGGCTGTGGTTGCGACACCAGCGCACCCAGGGGCGATCGTCGTGATTCGCCGGTTGATCATCTTTGTCCACGACCTGGTCGCTGCGGCGCTGGCGTGGGTGATCTCGTTCTGGTTGCGGTTCAACCTCGATCTGCCGCCGGAATACGCCGACATCATGCTCAATCGGCTGGCGCTGGTCATCGGCGTGCACGCGCTCGTGTTCTGGGCTCTCGGCCTCTACAAGGGGATGTGGCGCTATGCCAGCCTGCCGGACATCCAGCGGTTGTTGGTGGCGGTGGGCGTCGCGGCTCTGGCGGTGCCGGCGCTCTTTGCGATCCTGGGTATCGGGCAGGTCGTGCCGCGCTCGGCTTATCTCACCACGCCATTGTTGCTCCTGGCGGCGATGGCCGGCAGCCGGCTGGCCTACCGCGCATGGCGCGAAGGCCGGCTCGCTGGCGTCGTCGCGCGACCGCAAGCGAGTCCGGTGCTGGTGCTCGGCGCGGGTGCGGTTACCGCGCAGCTCATCAAGGACCTTGCCGCCAGCCCGCAATGGCGCATTGTCGGCGTGCTGGATGACGACCCGGCGAAACGCGGTGCCGAGCTGGTTGGCATTCGCGTGCTGGGCGAAACGCGCCGGGTGGCCGAAATCGCGGAGCGACTGCATGTGACGCAGGTGATCATGGCCATGCCGGATGCGAGCCACGAGGATCGCAAGCGGATTGTCGATCTCTGCAGCAAAGCCGAAATTGCGGTGATGACGGTACCCGCGCTGAGCGACATCGTCTCGGGCAGGGTGAGCGTCTCGGCGCTGCGCGCCATCGAGCTGGACGATCTGCTTGGGCGTGACCCGGTACAGCTCGATAGGCATGGCCTGCAGGGGTTTCTCGAAGGCCGCACGGTGCTGGTGACGGGCGCCGGCGGTTCGATCGGCTCGGAGCTCTGCCGGCAGATCGCGCGCTTTTCTCCTGCGCATCTGGTGCTGTACGAATTGTCCGAGCTCGCCCTCTACGCGATCGAGCAGGAGTTCCGCGACCGCCTGCCGCACATCAGCACGGCTTCGGTCATCGGCGATGCCAAAGATGCGACCCGCGTAGGGGAAGTCTTTGCCCGCTACCGGCCGAATGTCGTTTTCCATGCCGCGGCCTACAAGCATGTACCGCTGATGGAAGAGGACAACGCTTTCCAGGCGGTGGGTAACAACGTGCTCTCCACAGTCGTGGCCGCTCGCGCTGCCCAGGCCTGCCGGGCCGATAAATTCGTGCTCGTGTCGACCGACAAGGCAGTCAATCCGGTCAACGTCATGGGTGCCTCCAAGCGCTTGGCCGAGCTCGCGTGCCAGGCGCTGCAGACGGGTAGCGCCACGCAATTGGTCGTGGTGCGCTTCGGCAATGTGCTGGGCTCGACCGGCAGCGTGGTACCGCGCTTTCGTCAACAGATTGCCCACGGCGGGCCGGTGACCGTGACGCATCCGGATATCCAGCGCTATTTCATGTCGATTCCCGAGGCGGCGCAGCTCGTATTGCAGGCCGGCCTGATGGGCAATGGCGGCGAGATCTACGTGCTCGACATGGGCGATCCGGTGAAGATCGTCGATCTCGCCAGGCAGATGATTCGCCTTTCCGGATTTGCGGAAGAGGAAATCCGCATCGAGTACACGGGCTTGCGCCCCGGCGAGAAGTTATACGAAGAGCCGCTCGCCGACGCCGAGCGAACCTTGGCTACGCCGCATCCCAAGTTGCGCGTAGCCCAGGCGCGCGCACCGCAAAACGCCGCCTTGCTCGATGAGCTCGGGCGCTGGCTGGCGCATCCCGGCGATGCCAGCGCCGCCGCCGTCCGCGCGCAGCTGCGGCGCTGGGTGCCGGAATACGCGCCGGCTTCAGCCGGCGTGGTAGCTGCGGAACCAGTCCGCAAAGCGCTGTAAGCCGGTCTCGAGCGGCGTCGCGGGCGCGAAGCCGACGGCGCGCTGCAGCGCCGTGGTGTCGGCGTAGGTGGCTTGCACATCACCGGGCTGCATCGGCTGCATTTCCAGCTGCGCCTTCTTGCCGAGCGCGCGCTCGAGGATCGCGATGTAGTCGAGCAGCCGCACCGGCGAATGGTTGCCGATGTTGTAGATCGCGTAGCGCGCCGGCTGGTCGAGCACGCGCAGCGTGCCCTCGACGATGTCGTCGATGTAGGTGAAGTCGCGCTGCATGTCGCCGTGGTTGAAGACCTGGATCGGCTTGCCCTCGAGGATCGCGCGTGCGAAGAGAAACGCCGACATGTCGGGCCGCCCCCATGGACCGTAGACGGTGAAAAACCGCAGCCCGGTGGTATGCAGCCCGAAAAGGTGGCTATAGGCGTGCGCGCTCAGCTCGTTGGCCTTTTTCGTCGCGGCGTAAAGGCTGATCGGATGGTCGACGTTGTCCGACTCCGACCAGGGCAGCTTCGGGTTGCTGCCGTAGACGCTCGAGCTCGAGGCGAAAACCAGGTGCCGCGGCGGATAGGCGCGACAGGCGTCGAGGATATTGGCGAAGCCGACCAGGTTCGACTGGATGTACGAGTTGGGATTCTCGAGCGAGTAGCGCACGCCGGCTTGCGCCGCGAGGTGCAGCACCGCGTCCGGCTTGGTGCTCGCGAAGACGCTCTGCAGCGCGCCGGCGTCCACGATGTCCTGGTGATGGAAGCGCAAGCGCGCGTTCTGCAGGCGCTGGAGACGCGCTTTCTTGAGCTCCACCGAGTAGTAGGTCGACAGGCTGTCGACGCCGACGACTTCGTCGCCGCGCGCGAGCAGCCGCTCGGCGCAGTGCATGCCGATGAAGCCCGCGACCCCGGTGACCAGGACCTTCAACGCGTCTCGGCCTTGCGCAGCTCGATGAGCTTGGCGTACTTCATGTAGCTGTTCATGCAGCCGATGGAGATATGCAACAGGCCCGGCACGCCATCGAGAAAGCCCAGGCGCAGCACGTAGAACTTGAAAAAGCGCACCACCGGCGACAGAAGCAGGTGGAACACCCCCGAGCTGCGGCCCAGCTCATGGGCCTGGCGCGCGGCGAGCGTGGTGTAGCGGTTCTGCCGGTCGAGATAGGCGGCGAGATCGTCCGAGGAGTCATGCATCAGGTCGCCCTCGAGCGTGCCCGGCGTCACGGCGTACAGCACCTTCTCGTGCACCAGGTCGTCGCTCCAGCGCGCGTTCATGCGGTTGAAAAGCCGCGGGCTCCAGTCCGGGTAGCCCTCGCCGTGCGATAGCCAGCGTCCAAGGAAGCGGTTGCGCCGTGGCATGCGGTAGACCGGCGAGACCGGAGCGGCGAGCGCTTTGGCGATGCTCGCGGCGAGCTCGGGGGAGACGCGCTCGTCTGCGTCGATGCAAAGCACCCAGTCGTTTTTTGCTTGATCCACGGCGAATTGCTTCTGGCGACCGAAGCCGAGCCATTCCTTCTGCACTACGCGCGCGCCGCGGCGCGCGGCGATGTCGAGCGTGCCGTCGCTCGACGCCGAATCGACGATCAGCATTTCATCGGCGAAGCTCAGGCTTTCCAGGCAGCGGTCGAGCACCGCGGCGGCATTGCGCGTGATCAGCACGGCCGAGAGCGGCGCGCGGGACGGGGCGTTCAAATTGTGATCCCGAATTTATCCCATACAATCGGCCGACAATTCTAAATGGCTTTGTCCGACGCTTAAGATCCTCTTCGTCAAGACTTCCTCGCTCGGCGACGTGGTGCACCACTGTCCCGCGGTAGCCGATGCCGCGCGCAAGCTGCCCGGCGCCGAGATCGACTGGGTGGTCGAAGAGGCATTCACCGCGATCGCCGCCATGCAGGTGGCGGTGCGCCGCGTGATCCCGGTGGCGCTGCGCCGCTGGCGCCGGCAATGGTGGCGATCCTCGACCTGGCGGGAGATCGGCGAGTTCCGCAGCCGCGTGAGCGCTGAGCGCTATGACGCCGTGATCGACACGCAGTCGCTCATGAAGAGCGCGCTCATCGCCAGCTGCGCGCTCGGCGAGCGCCACGGCATGGATAGCGCGAGCGCGCGCGAGGCGTTTGCCGCCCGCTTCTACCACCATCGGCACGCCGTGCCGCGCGGCTTGCACGCCGTGGAGCGCAACCGGCGCCTGGCTGCGGCGGCGCTCGGCTACAGCCTCGATCTTGCGCTGGACTATGGCTTTGCGCCGATCAGCGAAGAGACCCACGACGCACCCTATGCGGTGTTCCTGACGATGACCAGCCGCGCCGACAAGCTATGGCCGGAGGAGCGCTGGGTTGAAATCGGCCGCGCGCTCGCCATGCGGGTGCTGCTGCCCTGGGGCAGTGACGAAGAGCGCGCGCGCGCATCGCGCATCGCCGCTGCATTGCCGCAGGCGCAAGTCACATCCCGCATGACGCTCGAGCAGCTCGCGCGGCTCTTTGTGCGGGCGCAGACGGTCATCGGGGTCGATACGGGCCTTACGCATCTTGCCGCCGCGCTCGGCGCGCGCACGGTGGGAATTTATTGCGGCTCGGACCCGGCGCTCACTGGAATCTATGGCGCGCTGCGCGCGACCAACGTCGGCGCGCTTGGTGTGGCGCCTAGCGCGGCTGGGGTGCTGCAGGTCTTGCGGTGAGAGTGCTCTACACCGTGCTGCTGCGGCTCGCATTGCCGCTGCTGCTCGCGCGGCTCTGGTGGCGCGGGCGCGCGGAGCCCGGCTACCGGGAAGCCGTGCCCGAGCGCTTCGGCATCTACAGGGGCGAGCGGCCGCCAGCGCTATTGTGGATTCATGCCGTGTCGGTAGGCGAGGCGCG
>Ga0209647_1001415_pt1 | contig 20506 bp, 16 predicted proteins | sample GraSoi_2013_60cm_FD_185827 | JGI IMG/M metagenome (GOLD analysis project Ga0209647, IMG submission 185827) | Grasslands soil microbial communities from the Angelo Coastal Reserve, California, USA - Sample 9_17_2013_60cm (SPAdes) (version 2) | ecosystem: Environmental > Terrestrial > Soil >... | reverse complement strand
GAGATTCCGGAGCAGTACGGCGGCGCAGGCGGCAAGTTTTTCGAGGCAATCTTAGCGGTGGAAGAATTTTCGCGAGCCGACGCTTCCGCCGGCGTCATCGTGGACGTGCAGAACACGCTGGTGGCAAATGCGATTCTGCGCTGGGCCAGCGAAGACCAGAAGAAGCGTTACCTGCCGAAGATGGCGGCAGACACGGTTGGCGCATATGCGCTGAGCGAAGCAGGATCCGGATCGGACGCGTTTGCGCTGCAGACCAAAGCGGAACTCAAAGGCAATGATTTTATTCTCAACGGACGCAAGCTTTGGATCACGAATGGCAAAGAAGCTGGATTGTTCATTCTGTTTGCGACCGTCGATGCGTCGAAGGGATACAAGGGGATCACGGCGTTTCTGATCGAGAAGAACTTCCCCGGATTCACCGTCGGCAAAAAGGAAGACAAGCTGGGGATTCGAGCCTCGTCAACTTGCGAGCTGATTCTGGAAGATTGCCGTGTTCCGAAAGAGAACGTGCTCGGCGAAGTCGGCAAGGGATACAAAATCGCGATCGAAACGCTGAACGAAGGCCGCATCGGAATTGGCGCGCAGATGCTGGGCGTAGCGCGCGGCGCGTGGGAATGCGCCGCGAAGTATGCCCAGGAGCGCACGCAATTCGGGAAGCCGATTGCGGAATTTCAAGGGATCCAGTTCCAGATCGCGCAGATGGCCACCGAAATCGAAGCGGCGCGCTTGATGGTTTATAACGCTGCCCGCATGAAAGACGCCGGCGTCAATTTCGTGAAAGAAGCAGCCATGACCAAACTGTTCACGTCGCAGGTGGCCGAGCGCGTGACGTCGCTCGCAATCGAAGTCTACGGCGGATACGGTTTCACAAAAGATTATCCAGTCGAGAAATATTGGCGCGACGCGAAGATCGGAAAAATCTATGAAGGCACCTCGAACATGCAGCTGGCCACGATCGCGAAGCTGGTGATGGGGAAATAAAGCGATAACCACAGAGGCCACAGGGAGACACAGAGAGACACAGGGGGAAAATCACAAGAGACACAAGAAGGGAACTTGCGAAGCAGTACCCTGTGCTTCCCTGTGCTCGTCTGTGTCCCCTGTGGTTATGTACTTCTGAAGTGCGGTAATACCTCATCGCCAAACAGTTTCGCCTGGCCCGTGCGATCGTCTCCCCAGATTTCGAGCATGATGTGAGTACAGCCAGCAGCGCGGTATTCTTCGATCTTTTGAATGCACTCGTCGGGCGTGCCCGCGATGGGACAGACTTTGCGCAGCAGTTCATCACTCACGGCCTGCGCCGCGGCTTTGCGGCCGCCGGTTTCCATCGCTTCGGCAACTGGTTGCAGCTCTTCGAAAGTGATTCCAGCGGATTCCAGCAGCACGTCGGCTGAGCCTTTGATGTTCTGCACTTTATTGGCAAGATACATAGCGGCCTGCTCGCGCGCGCCTTCTTTTCCTTTTTTCGAATCGCGCCCGATGCTGCCGACAATCACTGAGCCGAGGATCAGCTTCGAAGCATCTTTGCCCGCTTTGGCTGCGCCCTCTTCCATATTGTGTTTTGAGTAGCGCACAAATGCAGGTGTGGTGATCGATGCCGTGAGCAAGCCGTCGCCGAGCGAACCGCCCAGCCTCTGCATCGCTGGACCAGTTCCCGCAACATACACAGGAGGAACTTTGCGCGACGTGCGCGCATCGGCCTTGAGCGGCGGAACGCTGGCGGCGAAAACTTTGCCCTGATATTCGAACTTGTCGCCCTTGAGCACGCCGCGGATGATCTCGATGCTCTCGCGCATTACAGTCGCAGGTCCAACTTTTTCTCCTTCACCCTCGCCGATTTCTTTCATGAAGATCTTCGACGCACCAAGGCCAAGCAGAAAGCGGTCACCCGCCAGATCCTGCATGACGCGCGCTTCCATCGCAATCTGAACGGGATGTCGCGTGTAGGGAGAAATAATTCCCCAGCCGAGTTGAATGCGTTTGGTCTGGCTGGCAATGACGGCGAGAATCGCGGTGGAGGAGCGCGCTTCAAACGAATGTTTACGCCACCAGGGATATGCTTCGGCGATCCAGAAGGTCTCGAAACCCGCGTCCTCGCAGGCCTTGGCCATGGCCACGGTTTCGGTGACGGGCTCCATGCTGAGCTGAAGGACTCCGATGTTGAATGGGATAGTCATAGTAGTTCAGGTCTCAGGTGTTAGGTCTCAGGTCTCAGGAAACGCAAAACCTGCTCCGTGTTGATGCCAAGTCGAAGCTCAGGACCCATCGTTGTGGATTTTCCCGAGACCTGACACCTGAGACCTTGTTTATTCCGGGTCACTCCAGGCGTGCTCCAAGCCTTTCATCAGTTCCCAGACAGCCTTGTTCAGCGGAGTGGGGATGCCGTTCTTCTCGCCCCACTTCACGATTGCGCCGTTCATGAAATCAACTTCGGTTTGGCGCGTGGCGAGCACGTCCTGCAGCATGGAGGCGCGATGCTTGCCGGGGGCATTCGCTCCTTTTTGCACGAGCGTGCGGGGATCGCCATCCAGCTCGATACCGAGCGCCCGGGCGACGGCCTCGCCTTCGGCAATCAGATCGTTGAAGAGTTGACCGGTCGGCGCGAAGCGCGTGGCGGCGCCGTGATGCAGCAGTGTCAAGGCTCCGACGGGGTTGGTGGCTGCGTTGAAGATCAGCTTGGTCCACTGCGCGCCGCGGGCATCTTTCAGGGCGATCACATTCATGCCGGAACGAGTGATCAGGCCAGCCAGTTCTTCTACCTTGGACATCGGTGTTTTCGTCGGTTCAAAGGGACCAATCCAGGTGTCGCCCTTGATGTCGAAGCCGATATGGCCGGGAGCGATTGGATGCCCTGCGGGGAACGTCGTGCCACGAATAACGTACTTCACGTGTTCCGCGATAATCTCTTCGTTACCGACGCCGTTTTGCACCGAGCAGACAGCGCTGTTCTGGTCGAAGGCGCGGGCAACCTGCGCAATCGCGCCGCGGGTGTGGATGGCTTTAGTGGCGACGATGCCATAATCGCAGCGCGGAAGGTCTTTGGGATTGCTCGTGGCATTCAGCTTCGCGGTGAAATCGGCGGCGCCGGAGATTCGCAGACCGTTCTTGCGGATGGCTTCGACGTGATCTTTCCAGACGTCATAGGCCCAGACTTCGGCCTCGCCTTTTTGGGCGAGGTGCGCGGCGAAGAGACTACCGACAGCGCCGCAACCGATGATACAAATTTTCAGCAAAGTTAAACTCCCGTAGAGACGCGTCTTGCCGCGTCTCCGCATACAGTGAGACGGGGCAAGCCCCGTCTCTACAGTGGATTTCCTACGCTCTCTCGCGTTTCGCCGCCTTTAAAGAACATCCATGGCACACCGGCCAGGCACTCGCCTTCGGTCTTGCCGATTCGATATGTGTCCTGGGTATAGAGACAGACCTTGCCATCCTGATCGACAACCTGCGGATGCAGGGAGAAGATCATGTTCTCTTCGAGCGGGATGTCGCTCTTCGCACCGATGGCGGGATACTCCAGCATGGTCGTCCCGATGCTGTGCCCGGAGAGATGGCCGAGTGCGAAGCCGTGGTTGGCGAATATTTCGGCGACCGTGCGATGCACTGTAGAAGCAAGCTCGCCGTGATGCATCAACTTGCGCGCCGACTCCATGGCGTGCGGATAGGCGTCGGCCATCTTCTGCGTGGTCGGACTGGGCTTGCCTTGAATCAGTGCGCGCGAGAACTCGACCCAGTAGCCGCCGGCTCCGGTGACTTCGAGCGAGTAAAGAAGAAGATCGTCGCCAGCAACTTTGCGATGACCGGGCACTTTGAAGTAAGCGTTGGCCTCTCCGTGTTCGCCCGAGAGCAGAATGTTCATCATGCGCGGGCCGGCGCCGCGAGCGAAGAAACGCTCGACCGCGGGCGCCATGATTTCGGCTTCGGTCTTGCCTGGTTTATAGCCGGCAATCAGCGCCCAGAAGCCGTCGACGACGATGTCCATGGCGTCGCGGACTTCGACAAGTTCTTCTTCGCTCTTCACAGCGCGAGCCATATCGAATTCCTGATCAAAGGGCACGAGCTCGAACGGGCCTTGCGCGAGTTCCCGGTAGTCGCGAACGGCCATGATGAAGTTCATCCCAAAAGTGCCGATGCGTTTCCATTTGCGTTCGACGGCGCGGTCGCGCAGCCACTGGCCGGGAACGTCGGGCCAGACTTGATCTTTCACCCAGGGCTTCTTTTTGTCGCCGATCCAGCGAGCTTCGCGCGGAAAGACGAGCGTCGGTTCGCCTTCGAGGGGGATTACGACGTACACGTAACGATGAACGATTTCGAATCCGGAGGTATAGAAGACCGCGCCCTCGAATCCAGCGTATTGATTGCCGCAGACGATGAGAGCGTCCAGTCCGGCGGCTTGCATGCGGGAACGAATGTTTTTGTACCGGCGATCGATTTCTTTCTGACTTGGCAAAATGTCCTCAGCGGCTGCTTACTCCGCACAATTCGGCGGCGGTTAGTGCGTAAATCTTTGTGATGTCCACTAATGTTTGAATGCGAACTTTTTCTCCCTCTTTGTCGCGCGGGCCGCTGGAGGGGCCGTAATTCACGGTCTCGACTCCGTAACGGCTGAGGACACTGGCGTCGGAGCACCAGGTGACGACTTCGCGCTCCGGCGTCTTGCCGGTGATGCGCTTGTGATTGCGGTCGATGGCGCGGATCATCTCGTGCTCTTCGCTGATGCGCGCGCCGGGGACCGACACGTAGGTTTCGAATTCCAGGCCCCAGTCCGCGTGCGATTTTTCAAGTTCGAAGAAGAGGCTCTGGATGTCGCGACGCGCTTCGGCCATTGGGATGGTGGGCGGGACGCGCACATCGAGGAACAAGTCCGTCTTTTCGGGAGTGCGACTGGCGCGCCACGCGTGTCCACCACGGATGCCCCCAAGATTCACGATAGCCTTCTTGCCGCCGTAACTTGCCTTCTTCTCCCATCGTTCAATCCACTTCAGGATGGGCGGCATGAGTTCGACCATGCGGCGGATGGAATTCATTTCTTCGCGGCCCTCGCAGAAGGCGGTATGCACATAAATTCCCGTACACGAAATACGCACCCACATGGAGCCGAAGTGCTCGAGAACGACATGCATGTCGGTGGGCTCGCCAAGAATGCACATGTCGGGCAGCACACCGTGATTTACCAGGTAGTGCGTGCCGTATCCATAGCCGCGATATTCTTTGCCTTTGAACTCACCCCATTGGGACTTTTCGATTTCACCGGCGACAGCGGCAATAATGACGTCACCTTTCAGGCGCACTCCCGCGCGCTGCAGCGCTTTTACGGCATTGGTGTAGCAGACCAGGGCGCCCTTCATGTTGTAGATGCCGAGACCGTAGATGAAACCGTCTTTGACGATGGCCTGGGGCTTGTAGCCTATGCCGGTGAGAAATTCTTCGCGGCCTGTGTTGGAAGTATCCATGTGGCCGTTGAACATCAGGTTCTTGCCGTCGCCTGAGCCCTTCCAACGGCCGACTACGTTGGCCCGCGATTCTTCGACTTCCTGCCAAGTGACGTCGAGACCGATCTTGTGCAGCTCGGATTGCATGTACTGCGCCATCTGCAGTTCTTCGCCGGTCGGGCTCGGGATATTGATTACGTCGCTGGACATGGCAACGATTTCGTCTTCGCGAACTTCGGCGAGGATGCGGTCAACGAGTTTGGGGTCGAGAGAGTGTTTCGAGTTTGTGGTTGCGCTGGACACGTTGGGGTTCTCAGTTCCCGGTTCTCAGTTCCTGGTGATGTTTTGCCAGACGGAAATCGTCCGGATCAGTACACATTTTTTCGTTGCCGGTTTCGGTAATTAGAAAATTGTCTTCCAGACGCAGACCGCCGCCGCCGGGCCAGTAAATGCCGGGCTCGATCGCCAGCACCATTCCTTTTTTTATTGTGCCGGTGCCGGCTTGATGCGCGTAAGGCCATTCATGGGCGCGGGCGCCGACGCCGTGGCAGATGGGGTGGGATGGCTGTCCGGGGTATCCACCTTCGGCGATGCGGGCGCGAACAAGCTTGTCGAGTTCGGGGAAGCTGGCACCATGGCGCGCGAAGGAAACGGCGTCGTTGAAAACTTTCAGCAGAAGGTCGAGCAGTTTGTGATACTCGGTCTTCAAATTACCTGGGCAGGCGTTTTTGGTGAGATCCGTCCAATAGCCGTCGACACAGACCCAGATTTCGAAAAGCGTGGGCTCGTCTTTCTGAATCGGGCGATCACCGGTGGCGGTGAAGGTGGCGATTCCTTTGCCAGACCATACCAGCGTGAACGCGCGTGCCATCTCGACTTTACTCTTGTAGCCAACGCCCATCCCGTGTACGAAGCCCTCGTACATGGCGCCGACCTCGCTTTCTTTCATGCCAGGGCGCATGTGCTCGCGCGTGTAATCCATCGCGAGGGCTGCAAGTTCGTTGGCTAAGCGCATGCGCTCGATTTCCTGGCCGGTCTTGATTGAGCGAGCTTCGTTGAGGAGCGGGGTCGCGTCCACGACCTCGCCGCAAAACTTTCTGAACGATTCGAAATAGGACATCATGAAGGTCGTCGGTTCGCCCACCATGCGGTCGGCAGACTGCGTGCCCATGTTCAGTTCGACGGCAACTTTATCGGTCAGACCGCGTCGCTTCAGGACGTCATACGCGCGGTCCCAGGCGCGAAACTGCGGCGGGCGCGGATCGCGCTCGTCGTAGCCTTTGAAATAGAGAATGTCCTTTGTCCACGAGTTGCGCTCGGCGTCGGCCTGCTGCGGCTCGAGGGCAATCAAGGTGGGCTCGCTGTCGCGCGGAAAAATGACGGCGTCATATCCCTTCATGCACCAATAGTTGGTGAGATACAGAACGTTGTCAGGCGCGCGGCATACCAGCGCGGAGAGGTCCTGCTCTTTCATCAGTGCGCGGACGCGATCGAGTTTTATTTTATCTGCGGGCCAGGCCATATCAGTCTCGCAACGCGATCTCAATGCACTGTTACGGGTTTATTTTCGTCCTGAAAATTCCAGGCTGCTTCTTTGCCCTTGATGAGCCGGTAGACCGTGGAGTGCAGCGGTGCCGGTACGCCGACGCGCTCCGCCTCGCGAGCGATGGCGCCCGAGAGAAAATCAATTTCGGTCGTCAACTTGTGGCGGACGTCGTGAAGCATGGAAGGCGGATGATTGGTCATGGCGCCGACTCGGTTCATCTCCCATGGATCTTCAGGCAGGCGAACACCGGCTGCCTCGGCCACTCTCTTGCCTTCATCGATCAGCGCGTGCAGCAGATGGCCGAGGTCGGAGAATTTCCCTTCGTCGGAAAAGTGCGGCGAGTGCGGCAGGCCCGTCAGAGCGGACACGCTGTTCACCGACGAATTAAAAATCAGCTTGGACCACTGCGCGGGCCGGGCGTCTTCGAGCGCCTCGGCTTTGAGACCGGCCGCGATGATGAGGTCGGCAGCTTCTTTGACTACAGAAAATGGCGTGCCGGTCGGCTCGAAAGGGCCCATCCATGTTGGCGTGTCGAGCTCGTACTGCACGTGAGAATCGCTGTGGCGCGTGCCGCTCATGAAAGTGGTGGCGCGGATGACATAGCCGCGCGTTAGGGTAGCAATGATTTCTTCGCTGCCGACTCCGTTCTGGGCGGAAAGGACCGCTCCCTTATCAAAGTGGCGGCCTACCAGGCGAAACGATTCTTTCACCTGGGTGGCTTTCGTGGCGACGATGCCGAGATCGCAATCCGGCAAGTCTTTTGCTTTGGTGGTGGCCTTCAACGGGACGACGAAGTTGTGGGTGCCGGTGACGCGCAGGCCCTTGCGGTTGAGTTCGGCGGCGTGATCTTCGCGGCGAACGAAGGCCCAGACTTCGGCGACGCGCGCCAGGTGCGCGGCATAGAGACTGCCGATGGCGCCGCAACCGATGATGCAAACTTTCTTCATATTTTCTTTCGTTCTGTCGAGAAACCTGCCGAGCTGCGCTCGGGCGGACGGACGAATGCACCCGTCCTTACGTGTTTCATCTCTTTTCTAACTTTACTAATTGATCGAGCTGTCCGCCTTCGCGATGCTTGAGCGAGCGGAAGATGCTGTCGCCATTATTAAAAGAGTCGTTGATAAAGATACCTTGCGCAAACAACGCGTCCTGCAAGGCGGCCGAAATTGTGTGGATCGGAGCCGCGCCTCCTTCGCCCATGCCTTTCGCACCGCTGTAGCTGTGGGGAGAAGGCGTAGTCGTATGGCCGTATTTTATCTTCGGAATATTCATGGAGGTGATCGGCGTGTAATCGCTGAAGGTGCTGGTCAGCATATTTCCGACGGCGTCATAGACACACGTCTCCATCAGCGCCGCGCCGATCCCGTGTGCGGTTGCGCCGTAAACCTGCCCTTCCACGATTGACGGATTGATGACTGTACCGCAATCATCGACGGCCACGTAGTCGAGAATCTTCGGGACAAAAGTATCGGGGTCCACTTCTACGACCGCAATGTGCAATTGCGAAGCGTAGGTCAGGGTGAGGCTGCCGTATTTTGCTTTCGTGTCCGGAACCTTGAACGGCGCGCGCCATACATAGCGGCAGTTGAGCGTGACATCGTAAAGTTCGGGCGGAAGCACGGCGCTATTCACGTTCACAATATTGGCGAGGCCCCAGTAGTTGATGGATTTCCCGGTGCTCTTCGCCTTGATCTCAGGTCCTTGCGCACCGACTCCGAATTCGAGATCGTCCTCTTTAGTTCCGAGAGAAAAAGCGGCGAGGCGCTTCATTTCAGCTTTGAGCTTCTGCGAGGCGCCGTGAACCGCCGACAAACCGGAAACCGCAAATTGGCTGGCGTAGGTTCCGGAGAAGCCGGTGTGGACGTTGCGCTCCGTGTCGAAGCCGGTTCGCACAGTGATCATGTCGGGATGTATGTTGAGCACGTCGGCGACGACCTGTGCTGAGGTGGTTTCGTGTCCCTGGCCTTGCGGACACGAACCGACGGCCACAACCACTTCACCGTAAATATCGAGTTTGCAGTTTGCGCCCTGCGAGTTACCGGAGAACGGCGCGTAGGGGTTAATGATCTGCGACTGACCGAAGTTGTTGGTCCCCGAATCGAGCGTGGTGCCGATGCCAATTCCGATTATCCGCCCGTCTTTTTCATTGCGCGCCTCGGCCTGCTTCCTCTTCCAGTTGTCCCAGCCGATCAGGTCTTTCGCGACTTCAAGCATCTTCGGGTAGTCGCCCGAATCGTACACGCAGCCGTTGGGAGTGGTGTAGGGGAATTCTTCCGGACGGATGTAGTTACGCAGGCGCATTTCGTCCGGAGCGACTCCGATTTCGTGAGCACAGATGTCGACGACGCGCTCGAGGAACCAGAGATGCTGCATGCGCGAATATCCCCGATTGGGGCCGACGGGGCACTTGTTGGTAACTGCCTGCCAGAAATCGATTCGCGCGTTCTTGAAGCGATAGACGCCACAGAAAACCTGCGACCAGATCACGCAGCCGAGGGGCTCATAGCGCGGGTAGGCGCCGCAGTCGTCGATATGGCGCGAGTCGATGGCGGTGATGACGCCGTTCTTGTCGAGGGCTACGCGTGTGTTGCGGAAAGTGCGCTCGTTGCCGTGAGCGCTCGAAACCATGTGCTCGGAGCGGGTTTCGACCCACTTGATGGGCCGTCCGCCAGCCTTTTTCGATGCCAGCGCGCAGACCGCCATTTGCGGATAGCTCGTGATCTTGATGCCGAAGCTGCCCCCGATATCGAAAGTCTGCACCCGGATCTTATCGATATGAATGTTCAGGTGCGCGGCCAGGAACTGGATGGCAAATGACGGAAATGAGTTATTGCACCAATAGTAGATGCGGTCATCTTTCGGATTCCACTCGGCGATCACAACATTGTTTTCGAGCGGCGTCGAAGAAAAGCGATGGAAATGCAAGCGGTCGATGTCGACGACGTACGCCGCTTCCTTAAACGCGCGGTCAACGTCGCCGTATTCCCAGACACCGTTCCAAACTCGATTCGTACCGGCTTCTTCGTGGAGAATGCTGTGGTCGGTGAGAGCCTGCTCGGCTTCGACGACAGGTTCGAGCGGCTCGTACTCCACCTGAACGAGTTCAGCGGCATCGTCGGCGAGGCTCGGAGACTCGGCAACTACGGCGGCAACCGGCTCACCCTGGTAAAGGACTTTGCCCGCGGCCATGGGGAAGTCACGGATTTTCTGCGCGTGGTCCGGACCGATTTCGATGAAGGGTTGCGTTTGCTCGGCAATTTCTTTTCCAGTTATTGCGCACACTACCCCGGTCAGCGCTTCGGCGGCGGAGGTATCGACACTGACCACACGCGCGTGCGCATAAGGAGAGCGCACAAAGCGGAGATAGAGCATTTCGCGCAGTTTGATGTCGTCGGCGAACTTGCCCCGGCCTCGCAATAGGCGGTCTTCTTCTTTGCGGGGGAGCGATGCGCCTACCCATGGTCCGCTGCCGTTCTTCTTGTCTTCTTCAGCCACGATATTTGGTGCCTCCGCAAACATTTCGCGGACAGGAGTGTCCGCGTCACACGAGCTATGCCAGCGCCGACTGCAGACCGTCTATCAATTTCTGGATTTGTTTCTTGCCCAGTGGTTCGAGCAGGCCACCGGCTACGGACGCCAGGCGTCCGAAAATCTGGGCTTCTCCCTGCCAATTGACTTTTGTTCCATCCGCGATCGGCGTCAGGTCAAACCCCGCGACCATTGTGACATTTCCGCCAGCGACCGCTCCCTGTCCTTTATATTGAGCGCGGCGCGGGCGATCCGACTCCGCTAATTCCATCTTTACGTCTGCGCTGCCTTTGATGTAAGAAATGCCCACGTTCAACTTGACCTTGAAATGTCTGGCGTCCTGCACGGTCAGACCTTGAAAGTCCGGAAGCAACGCGGCGAATCGATTCGGGTCGGTGAGGAAGTCATAAACTTCCTCGGGCTTTTTCTTGACCTCAAATTCACCGGAAAACTTGATGGCCATCTCAGGCACCCTTCATGTTCCGGCCCGCGAGCTCGATGGCCTTGAAGATGTTCATATATCCGGTGCACCGGCAGGTGTTGCCGGCGATCGCCTTGCGAATTTCCTTTTCGCTGGGCGCGGGATTCTCGGAGAGTAGCTGATGCACTGAGAGCATGAGCCCGGGGGTGCAGTAGCCACACTGCAGGCCGTAGGAATCGCCAAAGGCCTGCTGAATGGGATGCAGCTTACCGCTTTTTTCGAGACCTTCAACGGTGATGATTTCCGATCCGTCAGCTTGCACTGCAAACATAGTGCAGGACTTTACCGCCAGGCCATTCATCAGCACGGTGCAAGCGCCGCAGTATGTCGTGTCGCAACCGACGTGCGTTCCGGTAAGGTCGCATGCTTCGCGCAGGAACTCAACCAGCAACATGCGCGGCTCAACTTCCCGCGTATACGGCTTGCCGTTTACGTTGATATGGACATTGACGGCGATTCTTTTCGCGGTTGCCATTGCCGGCATACTTTCAGGCATAGAGATGGGTTCCTTCGACCTGTTCTCCGCGGGCGCGGCGCGCAGCAATCTGGATGGCGCGTTTTACCAGAGCGACGACGAGTTGGCGTTTGTAGTCGGCGGACCCGCGCATGTCAGACTGCGGATCGGCGACGGCACGGGCCGCTTCGGCGGCGGTCGCGATCGTCTTGTCGTTCAGGCTTTTTCCGCGGAGAGCGGTCTCGGCTTCAGTCGCGCGGATCGCGGTCAGCCCGACACAGCCGAGGGCAATGGCGGCATCCCGGCAAACGTCGCCCGCCATAGTTAGTTGTACGGCAACGCTGGCGCTCGGATAGACGGGAGCGCTCCGCTTGAATGCAATGTAGGCGCCGCCGCTGCCTGCGGGCGGAATTTTCACTTCAACTTCGGTAACAAGTTCGTTGGGAGCCAGCGCTGTTGTGTAGGCGTCCTTGATGAAGTCTCTCAACGGGATAGTGCGCGCGCCGTCCGACCCGAGGCAGTGAACGGTGGTGTCGAGCGTGATCAAAGCGTTCGCCCAATCGCCGCTTGGATCGGCCTCGGCGAGCGATCCGCCGATGGTGCCACGGTTTCGCACTTGCACGTCGGCAATCCCGGCGGCGCAGTCGTGCACGACGGGAATCTTTCTCGCAAGCGCGGAGCGCTCGATCTCGGCGTGGCGGGTCATTGCTCCGAAGTGAAGCGCACCCGAATCTTCTTTAATGAAGGAGGTGCCCGGGATGAAGTTCAAATCCACGAGGTGCTCGGGGTTAGCGAAGCGAAGCTTGAGCAACGGAATCAGGCTCTGCCCTCCGGCAAGGAACTTCGCGCCCTCGCCTAGTTGGCCGACCATGGAGACCGCTTCTTTCAGCGATCCTGCCCGATGATAGTGAAATGATCGCGGATACATTCGTGTTTCCTGGTTAAGGAATTCTGATACGCAGTTCCCAGAACAATTTCCCGTAGAGACGCGGCTTGCGGCGTCTCAGTCGCACGCCGACTCGCAGCGGGAGACGGGGCAAGCCCCGTCTCTACTAAGCGGTCGTACGGGGCTTGGCAAATCCCCAAGCCGTGGCCGCCAATGCCGCGATGACCAGCGCGGAGCCAACCACAGCCAGAGCTTTTAAGACTATTGCACCATGATGATACGTTTGAAGAATGACAGCGAGCGGGAATAGCGCACTGCCCGCCAGCAGAGATAAGGCAACCAGTTGCCGAATCCCTTCGCTGAAGTTCACCTGTTCGAAAATCACACCCAACACGATCATGAGCATCGCAAGCCCGATCCAGTGGGAGTGCGCGTCTACCTGGCGAACATAATCGTACTTGGTTTCACCATACTGCTCGAGCGCCGCCTGAGATTGCGCGAGATTCCGGTTTGCCGCTGCGCTAAAGGACTGAGTGAGCGATCCGCCCATGTGATCGAGCGTCTGGTGCTCAACGAAGAGCGCATATTGCAATCCGTAGAGCATGCCGAAGGCGGCGAGAGCCATCCCGCCGAAGATCAGAAGTTTGCGCGAGCCGGTCATCATGTTCCCTCCTCCGCACCGCGTTCCGCAGCATCGAGGCCGCCCGAATAGCGCAAGATGCCGACCAGCATTCCACTCAGACTAACGATGACCATCAGGCCACCGACGTCGGCGATGCCTCCGGCCAGCAATCCGAGCTTCAGCTCGAGGAGCACGAACACAGGCAAAATCACCGAGCCTCCGAGCAGCAACTTCACCCATCGCCGCTTCCACTTTTCCGAGAGGAACACAAAGGGCTGCACGAACGACAGCAGCATTGCCAGCAAACCAAACTCGATAATGTGCGAGTGGGCCGCGATGTTCACCGCTCGCGCGCCGGCCAAATTGCCGAAGTTATTGACCTCGGCTGTAGCGGCCTCGAGATTTCCCGCAGTGGCAGCGTCGATCAAACGCTGCAGAATCACGGTCTCTATTCGCTCGTGCTCATACAAGAGAGTGCCCGCGTAGTACGCGCCGTGCACAAAGCCGAGCAAGACAAGAATCGTGCCACCGGTGAGAAGCGCGCGACGCGGCATGCTGTCTTCGTCAGGAAGTTCGGGCTCGCCAAGTTGGCGGCTGCCAAGGTATTTCCAGAAACCCCACGCTTGAACGATGAGAACGAGGATCAGCAAGGCTCCGGCGGAATCGGCCAACACGCTTGCCCATCCGATTGCGGCAAACGGGCTGCCCGCCAAGCCGACATAGTGAATTAGAAAAATGCCGGCGGGCAGAAGGACCCCGCCGGCCATGAACAGGGCCGCGAGTGATTTTTTCGTCTGCCGCGCGAGCGCGATGTACGGCTGTACCAGCGCCAGGAGCAGCGCCAGGTAGCCGGCGTCAATCATATGGACGTGCGCATCCACCTTGGTGCCACGATCCTCCAATATGCTTCCGAGATGACGAAACGCTTCATTCACGGCCGCGGTATTTCCGGCAGCTACTGCCCGGGAGGCAGCGAGCAGTGCTTCGCCTTGCCGGCCAGCATTTTGATGGAGGATGAAAACGGCAAAGATGTCGCCGAAGAGAAGACCGGCGGCGATCAGAGCGATGCCACCGAAGATGTAGATGCGGCGCGCGCTCATTTGTTCGAAACCGCGCGCGGAGCTCTTGGGCGATAAGCTGGCACTGTCCGGTATCGGTCGGGGAATTGCTGGCATTAGTGTCCCATTGGTTCTATGTCGCGGTACTGGCTGCGGAAATACAGCAGAGGCTCGCCATCCCGGACCACGACTTCCTCTACTTCTGCGATGAAGATGGTGTGGTCACCCGCGGTCTGCGTCGAATGTAACCGGCACTCGAGGTACGCCAGAGCCCCCTGGAGCACAGGCGTGCCTTGTGCGGTGCGATCGAAGCGGGCACCCGCCTCCTCTGGATGCTGATGAGTCTCCGCCGAGCGCGCGTAATATTCCGAGATGGTCTGTTGATCGTTGCGCAGCACGTTCACTCCAAACCGTTTCCGGGAATGCAGATGAGAGTGGGTCCGCGCCCGGTGATCCACACAAACCAGAACCAGCACCGGATCGAGCGAGACCGCGGTAAAAGCATTCGCCGTCATGCCGTGAACCTCGCCGTCCTGGTCGACGGTGATGATCGTGACCCCGGTTGCGAAGCATCCCATGGCCTGGCGGAAGTCACTCGCGGTAAGGCTCATTCGGCTACCTGGGGGCTTCTGGCTTCGCAAGTAATCACGCTACCACGTCAGACGCAGAGCAAGCTGAATCTGGCGCGGGTTGAATACTGCGCTAGGCGTTCCATACGCCGCATTGGGCGAACCCTCCCGGTAAAATGTGGTCGAACCTGAACAACCTGGCGCCCCCGGATCCGTTGGACAGAAGTCCGCTGCTCCGTAACTTGTATTGAAGTAGCGGATATTCACGGTGTTGAGCAAGTTGAAGGCTTCCGCCAGAAGTTGGAGATGCAACCTTTCATGAATCGGGAAGGTGCGCTCCAGGCGGGCGTCAACGGTCTGCATCGTGTCTCCCTTAAATGTGTTGCGCGGTTCGTTGCCGACCCGGTCATTGTTTCCAAACACGTCGCCATTGGCGTCAAAGCCGGCATATTTGGTGAAGTACTGCGGAGATTGCAAGGTGAGGATGGTGCTGAAACTGAAGTCCCGCGCAATCATGTTCCAGCTCTTGGGGCTGGTAAAGATGGCATTGCCCACGAAGCGATGCCGGGCATCGTCGGCTGAACTGGCGCGCTCGGCGTGAAAGTTGGCGCTGTCCTGCGGAATGAGGACGAAGCTGGGATTGGGACCGTTGTCAATGGAATGCGACCAGGTGTAGCTGATGGCGAACGAGAAATTGTTGCTCATCCGCTTGTTCATGCTGATAAGCAGACCGTCGTAGACGGAATCCCATCCGGACTTTGCTTCGAAGAAAACGCTATAGTTCGGGTCGCGGAAGCCTGGGATTCCGTTGACATGGGGTACGCCTGGAATCACCATCGATGCCGGGAAATTCACGTTGTTTCCACCGGCGCAGTCGGGAGAGTTGGCAACGCCGCTGGCCTGAAAGTTGAAGTACATGTCCTTGCAACTCGCCTGCCCCTTGGAGTTGTAAAACTGCACGGTGCCGGTCGGGTCCGGCTGATTTACATTGTAAAAGCTGCCCAAGTGGACTCCGCGCAAGTGGATTCCCGTGATGCTCAACAGCGCGTCCTTGAAGGGCTGGAATTCCAACGAGGCACTGGTCTGAATGCCGTACGGGTTCTGGCTATTCTGGTCGAAGCGAACGATGGTCGCGGGTTGCAGGAAGCCACAACCCGCCAGAGTTCCCGCAGGGCCATACCCGGGAACGATGCCGACCGGGCAAAACCCGGCAGACACTCCGTTCGGATAATTTGCCTGTCCCGCGGTGCCAAACGGGCCGCCTCCAAACAGCGCCGCAAGCGCGGAATACGTAATAAATGGGGAGCTGGCAAAACTAAAAAGGCCAGTCTTGGCATTCAAACTGTCCTCAAATGGGCGACCCGGGTAAGTGGACAAGCCGCCGCAAGATGGCGCCTGGCACATGAGCAAGGGTGAGGGAATAATTCCGTGGAACAATCCCGCACCCGCTCGAAATACCACATTGCGTGAAGTTCCCAAGCTGTAGGCCAAGCCCACGCGCGGATCCACGTCCTTCCAATTCGTATTCAGTACTCCGGAAGGCCACGTCTCAAATTCCCAACGCGCTCCGAAATTTACCGTCAAATTCTGGGAGGCGCGCCACTTGTCTTGGAGATAGAAACCGGTGTAGATATGGTCCAGGGTCGCAGAGGACTGGTTACGGATTGCCTGGGAAATCGGACCACCTTGATATACGGCCGGTCCGCCCGCCAGAGACGTCTCGTTGAAGAGCGGAGTTGTAGTGGTGTCGAACCGTTGGAAGAAGATCACGAATGGATCGGGACAGATTACGCCCGGGCCACACGCCGCAGTGTCCGTACCCAGAAAAGCAGCGAGGTTCGAAAAGTCCGCCTCGAAGGGGTAAAAGAGCGGGAAGGATTCGTAAGTGCTGACACGGTCGAAGTTACCGCCGAAGGCGATGGTGTGGTTCGACACGTTATGCGTCATGTTGTCGACCAACTCAAAGCGCGACTCGCGGTAAATGTCCGGGTTCCCGCGATTGACGCCAACTGCAAAAGTATTGGCGACTTCCAGATGTGGCTGGGTGGAAACCACCGGGAAATCGAAGTTGCGGTGGGCATACTGCATACGCAGTTCGTTCACCCACGACGGCGAAATCACCGTCGTCAATCCGCCCGCTACCGATTGGTCGCGAATGTTGTTGTTCTTAAACGCGGAGGGCAGGTCGAAGCCATTATTCAGAGGCGACTGGTTGGTCAAACGGTCGTCATTGATGAAATAGCGGATGTACAGGTTACTGTGGCCGAAGTTCTGATCCAGCCTAAGCAGCCCGTTATCCGTGTTGGCATTGCGCAATACAAATAGATTCTCGGCAGGCAGGCCGAACACCGTCGTCTTGGCATTATTAATCGCCGCGATGTTTGTGAGCACAGTCGAATTGTAGGTGGGCGATTCGGTGCGTCGCTGTCCCTCGTAATTGGCGAAGATAAATGTCTTGTCTTTTCGGATCGGTCCGCCAATGGCGCCGCCAAACTGATTTTGCCGCAACACGTTGAAGCCGGGCGCGGAGAGAATGCTGACGGCGTCGAGTTTGTTATTACGAAGATAGTCGTAAAGCGAACCGTGGACGTTGTTGGCGCCGCTCTTGGTGATGATGTTTACGATGCCCGCAGTGGCTCGGCCAAATTCCGTGGTGTAGTCGGTGTTGATGACGCGAAACTCCTGGACCGACTCCTGTGGAGGCGTGCCGCGCTGGATGCCCGAAGCGGTTGAGATGTCATCGGCGCCGTCTACTGCGATGAAATTGTAGTGAATGTTCTGGCCGGCAAAGGAGAGTTTGGTGACCGGTTCGACGATCACGTCGGTGCTCCCGGATGTCGTGTTTCCGATCGTGATGCCGGGAGCGAGCAGTGCAAAGTCGATGAATTCCCGGCCGTTGACGGGGAGGTTCTCGATTTTTTGCTGATCAATAACCTCGCTCACCATGGTTCGTGTCGGCTCGGCAACTTCGCCAACGTCCTGCACCTCGACTTGGGTTTGAACCTGTCCGGGAGCCAACCCGAAATCCACATTGCCTGAAGCGCCCAGGTCCAGGTGAATCTTCTTGGCGGATTTCTGGAACCCCGACTTTTCGGCATTGACGGTGTAATCGCCAGCTGGAAGTCCGCTGATCTGATATTCACCCACCGCGTTGGCTGTGACGGTGCGCTTCAAACCGGTGTCCGCATTTAACGCGGTGACCGAGGCTTCGGGAATCACGGCGCCGGTAGTGTCAGAGATGCGTCCCTGGAGCGTGCTGGTCACAGTCTGGGCTCCCAGCCAACTCGACGCGGCCAAGAGCAATAGAAGACAAACGCCCGCTCCCAAGCGCTGGCGATGGAACAGCGAGGACTGAACAAAGCCGGGCATTCCGGCGTCGGATTCCACAATGCATCGAACGGCCATCGAATTCCCCCTCATAAGTCTCGTGTTGTAGGGCAGCTACTGAGCTGCCCGCACCAGTCGCGCAGCGTGCGCGTGCATGATCTGAGTGAGCCTAGATTCGGAGTCTTCGAGATGCTGCTCCAGTACCTCGGCACACTGCTTGAGTTTTCCCGCCGTGAGCAATTGGCACATCTTCCGGTGGACAGGAATCAGAGCGCCGGGATTGTCATGACTGCGGTCCACCAGCACCATGCCGACGCGAAGTTCGCCGAGCATGTTTTTATAAAACGATTCCAGCCGCTTGTTGCCGTGAAAGCGGATCAGCAGGCTGTGAAAATGGAGGTCGTGACTGACGGCGCGGGACCAGTTCCGTTCGCGCACCGCTAGTTCGTATTGCTCTACCGCGCTGCGGATTTCCTGCAACAAACCCGCGTCCGGATGCGCCGCGAGCACGGCGGGCAATTCCAGCATCCGGCGCAACTGGTAGATTTCCTGCACATCGCACAATGAGAGTTGAGAGACCGCTGCGCCGCGATGGAGGCTGCGCCGCAAGAGGCCCTCGAGTGACAAGATCCGGATTGCCTCCCGCATGGTGTTGCGGGAGACACCCAGAGAAGAGGCCAGGGGCAATTCTTGCAGTTGAGTGCCAGGCCGGAACTCACCTTCGAGGATACGTTGGCGGAGGAGAGTGGCCACCTGATCCGCCACACTTACGCGGTTGATCTGCGTTTGATCCATGTCGAATTTTTGTCGATTGGCTAAACGGCGGAATTTTGCTCCCAACTGTTCACGTTGTCAAGTGTTGAAATGTTCAGCACTTTAGCGGTATTTTGCGGAAGCGGAACGGTGGTCCCGTGCGGTCACTCCTTAAGCGCTCGATTATTCTCGCGAAAGCTGCCGAGGCAGGGATTCCCCGGGTCCGCTATTATCGTTGCCAGTGATCGCCAGTATGATCGTTGCCAGCGCCGGACAGAATTTGACGTAGGTTCGGACCGAGCAAGTTTCGAAGTAAAGAAGTTAGAGACGTATGGCCACCCTTTTTTCAGATGCGCTGTCCGCGACGCCTGCTGACTTGGCGACCGCCGACGAGACGCCGATCTCTCGTGAAGCGGCTTGCCGCCTGTTGCGAACCGACGCTGAGGTGCTGCCTTCCCTGCTCTCGGCGGCGCAAGTTGCCCGCGCGAGATTCAAACCGGCAGTCATCACTTATTCCCGCAAAGTGTTTCTCCCCCTGACGAACCTTTGCCGCGACTATTGCGGATACTGCACATTCCGGCGCGATTCCGGCGAGCCCGGGGCGCACACCATGACGCCTGACGAAGTGATGGAAGTGGTGCGCGCGGGAGAGCGCATGGGATGTACTGAGGCATTGTTCAGCCTGGGAGACAAGCCGGAATTGCTTTTCCCCGAGATGCGCGATACGCTGCGGCGCTTCGGGTACAAATCCACGCTTCATTATCTGGAAGCGATGTGCGAGAAAGTGCTTCGCGAATCGAGTTTGCTGCCGCATCCCAATCCCGGGCTGATGAGCGCGGAATGGCTGGAACGGCTGTCCCACGTCGCTCCCAGCATGGGGCTTATGCTTGAAACGACCAGCGCGCGCCTGCTCGCGAAAGACGCGGCTCACGACAATGCTCCCGATAAAGATCCGGGGAAGCGCCTTCGCGTAATCGAGGATGCGGGGCGGCGTAAAATTCCCTTTACCACTGGAATTCTGATTGGAATTGGCGAGATGCGGGAAGAGCGTGTGGATTCGCTAATCGCGATCCGCGAGTTACACGAAAAGTATGGACACATTCAGGAAGTGATTGTGCAAAATTTCCGTGCCAAGAGTGGGACGCCGATGGCACACTGGCCTGAACCGGATCGCGAAGAAATGCTGCGCACCGTGGCCGTGGCGCGCCTCCTGATGCCGAAGATGAATATTCAAGCGCCGCCAAATCTTTCCGATCCGCACTATGCCGATCTGCTTGATGCCGGTATCAACGACTGGGGCGGCGTTTCGCCGCTGACGCCGGATTTTATCAATCCGGAAAAGCCGTGGCCGCATCTGGAACAGTTACAACAGCGCACGGAGGCGAGGGGATTCGAGTTGCGACAGAGGTTGCCGGTTTATCCGGAATTTGCGGAACAAGCAGCGGCACACAGCGATTTGCTGGCGCAGCGCCTGAGGGCCGCCGCAGACGCTGAGGGCTACGCTCGGAGGGCGGCATGATCACGGTTCTGACCGGGGGCACGGGCGGCTCCAAATTCGTGGATGGACTCCGGCAAATCATTCGCCCGGAGGAGCTTACGATTGTCGTTAATACCGGCGACGATCTGCGTTGGTGGGGACTATATGTATCGCCCGATCTGGATTCCATCACTTACATGCTGGCTGGGAAACTCAGCCAGGAGCGCGGCTGGGGAGTGAAGGGCGACACTTTTTTTTGTCTCAATGCCATGGGGCAACTGGGACAGCCGGCGTGGCTTCACGTCGGCGATCGCGACCTGGCCACGCACATTCTTCGCACCAAGCTGCTTGCCGATGGCCAGACGCTCAGTGA
>Ga0209647_1001413_pt1 | contig 20527 bp, 17 predicted proteins | sample GraSoi_2013_60cm_FD_185827 | JGI IMG/M metagenome (GOLD analysis project Ga0209647, IMG submission 185827) | Grasslands soil microbial communities from the Angelo Coastal Reserve, California, USA - Sample 9_17_2013_60cm (SPAdes) (version 2) | ecosystem: Environmental > Terrestrial > Soil >... | reverse complement strand
CCATCCCGGGCGAGCCTGGCGCACCGGTGCAGGGCGAAGGGAATATTCCTGAGGATGATATTGCAACAATTATGCAGGATGCGCCTGCAGCTCTGCGGATTGCGCAGGATGACCCCCTTGTACGCGGTCTCGTTGTTGCTCCTGGTATTTCGAAACCCAGAACGCAGGATTATGTCCAACAGTTTATCGCTTGCCTAGGAAACGTAGACTCCCCTCAGACCCAACACTTCATTGGCAAATTAAGGACACGAATAAAGGATGTGGAAGGCAACATCAGGGTTGGAGATTTTCTAAATCTTGCCAAAAGATACCTAGATCAAGAATTCGATCCGTTTACAGCTCAACGAATATGGGGGAGGATGTCGCAACTCAGCGTGAACGATCCTAATTTTGTCAGTAGCGAGCGGCTAAGGGATGATAATATGTTGAATACTTCTGACCTGCTTGAGTTCCTAAAGTAGCAAGGGAGCATAGCCCCCATCGGCCGATTCGCCGTCAGGGAAATCTTTTCGATATTTCGTTGCCGAGCAGTAGCAACACCGCCGCCCACACAAACGCCGACGAGCAATTGGCGATTTAATTAAAATGGCCCTGCGGCCATCAGAAATAATGGAACGCGTAGCGGCCGCGAGGCCGTCGCCGAAGGTGCTGTCATTTCTTCCGGCAACCCCCTTCATCGCCATTTTTTGCCGCCGTTTCGGGGCATCTTGATGAAAAGAAACGCTTTTCGCCCTTCCCATTGGCAGTCGCCGTTGCTACATAGCCCCGAAAGGCGCGGGCCTTGCCCCGCGCTTAACATTTTGACGCGGGGTGGAGCAGCCCGGTAGCTCGTCAGGCTCATAACCTGAAGGTCGTAGGTTCAAATCCTACCCCCGCAACCAAAATAACGCCGTCAAGTCATGGGCTTGGCGGCGTGCTTATTTTGACTGTTGTGTGGCAACGAAACAGCGTCAACAAAAAACAACACGGTATTTCCACATCGCCCATGCGCGCGATCGCGCGTGGCGGCCAGGAATTGATGCTTAGGGCGACTCCGGTAAGGCCTCGGGACGGCTTCGTGTAAATGTCAGGATGGACGCAAATACATCCTTGATGCTCCAACCCCACGCGTCCTCGATGGTCTCGGCACCGGGTGAGGGCGATGAAGCCGGTGTCGCCTTCTTCGTCGGGGATTTGGTGTCGATGGCCCCGTCGATCCGCTTGATCATGTAGGAAAAGAAAGGATTTGAAGAAACGCGCAGCAATGAGTCCAAGCTCGCGATCAGTTTCTCTCCCTGCGGCTTCCAAACAATGGCGTTTTGTGCGTTGGACCCTGGTCCAATATGTCAAATTAAATACCTGCATTATCGTTTGCATAAAGAGGAAAGGCGCCGCGTCTGGCGCAACGCTTATTATTCAGCGAGGGGGTTTCTATGGCCAAAGGACGTCGTGGACTTGACCGCCGCCACCGCGACAAAGGCGGTAGAATTGAAAAGAAGCACGGTAATACCCGGATTGGCTCACTGCGCAAGGAATACGGCGAGCGCTTTGCGAGGGGCCGCCGCAAAGACATGATGCTCAAGACCTTACTCAAAGAAACCGGGTTTCCCTCGCTCCATGAATATTTGGAGCGTCGCCACCGGTGACAATGCGACGCGATGGGACAAACATGATGAAATCACCTGTCATCAAGCGCTCGATCATTCGCGATGGACACAAGTCGAGTGTGTCTCTGGAAGATCAATTCTGGGATGGTTTACAGAAAATTGCAGGTCGCGAAAACATGACGGTGTCGGCCTTGATCGGGAAGATTGACCGGGGCCGCAATAGCCACAACCTTTCATCTGCAATCCGTGTGTATGTATTAGATGATTTCCGTGCGCGCACCGTTCAGAAGCAATTCATCGACGATCGATCCCGTTCGGTCATTTCTGCATAAAGTGCAACCGCTGTGACGCGCATATGATCGAGTTGTCTACCTAGGGAACGAAAACCAGAAATAAGAACGTTGCAAAAACCACCAGGTGTACGAGCCCGGCGAGAATATTGGTTCGGCCAGATCCGAATGTCAGCAGGCTCAAGAAAAGTGTAAGCGCGAGCAGCATCGTATCACGCGGCGAAAGCCCTATTTCGATTTGCTTGCCGATAAAAACGTTGGTGAAAGCGACGGCAGGAATCGTTAGTCCAATTGTCGCCAAGGAGGAGCCAAGCGCAAGATTGAGGCTCTTCTGCAGTTCATTGCGGTGAGCTGCGCGCACCGCGGTGATGCTTTCAGGCGCCAACACGACAATAGCGATGACGATGCCCGCGACGGCTGGTGGGGCGCCAATATGAGAAAGACCAATTTCTAGAATTGCAGCAAATTTCTTCGCAATAAGGATTACCCCACAGAGTGCTGCCAAGAGCAAAATCACACTGATTGTTACCATCCGACTGGATGGATAACTGTGGTCTCCATCCTGCGCACTGCTGCTATCGGCGCGAAAATAGTCTGTATGCCGCGATGTTTGAATGAACAAAAAAGCGACATAGAGAATAACGGTTATGATGCTGACAAAGATAAGTTGCTTGTTGGAGAAGTAAGGCCCGACAGTCGTGACTGTATAATTGGGAAGCACAAGTGTGAGAATGGAAAGGGCACCCAGCACGCTGAGGTACACACCCGTTCCAGAAGCTTGAAATTCCTGCTCGTGGTGACGCAGCCCACCCCACAAAATGCACAAGCCTACGAGGCCATTGCAGACAACCATAATGACGGCAAACACAGTGTCACGAGCCAGCGCGGGCGAACTGCCTGGCGTCAGCACGATTGATTCGATGAGGGCAACCTCAATAATGGTCACTGCCAATGTTAGAACCAGTGTTCCAAAGGGCTCTCCGATGCGATGTGCAATCACGTCGGCATGATGGACGGCCGCGAAAACAGCTCCGAGCATAATGACGATCATCGCTACGGAGAGCGTGAGCGACATAAGTGACTGCGCACCGGCGTCAAAGCCGATGAATGGCGCCGAAATAACAAATATGATCGCTAAAATGGGAAATGCGATCGTTGCTGTTGGCGGTTTTGTAGTCGCATCCATTGAATTGACAGCGTTTGCGATTGGCTATGGTTTTATCGTGCGACTACTGGAGTTTCAAAAGGATTCTGACACTGTTTGGCGAGACGCCGCTCTCTGAATTAGCATTGCGAACATGCGATCAGTTTAGTGCTGGATGAACCAAAACGGCATTAAATTCTCAATGCGACAATGTGTTTTTGTAGATCGTGAGTTTTTGTCAGGGTCGACGATCAGTTGCATGTTCTCCAGCGCCATCAACTCGCCATTGTCCGCTGTCGCCATTTTGAGCGCTTCGGCGGGTGTGTACGGACCTCGGTCCCATCACGAGGGTCATCGCCAATTGGTCCGAAGTTGAGATTGCGGCGGGACCCAATGACGTTTACCGGCTCACGCGGAAGCGTTACGCCAACACGACAAAATTCCCGAAACGCTGAATCTAACTTTTGCGTGCTTGCCAGGCCATACTCCCAAGGGCGGCACCTTCGCTGATCAGTTCGATGCCGAGCAACACGCCAAGAAGCCAGATGGCCGTAACCGGGGTGTTAGCCCAAAGATAGAATGCCAATAGAATCCCCACCAAGCCACTGGCGAAGACCCATCCCCAGTTCGGAAAGGGCCGTATCGTCAGTGAAAAAATTATCTTTGAAATGCCTTCGACCATGAAGAACACAATTAAGAGAAGTGTGAGAGTAAGAAGCCCAGCCCCGGGATTACGCAGGAACAAGATTCCAACCAGAACGGATAGAACGACCGAAACAAGTTGAAGCCAAAAATGCGGTACGTGGCGCACGTCAATTAAGCTGAACGCCTGCAAGACGCCACTGAAAATCAGGAGCCACCCGAGGAATATTACAATTGCGACCGACGATATGATTGGAAAGACCAACGCCAGGATCCCGCCCAATATCATCAGAACGCTTTGTAGAATGTACCAAAATGAATGCCGCTTGACCTTTTCGCGCATCGCCTCGCGTATTACGTGGGACGCGGTTTCTACTGACATCGATGACATTGACATGGTCAATCACCAAAAGATCGTCACGTCGTCTTGGCAACGTTTTCATTGGCAACGTTTTCAATAATTTGACGAGTGCGTTGACAACTGTCCAGGTGGCCTTTGGTCCAACGCGACCCAAAGCAAAATAAAAAGCGGTAAGAGCGCGAGGGGTTTAGTTCAAGACGCGCCTTCGGAGCAGGGTCTGTTGCCCTTAAATTGAACGCCGACGCAATTGATTGCATCGATAAGGATTTCGCTATCTATCGGTTTCACAAGAAATGAAGCGGCGCCGGCGGCAATGCATTTTTCGTGGAGCCCAATTTCATTATACGCCGTAATAATGATTGTCGGGATAACAACGCCAATGCGGCGAAGGTGGATTTGCAAATTCAGCCCGGTGACATCGGGCATATGTTGATCCAGAATCAAGCACTCAAAATTACGTAAGTGAGGAGACGTTACAAACTCACGTGCCGAACCGAATATTTCGGCCTCAAACGAATGGGCCGATAGAAGGCGGGCCAGCGCTTTACGTACGGAAATGTCATCGTCCACGATCGCTATCGGCATGGGCGGAAATCTGCGCCCTATTTACATGGTCCGTCGAGTTGGCCTTTGGGCCAAATAAATTCGCGGTGCGGTATGGCTCCAGCGAGACTTTTTGGGTCAGCCGCACAAGAGCTGCCACTGTGCGGACCCCCATTTTGGCCATCATGCGGCTGCGGTGCACCTTAATGGTCTTTTCGACAGTCCCAAGATCTGCAGCGATTTGTTTGTTGAGCCGACCAGCAATGACGTGAGTTAAGACTTCTCTTTCGCGGGCCGTCAGTTTTTCCAGCACCGCATAAACCGATCTACGCTCCTCATCGGCCCAGCGCGCAACTTTGTCCAACGCGGCTGCGCGCCCAACGGCCTCCAATAAATCAACCCGTTTGACAGGTTTTAAGAGGAAGTCTACCGCGCCCGCTTTCATCGCACGCACACTTACCGGAACGCTTCCGTGGCCGGTAAGAAAAACGATCGGCCGGCGCGTCGCCTTATTGGCCAATTTTTGCTGTAGCTCCAACCCGTCGAGCCCAGGCATGGTCAGGTCGAGCACCGCGCAGCCGGGTACCGACGGATCATGCTCATCAAGAAACGCTTCCGACGAAGAAAACGTTTTCGTTTTGTAGCCAGCGGTTTGGAGTAGCCTGGTGAGGGCCTTTAGCACGCTTGGGTCATCATCGATCAGGAACACCGCAAAATCTGTCGTGCCCATTGTTATCCGCCTTTCATGCGTTGATGGCCGGCAAACAAAACCGTGCGGTCGCGCCACCGTCAGCGTTATTGCTCAGGCTCAACGAGCCGCCGTGCCGCTCGATGATGGACGAACATATTGATAGCCCCAATCCAAGCCCGCGTTCCTTTGTCGTGAAAAAAGCGTTGAAGAGCGCAGCCTCGCCTCCGGCGTCGATGCCGGTTCCTCGGTCGACGACCTTAACTTCTATCTGATCGTTGATACGCTGGGACGTCAGCGTGAGTGAACGGCGCCACGCATCGGTATTCATCATAGCTTCAAGTGAGTTCATCATGAGGTTGAGGAGAACTTGTTGTAGCTGAACGGGATCGCCCTCAACAAAATCCGTGCCACTTGCGGCCATAACTTTCGTTTTTACGTGACGGCTGATCAGCTCGTTATTGAGGAGGCGCAGGGTCGAATTGATTAGATCGTGGATGTTTACCGCCTCAACTTCTCCCTTACCGTTCTTGAGCAAGGTCCGCAGCCGCTGAATGACTTCGCTGGCCCGGAGATCATCCGCGATGATATCGTCGATCGCACCGGCGAGATCTTCCAAATTACGTGCTTTGCCCGAAAGCATGGCCTGTGCGGCTTGGGCGTTCGCCAAGATTGCTGTTAGCGGTTGTGTGAGCTCATGCGCTAAGCCTCCGGACAGAGCTCCGACTTGGGATACGCGCATAAGATGTGCGAGCTCCCATCGTTGCAATTCCGCTTCAGCCTCGGCTGCCTTGCGAATCGTTATATCGGTGAACACGCCACTCGTATTGATCATCGCGCCGGCAGCATTGCGATTGGTCGCGCGCTTAGCCTGAAGCCACTTCATCTGGCCATCTGGCATAATAACTCGAAATTCCAGGGGCGCTTGGCTATCGCGGGTTCCAACGACGATATCATCCACCAACGCACGATCGTCGGGATGAACTGCCGAAAGAATGGTTTCGCGCGTTACCGGTGGATCTTTTTGTAATCCAAGCATCGCGCGGCAATGATCGGTGGCCCAAAAGGGGTCTATATGAGGATTATGCTGCCATAGGCCAATATCGGCAGCCGCGGCGGCAAAAGCCATCCGTTCTTCATCTTGACGTAATTGCTGGTTCGCCTGGCGTGCCTCTTCGATAGACGATCCAAGCAACAACATTGGAATGGCGAGGCTTATTAAAAAGACCTGAAGCGCGAAGACATTTGATTCAGCCGTACCGGAAAGAAACAAATTAGAACCGAGTGATCGCCAGATCAAAACAACGGCCATAACGAGGATTGCTGCACTGGCTCCTTTTGCGCCGAAGCGCGCTGCCGACCAAATGACAAGCGGGACCGGCAAGTAAAACAAGACAGGGAGAAACGAGCGCATGAGTTGGCCGGCCGATTGGTCGAAGACGATTGAGCAAACGACAACAAGCGATGTGCCAATTAACAACGCTTCGGCCTTTCGCTCCGAATTTTGTGCCCAGAAAGTCCGTGGGCCCTCACACGCCAAAACAACCACGAGTGGACCAAGCGCAAGGTTTCCTAAAGCATTTGACGCAAACCATTGCGTCCAAAAATTCCAATAATTGTCGACGCCGCCGCCGCTGAGAATCGGAACGAAAGCGCCGCCAAACGCAACAATTGCAGGACAGACGAAACCCACGATGAAAACGAAGTTTGCGGTCGAACGAAAAGTAGCGAACCATGGCCGATCACTTAGTCGACCTTGAATGGCTGCGGCGCTGAGTGCTGCGACCGCTAAGTTGGTTGCAAAAGCGGCCAACAACTCGGGGAGAGACATGCCGACTCGCGTCTCGGCAATCACATGCGCGGGAAACGCTGCAAGAACTCCGATCCAGCGCCAACCGCGGCGAGCGAGCAAGAGCGTGGAAAGCAAGACGATATTTGGTGGCCAAAACGGCGCGAAGATTTTGTCAGAAAATGTGCCAACTCCGCGGCAATCAAATATGCGAAGAAGGTCAGGAGCGCAATTTGCAGAAAATATCTTACGTCTTCAGGCGATCGTTCGGCCGGCAATGCCCTGTCGATCCAACTCATAACCGCCCCTCACCATTATCCAACCCTATTTTTTTTCATTATATTTTGTTTGCTGGGCGGTATCCCGCGTTCATAGAGACTGGTTTCATCAAACATAATTCCCGACATCATGCCGACGTGGGGACTTTCCAAAAATTACATTGCACCCGTAAGACAACCGCCGGTGATCACAATGGCGAGAGACAAAATGTAGGCAGTTTGCAGTGCGGCATCAGCCGGCAGCGAAATACCGTGTGGCCGGCAAACGCGCTCTAACGATATGAGTTGATTAAATTATTAGCCGCCTCGCGGTTTTGTTCTCGGCCAAATTACCTCGGCGATGGAAAGCGATGCGGTGGTCGCACTAAATTATCGCCACCACGTCGCCCGAAATTTTTTATAGCAATCTCGTCGATGCGGTGGTCCTGGTAAGTGAGCGAATGTTCGAGTCCAACCCTTCGTCCGTGCATTTCCGAGACGGCGTCGTTCGAATTCCGAGAAGCGCGCAGTCCGCAGTTCGTCGGCCGCCGGCTGTCTCCACGCCGGCAGAGATCGCCGTACAGGGAACTGCCGAAATCTTGGGCCCGCTCAATTCGCAGGCGGATATTCCACCTCGCACCTCAGATCGCTACTCATGAGACCGAGGATCGCGAGGCCTGCCGAAGAACTGATGCGGCTCGGCCGCCACCATTCCACGTGTCTGCAGACGGAAAATCCCAGTTCTACAGCCGATACGGCGCCAGCGCTTTTCGCGGGATGTCGGCACAATAACAACTACTTGGTTAAACACGCCAGGATTTTGCCTGGGGTGAGCTTAGGCTTTCCGCGAAAGGCCCTAAGCCAATACGAACCACTCAATTGCTGCCTATTTACTGCGAATGGGTCACTTCGTCAGAACGGCAGCAGTTTTGCTGCGTTGCAAAAGATGTCGGCGCAAGGAAAGATTGTAAGCGCGCGGCAAATGGCCCAGTAGCCGCTTCGTCTAATAGCCCGTAGCGGATATGTACTATTTATGATTTAGCCTAATCTCGCTACGATGCACTTAAGGGTGATTAGATAATCGCCGAGCCGACAAGAAGATCGGCCGTGCGGAGGACCTCAGGGAGGAGTGAAATGCGAAATACCAGCAATGCGTTGACTATTGCGGCCGCGTGCTTTGGCGGCGCGCTTGCGCTGTCGGCGCCCGCTCAGGCGTGGGAACCGACCCACCCGATCGAAATCATTGTGCCAGCGGGAACCGGCGGCGGCGCCGACCAGATGGCGCGTGTGATGCAGGGCATCATCACCAAACACAATTTGTCCAAGCAGTCTGTTGTCGTCATCAACAAGTCGGGTGGCGCGGGCGGCGAAGGATTTCTCGATGTTAAAAATTCCAAGGGCGACGATCATAAACTGATCATCACGTTATCCAATCTCTTTACGACGCCACTGGCTACCGGCATTCCCTTCAGTTGGAAAGATTTGACCCCAGTTGCGATGATGGCGCTCGACGAATTCATCCTTTGGGTGAATGCCGACAAGCCATATAAGACGACTCAGGATTACGTGAACGCTATCAAGGCTGCGCCCGATAATCAGTTCAAAATGGGCGGCACAGGCTCCAAGCAAGAAGATCAGATCATCACGGTCGCGCTCGAAAAGGCGATCGGTAAAAAGATGACCTACATCCCCTATAAGGGCGGCGGTGCGGTTGCTGTGCAACTCGTCGGCGACCATGTCGACTCCACGGTGAACAACCCGATTGAGGCTGTGGCCCACTGGCGCGCCGACAAACTGCGCCCACTTTGCGTGTTCGACTCCAAGAAACTCGACTATAGCGAAAAGATCGCGGGGGATATGTCTTGGAACGACATTCCGACCTGCAAATCTCAGGGGCTTAGCATTGAGTATTTGATGCTGCGCGGCTACTTCATGCCGCCTGGCGTAAGCCCGGACGCGGTCGCCTATTACGTCGATCTGTTCAAGAAGGTGCGCGAGACGCCGGAGTGGAAGAAGCTGATGAGCGACGGCGCTTTCAACACGACCTTCATGAGCGGCGCCGAGTACGCCAAATGGGTTGCCGACGCTGAAAAATTGCACGAAGGCCTGATGAGAGAGGCCGGCTTCCTCGCCAAGACCAACTGATTCCACGGCGAGAGATCCTGCGAAATTACATGGGGTGGGAATGAATCAGACAATAAAAGAATCCGGTGGGACGGGACCGTCCCACCGGAATGTCGAAATTGGGGTCGCCGCGTTCATGGCGCTTCTGGCGTTCATCGGAATCTACGGCAGTATAAAGGTTGGAATTGGCTGGGGTGCAGAGGGTCCGCTCGCAGGCTTTTTCCCGTTCTACGTTAGTTTGGCCGTCCTCATTTCCTGCGCGGTGAATCTCACAAAAATAATCAAAAGTCCCGCCGACGGCGAGTTGTTCGCTGACTGGGGCCAACTTCGCCAGGTGACGTCTGTGGTCATACCGACCGCTATATACGTCGCGCTTATCCCATACATTGGCATTTACGTGTCCTCAGCGCTCTTGATCGCATTGTTCATGAAGTGGCTCGGGAAGTACTCGTGGGTTGTCGTCATTGGGATCTCCGTTCTGGTGCCAGTCCTCACGTTTCTGATGTTCGAGATGTGGTTCCTCGTGCCGCTGCCGAAGGGCCCGCTTGAGGTCATGCTCGGCTATTGATGTAAAACGTCCGCGCACGCAAAGCGCTCGGCGGTTCAGGGAACGACGAAAAATGCTCGAAAATATCGGCAATCTGTTTCACGGCTTTGCGGTCGTCGCGCAACCGTTCAACCTGCTGTTGATGGTCGTTGGCATCGTCCTCGGCGTTATCGTTGGCGTGCTTCCGGGCCTGGGAGGCGCAAACGGCGTCGCCATCCTGCTGCCGCTCACGTTTAGCATGTCGCCGACGTCGGCGATCATCATGCTCTCGTGCATCTATTGGGGTGCTTTGTTCGGGGGGGCGATCACGTCGATCTTGTTTAACATACCCGGAGAACCATGGTCGGTGGCGACGACCTTTGATGGTTATCCGATGGCGCAACAAGGGCGCGCCGGCGAGGCACTCACCGCTGCTTTCACGTCATCATTCGTGGGTGCGCTGTTCGCGGTCATCATGATCACGTTGGTCGCGCCGCTGGTCGCAAGTTTCGCGCTGCGCTTTGGGCCTGCGGAGATTTTCTCCGTCTATTTTCTTGCATTTTGCAGCTTTGTAGGCCTGAGCAAGGAACCGCCATTCAAGACCGTTGCGTCGATGATGTTGGGCTTCGGGCTCGGCGCGGTGGGTCTCGATCAGGTGACTGGCCAACTGCGCCTCACATTTGGCGCCGAACAACTGCTCAATGGCTTCGACTTCCTGATCGCGGTCATCGGCCTTTTCGGTATCGGCGAGATTCTCCTCACGATGGAGGAGGGGCTGAGCTTTCGTGGCACCGTCACAAAGCTCAACCCCACGGTCGTATTCAAAACCTGGGCCGAGTTGCCGCGTTACTGGATGGTCTCGCTGCGCTCCTGCCTGATCGGCGTCTGGATGGGCATCAGCCCGGCCGGTGCTACGCCCGCTTCGTTCATGAGTTATGGCATCGCGAAACGCATCTCCAAGAACGGCCACAAGTTTGGAACCGGCCAAATCGAGGGTGTTATCGCGCCAGAAACCGCCGCCCATGCCGCCGGCACTGCGGCGCTGCTGCCAATGATCTCGCTCGGTGTGCCGGGTTCGCCGACCGCAGCGGTGTTGCTTGGCGGCTTGTTGATCTGGGGCCTGCAACCCGGCCCGCTGTTGTTCACCGAGCAAAAGGACTTCGTCTGGGGTCTCATCGCTTCGATGTATATGGGCAACCTCATGGGACTGCTTATCGTCCTCACCTGCGTGCCCTTGTTTGCCGCCATATTACGCATTCCGTTTAGCGTCATCGCGCCTGTGATCCTCGTGCTTTGCGCCATTGGCGCCTACACAGTGCACAACAACACTTTTGACGTCGTGATGATGCTGGTGTTCGGCGTCGCCGGTTATTTCTTGAAGAAGTGCGATTACCCACTGGCGCCATTGGTGCTAGCGATTGTGCTCGGCGACAAAGCAGAAGAGGCCTTCCGTCAGTCGCTCCTTGCGTCCCAAGGCGGTCTCGGTGTGTTCTGGTCGAATGGATTGGTGAGCACGATCATGACCCTCGGGTTGATCGCGCTGTTCTGGCCAATCATTCAGGCCGGCTGGACGCGGTTGCGTTCGGGCAAGTTGCGGCCAGCGCAATAACAGGGCTTTAGCCGGCTTCTATGCGCGAGTTCACTTGAAATACAAGGCGATTGCCGCACGCCAGCACCTCTGGCATATTGTATACCAGTCATGAGTAGCCAACATCGTAACCCCCGTCGTGTCGGTTTGTCAGAGCGTGGAGCCACCGCGCGCGGTCCGCTTGCGCCGCATCCATCAGTTCAGCCGATCGACGTCACCCCGAGCTTCAAGCACAAGGCCTACGCGGCGTTGAAGAACGCGATCGTGGCGATGGACATCTATCGCAATCGCGACGATATCCGGCTCGACGAACGTAAACTCGCGCAGGATTTCGGCATCAGCCGCACGCCCGTTCGCGAAGCGATGGCACAGCTCGAGAGCGAAGGCTTTGTGCGCTCGGTGCCGCGGCGCGGCATCTACGTCGTGCGCAAGACCAAGCGTGAGGTGATCGAGATGATCACTGCTTGGGCGGCGCTCGAGAGCATGGCCGCGCGTCTGATCACGCAAACGGCGAGTGATGAAGAAATCGCCCGTCTACGCAAAATGTTTACGACCTTCGAGAATGGCAAGCTGCGCGCACATCTCGACGAATATTCCGACGTCAATATCGAATTCCACCAAACCATCATCAAGCTTAGCCACAACGACGTGCTCATCGATCTTGCCGAAAATCTTTTCACCCATATGCGCATGATCAGGCGCAAAACGATCGGTGAAAAGGATCGTGCAGACCGTTCGATCCGCGATCACATGAACATTATAGAAGCACTGGAAGCGCGGGCGACCGATCGTGCAGAAGAATTGGTGCGCGACCACGCGCTCGGCCTTGCCGATCATGTGGCGCGCTACGCCGATTATCTCGACTAAATGAACAGAAGAGCGGGAGGATTCCCATGGCTGACGCAGCAGTGAAAGCAAAGCCCGAAACCGCAGCCGCGCCCGAGATGGAGCGGGAGCTGACTGATGGTTTTAACCTCATCATCGATGCGCTGAAGCTCAACGGCCTCAACACGATCTACGGCGTGCCCGGCATTCCGATCACGGACTTTGGCCGCATGGCGCAGGCGGCTGGCATTCGCGTCATTTCGTTCCGCCACGAACAGAACGCCGGTTATGCGGCGTCGATCGCCGGCTTCCTGACCAAGAAGCCCGGCGTCTGCCTCACGGTGTCGGCGCCGGGCTTTCTCAACGGTCTGACCGCGCTCGCCCACGCCACGACCAACTGCTTCCCGATGATCCTGATGTCAGGTTCGTCGGAGCGCGAGATCGTCGACCTGCAGCAGGGCGACTACGAAGAGATGGATCAGCTCGCGATTGCCAAGCCGCTGTGCAAGGCGGCCTTCCGCGTGCTGCACGCGGCCGACATCGGCATCGGGCTGGCGCGCGCGATCCGCGCTGCGGTTTCAGGCCGTCCGGGCGGCGTCTATCTCGACTTGCCGGCCAAGCTGTTCGGACAAGTGATGGATGCGGAGGTTGGAAGAAAGTCGCTTGTGAAAGTGGTCGATCCGGCGCCGGCCCAGATGCCGGCGCCTGAAGCGGTCAAGCGCGCGCTCGACGTGCTCAAGGGCGCCAAACGCCCGCTGATCATCCTCGGCAAAGGCGCGGCCTACGCGCAAGCAGATGATGCGATCCGCGCGCTGGTCGAAAAAAGCGGAATTCCCTTCCTGCCGATGAGCATGGCCAAAGGCCTCTTGCCCGATACGCATCCTCAGTGCGCGGGGGCTGCGCGCTCGACTGTGCTGAAAGACTCCGACGTCGTGATGCTGGTCGGCGCACGGCTGAACTGGCTCCTCTCGCACGGCAAGGGAAAGGCCTGGGGCGACGTGCCGAAGAAGTTCATTCAGATCGACATTGAGCCCAAAGAAATGGACTCAAACGTCGAGATCGTCGCACCGGTGGTTGGCGATATCGGTTCATGCGTGTCGGCACTGTTGCAGGGCATGGCTGGCAATTGGCCGGCCCCGCCGACCGATTGGACCAGCGCCGTCAACAAGAAGCGCGAAGAGAACGTTACCAAGATGGCGCCTCGGCTAATGAACAACAACTCGCCGATGGACTACCACGGCGCGCTCGGCGTTCTGCGCACGATCGTCAAGGAGCGGCCGGACGCCATTCTCGTCAACGAGGGCGCCAACACGCTCGATCTCGCGCGCGGCATCATCGACATGTATCAGCCACGCAAACGGTTGGACGTCGGCACATGGGGCATCATGGGCATCGGCATGGGCTATGCCGTCGGCGCGGCCATCGAAACCGGCAAACCGGTCCTCGCGGTGGAAGGCGATAGCGCTTTCGGCTTCTCCGGCATGGAGGTCGAAACAATCTGCCGGTACAAGCTGCCGGTCTGCATCGTCATCTTCAATAACGACGGTATTTATCGCGGAACCGATGTCAATTCCGTAAGCTCGGACCCCGCGCCGACGGTGTTTGTGAAGGGGGCACGCTACGACAAGATGATGGAGGGTTTCGGCGGCGTCGGCGTTAACGCGACATCCCCGGACGAACTCAAGCAGGCCGTCAATGCGGCCATGGATTCCGGCAAGCCGACGCTGATCAACGCGGTGCTCGATCCGGCGGCCGGCAGCGAGAGCGGCCGTATCGGCAATCTCAACCCGCAAAGCAAGTTGAAGAAGAAATAGCCGGATTTACGACCGAGATAGTGGAGGGATCAAATGGCCAAGAAGCAAAAGAAATCAAAAGCGAAAGCCGCGGCAAAAAAATCCGCGCGCAAGGTGGTAAAGCTTTCTTCGGTGAAGAAGGACAAGAGCGGCAACGGTCTGCCGAAAATGTCGAGCAAGCCTTATGGCCGGGCCGGCAAGGCGCTGACCGGTGTCCGCATTCTCGATTTCACACACGTGCAATCGGGCCCAACCTGTACGCAGCTTTTGGCTTGGCTCGGTTGCGACGTGATCAAGGTCGAGCGTCCCGGCGTGGGCGACATTACGCGCGGTCAGTTGGTCGACGTGAAAGGCGCGGATTCGCTCTACTTCACGATGCTCAATCACAACAAGCGCTCGATTACCATCGACTCCAAGCATCCGCAGGGCATGCGCGTGCTGGAAGCGCTGGTGAAAACCTGCGACGTGCTGGTGGAAAATTTCGCGCCCGGTGCGCTCGACCGCATGGGGTTGACCTGGGAACGCATCCACAAGCTCAACCCGCGCATGATCGTCGCGTCGGTGAAGGGCTTCGGCCCCGGTCCTTATGAGGACTGCAAGGTCTATGAGAACGTCGCGCAATGCGCCGGCGGCTCGGCTTCGACCACCGGTTTCCGCGAAGGCCCGCCGCTGGTCACCGGCGCCCAGATCGGCGACTCAGGCACTGGCCTGCATCTCGCGCTCGGCATCGTCGCGGCGCTCTATCAGCGCAACCGCACCGGCCGCGGCCAGAAGGTGCTCACTGCCATGCAGGATGGCGTGCTCAATCTCTGCCGCGTCAAACTGCGCGACCAGCAGCGCATCACCAAAGGCCCGCTCACCGAATACAGCCAGTATGGCGAGGGCGTTCCGTTCGGCGCCGCGGTGCCGCGCGCCGGTAACGATTCCGGCGGCGGCCAGCCCGGCTGGATCTTGAAGTGCAAAGGCTGGGAGACCGATCCCGACGCCTACATTTACTTCATCACGCAAGCGCCGGTCTGGCTGGCGATCTGCGATCTGATAGGCGAGCCGACCTGGAAGACCGATCCGGAATACGCCACGCCGCGCGCCCGGCTGCCGAAGCTGAAGGCCATCTTTGCGCGCATCGAACAGTGGACCATGACCAAGACCAAGTTCGAGGTCATGGACGCCTGCAATGCAGTCGATATTCCGGTCGGTCCAATTTTGTCGATGAAGGAAATCGCCGAGGAGCCGTCACTGCGCAAGACCGGAACGGTGGTCGAAGTCGATCATCCGACCCGCGGCAAATATCTGTCCGTCGGCAATCCGATCAAGATGTCCGACTCGATTTCCGAGGTGACGCGCTCGCCGCTGTTGGGCGAGCATACCGACGAAATCCTGAAGGACGTGCTTGGCTTTGCCGCCAAGGATATCGCCGAGATCAAGAACTCCGGCGCGCTGAGCGCGCCGAAGAAGGAAGAAAAAGCGGCCTAATTTCCTTTCCGTGCGTGCGGAGAGGTTGAGAAAAAGACGGGGAGAGTTCGATGCGTATCGTGGTCCACGGCCAACAGGCCTTCGGCAAGGCTGTGCTGGAAGCGCTGCTCAAGCGCGGCGAGAACGTGGTCGCCGTCTATGTGGCGCCGGAAAAAGAAGGCGCCAAGGCCGATCCGCTGAAGGAAGCCGCGATCGCGGCCGGGCTGAAGGTGCTGCAACCGGACTCCTATAAAAAGCCGGAAGTGCTGGCCGAATTCAAAGCGCTCAAGCCCGATCTGCAAGTCATGGCCTTCGTCACATTGTTCGTGCCGGAGGAATTCCTCAACGCGCCGACCCGCGGCTCGATCCAGTATCACCCGTCGCTGCTGCCGCTCTATCGCGGCGCCTCGGCCATCAACTGGCCGATCATTAAGGGCGAGAAGGAAACCGGCCTGTCGATCTTCTGGCCCGACAATGGGCTCGATACCGGCGATGTCCTCGTCCAGAAGAAAACGCCGATCAGCGCCACCGACACGCTCGGCACGGTCTATTTCGACCGTTTGTTTCCTATGGGCGTCGACGCCATGATGGAATCGGTCGATCTGGTGAAGGCCGGCAAGGCCCCTCGTATCAAGCAGGACGAGTCGAAGGCGACCTATGAAGGCCGCTGCGGTCCCGGCAACGCCAGGATCGATTGGGGCAAGCCCTGGGAGCAGATCGACCGCCTGATCCGCGGCTGTAATCCCGCGCCCGGCGCATGGACAACGCTTGACGGTCAAACTTTGAAGATTTTCGACGCCAAGCCGCTGCCCGCCAAAGATCCAAAAGGTATCGCCGGTAAGCTCGGCGAAGTGGTCGCGGTCGACGGTGACGGCTTCACTGTGGTTTGCGCAGACGGTCGCTTCAAGATCACACGTGTTCAACCCGACGGAGGCAAAAAAATCGACGCCTCTGAGTTCATCTCCACCGCCAAGCTCGCCGCCGGGGCGCGGCTCGGTTGATCATCATTTTCAAATAACGGAAAGACTCCAATGCCCGCCTCGCAACATCAAAGTCCGAAGTCAGACATCGAAATTTCGCAGGCCGCCAAAAAGCGGCCGATCCTCGACATCGCCAAGGAAAAACTCGGCATCGGCCCAGAAAATCTCGATCCCTACGGCCACTACAAGGCCAAGGTGTCGATGGACTACATCAAATCGCTGCAAAGCAAGAAAAACGGCAAGCTAATTCTGGTGACGGCAATTACGCCGACGCCGGCGGGCGAGGGCAAAACCACCACGACAGTTGGTCTAACCGACGCACTCAATCACATTGGCAAGAAGGCAATGCTGTGCCTGCGCGAGCCGAGCCTCGGCCCATCTTTCGGTATGAAAGGTGGCGCTGCCGGTGGCGGTTACGCGCAAGTCGTGCCAATGGAGGACATCAACCTTCATTTCACCGGCGATTTCCACGCCATCACCTCAGCGCACAATCTCCTTTCGGCGCTAATCGACAATCATATCTATTGGGGTAATGCCCTTGGCATAGACTCACGCCGCGTCGTTTGGCGCCGCGTTATGGACATGAACGACCGCGCGCTGCGTGAGATCGTCTGTTCGCTTGGTGGCGTCGCCAACGGCTATCCACGTGAGGCTGGCTTTGACATCACCGTCGCTTCCGAAGTGATGGCGATCTTCTGCCTCGCCAAAAACCTTGACGACCTCAAGGAGCGCCTTGGTAACGTCATCGTCGCCTATACCCGCGACCGTAAGCCGGTGCGCGCGCGAGACTTGAAGGCGCATGGCGCGATGGCCGCGCTACTCAAGGAGGCGATTGCGCCCAATCTCGTGCAGACACTGGAAGGTACGCCGGCGTTTATTCACGGCGGGCCGTTTGCGAATATTGCGCACGGCTGCAACTCGGTACTGGCGACGACAACCGCGCTGAAGCTTGCTGATTATGTTGTGACGGAGGCGGGCTTCGGCGCCGACCTGGGCGGTGAGAAGTTTATCGATATCAAATGCCGCAAGGCCGGCCTCACGCCCGATTGCGTGGTTCTTGTTGCGACAATCCGCGCGCTAAAGATGCACGGCGGTGTCAAGAAGGAAGACCTCAAATCCGAAAATCTAAAGGCGCTCGAGGCCGGCATGACCAACCTGCAGCGCCACGTCGAAAACGTGAAAAAATTCGGTTTGCCGGCGGTGGTTTCGATCAATCGCTTCTCCGCCGACTCAGATGCGGAAATCGCGCTGGTTAAGGAAAAGTGCAAGGCACTCGGCGTCGAGGCGCTGATGGCCGATCACTGGGCGATGGGTGGGGCAGGTGCTGCCGACGTTGCCAAAGCGGTGGTCAAGGTCACTGACGAGAGCAAAGGTAAGCTCAAATTCCTCTATCCTGATGAAATGCCGCTGTTCGAAAAGGTCGAGACGATTGCGCGTGAAATCTATCGAGCCAAGACGGTAACCGCTGACAAGGCGGTGAAGGATCAGCTCAAGATCTGGGAGGAGATGGGTTATGGCAAGCTGCCGATCTGTGTCGCCAAGACCCAATATTCTTTCACTACCAACCCGGACGCCAAGGGCGCGCCGGCTGATCACACTATAAATGTCCGCGAGGTCCGGCTCTCGGCCGGCGCCGAGTTTGTGGTGGCGATCTGCGGTGAGATAATGACCATGCCCGGCCTGCCCAAGGTGCCGGCGGCCGATGCGATCGACGTGAACGCGCAGGGGCAGATTGTCGGACTGTTTTAGAGCAGCCTTTCGTCGCGAAATGCAAAAGGCCCGCCAAAAACGGGCCCTTTTGCTAGCGGCGGCGCCTGCAGTCGACCCGTTATTGCGCGCAAATTTCATAAAATTTTTCGTTTTTTTGCGCGGGGACCTACAGCGAGTTTTCGGAACTTCCCGGTAGGTTGTTACCCATGTCAGCCATGGCCACGTCCCATCAACCCGGTTCGCTTGCAGAAAGTCGCTCGCTGCTCGATGAGGTGATCAGCTCGGCAGCCACCGGCAGCCCCAAACAGCGCTTGAGAATTCTTCAACGGATTGCAGACCTCTTCGCGTCCGGATCGCGCAGCTATTCGCACGAGCAAATCGCACTGTTCGATGACGTGCTCCAACAGCTTTCCGCCGACATCGAAGTCAAGGCGCGCGCCAAACTCGCCCATCACCTCGTGGGCATGGAAAGCGCCCCGCCCAAGCTCATTCGATCTCTTGCTTTCGACGATGCGATCGAAGTTGCCGGGCCGGTGCTGGTCCATTCGCAACAGCTGTCCGATGCCGACCTTATCGAAAACGCCTCGACAAAAAGTCAGAACCATCTGTTCGCGATCGCGCAGCGTTTGAAGTTGAGCGAGGATGTTACTGACGTACTCGTCGAGCGCGGCGACCAACGGGTCGTACATAGGGTGGTAAAAAATAAGGGCGCACGTTTTTCGCTTGCAGGCTACGGCAACTTGACAACGCGCGCGCGCTACGACCGAAGACTCACTTTAGCTCTTGGCGAACGCAGCGACCTTCCGCGCCAATATTTCCTCAAATTGCTGGAAGCGGCATCGTCCACTGTTCGCGCCAAGCTTGAAGCGGCCAACCCCAAAGCCGTTGCCGCGATCCGCGACACGATTGACGACGTTGCGACCACGATGCAGCGCGAAGTCCGCAAATCGTCAACTGTGCACGCCGCGGCTGTTCGTGAGGCTAAACGGCGATTCAATGTGCGTCCAATTACGGAAGCCAGCGTCCACGGGGCGGCACATGCGCAAGAATTCGAAAAGACGGCCGTCGCCCTGGCGCGACTGGGGCTTTTCCCAATTGATCTCGTCGAGCGCGCGCTGCTCGACGAAGGCGAGGACATGCTATTGCTTCTCGCCAAGGCTGCGGGCTGTTCCTGGACGACGGCCCGGGAGCTGCTTGTGATGTACGCCGCCAACCGCAGTCTGAAGCCGGACGACGTCACCATGGCGTTCGAGCGATACAAAAAGCTCAGCCAGCAGACCGCCCGGAATATCGTTAGTTTCTACGAGCGCCGCATGAGGCTGCAGGTGAAGGCGAAAAGCAAGAGGACGCGCGAGCGAAAGTCAGAGACAGTTGATGCGAACGAAATCGGCGACGATATTCTCGTCGTGCCATCGCCCTCGCTCGCGCCTATCTAGATCACGTTCAGCATCGACTAATATTGCATATATGTATCGGTCGGGTCCGGCCTAGTCGGGCTCGACGTTTCAGCCAGACAGTTGCGGTGCGACGCGGCGCGCCTCCGCCACCAGCGCGGCTGTGATCGGTGTCATCGGCTCTCGCAACGGCACCACCAAACCGATGGTCTGAACTGCTTCTGGCTGGGTGATCGGAATCGCACGAATGGTATCAGTAAAACCGAGTGTGTCGGCGATCTTGGCCGGCATCACGCTCGCCCAACGTCCGGTGCGTACGTGAGAGTACAATAAGATCATCGAGTCCGATTCCAGCGTCGGCCGTGATTCACCACCTGCACTTTTGAGCAGCCGATCAATAATGCGCCGGTTTTGCATATCCGGAGTCAGCAGGCAAAGTGGCACCTGCGCGACTTCCGCCCAGCTGACTAAATCGCGATTACCAAGTGGCGCATCGGCCGAAGTGAGCAGCCGGTAGTGCTCCCGATAGAGCGGCACATTGCTGACACGGCCGAGCGGCTCGTTCTCGACATACGTGATACCGGCATCGATCTCGAGATTGTCGAGCAAATCGAGCACCTCGATTGAGTTTCGCGAGTAAATAGTGAATTGGACGTTGGGATGTTTCTCGCGGTAGGGCGTGGTCAGCGCAGCGACCATCGCGAGCGCGGTCGGGATCGCGGCGATGCGCAGTCTCCCCGACAAGCCGTGCCGCAAAGAATTGATCTCTTCGCGCATCGAGCGGCTGTCGCCGACGATGCGGCGCGCCCATTCCAAGACGCGCTGCCCCTCCGGG
>Ga0209647_1001409_pt1 | contig 20541 bp, 22 predicted proteins | sample GraSoi_2013_60cm_FD_185827 | JGI IMG/M metagenome (GOLD analysis project Ga0209647, IMG submission 185827) | Grasslands soil microbial communities from the Angelo Coastal Reserve, California, USA - Sample 9_17_2013_60cm (SPAdes) (version 2) | ecosystem: Environmental > Terrestrial > Soil >... | reverse complement strand
CCGCCACGCTTTTCCTGGCCGTCTCAGCTTTCGCTCAGGATTACCCCAGCCGGCCGATCCGCATCATCGTGCCGACGCCCGCTGGCGGTCCGGTCGACGTGATGGCACGGGTCCTGGCGAATGCTTTGCCGGCGGTACTCGGTCAGAACGTATTCATCGAGAACAAGCCCGGTGCCGGCAACACCATTGGATCGCGCCAGGCGGCAGCCGCCGATCCCGACGGCTACACGCTGATGGTCTCCGCCGCGAGCGGCCTCATCATGAGCCCGATGATCGTGAAGAGCGCCGGTTATGATGCCTCGAGTTTTGCGCCGATCGCGCTGGTCGCCGAAACACCTCAAGTCCTGGTGATCAACCCGCAGCTGCCGTTCAAATCCGTCGCCGAACTCGTCGCCTTTGCAAAAGCCAATCCCGGCAAACTCAACTACTCGACGGGCGGCGTCGGCACCTTGCCCCATCTCAATGCCGAACTGTTCAAATCGGTCAGCGGCGCCAACATTGTGCACGTGCCTTACAAAGGCGGCGGCCCTTCTCTCACGGCGGTCGTCGCCGGTGAGGTACAAATGACTTTCGATACGGTGAGCACATCGTTGCAATTGATCCAGGACGGTCGACTGCGGGCGCTTGCGATCGTAGGCCCCAAACGGGCACCGGAATTGCCGGACGTGCCGGCCATGCCGGAGATCGGATTTCCGGCCGTGACCAGCGGCGCGTGGACCGCGTTGCTGGCACCTCGCGAAACGCCGCCGGCAATCATCGCCAAGCTTAATGCCGCGACCAACGCCGCACTCAAGAGCGAGCCGATGACAAACGCGCTCGCCAAACTCGGCGCACAACCGCGCGGCGGCACGCCGCAAGAGCTCACCGATCGCATTCAGCGAGAAATTACCAAGTGGAAACCGATCGTGACGGCGCTTGACCTGAAAGTCGATTGATCAGCGGCAAAATCTATTCGTCGGCTTCTTCGCTCAGACGCTCGACCGACACGACGCGTTCGTCGTCTGCCGTATTAAGCACGATCACGCCCTGGGTCGATCGGCCAGCGATGCGAATACCGGACACCGGCGTCCGGATCAGTTTGCCGGCATCGGTGACCAGCATTATTTGGTCGGATTCTTCGACGGGGAATGACGCCACCAGCCTTCCGGTCTTTCCGCGAATTTTTTTCGCGCCCTTTTTGCCGTCAAGGATCGACATCGCGACAATTCCTTTGCCGCCACGGTTCGTAATGCGATATTCGTACGACGAGCTGCGTTTGCCGTAGCCTTTTTCCGAAATCGTCAACACGAACTGCTCAGCCGCCGACAATTCGACGTAACGCTTCTCGCCAAGCTCGATCGCACCTGCGGCTTCCTCAACATCGGAATCCTCGTCGGCTTCGACGACCTCCTCTTCGCCGCCGCGACGAACGGCACTTGCGCGCTTGAGATAAGCCACACGCTCCTCCGAAGAGGCATCGGTATGAGTGAGGATGGCCATCGAGATGACTTTGTCGCCGTCAGCAAGACTGATGCCACGGACACCGAGAGAGTCGCGCCCCGAGAACACCCGCACATCCGGCACCGCGAAGCGAATGCATTGCCCGCCTTGTGCTGTAAGAAGGACATCGTCCTTCTCGGTGCAGATGTGGACGTCGACGATCGCGTTCCCGTCTTTCAGCTTCATTGCGATTATGCCGGAGGGACGCACATCGACAAAATCGGACAATTTGTTGCGGCGGACGGTGCCGCTGATGGTCGCAAACATCACGTCAAGCGCCGCCCATGACGCCTCGTCCTCGGGCAGCGGCATGATGGTGGTGATCGTTTCGCCCTGTTGCAGCGGCAGAATATTGATGAGCGCCTTGCCGCGCGCCTGTGGCGCCGCGATCGGCAGCCGCCAGACTTTCTCTTTGTAGACCTTGCCGCGCGACGAGAAATACAGGACGGGCGCGTGCGTCGAGGCAACGAACAGCCGCGAAACGAAATCCTCCTCACGCACCTGCATGCCACCGCGGCCTTTGCCACCGCGACGCTGCGCGCGATAGGTCGAGAGCGGTACGCGCTTGATGTAGCCCTGGTGCGAGACGGTGACGACCATCTCCTCGCGTGTGATCAGGTCTTCCTCGTCGACCTGTCCGGTCGCTTCTGCAAACACGGTCCGGCGCGGGGTCGCGAATTCCTTTTTCACCTCCGCGAGCTCGTGCTTGATGATTGCCTGGATGCGCGCGCGGGAGCGCAGGATCTCGAGATAATCGGCAATTTCAGTCGCGAGCTTGTCCAGCTCTTCCTTGATTTCGTCGCGGCCGAGCGCGGTTAGCCGTTGCAGGCGCAAATCGAGGATCGCTTTCGCCTGCTCGACCGAAAGCCGTGCCGTGCCTTTGGAGCTGACTTTGTGGCGCGGGTCGTCGATCAATTCGATCAGCGTGGCCGCCGTGGTTGCCGGCCATTCGCGCTTCATCAAGCCTTCGCGGGCTTCGTTCGGATCCTTGGCCGAGCGGATGAGTTTGATCACCTCGTCGATATTGGCGACCGCGATCGCAAGGCCGACCAGCACATGGGCGCGGTCGCGCGCTTTGCCGAGCAGATGCTTGGTACGTCTCGACACGACCTCTTCGCGGAACGCGATGAAAGCCGCGAGCATGTCCTTCAGTGTCATGACCAGCGGGCGGCCGCCGTCCAGCGCAACCATGTTGCAGCCGAACGACGATTGCAGCGGCGTGAACCGATAGAGCTGGTTGAGGACGACGTCCGGGACGGCCTCGCGCTTGAGTTCGACAACGACGCGATAGCCTTGCCGGTCGCTTTCGTCGCGCAGATCGGCCACGCCATCGATTTTCTTTTCGCGCACGAGCTCCGCAATGCGCTCGACCATCGAAGCCTTGTTCACCTGGTACGGGATTTCCGTGATGATGAAGGCTTCGCGCTCCTTGCGGACGGTCTCGATCTCGACCTTGCCGCGCATGACAATGGAGCCGCGCCCTTCCTTGTAAGCCGAACGAATTCCATCGCGGCCAAGGATGATGCCACCGGTCGGGAAATCGGGCCCCGGCACGATCTTGATAAGGTCGTCAATGGTGAGTGCCGGATTATCGATCAGCGCAGTCGCTGCATCGATCACCTCGCCGAGATTGTGCGGCGGAATATTGGTCGCCATGCCGACAGCAATGCCGCCCGCGCCGTTGACCAGCAAATTCGGGAAACGTGCCGGCAATACCACCGGTTCTCTTTCGTTGCCGTCATAGTTGTCCTGGAAATTGACGGTGTCCTTGTCGATGTCGTCGATGAGTGACATCGCCGGCTGCGCCAACCGGCATTCGGTGTAGCGCATGGCCGCCGGTGGATCGCCATCGACCGAACCGAAATTACCCTGCCCGTCGATCAACATCAGGCGCATGGAGAAATCCTGCGCCATGCGCACCAACGCGTCGTAGATCGCCTGGTCGCCGTGCGGGTGATATTTGCCCATCACGTCGCCGACGACGCGCGCCGATTTGACATATTTCTTGTCGGGCGTGTGGCCCTGTTCGTGCATCGAGTGAAGAATGCGCCGATGCACCGGCTTGAGGCCGTCGCGCACATCCGGCAACGCACGCGACACGATCACGCTCATGGCGTAATCGAGATAGCTGCGCTTCATTTCCTCGGTGATGGAAACCGGGCGCACGTCGGAAGGTGGTGCGTCCCCCGGTTTCGGAGGTTCGGTATCGGCCAAGACAACGTCCTGCGTGGAATTTTTGCTGCAATTTTTCTAGCTGATTCACGGTTGCTTTGCCACCTGAAATGCAAGCCCATACAGCCTAATATCCTCATTTAATTCAATATGTTATGGGACGTTAGCGAGCGGCCTCGCCGGGGTGTTTTCGCGCGCAAAAACGCCTTCAAATCAGTGGCGTCAACACCACGTTTTCCACCGCGGCCCGGTCCCTGCCTGCCCGGGAACACGCTCCAGCGAGGACCCAGATCTTTTCGAAAACTGGACCCCCGCTTACGCGGGGGTGAGCCAAGGCTGTGGTACTTTGAACGCCACCCATGCCGATCGAGTTTTTGATCTCCGCCTTTGTCACTTTGGCCGTCGTGGTCGACCCGATCGGCCTCGTGCCTTCGTACCTGGCCGTCACCCACGGTCTGCCCAAAAGCGCCCGGAGCAGCGTCGCATGGCGCGCCGCGTTAATCGCAGCGCTCATTCTCGCCGGCAGCGCGCTGATCGGAGACTGGTTATTGCGCACGCTGTCGATCGGGTTGCCGGCGTTCCGCATCGCCGGCGGGTTGCTGCTGTTCTCGATCGCTTCGGAAATGGTCTTCGGCGTGCGGATCGAGCGGCAGTCGCGCCAGGCCGAGGACGCCATCGAAGAGCACGTGCGCAACGTCGCGGCTTTCCCGCTCGCCATTCCGCTGATGGCCGGCCCCGGCGCGATCACCGCGACCGTTTTGCTCGCCGGCCGCAGCAATGGCGATCCGATGATGCTGGCAATCCTGCTCGCCGTCATCGCCATCGTGCTCGCGCTTTGCATCGTCGTATTCACGCTCGCCGCCCGCATCGGCAAACTGCTCGGCGTAACCGCCAATATCGTGATTTCGCGTCTGCTGGGCGTGCTGCTCGCGGCGCTGGCGGTGCAATTCGTTATCGACGGTGCGCGTCTCGCCTTGGCGGGGTGACTGCTTCGACCGCTCATTCCCGCGCAAGCGGGACTCCAGAGCCACGAGCCGTAACGCTCATAATTTTGCACTGGGTCCCCGCTTTCGCGGGGACGAGCGGATGAAGAGAAGGACGTAAGACTTACGACGTACCCGCTCAGAACGGAATCTCGTCGTCCATGTCGTCGCGTTTGCCGCCGCCGGCGCCCGCCATGGCGGGCTTGCGCTCACGCGATGCCGTCGGGCCGGCCGAACCGAAATCGCCATTGTCGGCCCCTGCCCCGCCGCCACCCCCGCCGGCGCGGTCGAGCATGGTCAGCGCGGAGTTGAAGCCTTGCAACACCACCTCGGTCGAATAGCGGTCCTGCCCGTCTTTGTCTTGCCACTTGCGCGTCTGGAGGGCGCCCTCGAGATAAACCTTCGAGCCCTTTTTCAGGTACTGCTCGGCGATCTTGGCAAGGCCTTCGCTGAAGATGACCACGCGATGCCATTCGGTCTTCTCGCGGCGCTCGCCGGTGTTTTTGTCACGCCATGATTCCGAGGTCGCGACCCGCAAATTGACGATTGGGCGGCCGTCCTGGGTGCGGCGGACTTCCGGGTCGGCGCCGAGATTGCCCACGAGAATGACCTTGTTGACGCTACCCGCCATGATGCTCTCCGCGTGGCGATGTGCGCGTGCCGCTTCGAAAGAAGCGAAAGACGCCTCGCCGATTGAGGGCGGCGTGCCGCGCGCGCCCAATGAAAACGAAACTCACCCTAGACCTCAGCCCGGGGGCGGCAAGCGCGTTTGCCCCTAATCCACAGGGCGTGATGCGACGCGCCGATGGGCTGAATTGCAGCGATCTCCTTAAAACATCGTTCCTGTTATGTTCTAATCTCTTTTGCCAAGGTTTTCAACTGCTATCGCAGGCCCAAACAGGCGAAAGCGCCCCGTTCTTGCTGCGTGGCCTATTGTCAGGCCCAAATGGCCCCGCATTTGTGGGGTCCGGCGGCAGATTATTTTCGCGTCTCGGTCATGAAGACCTTTTGCGCGATTTGCCAGCGCCCATCGATCTTCAGCAATGACAGCTGATCGGTGAAGAAGCGCGGTGGAATTGCACATTTGAGCTTCACGTAAGCCATTGTCGGACTGATGAGGTCAATTTTCAGCACTTCATCGTGGCGGGGCAGGCCCTGCTTCTTTGGCGACGGTCTTCCCCGAACTTTGTCGAGCCACTTGTCACGGGGCGTAATAACCAGTTCGCCATCGTCCGCGACACTCGTCAGCGCACTTGTTGGATGAAATACACTCGCAATCTTGTCAGCGTCGCTCTCGTAAAGTCCGTCGAGGTAGGACTGGATTACGCCTTCGATATTTTTGACATCGTCAGTGCCGGTCATAGAGTCAGGTCCTTCGACTTTGAACTGGGCGCTTGAAAGGAGATGCCTCGTAAATATCGATATTGCTGACACTGTGGCGAAAGCAAACGAATTAAATTGAGCCATAGACGCAGAAAACCTGATGCGTGACGCTCTAAACGGATCACATTTGATATGGCAAACCCCAGGCGCAGACTTGGGGTTTTGCGAGTGGCGCAAGCGGCTGTGTAAAACACCATCGCAGCCAACAGCCCACGGTTTTTGCTCTGGCGGAAGCGTCTCGTTCTTCCTATGTTCCTTCCAGCAGGCCCCAGCGGCCCACCATTTGGGGGGCCGTACTCATTAACTTTGCTCTCACAGGTCCCAGACAGTCTGATGGCCGAACGATCCGCCAAATCCGCCCGCGACGCCCGCCAGATCACCATTCGCGGGGCGCGCGAGCACAATCTCAAGAACGTCGACGTCGCCATTCCACGCGACCAACTGGTCGTATTCACCGGCCTGTCCGGCTCCGGCAAATCCTCGCTCGCCTTCGACACCATCTACGCCGAGGGCCAGCGGCGATATGTGGAGTCCCTCTCCGCTTACGCGCGGCAATTCCTCGAGATGATGCAGAAGCCGGACGTCGACCAGATCGACGGCCTCTCGCCTGCAATCTCAATTGAACAAAAAACCACATCGAAGAATCCGCGCTCGACCGTCGGCACCGTGACCGAAATCTACGACTACATGCGCCTGCTGTGGGCGCGCATCGGCGTGCCCTATTCGCCGGCGACCGGGCTGCCGATCGAAAGCCAGACGATCTCGCAGATGGTCGACCGCGTGCTGGCGCTGCCCGAAGGCACGCGCATTTACGTGCTGGCGCCGGTCGTCCGCGGCCGCAAGGGCGAATACAAGAAGGAGCTCGCCGACTTCCTGCGCAAGGGCTACCAGCGCGTGAAGATCGACGGCGCGTTCTACGAGATCGGCGACGTCAAGCCGCTCGACAAGAAGTTCACCCATGACATCGACGTGGTGGTGGATCGCCTGGTCGTGCGCAACGATATCGGCACGCGGCTTGCGGATTCGCTGGAGCAAAGCCTGAAGCTGGCGGACGGCCTGGCAGTCGTCGAACTCGCCGACACAAAGGCCACCGGCGCGACCGCCAATCGCGGGCGCAACGCGAATGCCGAGCGCCTGATGTTCTCCGAGAAATTCGCCTGTCCGGTTTCCGGATTCACCATTTCCGAAATCGAGCCGCGGCTGTTCTCGTTCAACAATCCGTTCGGCGCCTGCCCGGAATGCGGTGGCCTCGGCGTCGAGCAGCACATCGATGCGGATCTCGTCATCCCCGATCGCGACGCCACGCTGCGGAAAGGCGCCATCGCGCCTTGGGCGAAATCATCCTCGCCTTATTACATCCAGACGCTCGAAGCGCTGGCGAAGCACTATCGCTTCCCGCTCGACAGCAAATGGAAAGACCTGCCGAAGAAAACGCAGGACGCGATCCTCTACGGCTCCGGCGAGGATGAGATCAAATTCGTCTACGACGATGGCTTGCGCGGCTACACGACCAAGAAGCCGTTCGAAGGCGTCATCACCAATCTTGAGCGCCGTTTCAAGGAAACCGAGAGCGAATGGGCGCGCGAGGATTTGCAGAAATATTTCACTGATGTGCCCTGCGCCGCCTGCAAAGGTGCGCGACTCAAGCCGGAAGCGCTCTGTGTCAAGATCGCAACGAAGAACATTTCCGAAATCGCCGAGCTCAGCGTCAAGCGCGCCGGCGAATGGTTCACTGAACTTCCGAAAGACCTCACCAGCAAGCAAAATGAAATCGCTGTGCGCGTGCTCAAGGAAATCCGCGAGCGGCTCAAGTTCCTGGTGGATGTCGGGCTCGAATACCTCACCCTCTCGCGCGCCTCCGGCACGCTCTCCGGCGGCGAAAGCCAACGCATTCGCCTTGCCTCGCAGATCGGCTCCGGCCTCACCGGCGTCCTCTATGTGCTCGACGAGCCGAGCATCGGCCTGCACCAGCGCGATAATGCGCGCCTGCTCGAAACGCTCAAACGCCTGCGCGACCTCGGCAACACAGTGATCGTGGTCGAGCACGACGAAGACGCCATCCGCACCGCCGACCATGTGCTCGACATCGGCCCCGGCGCCGGCATTCACGGTGGCCATATCGTGGCCGAAGGCCAGGTCGACGATCTCATCGACGCGCCGAAATCATGGACCGGAAAATATCTCTCCGGCGAATTGAGCGTACCGATCCCCGAGCGCAAGCCACGCTCGCGCCGCATGCTGAAAGTCGTCAACGCGCGCGGCAATAACCTCAAGAACATCACGGCGGAAATCCCGCTCGGCCTGTTCACCTGCGTCACCGGCGTGTCCGGCGGCGGCAAGTCCACGCTCCTGGTCGATACGCTCTATAGCGCGGTGGCGCGCAAGCTCAACGGCGCCTCGCTCGCGCCCGCCCCGCACGACCGCATCGAGGGGCTGGAGCACATCGACAAGATCATCGACATCGACCAGTCGCCGATCGGCCGCACGCCGCGCTCGAACCCGGCGACCTATACTGGCGCCTTCACACCGATCCGCGAATGGTTCGCCGGCCTGCCCGAGAGCAAGGCGCGCGGCTACGAGCCTGGACGCTTCTCGTTCAACGTCAAAGGCGGCCGCTGCGAGGCCTGCCAGGGTGACGGCGTCATCAAGATCGAGATGCACTTCCTGCCGGACGTCTACGTCACCTGCGACGTCTGCAAGGGCAAGCGCTACAACCGCGAGACGCTCGAGGTGTTGTTCAAGGGCAAGTCGATCGCCGACGTGCTCGACATGACCGTGGAAGAGGCACTGGAATTCTTCAAGGCGGTGCCGCGCGTGCGCGACGTGTTGGCGCTGCTGCACCGTGTCGGCCTCGACTACATCCATGTCGGCCAGCAGGCGACGACACTCTCTGGCGGCGAGGCGCAGCGCGTCAAGCTGGCCAAGGAACTGAGCAAGCGCGCGACCGGACGCACGCTTTATATTCTCGACGAGCCGACCACCGGTCTGCACTTCCACGACGTGGCGAAGCTCCTCGACGTGCTGCATGAGCTGGTCGAGCAAGGCAACACGGTCGTCGTCATCGAGCACAATCTCGAAGTCATCAAGACCGCGGACTGGGTAATCGATTTAGGGCCCGAAGGCGGCGATGGCGGCGGCGAAATCGTCGCCAGCGGCACGCCGGAAGATATTGTAAAGGCAAAGCGCAGTTACACCGGGCAATTTTTGGGGCCGGTGCTGGTGCGCGCCGGGTCGAAGCGGAAGAAGAGCGTGCAGGCTGCGGAGTAGTCGATCAACGCATGGGAGAGAATGCCCAATGAAACGCATGGTCCTCTTTGTTTCTCTCGCGCTCGCCCTGACGGCCGGACCGTCGAGTGCCCAGCATCCGCAGCCCTATTCCGGCATGCAAACGCGACCGCTGAAGGCCCTCTCCGATGAACAGCTTGCCGATTTGAAAGCCGGGCGCGGCATGGGCCTGGCCCTGGCCGCGGAATTGAATGGTTATCCCGGGCCGAGCCATGTGCTGGAGCTCCAGAAAGAATTGGGTCTTAGCGACGCGCAACGCACTCGCGCACAACAGCTGTTCGATGCAATGAAGGCCGAGACTGTGCCGCTGGGTTTGCGGCTGATCGCGGCGGAAACCGACCTCGACCAGCAATTTGCCAAGCATGCGATCACGCCGGTGAGTCTCGATGCCGCGACCGAAACGATTGGCGCAGCGCAGGCGAAGCTGCGGGCTGCGCATTTGAAGTATCACCTGTCGATGCTTGACGTGCTCACTCCGGATCAGGTTCACCGCTACAGTGAGTTGCGCGGCTATGGGAGTGCTGCATCGTCGGGCCATCCGCCGGGAATGCATCGCCCCGCGAATTAAACGATAACCACACTTTTTTGTCAGGGTCATTTCGGTCGTGGTGCACCACCTCTAACATCTATGCTATTTTTGGGCATGGATGTTTCAGCCCAAGCCTCAAGCATTCGCACCATCTCCAGCGAGGTCCTCACCTCGCTCTCCACCCACAATCAAATCGCCACCTTCTCCTCACGCCCCGGCGGGCTGACGCTCGACGACGCTTATCGCGTCACGCCCCTGCTCCGCGCCGCTTTCGAGGCGCGCGGCGAAAAAATCCTCGGCCGCAAGATCGGCTTCACCAATCGCAAAATGTGGAAGGTCTACGGCGCCAAGGCGCCGGTCTGGGGTTATGCCACCGACCATACGACGCGCCCGCTCTCGTCGGCACCGCCGCAACGCGTCAAAGATTTCGCCGAGCCGCGCATCGAGCCGGAAATCATGTTCGGTCTGAAAGCAGCGCCATCGCCGGGGATGACCGCGACCGCCCTGCTCGATTGCGTCGAATGGGTCTCGCTCGGTTACGAGATCGTGCAATCGATCTATCCGGGCTGGAAATTCGCAGCGGCCGACACGGTCGCCGCCAACGGCGTGCACGGCGCGTTGCTGGTCGGCGCCCGGCACGCGATCGCGCCGCGCAAGGCCGAATGGCTGCGCGAGCTGGCGACTTTCAAAGCCGAGCTTTATTGCGACGGAGAACTGAGCCAGCGCGGCGGCGGCGCGCTCGTGCTCGATAGTCCCGTTCTGGCGTTGCGCCATCTGGTCGAACTGCTGGCCAATGACCCGCACAATCCGCCGCTCGCCGCCGGTGAGATCATTACGACCGGAACGCTGACGCTCGCCTTGCCGGTCAGCGCGGGCCAGACCTGGACGACGAAAGTCTCAGGCATTTCGCTCGAAGAGATCAGCGTGCGGTTTGAGTAGTGGCGTTTGCGACGGGTGCGGCTACTGCCCCGGCATCGCGTTCAGGCACTGCGCCAGGTTGATGTAGGAATCCCCCGCAGCCTTGAGACAAGTCGCCCTGGCGTCGGCTGAAATATGGTCCCACGCTTTATCGACGACTTCCTTGATCGATTGCTCGCTCAGCAGGCATACAGCTTTTGCCATATCGCCCATGTTTCCACCGCCGTGGGTTTGCGCGAAGTCGCCGCAAAAATGATCGGTGTTGAATTCCGGCGCCGCCGCCTGTGCGACGCCGGAAAACACGATCACCACGGCGAGGGTCAAGATGCGTCTCATGTCGGCCGGCACAATAGAGCGCCGGCCTTTTCATTTTTTTCGCCGACAAGTGAAAAATTGCGATAAATTGCTTGGATTGGCAGGCGCCCGGGGGCGCCTTTCGCGCGAATGGGGTTTTGCAATGCGGTCTTCTCTGGCTTTTGTCTCGGCTTTCGTCACTTTGGCTTTGTTCGCCGGCAGCGCCGCCATGGCGCAAACGGCACCATCGGCGCCCCTGAGCAAGCGCGCGCTGCGTCAGCAAGATACCGAGGAATGCTCTAAACAGGTCAACCGAACGCAGGCCGACCTCTTCTTGCGGTGCATGACGGACCGGCAAGCCGCGAGAAAGGCGTCTGTAAAAGCGGAAGCCGCCGCCGCCAAAAAGAAGGCCGCTGACGAAAGAGCGGCCAAGCGGGGAAAAGCGGAGCAGGATTGGAAGGCTTTGGAAAAGACCCGCGTCGAGTACAACGAAAAAAGGCTCGAGCTGGCCAAACAGACAGCCGCCAAACAAGCCGACTGCAGAAAGCAGGCAACGGACCAGAAGCTCCACTTCCTGAAGCGGCACCGCTTTATAGAAAATTGCATCGGCAAATAGGTGTTGGCTCAGGTCTCCGGCCCTGCTTTGGGCCACAGAGCTGTGACCGAACCAAAAGGGTGCCTGCGGGTTCTCCGGAAGCGACCAACGGAGATTGTACCATGGCTTTAAAGACAGCCCTTGCGGCCGCTGCGGTGCTCTTGAGCGCGACCACGGTCTCGCTGGCGCAAAGCATGCCCAATTACGGACCCAACGCACCGGCGACCGGCGACAGTTTCGGCAAACCGCCCAGCGGAACGCGGCCCCCAGGTGTTACGCGCCACGGATACCGCGCCTACGCCTACCAGCGGCGCCATTATCACCGGTTCTGGCGCGCGCACCCGTACGAATAAGATCGTGGCCGAGACGTAACCGAAGTCGCTCGATCGGGCGCGATCACCGCCGCCCGAGAAACCAGCTTGATGCCAGCAACACGACGCCAAGACCGCCGGACACCATGCCGTGCTTGGCGCGGATCCGCATCAGGCCTGTCTCGTGTCCGGGAAAGAAACTCGGCAGCGAGTCTGCCGGCACCAGGAAATACATCGCAGCAACGATCAAAAGAATGACGCCGAGGATGGTGACGATAGCTTTCATGGCTCTCTCTCCCGTTCCTTCGGTAGCTTAGCGCATAAATTAACTCCGCTCATCCCCGTCCGCCGCCAACGGGCCCGCGTGAAGCGCGGCCGATGGTAATCTCCGGCGGGGACCGGCATGAGCGAAGAAAACAAAGCGCAAACGGAGCCGCATCAAGCGGAGTGAACGAAGCGCCCTCACCAGTGATGCACCGCATCCAGAACCATCATCATCGTGCCGAGGATGACGGCGACATGTGAAATGACCGGCAGCGAGATGAGCAGCGCGTGCCGAAATTGGTTTCGTTTCTTTTTGTGCTGATAGCGCATTCGATTTGGACTCTCGCGCCATCATTGTCCACAATCTGCCTCTTGACAATATTCCTATAGGATCATATCCCCATAGTTGTCCGCTTCCATGAGGGACGCGAACCGGTTGCGCCGGCTCGTGTGGAGCGGATCGGCGCCTGCGGGCGTGCTTCGCAAGCACGCACTCGGGCGGCGTCGGGGCTCCGCCCGGCTGGCCACTACGGGCTGCCCGCCAGGAGCTTGGCTGACGGCGGTCGTTTAGGCGACCACCGAAAAGCGCGGCCTGACGCTGAAGGAAAACGCCGGACGGCGCGCCGGGAGGCGCCACGCCTTCGCAAGGAGGCGTGCACATAAGGACACTGTCGCGCCACTCGGCGCGCCGTCCCCTCTTTTCTTCGGAAGAGAGGCGAAATGAAACAAAACTCGGGCGCGCCTGCGCCGCGAGACTGAGGGAGGCTGATCGCATGAACACTTCTTGGACCCGTACGCCGTGCCCTTTCGATAGGTTGGTGGTTATGGATCCCGGCTCGCGCTCGCTTCGCTCGTTTGGCCGGGACGACAAATTTAAATGCAATGATGGAGATTCAAATACATATGCCCCATATGCCGACAATAACCGGCGAAACCGAAGACCTCACTTCCCTGGACATCCAGCGCAGGCGAGCAAACATGCTCCGCCTCGCACATCTCTGCGTGAATACGGTCTGCCGGCGCGCCCGCTCCTGCTCCGCCGATCCCGACACATGCATCGGGCGCATTATGCCGTTCCTGCCTGAGGACGTGTGCAGCGGCGTCGAGGCGCTGCTCGAGGGCAAGCTCGAAGGGCTCACATATGACGAGGTTCGCGCCGAAGCGCCGGTCGAAGTTGGCGCCTATGAGGATTGGCTCAGCAAGGTCGACGAATCCATGCGGGGGACTGTGCCCTTCATGCGGCCGAAGGTAAAAAATCCGCAGTCCTCTCAACTTCGTGAGATTTCTTGATGCAAAATCTCAATTTGTTTGAATCGCCTTGGCGCTCTCGTGGCGCTAGCATGCGTGCGGTTTTGGGGGGTCTTCGCGCATCCACACGAGGAGCAAGACCATGAAATACACAATCGTCGCGGCGCTATGGCTCGCCGCAATGCCTGCCGCCGCAATCGCAATGGACGACCATATGGGTGTCCAACCGGGCGCCCTGAAATGGGGCCCGGCCCCTCCGGGCTTGCCCGCGGGCGCCCAACTCGCCGTCGTTGCCGGCGACCCCGGCAAAGACGGCCCTTATGTGATCCGGGCCAAGCTGCCGTCGGGTTACAAAGTGCCACCGCACACCCACCCGACCGATGAGAATGTCACGGTGTTGTCCGGCACGTTCCACATCGCGATGGGCGACACGTTCGACACGAAAAAAGGTGATGCGTTGAAAGCTGGCGGCTTCTTCAACGGACAAAAAGGCATGCCGCACTACGGCTGGACGACGGCGCCGACCGTCATCCAGATTCACGGCATGGGCCCGTTCGCGATCACTTATGTCAATCCAGCCGACGACCCGCGCAACAAGACGTCAAAGAAATAGCGGGTACACGCATCATGGTCATGCCCGGCCTTGTGCCGGGCATCCACGTCTTGAAACAAGGAAGGCGTGGATGGCATCGGAAGTCCGGCTTGCCCGACTTCCGCAAAGTAGCGAGCTGCAAGTCGGGTATACCCGCTTGCAGTGACAAGCCCGGTCATGACGGGCTTACAACTACCAGCGAGGAACACACCACATGCCGGGCCAGACCATCCAAATCCACGGACGCGCGGACAGCGATTTCGATTGTTATCTCGCGCTGCCGCAAACGGACGAGCCTGTTCCGGCAGTGGTGCTCGCCAGTGCCGTGCATGGCGTCGACAAGGACCTGCGCGATCTTGCCGATGAATTTGCATCGCACGGGTTCATCGCGGCGGCGCCTGATCTGTTCTGGCGCACGATTCCGGGCCCGCTCACCCGCGCCGATGGCGAACGCACCAAGGAACGCTCGCAACCCCGGCCGGAAAAAATCAAAACCGGCGAAGCCGATATCGCCGATACGCTCGTGGAATTGCAGGACCTGCAGCAATTCAACGGACGCGCGGCGGTGATGGGGTTTTGTTACGGCGGCCCTTACGCCATTCTCGGGCCGAAGCGCCTCGGCTTTGCCGCCGGTATCTCATGCCACGGCACGCGCATGCAGGATTATATCGGCGAACTCGAAGGCGTCACCGCGCCGGTCTGCATGATCTGGGGCGACGAGGACAACCAAGCGCCGCCGGAGGTGCTCGAGGCATTTCGCGCTGTGCCACCGCGCATGAAAAATGTCGAACTGCACATTTTTCCAGGCGTCAAACACGCTTACATGATGCCGGACGCCGGCGCCGCTTTCAGCGCCAAGACGCGCGCGTTTTCCATGGCGCGCGCACTCGCCATCCTCAATGACCTGCGTGGTGGCGGCGAACGGCTGCAGAAGGCGTCGTGACCACACCGCAACCGTCGTCCCTGCGAGGGCGTAAGCGCATTCACCATTTTACACAGTCATCCCCGCGAAAGCGGGGATCCATACGCCGTGACTTATCGATAGGCTGCGGAGAATGGGTCCCCGCTTTCGCGGGGACGACAAATAGCGACCGCACGACAACCCGTCCGCGGCCGGTTAACATCTGCCGCGATGGATTCGCCGCCACGATTCAAACTGACCCGCCTGTTCTGGATCGGGCTCGCGGTTTTGATCCTGGGTACCGGTCCTCTGCTCGCCATCATCGCCGCAGCCGCGCTCGGATTGCTGAGCGACCCGAACCCCAATCCGATCGGTCCGGGCCTGCTCGCATTCTTCACGTTCTGGCCGGCGGTCATCATGATCGTCTGGGGACTGATCGCGGCGATCGTGCGCTACCGAAGAGCATAGACAAAACTCCGATGTCAGCCCCGCGCAAGCGGGAATCCGTGCGCGCGGGGACGACAGTGTGCGGTGGATGGCGGACGCTACGCCGCTTTCGCAGCCAGCTCCTTGTCCTTCGCTTCGGCCCGTTGCGCGGCCGGTCGCGCCGCAATGCGCGCGGCATAATCGGCAAACTCCTTACGCTCGGGGATCATCTTGAATATCATGCCCCAGCGAATGTTCGCACCGATGACGACATCGGCGGCGGTGAACTGATCTCCCATCAGCCACGGGCCCTTCGCAACGGCTTTGGCCAGCACGTTCATCGTCGTGTCGAAATCACCATAGCCGAGCATGGCGCGGCGCGCGTCTTCCTTGCGCGGAGCCGCGCGGTCGATCACCGCAGACTCCAGGCAGCCCGGCCCGAAAAACAACCATTTCAGGTAGACGCCGCGTCTCGGCGTGCCGATCGGTACATTGAGTTTCTTGTCGGGAAATTCGTCGGCGAGATACGTGCAGATCGCCGCCAATTCGGTGATCACGGTATCGCCATGCTTGAGCGCGGGAACCTTGCCCATCGGATTGATGGCGAGGTATTCGGGCTTCATGTTTTCGCCCGCGCTCAATGTGATGAGCTTGAGGTCGTAGGGCTGGCCAATTTCTTCCAGCATCCACAGAGCGACCGAGGAGCGCGACGGCGAAGCGTGATAGAGCGTCAGATTGGGCATGCAACACCTTGTAAAATTTGTGGTGGGAACCGATCTACGGCTAGATCAAGATTGTGCAAAGATCGTGACGATGGCCAGTAACGTTCGCGACAATACCGAGGGGCACCGCTTCGAACTCGACGCAAACGGGCACGTCGCCTTTTCGAACTACAAGCGGGCGGACGGCGTACTCACGATCCTGCACACGGAAGTCCCAAAAGCGCTCGAAGGCCATGGAGTCGGCTCCGCGCTTGTCCGCGGCGTGCTCGACACCGCCCGCGCCGCGGGGCTGAAGGTTGTTCCGGTCTGCCCGTTCGCGAAGGCCTATATGGACCGGCACCCCGAATACGCCGATTTGCGGCGATAAATCCCCACCCCGCCCCTGATAGCCCGCGAAACCAACAGTTTCACATCCTCACCTAACGCAATATTTACCGCGCGATCAGACACTTAGTCTTGTGGCGACGTGCGTTGTGCCTGTCGCGACAGGAGGCCTCGTTGGATTTTACGCCTGGCATTGCGTTTATCTTCGGACAAATCGGCAAGCTGCTGTTTTCGCTCGGCTCGCATTTCTCCCTGACGTCGCTCGCAGCCGCGCTGCTGATCGCCGCATTGTATTTCGTGTGGCAACGCGTGAAACGCGGCCGGCGCGTTCGCGTCAAAACGATTTTTCGCGCGCTATTCCCCAAGCGCATTTTGCGCAGCCGTTCGAACCAGGCCGACATCGGCTATTTGATTTTCAACGTCTTTGTGTTCGGCGTGATGTTTGGATGGGCCATTCTTTCGTATCAGTTCATATCGAACGGCATCATCTCCGGGCTTGTTGCAATGTTCGGGCCGGTTTCGCCGTCGACATTGCCCGTTTATGTGACGCGCACGGTCGTCACCGTGATGCTGTTTCTCGCCTATGAGCTCGGCTACTGGTTCAATCATTGGCTGAGCCACAAGGTCCCGCTGTTGTGGGAATTCCACAAGGTTCATCACAATGCGGAAGTGCTGACGCCTCTCACGAATTTCCGCGTGCATCCGGTCTACACGTGGATCTTCACCAATATTCTTGCTTTCTCGGCGGCCGTCGCCAATGGTGTCGGCAACTACATGTTTGGCGAGACCGCGTATCAATATGCGATGTCCGACACCAACATCATCCTCGTGCTGTTCATCCACGCCTACGTGCACCTGCAACATTCGCACATGTGGATTTCCTTCCGCGGCGTTCTCGGACGCATCTTCGTGAGCCCGGCACATCATCAAGTGCATCATTCGTCCAATCCCAAGCACTTCAACAAGAACTTCGGTTCCTGCCTCGCCCTTTGGGACTGGATATTCGGTACGCTTTACATCCCGCAGAAAGAACGCGAGCCGCTCATCTTCGGCTTTGGCGATCATCCGGACGCCCACACGATGAAGGCCGAGCTGGTCGATCCGCTCATGAATGCGGCCGGTCATCTCAAGCCGCTGTGGCCGAAACGCGCTGCGGAAATTCCCGCTGTTTCTGTTGCGGAGCGCAAACAGGCCTAGCTCAATTTCCCAAGCGCTGGTTCCCAAGAATGGGTTTCCAGGAGCTGGTTTGTGAAGGCCACACTAACGCCATGCAGGCGTGATATTGCGTACAACTTCTTCCGGGTGGACGCCTACGACAGCCGAAACATTTGATGCGAATATTATTCGGCGGCGACCGCGCGAGTTTGCAGCCCGCGGCCTTTCCATCGCCCCATGGCTGCGTCGATCGCAACGACCGCGAGGCCCGCGGTGAGAACCTGCCAGCCCGGCCTGATGCCCGCATCAAAATCGAATATCGTCCCGATGACCCGCAGTGGCGAAACGTGAAACGCAAACGCGATCCCTATGGCCTCCCCGGCAAACGTGAGGGCCGAAACCACAACCGAAAGCGCGAGCAGGCTCAACGTGGACAATTCGCTTGTGTCTTGCCACCAGGCGAGCAGGCGGTAGGCCATCAGCCAGAGGAACAAGCTCGCGGCGAAAGTTGGTACGGTGACGTCGGCTTTGGTCTGCTGAAAATAATGGATGAGCGCGAGAAGTGCGATGGCATAAATAATTTGATGCAATCGCCGCCAGCGCAGACCACCGAGCCGACGCACCATACCGTCGGTCGAGGTGGCCGCCAATGCAGCCAGACCGAGCCAGGCTGTCGCGCCGATGATCAAATAAACGCGGTGCGTAATCTCATGGAAAGCCTTGCCGAGATCGTAGCTCTGATCGGCGAAGAACAAGGCGAGATGCGCGGCGATATAGCAGAATGTCCCTACGCCCAGCATGCGCCGCACGTCGACGAGATTGCCATAGCGAAGCATGCGCCGAAACGGCGTCACCGCGAGCGTCACCCCCAGGAATACCAGCGCCCAGAATCCGGCGCGGTGGATCAATTCGTTGAGCGGGCGTGCACTATGCGCAATGTCGCTGGCCTGAAATATCGCTTTGGCGAGCGGCGAAACCAGCAAAGCGAGCGCCGCGATCCGCAGCGGCGATACCCGCCCTCGCCGGTCTCGCCAAAGCTGCCAGTGATTCAACATTGATATTTTTCCCGGTACGCGTCGAACAATCGGACATCGCCGGTTCCGACATCCAAAGGTTTGAGGCTCGATTTATGCAATTCGGTTATTGCATGACAGCCATACCGCGCCGCACAATTTACACACATAAACTGCATGATCGTGCTAACATTTCAGGGTTGGCTTGATTCGTCACAATTAATCAAAAGCTTGCGTGCAAACAAAGTCGCCGCGACGGAACAACTCCGGGTGTTCGACTTTACGGGAGACGGAGGGGGAGCAGTTAAGACGCCACAGTAACGCAGCGCCGGGGAGGTTTCACGGAGGCCACCGATGTCGCGAGCTTTGGGACGCGCACTGCTTGTCTTGATACCCGCACTTTTCGTTGCCACCACCGCACTTGCGCATGACAGCTGGGTCAATCGCGGCGCTTTCAAAAACGGCGCCGGCGAATGGTGCTGCGGAGACTATGACTGCAAAAGCTATACGCGCACTTCATCGACAGCGAGCGGCTGGATGATTGACGGCGAACTGGTCCCCTTCGATGAAGCAATGCCGGTTGCACCGCCTGACGGCCAGGTCACGATATGCCGGCGTCCTGATGGATCGCGGCGTTGCGTATTCGGTTTGAAGCCCGGCTTATAAAGACATCGTTCTGGCTAGCTTTGTCCGTCGGCCTTAGCACCGGCGTAAAATACAAACGCAATAATTCCTGCGGCACCAATCAAAATGCACGCCGCGCCGATTTTGTCGCCGCCCATGAAGTCTGCGATTCCCGCGAGTACGATTGCACAAAAGCCAAACGACACGGCCCAAAGTCCAAGCCAGTCAATTGCTGCCACTGTTTCGCGCTGACATTGCTGGACTGCTTTTGCGCGAGCTTTCGGGGGCAACGGTGTTGGCATGGCAATGTCTCCGTTTGTTGCTCCTCCCTCGCAATTTCCGTGCCTGCCCTCGATCTAACGCAACTTTTTCCTTCCGGTTCCTTTCAAACTGTCAACCAAAATCATCGGTCTATTGACTCAAATTCGCGGCAGCGGACGACCGCCTGCATCCTTCGATGGCACCTTCACCCAAGCTTCTCCGTCGAGCACAACTTCTTCGCTGACCAAACAGGTACATGTTAGCCGAGCCCGGAACTTTTCAGGCATGAGTTCGGCAACAGTCACGTTCACGTCGACTGTGTCTCCGATTTTCACCGGAGCGCGAAAATTTAAGGTTTGCGAAATGTAAACAGCACCTGGGCCTGGAAGTCGCGTGCCAAGCACCGCGGAAATAAGACTCGCGGTGTAAAGGCCATGCGCAATGCGCGTGCCAAATGGCGTCTTAGCGGCAAAATGCTCGGAAAGATGGATCGGATTGCGGTCCCCTGTGACCTCGGCGAAGCCGACCACATCCGAGGAGTTGATGACCTTTTTAAGGGTCTCGGTCATTCCGACCGAGAGATCTTCGAAATAAAGCATTTGGAGCGGCAACATTTTCGCGTCCCGAGAGTTATTGGGCCAGCGGTTCGGCTGGGGCGATGTTCATATCAAGCAGCGTCCGCGGACGACACGCCATTTGAAGTCACTGAATGCCATACGTGTCATGCTGCTCATTCGCCTTGCCATTGGCATCTTTGCGTTGACGCTGCTCGGGTTGGCGTTTTCCCTGAATTCGGCACAAAGCCAGCAAGAGAATCAATTCGCAGAGACAACGATCCTCAGCCATCAATAGGCTGCGTACGGCAGAGCCACCAGAGACCGCCAATCAGCAGCACATTGATGAATGCGAGCAGCGTCAATACGGCGATGGTCGCATTGGTGCCGCTGGTTTCAATTAAGAGCGCGCCAAGCGAGGGCGCGAGAGCCTGGACGATTAAGCTTGGAAAAGCGAGCTTTCCCATCAGTCGCGGGAATCTGGCTGGGCCGAATAATGCGAGTGGCA
>Ga0209647_1001408_pt1 | contig 20553 bp, 22 predicted proteins | sample GraSoi_2013_60cm_FD_185827 | JGI IMG/M metagenome (GOLD analysis project Ga0209647, IMG submission 185827) | Grasslands soil microbial communities from the Angelo Coastal Reserve, California, USA - Sample 9_17_2013_60cm (SPAdes) (version 2) | ecosystem: Environmental > Terrestrial > Soil >... | reverse complement strand
GGGCGGTATTCCTCCTCGGCGGCCGCTTTTCGTTCTTCTGACCTTATTCATATAACCCGAAGCTAACAGCTCCTCATCATCTGCAACTAACCGAAAGAAAAACTGATAATGCACAAACCGAAAATAACAAATCTGATCACCGCGACTAGCTTACTAGCGGCGGTCACGGCAGCCGCCATACATGTCGGAGCTCAAGTTAATGTTCCAAAGCCAAGCTACCCATATGAGAAATGCTACGGCATTGCCAAGGCGGGCGAGAACGATTGCTTCGGCCAGGGGAATAGCTGTGGCGGCACTTCCAAGAAAGATCGAGATCCCCAGGCGTGGATCTATGTGCCTGTCGGAACCTGCAAGAAGATCGTCGGCGGGAAACTATCCCCGTCACGATGAACCGACCTATCGTGGGAACAATTGGCATGGAATCCAATCACAAAAATCAGCGTGCTGTTCACGAGCGTGTCAGGGGACTGACCATCATGGGCCTCGAGAACTCGGTGGGAATCGGCCTGCGGACATCCCATTGTGAACGCTTCCTAGATCAGAATACGCCTCCGCCGGTCATCTGGCTCGAAGTTCTGGCGGAGAATTATTTCGATCGGGGCGGCATCCGCCATAAGATGCTCTCCATGATAGCCGAGCGCTATCCGATCAGCGTGCATGGCGTGGCGCTGTCGCTTGGTTCTCCGGAAGGGCTTGATTCGGAGCACCTCGAACGCCTTGCCTCGCTGGTGGCGGATGTCAGTCCATGCCTCGTGTCCGAGCATCTGGCTTGGAGCCGGTCGGGGGAGGTTTATTATAACGAACTTCTCCCGCTGCCTCTGACGGATGAAACCCTCGACATCGTCTCCGCGAATATCGATCGGACTCAGGACCGCCTGGGCCGGACGATCCTCGTCGAAAACCCCTCGGGGTACCTTCAGTTTGAACAATCCACCATGAGCGAGGTGACGTTTCTTACGCGCCTCACAGAGCGAACGGGCTGTGGCTTGCTGCTCGACGTCAACAATCTGTTCATCAGCGGCTTCAATCTGGGAATCGACACGGCCGAATGGCTTTCAATGGTCCCGGCGGACGTAATCGGCGAAATCCATCTTGCCGGACATGAACATGGCGGGACGGCCGATCAACCGCTGCTCATCGATACTCACGGAGCGGCGGTTACCGAGGAGGTATGGGCTCTTTACGCCGCCGCGCTAAACCGGCTCGGCCCGAGACCAACGATGATCGAATGGGACAGCGATGTCCCATCGCTGGAGGTGCTGCTGGAAGAAGCCGCGCGTGCCCAGCGGATCATGGATCGGGTTTTGGTGGCGTGACGCGTTCGCGAATGCTTCTGCAATTACAACGCACTTTTGCCGCCCACCTGTTGGAAGGGAAGGTAAAGGGAGCCTCGCCGGATAAGCTGCGCGTTGATGCGCTTGGGTTCGGGATCCACGCGAACAATACGCGTGTCTCATTGAGAAGAGCGGTCGAGAACGCCTATCCGGTAACGAGGCGGCTGGTCGGCGCCGATTTTTTCACGGCGATGGCCGGGCAATTCGTGGCCAGTCATCCTCCGAACCATGGCTGGTTATCAGCCTACGGCGCTGATTTTGCAGATTTTGTGGCTCAGTATCAACCCGCTGCGGATTTGGGCTACCTGCGCGATGTAGCTCGGATCGAATGGGCGCGCGTCCGCGCCGCAAACGCTCCGGACGCTCCGGGTCTCGACCTGACGGCTCTGGCGCGCTTGGATCCAGAAGCGTTGGATGGTCTCCTTCTGAACCTGCATGTAGCCGCAAGCCTCGTCTACTCGCCTTTCCCGGCATTCGACATCTGGCGAGTTCACCAGCACGACGGCGACGACGAACAGTTGCCACAGATCGATCTTGCAATAGGTCGGCAGACCACATTGATCTCGCGCCCCGTAGCGTTGGAGGTCGGAGTCGCATTGCTAGGCCCCGGCGACGCCGCTTTTCTGAGCACGCTGGCTCAGCATTCGCCTTTCGGCGCCGCGTACCAGGCTGCGGTTTCGGAGGACACGGATTATGATCTTGCCTCCAGACTCGGCGACTTGGTGCGTATGCGAGCACTGGCAACGTTCACCGCCTAACAGCAGCGAGAAGGGAATCGGCGTCGGGATGGACAAGGCGCTCAGTGCGAATCGATCTTTATGTGGGGCGATCTAAGAAATCAACCATCGATTTAGCGGTAGGCGAGTCGAAACACATTTATGAATAAACTTGTTTCTACTGTTAGTTGCCTCGCCGCACTTGGCAGTCTGCTTTCAGGGCTGCTTGTTTTTTTGCGTTATTAGGGGTGACCGCACGAAACGGAAATTTAAGTAGGCTCAGGCGTTCCCGAGGATCATTCGTCCTTAAGAAACGCTCCAGAATTCGATTACAGCTCGTTTTATGTGACGACTGGCAAGGGGAACACCGGCTGCCTTGTTGCGCAGGATTTAGCCTTGCTGACCAAGGTTCGCACTCTCATCCACGAGGAGATTTCGGTCCTTACCGTGCTTTATTTTCCGTTTCGTGCGCGCACCCCTTAATAGCCTCGGTTAGAGAAAGGGTACTAGGCAGATTCATGTAATTTTATACGCTAAGGGCGACCTTCGTGGAGCGACAGCGCCGACGGACCAGCTTCCGATCGAGGAATATGTCTCTCTGTCCTCCCGAATTAGTCGCCGGGACAACTTGTCGCCATCGTCACCGGCGCATCGAGCGGCATCGGCTTGGGCATAACCCAGGCGCTTCTCAAACGCGGTCGCCGACGTGTTCTTGGGCCGCTGCCAAAACGTGCGTCACTAGGTGAAGGTCCCATTCAGGGACACTCATTTCGCGAATTGGCATCGTGTCCTGCCATAGATGCTAGTAAGCCAACATGCCAAACAAACAGAAGAAACGTCGGGAATGTCCTACGAATGTTGTCACTCAAAGAAACGGCGCGTCGCGACCATCGGCGAGGCATTTAAACGTGCGACCAGCTGAAAGCTTCATCTGGATCAACGATTTAACTGCAATCGACAGAAGCGGCAGTTTTTACTCCGTCTTCGGCACATCGAAGAGAATCACAGTCAGCGTGATTTCCCGGTTCCGATCGCTTGCCTGTGCGGAGACATACCGGAACGTGCTGTCATAACTACTTTCGGCCGCGGCGCGATTTGGCATAGGTATCGAAGCCGACGGCTAGCACAATGATCACGCCGATAATGATCTGTTGGAAATAAGGATTGACATTCATGATCACGAGCCCATTGAGCAACACTCCGATGAGGAGCGTGCCGACCACTGTGCCCGCAATCCCACCGACGCCTCCCATCAAGCTCGTGCCGCCGATGACGACGGAGGCGATCACGGTTAACTCAAAACCTAACCCCGCCGTCGCCTCCGCAGAACTCAGCCTGGCCGACTGGACAAAGCCCGCCAGGCCCGCCAGAAAACCCATGATGCCGTACACGCTCGTAACAATTCGGTCAACCCGCAAACCGGTCAGACGTGCCGCCTCAGCATTACCACCAACTGCGTACACATGCCTTCCGTAAGGCGTGTAACGCAAAACTACATAACCCACCACCGTCACCACTAAAAACAACAGCACCGGCACGGGCACGCCCAGGAACGAACCGCTGCCCCACCAGCAATAGTTCGTGTCAAACCCACTGATGGGCGACCCTTCGCCGATCAGGAGCGTCGCACCTCGCCACACTGTCATGCCTCCCAACGTCACGATGAAGGGCGCAATGCGAAACTTCGTACTCACTTTTCCCTGAATGAGGCCCACCACACTGCCCAAACCCACGCACATCAGCAAGGCAATCAACCAGCTGAGCCCCCCAAATTTGTGCGGATCGGGCGTCGCGGAGCGTGTGTCGCCAGTGCCATTGATGGCCGCGGCCCCACACATCGCGCACAGCGCCAAGATCGCCCCAACGGATAAGTCCACCCCGCCCGTTAGAATCACCAGCGTCATACCAACGGCCATCACCCCGTAAATGGAGACGTCCGTTAAAATGTTAAACAGGTTACGGATCGATAGAAACCGCGGATTTTGTGAAGCAAAAAAGATAATCAAAAGGATCAGGAAGAGAAAAACGCCGAACTTCTGCAGAAAGGCGACCCATTCGAAGGGCTGCTTTTTTTCCACTTCAACGACTTTGTCGATAGGGGCGGTCGTTTGAGCCATAAGGGGGGAACAAGGGGTTTTGGTTGGGCTACTGGGCATCAATATGGGCGTGTTGCTCATGGGGGGCGAGCACCATCAATTTCAGCAGCTTCTCTTCCGTGGCCTCCATGGCTGGCATTTCGCCAGTGATGCGTCCTTCTTTGACGGCGATGATGCGATCGCACAGTAAAATGAGTTCCGGCAGCTCCGAGGATACGACCACCACCGCCGTGCCGTTGCTTGCCAACTCACGGAGCAGTTGATGCACTTCGGCCTTGGCACCGATGTCGATGCCACGGGTGGGCTCATCGACGATGAGAATCTTGGGCTTTAGCGCCATGCAGCGGGCTAGGATCACCTTTTGCTGGTTACCTCCCGACAGTGTGCCGACGACGATTTCCTGGTTTGCCATGCGGATGCGCAATGCTTTGCGAAAGTTCTCAATGAGCGCGCTCTCCTTGCGTCGATCGATAAAGAAACGGCACACCAGCAACTTGGCCAAGCTAGGTAACGTCAGGTTCATGCGGACAGAGTGCGCAAGAAAAAGACCTTGCTGCTTGCGGTCTTCAGGAACCAAGACTATCCCCAGCTCAATCGCCTCGTTGGGTGAGCGGATAGTTACCTCACGGCCTTCAAAGTAGACCTTGCCGCTCTCGAACAGGTCGGCGCCAAACAACGCACGCATCAGCTCGGTCCTCCCCGCGCCCACCAAGCCGGCAAGTCCAAGAATTTCGCCCTTGCGAATTTCCAAACTCATACCCCGCAGCGGCACTGCCTGGCTGCCGGGCAGCCGCTTGAGCCGCGTGATGCCCTCCAGGCGCGCGACCACCTCCTCGCCCTTATGGTGCTCGCCGTGCATATACTCGACGTTGCGCCCGACCATCAAACGCACAATCTGGTCGATGCTGGTGTCGGCCACCTGGCCCTCCCCAGCGTACTGGCCGTCACGCAACACCGTGAAGCAGTCGCAAATCTGCTTAACTTCAGCGAGCCGGTGGGTAACGTAGATGATGCTGATTCCTTGCGCCTTCAAGTCCCGCACGATCTGGTGCAGCTTTCCGACCTCACGATCGCTCAAGGCCGCCGTGGGCTCGTCCAGGATGATGAGCTTGGCCTTCATAGTCAACGCCCGGGCGATCTCCACCATTTGCTGCTCGGCGACGCTCAACGCGTAGACCGAGGTTAGCGGCTTGACTCGCAGGTCCAGTTTTTCGGCGACTTTCTTGGCTTCCCGCAACATCGTGGACCAGCTCAGGAAATTCCCCCGCACTGGCTCGCGGCCGATGAAAATATTTTCGGCCACTGATAGGTTGGGCATCAGAGTGAACTCTTGGTAGACCGTGACAATGCCTAATTGCTGCCGCTGATGGGGCAGCTCATGGCCCAGAGGCTTGCCTTCAAACTCGATTGTGCCACTGTCCTGGTACTGGGCGCCAGACAGGATCTTAAGCAGCGTCGATTTGCCCGCGCCATTTTCGCCCAGTAGCGCGTGAACTTCACTGCGTCTAACGCCTAAGGACACCTTGTCGAGAGCCACAACCCCGGGAAAACGTTTGGTGACTCCCTCCACAGTCAATAAAAACTCGCTCATTGAGAACTCCCTTAATCGGCCGCTCGCGCTGAAAAAATCACGCGTGTGAAATAACTTGAGACCGGCCGGTATCGCCGCATGTTCCCGGCCTTTTTTCCGTTCTCTGGAACACGCGTATTAGCGTACGCAATCAAATTCGGACTACCTATTCTGGTCCTCCTTGCCAACTATCTCGCGGACTCCGTCGAGGACGATTGCTAACAAGATTAATGCACCAAGGAAGGAGTTCGCGAAGTAAGGGTTCGCTTTGATTTCGACGAGACCATACTTGATCAACATGAAGATGGCGCCGCCCAAGAAAATCCCAGTGACAGAAATCATTCCACCGTTCAACCCGACCGAAGTGCTGCCATTCACGTTATTGAGCCAATCGGTCCTCATCCACATAGGCGATCGGGCGAACTCTATCGACTTGATCGAAGGTATTTCCCCAGAATGCCTTTTTAACGTTTGGGCTTCTCAGGAAGTCATGCGGGAAACCAAGTTCGACCTCACTAACTCGGTCGAGTGCCTGCATTTCCTTTTCCGTTAACGTCCATTCAAGTGCATCAAGACTTTCTTTAAGCTGCGCCACTTTGCTGGCACCGACAATCGGGATTGTACCTTTCTGCCGAACCCAGTTGAGGGAAATCTGTGAAGCACTCTTCCCGTTTTCCGCTGCCATGACCGCAACACTGTCCGCAATCGAAAGTTCCCGCGGACCATACTTCTTTTCGTTGCGACGCTCCGCAAGCTCACTAAGCTGTTCGGATCGCTCGAGGTTTTGTTCCAGCGATCTGTTGAATCTCCCGGTCAACAGACCGGCGCCCAGAACGGACCAGGGCGTAATCGTCAGGCCAAATCTCTTCGCCATCGGGAGGAGCTCTCGTTCCGGCGTCCGCTGGATCAGGCTGTATTCAATCTGTAACGCCACAAACGGCGTCCAGTGTTTTAACGTAGCAAGCGTATTCGCTTGGGCGATGACCCATGCCGGATGGTCCGAGACGCCACCATACAACACCTTTCCACCGCGGATCAGAGCGTCGAGTCCATGCATGACTTCCTCGATTGGCGTCACCGAATCCCACATGTGAACCCAAAGCAGATCAATGTATTCGGTTCGCAACCGCTTGAGACTCGCTTCGACCGAATGGACCATGCTCTTGCGACTATTTCCTCCACCGTTTGGGTCGTCTGGGCGCATGTTGGCGCTGTATTTTGTTGCGATGACCAGACGGTCTCTTTCGATTGAGGAGGAGACGAATTTTCCCAGATGAGCTTCACTCTTTCCTCCGGTATAATCGTTCGCGGTATCAATGAAGTTGCCACCCGCTTCCAGAAACGCGTCAAACAGCTTTCGACTGACTGTCTCATCTGCTACGCCGTGACCATTCTCGTCGCCAAATGTCATCGTCCCAAGAGCGAGTTCGCTTACTCGAAGCCCACTATTCCCCAACAATTTATAACGCATAAATGTTCCAGATATTCTCCTTACGTATGGGCATTTTGTACTCGCTGTCGAAACCGCGGTCCAACGTTCCGATTAGGGACTGAGCGCTCTTTTCTCCTAGCTCAGTCCGGCAGTGGGTTCACCCTGTGGTTCAACTTAGATTCCACATCCTTCAAATACGCTAACGCGGTTCTTGCGATCCGGTCGGGGTCCGCTGATCGACTATCCAAGCCGACCTCCATGGTAATGAACCCGTCAAAAGCGCATTCCCGCAATGCTTGCATTAGACCCAGCCAATCGACCCGACCCTCCCCTGGTAGTACTCGATTTTTGTCTGAAACGTGAATGTGCACCAAATCTCCGCCCATTGCGCGAGCGTAGTCCGCAGGTATTTCATCCCGATATAATGCATGCAGCGTATCAAACATTAGTTTTACGTTGCTGTGCTCCACGCTGCGCATCAATTCGATGGCGTCATCTGCAGTTTCAATTAGGTTAGTGGCGGCGGCTGTAGGTTCGACTACTATGGTAATATCCTTTTGATCCGCGTAGGTGGCAATGCGATCCAAGCAATCCCTGGTGCGTGACCATGCCTCTTGGCGAGTCGTGCCGAAGATCTGCCAACCAGCGATGTAGATAACTTTCTTGCCACCCAGATCCGAGGCGAGATCAATCACCTCATGGTAATATTTTACCGTCGCGTCCCTCTCTTCGGAACACGGAGACGCCGGATTGAAGCCTGGACCTCCGCCAGGCGTAGCCAGCAGACTCACCACCTGCAGAGCGCAGGAATCTAACAGTCTTCTCAGCTCTCGTCGCCGCTCTGCGCTTAGATATGCCGGCCAGGCGTGGGGGGCGGCGCAGCCAATCTCCACTCCATCGTAGCCGATTTCACCCAAGCGGCGAATCGCCACATCGAGCGGGTACGCCGGCAACCAAGCGGGAAAACTGCTATACGCCCAAGTGTTGAACGCATACTTCATAAATTACATTCATCTCCGAAGGTACAAGGAACCTCTCGAATCTCTAGTTGGGGGCGACCAATGCCAGTTTCACTATCTCAGGTTTCTCTCAGGAGCGAAGGACTTCCGTAGAGGACGTCAATAGAAGGACGTTCCGTGAAAACCTTTGATTCCGGTTAACTACTTAACCTCCGCGTAGCGGTCCGCTTCTTGCACATTCGCCTTTTCTATAACCACCGGAGTTAACAACTTCCCTTCGATTGGCGTTTTCTCTCGTAAATGCGATACTAACGCGTCCAAAGCCATCTTGACCTGTTCGACCGGGAACTGAACGGAAGCGGTCATCTCACCGTCCCTGATCTTCACTAGGGCTTCCGGCAGGCCGTCAATTCCCAAAACGACAATCTTGCCTTTTGGGATGCCTGCTTGTTGTATCGCTGCCAATGCCCCCAGTGCCATGTCGTCATTTGCCGCGACAATGGCCTCCGGCACATAACCAAGCGAAGTCAGGATGTTCTGCGTCACCGTCAGACTCTCTGCACGCGACCAGTTTGCGGTCTGCTCGGCGACAATTTCGTACTTTGCTCCCGCGGCTTTCAAGGTTTCGTGCACTCCTTTACTACGATCGATAGCGGCACTCCCGCCGGGTCTTCCAGTAATGAATACGATTCGGGCGCCGTCTGGAAATCTATTTACTACGTATTTTGCCAGAGCCGCGGCTCCGGCCACGTTATCGAGACAGAAGAAGGGTATGGGTTTTTTCGCACCATCGACATACCGGTCAAAGCTCACCACCGGGATGCCAGCATCCAAAGCTTCGTTAACGGCCGGAGTCAGGGCGTTCACATCGTTGGGATCCAGCACGATTCCATTCACACCTTGGGTTACCGCGTTCCGTACATCACTTGATTGTTTCGAGGAACTACCTTGTCCATCCTGGACGATCAGTTCGACGTTCAGTTTTTTCGCTTCTTCTCTTGCCGTCTTAGCGGCTAGCGCTAGCCAGGGGAACTCAAGACTTGGGCTGCTGTAAGCGATCACTAGGTTCTTTTCGCCGGCCAGACTGACGGCGCACGACAAGATCAATGCGGTCTTTATGCCTAAGAACGCCTGGATGAATTTCTGTGTCATTATCTTTTCAAAGGGGGGGACGTGTTGACGAATTCGCATTTATTAATTGGTCGGCGCAAGCTCCAAATCCTTACACATCGAGGACCTCAGATAACAAAACTTGTAAGAAAATCGCCCGACTCGCTACGTAGCTTTAAACCAAAATTCAGTCGCCCGTAGCATAACTCTTTTATGCATTCTCGGACTCACAAAGCCAGAGTGGCGAAAACTTACAAAGGCCACGACGGACGGTCTACTTGGGCTCTTTGTTCGCCTTCTTCAATCGAAGTTCTGCTCGCTTGACGAGCCCAAGACTTCAGGCCGATCAAAACCACAGCAGAGTTCTCGATCGTATCAGGCTGAGTCGAATGAGGGGATACATTGCTGGCCGCCGACGGCTCTTTCTTCGGCCGAAAGCTTCCATAGATAAGCCGTGCGCCCCGGCTGAACGTGAAATAAGACTGCTTCGCCAGTTGGCCGCGCAGGAATGCTTTGATTTCCCGTGGCTTCGCATTGAGAAGGTCCGCCAAGACTTTGGTATTGTAACCTTCCCGGGTTAGCCTGGGCTCCAGCCCGTTAATGTCCTTGGCGAGGACATTGTCGATCATATCTGCTCCCACCGGTTTTTGACCGACCTTGTGTGCTTCTTCAAGCGCACGCGTCAGATAAAATTCGAACTGCATGGGGTCGAGAGCTTCTCGCTGAGGGTAGCTAAAGCGTCTTCTGTGATAATGCCCTCAATCTTTGTCTTGGGTGCCGTGGATTGCGTCAACAACCATTTGATATACGTTCGTTTCTCGCTCCCCAAGCCCTCTAATTTAAAGATCGTGGCGCGCGAACCAATCTCTTCCATCGACGGCCGACGCAGATCGTTCTTCAGCTTTGGATGCCCTGCCAGCACTACCGAAAGTGTGCCGCCGCTATCGCGGACGACCTCGATCAGTCGCTTGAGACCGATAAGGGTCTTGCTGTGCAGATCATATGCATCGTCGTCGTTTCGCGCTGCTAACGACAGCCTCCTGAGGAGACGCAAAGCGATCTTATCTAAGCCCTAGGTTTTCTATTTCCGTGTAACGATTTCTCCGCTTCTCCGACAAACAGTCATGAACTTATTAGAAGTCATGATTGTACAGAACGAAGAGAACACCAAGCAACCCCAGAATTCAGACTCAATCGGAAAGGAATGAGAATGTTTCCCAAATTTCGCACACGCTTGTCCGCTCATAGGAAAACAGGCAATCTCTCATGCCAAAGTCGCTTCGTGTCACTTGTCTCCTCGCTGTCAGTGTAATGTGCTCCGCAATCTTCGCGAAGACTGCGACGGCTCAGAACTATACGGGAGCGGTTTATGTAGGAACAGACGGACAGACGAATGGGCTAGTGGCCTACGGTCAAAAAGCCGACGGCACCCTGGCTTTTATCGGGGAGTATCTGTCAGGTGGGGCTGGAGGCCGACTCAACACTGGTGGCCCGATCGACCCGCTGATCTCAGCTCATTCAGTCTTAAACGTCGACAATCGCTTTGTTTTACAGGTCAATGCCGGCTCTAACACGGTTTCTTCATTTCGGGTAAATAAGGACTTCAGTCTAACGCTCGTCAGCGTGGTTCCAAGCGGTGGTTTTGGACCTGACACCATTGTTGAGCGCGATGGGGTCGTCTATGTTGCCAACGTCTCCAGCGATGGCGTTTATACCGGACCGCCGGACCAAGTAGGCGATATTGACGCCTTTGAATTGAACCTCGGGACTGGTCATCTTCAGGAAATTCCGGGCTCGAAACGGCAACTTCTTGGCCGTCCCTCTGACCTGGCCGTAGGTCCAAGTGGCCGTTCTCTTGTCGTGTCGATCTACAATGCTGGATCAACTGCGATCTCAGATAGTGCCGCGACTGCCGAGCTTGAAAGTTTTGCAATCGTTCGGCCAGGCTTTCTGACCCCTTCCCCGGTCTCGACAATCACGTCCACGCAGCGGAACAATGTCCAGGAGCGCAATCTCCCTTCGGCGATTGGCATTGCGATCCGCGAGCTGCCCGGGCATGAAGTGGTCGTCGTCACGGAATCTCGAGAGTTTCTCGCGAATGGCCAGCCGGCGTCGCTCAGCCAATTCCAGACAGGATCCGTTTCGACGTTTGATCTGAATAGTTCGGGTTTCCTCCGCCCCATATCTTTGGATGTACCGACCAGCAGCCAAATCACAACAGGCCCGACGAACACTTCAACCAGTTCCTGCTGGATCTCTTTTGATAAGGATGGTCAAACATTCTGGGTGGTCAGCGCCTCTTCGTCCATCATTTCCAGCTTTCGATTCAATGAAGATGGTTCAGTGGAAGAAATTGACAGCCGTGCAGCGACCGGAATACCAGTCAACCCGGCTGCCGCTAATCCGGCAGCGGGAGCCACCGGCTTTGTCGACGTTGCCGAAACGGGAGACAGTAATTTCCTCTACGAGCTGGAAAGCGGCACAGGAAAAGTGGCCATTTATCGGATTTTCTCGCCGGACTCGCCATTGACGCTGCTGCAGCAGATATCCACGGGATTGCCGCAGACTGGAGGAGTCATGGGCATCGCCTTTATCAACCCCGCTGACCTCGGCGAGGGCCAATAGCAATATTGCAGAGCGCTTTCTTACTCAGAAAGAACACATAAGGCGATGGGCATGCACGGAGGCCCATCGTCCTTATGCTGTGTTGGAGCGCTCTCATGATCTGGCTGTGAGTTGTCAGCCTTCGCGTGCAAATCGATGGCGGTCATCCTGTTTTCTAAGCACGGTTTGTAATGGGCGGTTGGGCAGGGCCCTCACGGATCGTGGCTGAAGGGGGGGCGACCTTCAGGTCATTCCTTGGTGGGACTGAAGGTACCATTCCTCGGAGCCGACCTGCGCTCAGGAGCGCCGGGAGCGGAGGGCGGGTCAAAGGCGATGAGGAGGCTGCCGGTTAGTTCCGTATATTGCAATACGATCGGCTGCGCCTCTCCTTCTGGGGTCACTCCTCCGTTTGTAAAAAATTGTGCGTTAAGCCCCGCGAGCCTCAACTAGGGGCCACACAAGGGAAGCTGCGATTAGACCCAATAAGCGGTGAAGACACGAAAGTGCCAAAATTGTCCGGTCCGTGAAGCTCCGGCGGTGCTCGGTCGGTCAGAAACGGTTTGGAATTCGAATCGCGGCTCCTTTTCATCTAAACCCCATTTGGAAGCGTGTCGGAAACGATCGACAGCACGCGCTGAGGCAATGAGCGCTTTGCTCGGCACGCAGCCGTAGTTGAGACAATCGCCTCCCATCTTATTTCGCTCGATGAGAGCGACACGTCCCCCGAGTCCGGCAGTGCCCGCAGCGGCTACCAGACCAGCGGTGCCGGCCCCGATGATCACCACATTATAAACGCCCAAACCTTGTTTTCTTGCATCATGAGCAACTCGGAACAGATGCGTCTCCGTGGCCCTAAATCCCCCAGCTTTATTCCGAGTGGCCGAAGACTTTGTGAGGTTGAGTCAGTCTTGCTGCCGGTTTCTCCGAATTCTCAGACAAGCGAAGAGGCATCAGATTCGGACTAGAAAATGATGGCCTGATCCTTGTCCTTTTAACTGGCATACCGGGCTCAGTGTTATGTTCGTCTGGCAAGAGCTGTTCTCGGTCTCTGCTAAGTTTCAAAAATGAATGGCGTCGGATCGCATTCGAATTTCGCTACAGCTATCAGGATGTGTGATATCGAATCATGACCGTTATTTTACCCATCCCATCGTTTGGCTGGTACCGAAATACACGAAAGATCGAATATCTAAGAGACGGATAAAAGCCGAACGTTAAGATTGTGCCCTTCAAAATGACTCTCGACTCTTTTGGAGGGGCTTAGCTTGTTGTTCTCGTCCGTATCTTCAGGACCAAAATCAGCCGATGCCAATTGGCCCAACCTTCAAGTCGGAAATTAGCGGACAAAAAAACTCAGTGCGAGGCCGAGCTCGCACTGAGTCGAAGCGGGCGCGTTATACCGGCTGCTTAAGCTTTAAAAGAAGGCAATTCTAATCAAGGCGCTGGACTGGCGGACAATTGATGATCACGTGGCTATCGCCAAACGCCGCGCCCTCTGGGCCGGTGAGGATCCCGTCCTGAACTAACGTCAAAATCCGAAACTCCTCACGCAGCTGAGACCTGTACCCCTTCGTAACTGCATCTGGAGTCCACTCGTAAAGTTGCGCATTCCAAAGTGGGCTGTAATCATTCGCGATCGTCGGGATGCCGCCGAAAGTGTTGTTTGGCCGGAACCCATCAAGAATGGTTGCGAAAAGCCCTTGCCGCTGCGGATTCGCGGTGCCCATCGGACCATTAGTAGCGATAAAGATACGTTCAACGGGACTGCTAAAGCTATCATCAAGGCCAGTCACCAATTTCTGCAACAGCGGGGCGAAGGTGTTATGCTCGATCGCAGCAATGGCTGGGTCACTAGTATCCATGGAGAGGTACCAAAGTGGTCGCCCAAAGCTGAAGCCGTTTACCAAATTTAACGTTACCGTCCGATTTTGGGGATCGGAAGTGTTGATAGCCAGGACGGCGTCGTGCACCTTTGAGTAGTCAACGTTCCCATTGGGAAAGTTGATTGCGGCGTCAGGCTGATCAAATGCGATCATCGGAGCATTGTAGATTATCCCTCCTGCATTAAGGACGCGTACAAGCGGACTATAATTCGAATCGCCGACTGAGCCGGGACGTGCCACCGATGGCGGAAACGGATCCTCAGCAGATCCGGGAACCAAAACCCGGTGGGGGCGGAAATCGACAGTTCCGGCATCAAAGATCAACGTTCCGTTCGCATCGAAATTTGCGGTTCGGGCTCCGGGCCCAGCATAGCTCAGCTTGGTGGAAAAGTTGATGCCGAGGAAGTCGGCCTGTTGCTGATCACTGACATCGGTGAGAATGTACCATACAACCTGGTTCGTACCCTTCAGATAACCCTTGTACAAGGGCAACGTGATAGTTCCTTTTATCGGATCCACAACCCCGGACTTCAGCAACTGGACCGGCCCGACTAGACTTGGGTTAATATCGGACGGAGGTGGGCCGAAATAACTTAGCCCGACCGAAGCACCGACTGAAGCCGGAGCCGGAAACAGGTCAATACCGGGTTGACCACCGCGCACGCCAGGACCGGGGCCATCCTGCGTTTGCGCAATCGCGGCAAGCGGTAGCGCTATACCAAACGCTCCGATTATTAGTCGTTTTCTGAATATTTGCATTTGTTACTCTGTAAACGGTTAGTTGTTTGAGATTATGCCTTGCTTCATTTCACTGTCGATCTTTTGGAGTCCAGGAAAAGAAGATCAGCACGTTATTAACTGAGTCGCGAATGCGCTTGTTTTCTTACAAAGTGTTTTACTTATTTTTCCTGATTTGGCAGCGACGGGTGAGTAGTAACTAATCTTTTTACGGGGGCCAGCAATACTGACTGAATCTCGTCTCGGTATTTCTTTGCCTGTTCGAATTGCGGCCAATGGCCTGAATTCTCGAACCAAACGAAACGCTTTCCGGAAGTCGGATTCGTCGAAGATCGGCCAAAGCCTCCCGATTACCCTGTTCTAGAGCCTTGGTGAACGCGTACTGGTAGCGTTGTCTTTCAGACAACATCAGGTCCGCAATTTGTGCGACGCCGATATATGGGCAAAACAAATCCGGGTAGCGAGATGCCGCAAGTATCGCCGGCACCGTACCCCAAGAATGAGCAACTAGATAAACCTTTTCGATCTGCAATGTTTGGCGGAGCCACTCAACGACCTTTCTGATGTCTTCGACCATGACGTCAATACCGAGCGCGGGTTTGCGGCCGAATAGTCGAAAGGATTTCCCTGCGCCACGATGATCCCAGTGGACCACTACAAATTTCTCTTCCAGTTGCGCGTTCTCGTGAGCGAACGGCATTTCCGGAAATCCTGGTCCTCCGTGAACCATCAATGGAAAGCATCTATCGAAAACCTGTCATAACGGAGCGCCGCTGTCAGAAGCGCCAGCAGGAGTAAATAAATGAGTTGGAGGCCGGCAATATCCCACTTCTGAATAATACAAGTCCCGAATAGTAAAACCCACATTTCCACGCCCGCGATCAGTAGTGCCGGCCGCAAAAACAATCCCAGGGCGATCCCGATCCCGACAATCAGTTCCACTGGCGGGATTGCATATGCGGAGATCACTACCAGCGGTTCAGGTAGCCAACTCTTCGCAAACATTCCTTTCATGGATTCTGCAAAAGCGGGCAAGCCACCGATCCGGGCTAGACCGTGCGCGAGGAAATCAAGCCCAACTCCAATTCTAAGGAGAACGTAACCCAAAGATTCATTTGTGAGTTTCATAGCCTGCAACTGCGCCCTTCCTATGCATTTACCGCTAAGTTTCGACCAGCACTTGTTTCAACTCGTCCATGGGAGCCTGGCTAGCCCACATCACGATCAAGCCATTCTCTTTCTCGAACATCATGTGCCAGCCATTTTCCGAGAGGAGTCCGGAAGGCAGCTTCGGATCTTCTAATGCCTTCTCGTCGATGACCACTAAATGCAGAAGAGTGCCGGAAGGAAGGCGAAAACAGGTCAGAGATGCAAGATGCTGTTGCCAAACAAAAACGCGGCAACCGGCCGTGGCTATTGCTTGAAGTTTTGGCGGGAATCGCCGTAACTCGGGAGCCTCATGTTGCTGTATGAAGGCTTGCGTAATCCCGAGACTAGCGGTTTCCAAGTCGAGTTTCGGTACGGGCCTCACTGCCACCATGGCCAGCGCATCCGAGCAAAAGCTCTGGAATCGTGAAGAGGGATTCCGCAAGGTAACGACCTGCTGGCTTAAGAAGAAAGCGACAAGAACAACCGCAGCGGCGAGTGCAGGCCAAGCGTTTCGCCAGAACTGCAATGGGCGCGCTGTTTTCCTCAACGACTGTAGAATGGTCTCTCTTAGTCCTTCTGGCGGACGGATAGACGAGAGCTCTTCTATAAGCATCTGATCAAATTCCTGTTGCCGGGCGAGCCAGGCGCCAAGGTCAGAATCTTTGCTGGCGAGCTCTAACGCTTCCCGGAATACAGGATCCGCCGCATCCGTACCGTGCGGCCGCAAGGCGCTCAGAAGTTCTTTAGCTTCTTCTCTGGTCATCTCAGACCTCCGGATTTCGGCGCTTCGGAAGCCGTATGACCCTGTCAAGATCACCCTATAAAGCCATCGCCAACGCGCGTCTCAACTCTTGTTGCCTCGAGAAAGCCGCGACATGACTGTGCCAATCGGGATTCCTAAAACTGCCGAAATCTCCTTATATGAGAGGTCGCCCAGGTAAAATAATTCCAAGGTTGATCGATAACTCTCTTCGATCGCCTCAAGTGCGTCCAATACGTATCTAGAATCGACGAAACGGAGCGCGTTTGACTCGATCGCCGTTTCATGATCTTCCTGCCGAAACTCGACTTGCGGATGGGCTGTGTGTTCGCGGACGCTCCGCAAGAATTCCCGGCGCAGGGTGGTGAAAAGCCAAGTTTTCACCTTTCCCATTTCGCGGATCTGCTAGGCAGAGTGTAACCGGAATTTGTCGCCAACGGGGCGATGTGAGCGGTCAACATGCGGATGCCCGGAATGATTACTTCGGAGCGGAAACAAGCGCCCAGGTGTAACCGTCAGGGTCAGCGATGAACGCTTCTGTGCCCCAGTTATATGTTCTAGGCTCTTGGATTATCCGGTAGCCGGCTTTCCGTGCCTTTTCTACGACTGCCGATGCGTCGCCAACGCTGAAATGGGGATACATCCCCAGTCCTTGGCGCTCGCCGTTCGAACGCGGTTGTTCCCAATCCCATCGGGCGCTCCAGAGGTAGATGCCAACGTTGCCAGATTCCAACATCACAAAGTTTGCGCTTCGGGATTTGAGGCCAAGGCCAAGGATGTCGCGATAGAAGGCAATCGAAGCATCAAGATTCGAAACCTCAAGCAGGATATGATCGATTTTCGGTGCGGTGTCTACCGGTGATTCTGCGTCCGCAGCAAAGGCTGAGACGGGCTTTAGGAAGATGTAACCGCTAGAAGCGGCTAGGCAGAGGATCAAACAATAGAGAGATCGGATCGTAATCCGACGCAAGGAGGTCCAGGTTGGCGGACCAAGCATGAATTTTTTCTGTTTCATTTCTTACTCTATTTTACTCACGGTCATGGCTGGCGACAGCGACGCTGAAGTCCGGCATGAAGCAACGTCCGCGCAGATCTTTGCAGCTGCGCGTCTAACCGGCGAGATATTAGTCGATCCGCCTCTCGGCAGGAGACTACACTGCGACGCGTTAGCAGACGAATCATCAATTTTCGCATGTTCCTATCCTAGGAATTCGATTTCCGTAACGGTATTGTGTCTCCGGATGGTGTTTCTCCGGCTCATGTAAGTAACCGCGACAAACACGCATGCAGTTTCACAGACTCTTTTATAACCTCCGGAGTCAACTGTTTCCGAAATCGACTCTGCATAAAGTCAGTCGAGAATTCTGTCGATTCCTTACACGTTTTTGTTGGGAAATTGGCAGTTGGTTTGTGAGGCCGCTTCCCGCACGTGCCTGCTCATTCGACTTTCTCGCGTTTGAACCACCGCTTTTCCAAGCACGACCGCAGAGCTGATCGCACGCGGTGTAAGATAACCCCGAGGTGGTTTGAGGAAATCTGTAGCCATTCGCAAAGCTCTTGAGTGGGCACCTGTTCAATAGTTCGGAGAAAAAAAACCTCCCGCGGAAAATAGTGCTAAGGCGAAGGAAGAAGAGGCGGTCCTTTTGACTCTTATTCTATAGGTTCAGATTATGAATCCGTCAGATCCAGAGTTTCTGGGGAAGCCCACGCCGCCATCCGGTCTTCCAGTGAGCCCGGCGCACTGGGTGGATCTAAGCCTCCCGGGAGCCGTCGCTACTGCTGTCTTTCCGATTTTGAAAATTGCTATGACTAACATCGTTGGTATTTTCTTTTTGACTGCCGTCAATCTGGCGCTGTCCTCTGCTGCTCTCGCCGACAATCACGGCGTCCTCGCAGCGCAAGGATATCGCTGGGTCGTCGTCAACGGACCGTATGCTTGCAACGCTGAGCAAGATGCCGAACGCATCACTACTCACCATACCGATGCGGTAGAGCTCGACGTAATGCAGAATAGCCGGTGTTACTATCTAATACCGGGAAAGATCGTGCAGCTGATTAAGCAGGATCCAGCGCGCGGTATGTCGCAGATGCGCGTGGCCGGCGTGCCTAGGCCGCTTTGGGCCTATAGCCGATTCTTCAGTGAGCACCCAGTCCGGGACCTAGACGGCGCGATCGAAACACCAGAAAACTCTGGCCTGCTGTCTACCGCTCATATCGCGCTCCCTTCCGCTAGTCCGGCCGGTCTAACTCGGCCGAATTGAATGAACTAAGTACCAATTGTCAAATGCAACACTCATCAATCATACTGTCAGATCGATGCCGTTATCGAGATGACAGGCCCAAGTGCAAAGTAGTTATCATTTACGAGGACAACGCAGCAGGAAGGCGTGCCAAGCATTTCTGCGACGAAGTGATTCGGGAGCGAGTCGATGCATGCGATATCAGCTTGGACCTTTGGAACTTCCAGGTACTTGGAATTTCCCAGGTTGCGGATAAGGCTTTGCAAGCCGCCTCTCGAGCGGACGTCATCATTCTTTCCATGCACGGCACGGCTGAGCTTCCTGCCACGACCAAAGATTGGATTGAAAGATGGTCCCAGCGATTTGCCGATAGTATGCCTATGCTCGTCGCACTAGTCACTCCCGCTAAGACAGAGCGCGACACCGTGGCTCCCACCCTCAGTTATTTACGCAGCCTCGCCGACGAGAATCAAATCTGCTTTTGGACTAACACTACATTTTTGTCTGTCTAAACATTAGAAAGGAGTCCAATTATGTCCTCGTGGACTTACCGCACACAAGGGAACGAGATGTCTCGGTTTTCGGCGACCCTTACCCTCAGCGACTTTCCACTCCTGATCGGCGAGATATTGCGCCGCGGCGACATGCGATCTCAGCGGCGGGCAAAGCGTTGCTTGGTTATTCGGAAAATCAAGGCCACTTTCGGCGTGCGCAATTAGCAGCTATCCGCCTAAAGGGATCGGACTAATAAGCGATGGCTGCTTCTCGACCCACGCATTGCAGCCCGCCAGCAGCGTCGCCTTCGTCCGGTAGGAACGCCTGCCCCGGCACTGTGGTTCTTCGCGCTTGGACTCGGAGTACTGCTTCCAATTCTACTTGGTTAACTCGGCGTTATTTCTCATGCGCAGGAATCCGGCAAAAACCCTGGGGTGGAACTCCAAGAGCACTGTTGAACTTACTGGACAAATTCTGAAATGCGATGAGAGCCGTGAGCTCCATGATGGCATCCTCTTCAAAATGCTTTTTTAGCCGCTCCATCAAGCCTTCCTGAATCTCGCCAGAGTGGAGCGTGACGGCTTCTGCGTACTCGAGTGCGATACGCTCAGACTCGCTAAAGAGGTCGCTCTGTTGCCAAACATCGAGTGCTTCGACCTTGGCGAACGCAACGCCTCGCTTGAGGAGCGTGGCGGAGTTTATGTCGACACAGAAGCGGCAACCGTTAAGCTGCGAGACGCGCACTGTAATCAGCGAGCGCAAAACTCGAGGCAACGGCGAGGTTCTCCGATCTATCATCCCATAGAGAAACGCGACTCCCAGAAAGAGTTTTGGCGCACGCGCCCAAAGCCGCGCAGAGTCGAGCACTGCTCCATACTTACGCCGCTGGTTCCAAAAGAAAGGCCACAAATACCAAGGGTAACTCTCAAGCGGTTTAGGAGAAATTCGCATGAGCTACTTCTCAAATTCTCAAATCTGATCAGTTCCTCCGAAGCAGCAAGATGAGCCAGGTCACGATGCGCCACCGCGTAAGTTAACTAGACTCCTAACTTCGCTTTTTCTTTGCGGCGCAGTATTCGTTCTAATAATGCGTCAATCGAGAACAAGCCGGGTCCGAACACAAGAACGATTAAAGCTGCGAGCAGGAACGGGAATGGGTCCGCCTTAACAAATTTATCCGGATCGCTGAAAATGCTCGATACCGCCTCGAAATCCGCAGCCAGGTAGGCAACGGTCATGGAGATCGCGATCAACAGCGACAGGAGCCGCGATCCGAGACCGATGATTAGAAGCAAACTGCCGAAACATTCAAGCGAACCGATAAAGTAGACGTTCAAAGTGGGCATCGGAATGTGAAGGCTGGCGAAGAACTCCGAGACTTTTTCGATATTCGAAAGCTTGCCTTTGCCGGCGAGAAATAGTTGCCAGAAGAAATATAGACGCAATGCCAGGAGCGTTGGTGACCGG
>Ga0209647_1001407_pt1 | contig 20579 bp, 15 predicted proteins | sample GraSoi_2013_60cm_FD_185827 | JGI IMG/M metagenome (GOLD analysis project Ga0209647, IMG submission 185827) | Grasslands soil microbial communities from the Angelo Coastal Reserve, California, USA - Sample 9_17_2013_60cm (SPAdes) (version 2) | ecosystem: Environmental > Terrestrial > Soil >... | reverse complement strand
CGCCGGCTTGATCGTGCTCCAATGCGCGAGGACTCGAGACTTCACATACCGCCGATAATTTCCAGCGCGCTTGGTGCCGTAAATTTCGTCGCCCACCTTCAATTCGGAGAGTGCGCGCGTACGTCCGTCCCCCATCAAAATTGGAGTGTCACCTGCCTGGCAGTACCCACAACCATGCGCACATCCGCGATACGGATTGATCGACTGAGCGAATCCGACGTCTGGTGAGTCGTGCCGAGAGATCACGCTCTTCGCGTGCTCGATCGAGATCACCGTCTTCACGCGCGCGGGCTCGTCGCCAGGGTCCTGGAACCAGCCGTCGTCGGAGGCCTCGCGATTCCAGATGTCGAAACGGCCCTCGATGTTGATGGTCGCGCCGCGGCCTTTCACTTGCTGGCCATGGTCTCCCGCGGTGGTCTTGAGCGGCATGCTCAAATTTTACGCGCGGAGAGACCGGGCGTGACGCCCGCGACGCAATGAAAAAATGAATGTGGATAAGCGGCGATATCGGGTCACAATTGCGGGCGTTATCCACAAGCCGGACCGGCCAATTTGAGCGTTGCCGACCTTGAAGCCTGCGTCGATGCCATCCTCGCCCGCACCGGCGAGCGCGTGGTGTGCGCGACCCCGCTCGGGCTGGGCAAGCCCGTAACGCTCCTCAACGCGCTCTATGCGCGCGTGAAGGCGATCCCGGCGCTGCACCTTTCGATACTCACCGCATTGTCCCTCGAGGTTCCGCGCGCGAGCGGCAAGCTGGAGCGGCGCTTCCTCGAGCCCTACCTGCGGCGCGCGTTCGCGGGCGTGCCCGCCCTCGACTATCTGAACGATCTGCGTGGCGACACCCTGCCGCCGAACATCGAGGTCTTCGAGTTCTACTTCCGGCCCGGGGCCATGCTGGGCATTCCCCACGCGCAGCAGAACTACATGAGCAGCAACTACACCCATGCGGGGCGCGACATGCTCGCGCGCGGCGTGAATGCGGTCCTGGTCATGGTCGCCGAGCGCGGCGGGCGCTACAGCCTCAGCTGCAACCCCGATCTCACCGTCGACGTGGTCGAGGGTATGCGAGCGCGCGGCGCGCCGTGCGTGGTCGTAGCCGCCGTCAATCGCAATCTGCCCTTCATGACCGGCGACGCCGAGGTCGATGCCGGCTTCTTCGACATCCTGCTCGATACGCCCGAGACCGCGCATGCGCTCTTCGCAGTCCCGAATCCGGCGATCGAGACCGCGGACCATGCGATTGGCATCCATGCGTCGGCGCTGGTGAAGGACGGCGGCACGCTGCAGCTCGGCATCGGCTCGGTCGGCGACGCGGTCGCGCATTGGCTGCGCCAGCGGCACGTGGATAACGCGGCCTACTCCGCGGCGGCCGAGGCGTTGGGCATCGAGCGACACCACGCGCTCATCGACCGCGAGGGCGGGCTCGAGCCGTTCGCGCAGGGGCTCTTCGCCTCGACCGAGATGTTCACCTGGGGGCTCATGACCCTGATCCGCGCCGGGGCCATCCGCCGCCGCGCCGAAAGCGGCTCGGGCCCGATCCTGCAAGCCGCGTTCTTCCTCGGGCCCGAGGAGTTCTATCGGCGGCTGCGCGACCTCGGAGACGAGGAGCGCGACTCGATCCTGATGACTTCCGTCCTGCGCGTGAACGACCTCTTCGGCGAAGAGAGCCTCGCACGGCGCCAGCGCCACGACGCCCGCTTCATCAACATCTGCATGATGGTGACGTTGTCCGGCGCCGCGGTGTCCGACGGCCTCGCCGACGGGCGCGTGGTGAGCGGCGTGGGCGGCCAGTACAACTTCGTCGCGATGGCCCACGAGCTGGAGCGCGCGCGCTCGATCCTCCTGCTGCGTTCGACCCGGGAGGCCGGCGGCCGCGTCGAGTCGAACATCGTCTTCAACTATGGGCACGTCACGATTCCGCGGCACCTGCGCGACGTCGTCGTCACCGAGTACGGCGTCGCCGACCTGCGCGGGCGCACCGATGCCGAAGTGGCGGCGGCGCTCATCGCCATCACCGATGCGCGCTTCCAGGAAGGCCTCGTCCGGACGGCGAAGGCGGCGGGAAAGCTGCCGCTTGACTGGCGCATTCCGGAGGAAGCGCTCGACAACACGCCCGCGCGCCTCGCCGCACGGCTCGCGCCGCTGGCCGCACGAGGGCTCGCGCCGATGTTTCCGCTGGGCACCGATTTCGACGCGGACGAGCAGCGTCTCGTTCCCGCGCTCATGTGGCTCAAACGCAGCGCCGCGACGTGGCGCGGGAGACTCACGCTCGCCGCCGCTCTTGCGAATGCCGAGCCCTCGCCCGAGGATTCGCGCGCACTCGCGCGCATGGGCCTCGCCGCTGCGCGTGGAATCGAGGAACACGTCCTGCGCGGGCTGGTCGCGCTCGCGCTGCGCCGCACGCAATCGCGATGAGGGCGCGGGCCGCTAGAATCACAAGATGAACGACACCCACGCCACCACCGAGCTCCACTTCAAATCCGTCACCTATCGCGGCCAGGAGGCGGGGCCGCGCCTCATCGTCACCGGCGCCGTGCACGGCAACGAGACCTGCGGCACGAAAGCGATCCGCCGCGTGATGGACGAGATCGACTCCGGCTCGCTCGAGATCAAGTCCGGCGAGGTCACCTTCGTCCCCATCACCAATCCGCTGGCCTACGCGCGCGGCGATCGCGCGGGCGAGCGCAACCTGAACCGCAACCTGGGACCCAAGGACCATCCCTCGGACTTCGAGGACCGTATCGCCAATTGGCTGTGCCTGCTGCTTGCGCGGCACGACGTGCTGCTCGACCTGCACTCGACGCGCGGCGCCGCGGAGCCTTTCGCGATGCTCGGCCCGCGCGACAACGCGGGCCCCATCGAGCCGTTCGCGCACTCGGCGAAGGAACGCGCCATGGCGCGCATCCTCGGCGTACGCCGCTTCGTCGACGGCTGGCTCGGCACCTACGCCAAGGGCGTCGAGCGCCGCACCGCCGCGGGCCTGGGGAGCGGGCTCAACACCGATCCGCGCTACGGCGTGGGCACCACCGAGTACATGCGCGCCGTGGGCGGCTATGCCATCACGCTCGAATGCGGGCAGCACGAGTCGCCGTCGTCCCCGGAAGTGGCGTATCGCGCCATCCGCAACGTCCTCGACCATCTCGGCATCGGCGCCGGACCCGCGCCTCCACGCGTCGAGCAATACGAGGCGCTCAGCCTGCACGAAGTGATCGACAAGGCGCACGAGGCCGACCGCTTCAGCCGCCCGTGGGCGAGCTTCGACCCGTTGAAGAAAGGCGACGTCATCGGCACGCGCCACGAGGGAACCGTGCTCGCGGCCGAGGAGGACGGCTGGATCGTCTTCCCCGACGTGGGCGCGAAGCCCGGCCACGAGTGGTTCTATGTGGCGCGGCCCAACCCGCGCGTCTTCGCCTAGTGGAAGAAGAGGTAGGCGACGAGGATCGCCGCCACCACCGCGGCGAGATCCGCCAGTAGCCCGAAGGTGATCGCGTAGCGCGTCCTGGTGATTCCCACGGAGCCGAAATAGAGCGCGATGATGTAGAAGGTCGTGTCCGACGAGCCGCCGACGATGCTCACCAGCCGCCCCACGAAGGAATCGGGCCCGTAGGTCTTCATCGCCTCGATCATCATCGCGCGCGCGCCGCCCCCGCTCACCGACTTCATGAACGCGGTGGGAAGCGCCGGCGTGAACTCCGTGTTGAGCCCCATCGCGGCGAAGAGCCACGCGCAGCCGCCCACCACCATGTCGAGCACGCCGGAATTGCGCAGCATCCCGATCGCGACCAGCATTCCCACCAGGAACGGGATGATCATGATCGAGGTTTGGAAGCCGCCCTTGGCGCCCTCGATGAACGCGTCGTAGACGTTCACGCGCCGGTAGAGTCCCCAGGCGATGAAACCCACGATCAACGTGAGCAGGATCAGGTTCCCCGCCACGCGCGATACCAGCTGGATCTGCGTCTTGGTGAGCTGCGTCGCGAAGAACCACACCAGCCCCGCGACGGCCGCGGTCAGGCCGACGAGCCACGAGACGATGACCGGGTCCAGGAGGCGGATGCGCTGGCGCAAGGCCACCGCGATGAAGGCCACCAGAGTGCCGGCGAACGTGGCAATCAGCGTCGGGATGAAGATGTCCGCCGGGTCCTTGGCGCCGAGGATCGCGCGCTGCGCCATCACCGCGACCGGGACCAGCGTGAACCCGGCCGTGTTCAGCACCAGGTACATGAGCTGCGCGTCGGTGGCGGTGTCCTTCACCGGATTGAGCTCCTGCAGGCTCGCCATGGCCTTGAGGCCGATGGGCGTGGCGGCGTTGTCGAGCCCGAGGAAATTCGCCGAGTAGTTCATGACGATGAGCCCGTGCGCCGGATGCTCGCGCGGCACTCCGGGAAATATGCGCGAGAAGAACGGTGCGACCAGGCGCGCCACGGAATCGATGAGCCCCGCCTTCTCGCCGATCGCGAGGATGCCGAGCCAGAGCGTCATCACGCCCGCCAGCGGCAGCGCGATGTCCATCACGCCGCTGCGCGCGGATTCGAACGTGCCGTCGATGATGCGCTTGAAGACCTCGGCGTCGCCGAGGAAGAACCACTGGGCCAGCGCTGCGACGAACGAGACGACGAAGAAACCGGCCCAGATGTACGTGAGGGTCAATTGATCCTGACCCAGATCGGCGCGAACTTGTTGTCGGAGCGGTGGATGAGCGTCACATTGGAGCGCGACACCCACGGGATCACCTGGCGATGCAACGGGATCACCAGCACTTCGCGCTCGATGATCCCGATCGCCTCGTCCATCATCGCGCGGCGCTTGTCCATGTCCATCTCGACCTCGGCGCGGTCGATGAGGTCGTCGACCTTCGCGTTCTTGAAGTTGCCGTAGTTGGTGTCGCCGGCGCCCTTCTCGTTCAAGCTATGGTAGAGCGGCTTCAGCGTGAACATGGGATCGCGATTGTTGTCGCCCCAGCCCTGCATGCACGCGCTGAACTCCTTCTTGGGCGTGCGCTGGAAGTACTGCGCCTTCGGCATCGCCTCGACCTTCACGTCGAGGCCGATCTTCGCCCACATCCCCGCGAGGGCGACGCAGATCTTCTCGTCGTTCACGTAGCGGTCGTTGGGGCAGTGCAGCGTGAAGCCGAAGCCCGCCGGGTAGCCCGCGTCGGCAAGGAGCTTCTTCGCCGCGGCGATGTCGAAGGCGAGGCGCTTGTCGAGCGCGGGGTCGATCTTCTCGCCCTTGGGGTTCGGGAACGGAATCGCGGTGGGTGTGGCGAGGCCGCGCATCACCTGCGTCTTGATCGCGTTGATGTCGACCGCGTAGTACATCGCGGCGCGCACGCGCTGGTCCTTGAACGGGTTCTTGCCCTTCACGTCTGAGAAGAGCAGCTCGTCGCGCGCCTGGTCGAGCGTGATGGTGATGACGCGCGTCTCGTCGCCTTCCCACACCTTGAAGTCGCGGTCTTCCTTGGTCTTGGCGATGTCCTGCACCGGCGGATCGAGCACGAAGTCGATCTCCCCGGATTTCAACGCCGCCATGCGCGTGGCCGGGCTCGCGATCGGGCGGTACTCCATGATGTCGATGTTGCTTTCCCAGCGCCCGTCCTTCACGCCCCACCAGTCCGGGTTCTTCGCGAGCACCGTCTTCACGCCCGGCTCGTAGGAGACGAGCTTGAAGGGGCCGGTGCCCATGGCGTTCCTCGAGGCGTAGGTTGCGTCCTTCACGGAGAAGTCCTGCGGCTCGACGGAATTGTTCTTCTGCGCCCACGCGCGGCTCATGATCGACACCTCGCCGATCGCGATCTGCGAGATGGGATTGGGCGACGCAGTGGTGAATTCCACCGTGTAGTCGTCGATCCTGCGCGCGGTGCCGGCCTGCGACGTGTAGGTGCGGAACTGCTTCGACTTGGCGGCGCGCTCGAACGAGAACACCACGTCGTCGGCGGTCATCGGCGTGCCGTCCTGGAACTTCACGTCCTTGCGCAGGTAGAAGATCCTCTGCGTGGGCGAGACGGTCTTCCACGAGGTGGCGAGCCAGGGCGTGGGCGACATGTCCTTGCCCGGCATGATGAGGCGCTCGTAGATCATGGCGTTGATGCTCTTGGTGAAGCTCTCGTCCTGGCCGTGCGGATCCTGGGTGGTGACGTCGCCCGAGGAAGACCAGCGGAAGTTCTTCGCCTCGACCAGGCCCGCCATCGAGACCGCCACGCAGAGCAACAGTATTCGCAAGGCCATCGCGCCTCCCCTGTATTTTTGGCCGGGCCCATGCCGGCTTGCCGTATTGTATGTCGGACATGAACTGGATCCCCACGCTCTACTTCGCGCAGGCGCTCCCCTTCGTGGTCGTGATGACGGTCTCGGTCGTGATGTACAAGACCCTGAACGTCTCCAATACCGATATCGCGCTGTACACGAGCTGGCTCTACCTGCCGTGGGTGGTCAAGCCCTTCTGGGCGCCGCTGGTGGACATGTTCGGGACCAAGCGCCTGTGGATCCTCGCGATGCAGCTCGCCATCGGCGCGTCCTTCGCCCTGGTGGCGCTCACGCTCCCCACCTCGCGCTTCTTCCAGATGTCGCTGGCGCTCCTCTGGCTCACCGCCTTCGCCTCCGCCACCCACGACATCGCCGCCGACGGCTTCTACATGCTGGCGCTCGAGCAGCACCAGCAGGCGGCGTTCGTCGGCGTGAGGAGCGCCTTCTTCCGCCTGGGGATGATCGGCGGACAGGGCGGCCTCGTATACCTCGCGGGAACGCTGGGCGACTTCTCCGGCAACGTCGCGCTCGCGTGGTCGATCACGTTCGGGGTCGCGGGCGCCCTCTTCGTCCTGCTCCTGGCATGGCACCGCTTCATGCTGCCGGTGCCCTCCGAGGACGGGCCCGTCAGGCACGACTCGCACGCGCGCGCCTTCGTCGCGACCTTCGCCTCGTTCTTCCGCAGGAAAGGCATCGTGCCGATCCTCGCCTTCCTGATGCTGTTCCGCTTCGCCGAGGCCCAGGCGCTGAAGCTCATCACGCCGTTCCTGCTCGATCCGCGCAGCGCCGGAGGCCTCGGGCTCGGCACCTCGGAAGTCGGCATCGCCTACGGGACGGTGGGCGTGATCGCGCTCACCGCGGGCGGGATTCTCGGCGGCTTCGCCATCGCGCGCGACGGCCTGCGGCGCTGGCTCTGGCCCATGGTCGTCGCGATGCACCTTCCAAACCTCATCTTCGTGTTCCTCGCGTTCACGCAGCCCGCGAGCATCGTCGGCATCTCGGCCGCGCTCGCCGCCGAGCAGTTCGGCTACGGCTTCGGCTTCGCCGCGTTCCTCCTCTACATGGTGATGGTGGCCGACGGCCCCAGCAAGACCGCGCACTATGCGATCTGCACGGGATTCATGGCGCTCGGTATGATGCTTCCCGGCATGGCGAGCGGCTGGATCCAGGAGCAGCTCGGCTATGCATATTTCTTCATCTGGGTCTGCCTCGCAACGATTCCCTCCTTCATCGTCGCCGCGCTCGTGCACGTCGATCCCCATTTCGGACGCAAGGCCCCTTCGCCATGAAAATCCTCCGTATCACCCCAGTACTTCTGCTCCTCGCCGGATGCGCGGGCGGCCCGGCAATCGACACCACGTACACGTCGATCGGCCAGGAGAGCCGCGTGCAGTTCCTCGTCATCCACTACACGGTCGGGGACTTCCCGGCATCGCTGAAGATCCTCACGGAGGGTCCGGTCAGCAGCCACTACCTGGTGCGCGACAATCCGCCGACCGTCTACCGTCTCGTGGACGAGGGGCGCCTCGCGTGGCACGCGGGCGTGAGCTCGTGGAAGGGATACACGCAGCTGAACGCCAGCTCGATCGGGATCGAGATCGTGAACCTCGCGGTGGAAGGGCCTCCGGAGACGGGCTACTGGCCCGAATTTCCCCCCGCGCAGATCGACGCGGTGGTGGCGCTGGTGAAGGACATCGTGAAGCGCCACCACATTCGCCCCGACCGCATCGTCGCCCACAGCGACATCGCGCCGCAGCGCAAGATGGATCCCGGCCCGAAATTTCCCTGGAAGAGGCTCGCGGACGAGGGACTCATTGCATGGCCCGACGCAAACGCGGTCGCGCAGAGGCGCCCCGCGTTCGAGGCGCAGCTGCCCGATGCCCTTTGGTTCCAGGACATGCTCGGGCGCCATGGATTCGCGGTCTCGAAGAATGGCGAGCTCGATGCCGCGACACGCCGCGTCGTCTCCGCCTTCCAGATGAAGTACCGGCCCGCGCGCTTCGACGGCACGCCCGACGCCGAGACCGCGGCGCTCCTCGATGTGCTCGTCAATCCATGACGCGCGGTCTCGCGGCCGCCATGCTGGCCGCGGCGCTCGCGGGTTGCGTGAGTAGTCCCGTGACGGCTCCCGCCTCGTTCGCTCCGGCGCTCGACGCGGAGCTCTCCGCGATCGCGGGCGATGGGCTCGCCAGCCTCTCGGTGCTCGCCGTGCGCGACGCAAAGATCGTCTACCAGCGCCAGTTCGGGCGGCGCTACATCGATGCGAACGATCCATCGCGTGACCAGCCTGCGACCGGGGCCACGCTCTATCGCATCGCCTCGGTGTCCAAGCTCGTCACCACGCTCGGCGCGATGAAGCTCGTCGAGGAAGGCAGGCTCGCGCTCGATGCCGACATCGGCGACTACCTCGGCTACCCCGTGCGCAATCCGCATTTCCCCGCCGTCCCGATCACGCTGCGCATGCTGCTCACGCACACCTCGTCCCTGCGCGACGACGCGGGCTACTACCGCTGGGGCGACGCCGGCATGAAGGATTTCCTCACGCCCGGTGGATCCGCGTACGGAAGCGGCGCCATGTGGTCGCGCGAAGCGCCGCCCGGCGCGTACTTCAGCTACGCCAACCTGCCATGGGGCGTGATCGGCACGATCATGGAGAAGGCCAGCGGCGAGCGCTTCGACCGCCTGATGAAGCGCCTCATCCTCGATCCCCTCGGGCTCGAGGGCGGCTACAACACCGCTGAAATTCGCGCCGACCGCCTCGCCAATACCGCGACCCTCTATCGCAAGGCCACGGCGGGCGACACGCAGGTCTGGGATCCACGCGGACCCTGGATCGCGCAGGTCGACGACTACTCGGCGCAAGCGCCGGTCCCCGCCGCCCGCGCCGACTACGTGATCGGCAGCAACGGCGCGCTCTTCGGCCCGCAGGGAGGATTGCGCGCGTCAGCCGCCGACCTCGGACGCGTGATGCTGATGCTGATGAACTCGGGAGAGATCGACGGGCGCCGCATCCTCGAGAAGAAGACCGTCGATGAAATGCTCGCGCGCCAGTGGCCGCGCGAAGGCCAGGGCGGCGAGAGCGGCTACGGAAGCCACAAGGGCCGCTTCAACGCGTGGGGCCTGGGCAACCAGCAGTTCGTCGACATCTCGGGTCCCGACTTCGGCGATCGCCTCGTGCAAGGCGGCGGATTCACCGCGATCGGCCACCTGGGCGATGCCTATGGCCTCTTCGCGACCTTCGCCTTCGATCGCGCCTCGAAGAACGGCTTCATCTTCCTCGTGGGCGGCACCGCGTTCGATCCCGAGAGCGAGCGCGGCGCGTATTCGGCGGCATCGCGCTTCGAGGAGCGCATCGCGACGGCTCTTTACCGGCGTGCGGTCCAGGGAAAGACCGACTAGGAAATCAGGCGACCGCGGGCTCGAGGAGCGTGATGGTGCGCGCTTCGGTATCGAGCGCGGCGCGCGCGCCCACCGGGAGCGTGACCTGCTGGGCAATGTGGCCGAACGAAAATCCGTAGGCCGCGGGGACGCGCAGGCTCGCCAAGTTGTCCTCGAGAACCTGTGCGAGCGTGAGGGACGGCTCGCCGTCCACGGCTTCGCATTTCTGGAAGACGCCGAGCGCCACGCCCGCGGCCCTGCCGAGGAGGCCGGACTGGCGAAGCTGCGTGAACATCCGATCGATGCGATAGGGCGCCTCCCCCACTTCCTCGAAGAAAAGCACGTTGCCCTCGATCTGGGCCGCGTGCGGCGTGCCGATCATCGCGCATACCGTGGCGAGGTTGCCGCCCACCAGCCGGCCTTCCGCGCGGCCCGCTCGAAACACGCGCGGCGCGAATTGCGGCTCGCTCGCCGCGCGCGCCAGGTTCTCGGCCGCGATCTCGAGCGTGAGGCGAGGCCGAGGCTCCATGAGGACGGCGCGCATGTTGCGCACGGAGAATTCCGAGAACGTCGACGACGCGACCGGCCCGTGGAAAGTCACGAGGCCCGCATGGCGAGCGAGGGCGAGATGCAGCGCCGTGATGTCCGAATAGCCGATCACGATCTTCGGGTGCCGCCGGATCGCCGCGTAGTCGAGGCGCGGCAGGAGCGCGAGGCAGCCCGATCCGCCGCGCGCCGTCCAGATGGCTCCCACGTCGCGGTCGAGGAACATCGCGTGCAGGTCGTCGAGGCGCTCGTCGACGCTGCCCGCGTAGCCGCCGCGTTGGGCGCGGATGTTCCTGCCGGTGCGCACCGTGAAGCCCTGGGATTCGAGGTTGCGCACGCACTTCTCGATGAGCGCATCGTCGACCACGCCGCCGGGCGCGATGAGGCCGACGCTGGCGCCGTCCTTCAACCGCGGCGGCTTGACGAGGCGTGGGAGCGCCGGCGCGCGCGCCGCGCCCGACTGGCCGCGGGCGAGGCCGGAGAATAGGACTCCGGCCGCGCCTGCCGCCAACAGCTTTGCCGCGTTCCTTCGGTTCAGGAGAACCTGTAGGTGACGCGCGCGATGAACGAACGCCCGCGCGGGTCCGCGACGCGCGGATCCCACCCGGCGCCGGCCGCGAAGTCGAGGTTATGCGCGGTGAACGAGGGATCCTTGTCGAACAGGTTCTTCACGCCCGCCGTGATCGTGAAGTTCCTGAACCCCGTGTACGTCCCGGTGAGGTGGTAGATCACGTAGCGATGCACATACGGGTCGAAGCCGGGAGGCACCACGCCCGTGGGCACCGCGTCCTTGTACGGATTGGTCCAGCTCTGGAAGAGCGTCGCGGCCCACGGCCCGCGCTCGTACGTGACGTTCGCCTGGTGCTTCCAGCGCGGATAGATGTCGCGATTGCTCCATTGTCCGGCGTATTCCGTGTAGGAGTCGGTCACGAAGATGCGCGAGCGGAAGCTGTTGATGTAGGTGCCGTCGAGGTTGAAGATCCAGCGTGCGGCGACAAACGCCCCGGTGAGGCGCAGGTTCACGTCGATGCCGCGCGTGATGTCGCCGTCCGCGTTCACGAAGCCCGCGCGGATGTACCCGCCCGGATCGTCCAGGCGGCCGTTCGCGCCTCGAACCAGGTTCTCGGGGAATGTCTGGTAGTGCGCGATCACGTCCTGGGGGATCAGCTCATAGATGCGGTCCTTGCGTTTGATCTCCCACGCATCGATGCTCGCGGTCGCCCAGGTCGTCGGCGCGAGTACGAATCCCGCGCTCCATTGCTTCGAGGTCTCGGGCTGGAGGTCCTTGTTGCCGCCCTGCCGCGCGTTGGGCCGGATCGCGCACACCGACAGGTCAGCGCCCGCCACATTGCCGTTCGGGCACAGCACGGGGTCGGCGATGTTGCCGGGAACGGGACCCTCGCCCTGCGCCCCATAGAGCTGGAAGAAGCTCGGCGCGCGGAAGCCCTCGTTGTACGAAGCGCGGAACAGCACCTCGTTGATCGGATGGAAGCGCAGCGACACCTTCGGGTTGGTGGTGCCGCCGAAATCGCTGTAGCGGTCGTGGCGCACCGCGCCGGTGAGCTCGAGGCTCTTCAGCACCGGCACCGAGATCTCGCCGTAGATCGCCTTGATGGTGCGCGAGACCTCCGGGAACTCCGCGTCGAAGGGCGCCTGGTAGATCGGCAGCGTCGTGGTCGAGCCGTCGCTGAACTTGTAGCTCTCGCGCCGGTAGTCGAAGCCGGTCGCGACGGCCACGGGCCCGCCGGGAAGGTTGAAGATCTCGCCCGACAATCCGCCGTCGAACTGGGTGAGCTTGGCCTCGCCGGCGAAGAGCTTGCTGCCGTCGGCGCGCGCCGCGTTGAGGAGCGCCGTGCCCTGCGCGCTTTGCGACTGGCCGGGTAGCAACCACGGATTCACCTGGCCGCTGCCCAGCGCCGACACCATCAGCGACTGGTACAGATAGCCACTCTCCAGCGTGGAATCGGCCTTGCTTCCCGACTGCGAGAGTCCGAGCTTGTAATCCCACTTGTCGAACACCACGCCTTCGAGGCCCACCAGCACGCGATAGGCGTCGGTGACGGTCTCGATCATGCGATTGCCGCAATCGTTGCAGCGCCAGCGATACGCGATCGGCAGGTTGCGGTTGAAGGTGGAAATGTACTGGGAGAGGTCCTGGTAGTAGGGGCCGTTCGCCGGATAGTTCGCGCCGGGGAGCAGCGTGGTCGTGATCTGGTAGGGCTCGAAGCTCTTGGTCGCGTCGGTGCGCGAGGCGATCACCTCGGCGAACGCCGTGTGGCTGGGCGCCAGCTGGAACGTGCCACGCCCCACGAACTGGGTGCGCTCGACCGGCTGGATGATGACCTCCGCTCCGCCGTAGTCGTACGCGCAGCCGTAGCGGAAGCCGAGGTTGCCCCACAGCCGGTCCTGGTATTGCGACATGGTCGGTACCGAGTCGCAGTTGCCCTGGAAGCTCAGCAGGTTGGCGCGGTTGAAGTTCTGTGTTCCTCCCGCCGGCGTGCGGAAGCTGGCTCCCATGGCGGTGCCCGCCGAGCCCGTCTGCGATGCGAACGGCGCGCCGGTGGTGTCCGGCGAAAGGCCGCGACCGGGCTGGAAGCCGTTGTGGAAGGAGCGCTGGTTGCCGTTCAGGATCTCCTGCTTGTCGTAGGAAAGCGCGGCCATCAGGTTCCAGCGGTCCACGGCGAGGTCGCCCCAACCCCCGAGGATGTTGAAGCGATGGATGTCGCCGCCGCCATGCTGCGTGACGTCGGTGGACGCGGTGAGCTCGACGCCCTTGTAGTCCTTGCGCAGGATGAAATTGATCACGCCGCCGATGGCGTCGGTGCCGTAGATCGCGGAAGCGCCATCCTTGAGGATCTCCACGCGCTCGATCGCAGCGAGCGGAATCGAGCTCAGGTCGACGGCGTTGCCTTTCGCGCCGTGGTTGGAGATGCGCCGCCCGTTCAGGAGCACGAGGGTGCTGGAAGCGCCCAGCCCGCGCAGGTTGGCGCTCGAGTTGCCGTTGTTGTTGCGATCCGTGGTGCCGAGCTGGATGCCGACGTTCGAGGAGAGGTTGTCCGCCCCCGTGCCGTTGGCCGAGATCGTCATCATCAGCTCCTCGACGCTCGTGATTCCGCGGCGCTCGATGTCCTTGCGGGTGATGACCTGCACCGGCAGCGCGCCCTCGTCCTGCACGCGCTTGATGTTGCTGCCGGTGATCTCGATGCGCTCGCCTTTCTGCACGTCCTGCTGCGCGAATGCGGCGCCGGCGACGAAGATGAGCGAAAGGGCTTGGGCAAGCTTCGCGAGTTTCACCTGGGTTGTCTCCCTGATTTGATGGGTTGTTTTTTGCGGCGCGCGCCACGGCAAGGGCACGTTGTCCACGGATTCTGCGCAATGTGCTGCAAAATTACAAATTCCCGACATTCCGACCCTTTCCGACCCATGCCCTTTCGCCTCGCCGCCACCGCGCTCGTCCTTGCCGCGTGCGCCCTGCCCGCCGTTGCCGAGTTGCCCGCGGCGGTCGCGGCGCGGCTCGACGCGGAGCGCATTCCCCAGGACGCCATGGCCGTCTACGTGAAGCGCGTCTCCGATGGCAAGGTCCTCGTCGCGCACAACGCCGATCGCAGCATGCAGCCTGCGTCCACGCTGAAGCTCCTCACCTCGCTCGCGGCGCTGGAGACCCTCGGCCCCGGGTTTCGCGGCCGCTCGGAGCTGCGCACCGCCGGCGTGGTGGTCGACGGCGTGCTGAAGGGCGATCTGGTGCTGCGCGGCGAGGGCGACGTGGATCTCGACTGGCAGGCGTTCCAGGGCATGCTGCGCGTCGTGCGCCTGGCCGGAATTCGCGAGGTGCGAGGCGACTTCGTGCTCGATCGCAGCGCTTTCAACCCCGCGCGATCCGACGTCGGCGTGCCGCCCTTCGACGAGACGCCCGAGTTCCGCTACAACGTGATCCCGGACGCCTTGCTCCTCAATACCAACCTCGTGCGCATCGACATGGTGTCCGGCCAGCGCGGGGTGCGCGCCGCCCTCACGCCGGCGCTGGCCGGGGTCACGGTGAGCGCGGCGTTCGAGCTGGTCGATCGCGCGTGCGACGACTGGGAGGATGGCTGGCTCATTCCCGACGTGAAGACGGTGCGCGGCGCGATTCACATCGTTCTGCGCGGCACGTTCCCCAGGGAATGCGCGGCTTCCACGGCCGTCAACGTCCTCGACCGCGCGCTCTTCGCGGATCGGCTGTTCCGCGCCGAGTGGGGCCGCCTCGGGGGGAAATTCCGCGGGCGCACGCGCGAGGACGAAACGCCGGCTGGAACGCGGCTCCTCGCCCAGCATCGCTCGCGGCCGCTGGGCGAGGTCGTCGTCGACATCAACAAGCGCTCGGACAACCCGATCGCGCGCATGGTCTACCTCGCGATGGGCGCGAGCGCGGGCGAACCGCGCGTGCCGACCGCGCGCGCCGCGGAGCGTCACGTGCGCGCCTGGCTCGCCCGCAAGGGCATCGGCGGCGAGGGCCTGGTGCTGGAGAACGGCTCCGGGCTATCGCGCTCCGAGCGCATTCGTCCGGCGCAGCTCGCCGCGATCCTGGAGGCGGCGCTGGCGAGCCCCTGGGCGCCGGAGTTCGTGGCGAGCCTGCCGATCGTGGCGGTGGATGGCGGCATGCGCGGGCGCCTGCAGGGCACGCCCGCCGCCGAGCGCGGCCGCATCAAGACCGGCACGCTGCGCGATGTGAGCGCGGTCGCGGGATACCTCAAGGACGACGAAGGCGAGAGCTACATCGTGGTGGCGATGGTGAACCACGAGCGCGCGGTGAAGGAGGTGGCGCGGCCCATTCTCGATGCCCTCCTCCAATGGCTGGTCGCGGCTAGAGAACGCGCAGGTAGCCCGCCCTGATGAGGTCGCGGTCGCCGGCGTCGAAGTGCCACCATTCGCTGTTGATGCCGCGCCACCCGGCGCCGTTCATCACCGCGCGCAGCAGCTCGCGGTTGCCGACCTGCGCCGCGGTGAGCTCGCCGCGCAGGACGAGCGCGGCTTCCAGCCCCGGATGGGATCGCTCCGAGAGGTCGTCGAACTGCGTGCCCATGTCGAGCTCGCGGCCGGCCGCGCCGACGAGCGTCACGTCCACCGCCATGCCGAAGGAGTGGATCGAGCCGCGCAACGGGTTGGCGAGGTATTGCGTGAGCGGGGTGCCTTCGAGCGCGGCCCACATGCGCTCCTGCACGCGCTGCGGGCGCAGCGCATCGAGCACCAGGAGGCGCAGCCCGCCCCCGCGCGCGGCGAGAAGCTCGGCCGCGTTCTCGAGGCGGCGCGCCGCGTCCCGATGCAGCCAGGCGCAGTCGTAGGGCGAGTACATGTCGTCGCCCACGAAATTGTCGGGCGTGGCGTAGCGCAGCTCGACGCCGACGCCGGCGATGTCGCCCAGCGCGCGGAAATCGGGGTGTCCGGCGAGGGTCTCGATCGAAAGGGACTTTCCCATGGAGTCTCGACTTTAACCGAGTGCGACCCACGCTCGCTCGTGCGAAAATGCCGTCCATGATCGACGGCAGGAAACTGGTGGTGGTGCTGCCCGCGTTCAACGCGGCCGCAACGCTCGAGCTCACCGTCAACGACATCCCGCGCGGTCTGGTCGACGAGGTGATCCTCGTCGACGACGGCAGCAACGACGAGACCGTCCAGGTCGCCCGCAGGCTCGGCATTTCCAAGCTTCACGCGCACCCGGAAAACCGCGGCTACGGCGCGAACCAGAAGACCTGCTACCGCGCGGCGCTCGCCGAAGGCGCGGACATCGTCGTCATGCTGCATCCCGACTACCAGTACGAGCCGAAGCTCATCACCGCCATCGCCGGCATGATCGCCTCGGGAGTCTACGGGGTGGTGCTCGGATCGCGCATCCTGGGCGGCGGATCGGCGGGCGCTCTCGCGGGCGGCATGCCGCTCTGGAAGTACGTATCCAACCGCGCGCTCACGGCGCTGCAGAATCTCCTCACCGGGGCCAAGCTCTCCGAATATCATTCGGGCTACCGGGCCTTCTCGCGCGAGGCGCTGCTCGCATTGCCGCTGCTGGCCAATTCCGACGACTTCCTGTTCGACAACCAGATGCTGGTGCAGGCGATCGCGCGCGGCATCCCGATCGGCGAAATCTCGTGCCCGACGCGCTACCGCGACGACTCGAGCTCGATCGGCTTCGCGCGTTCGGTGCGCTACGGGCTGGGCGTGGTGGGCACGTCGGTTGCCTATCGCGCCTGGCGCTGGCGTCTCGCCCGGCCCGCGTTCCTCGACTTCGAGTCAGACCGGTTCCTGGCCGCCCCCGTCACGGCCGGAAAAGATCCAGTAGCGGGCTAGCAGGTAGCTCACGACCAGCACCACACCCGTGGTGAGCACCTGCGACACCATGTAGTGCACGTCGAGCGCCCGCAGCAGCACGGCGAACACCAATGCGTTGAGGGCGAAGCTCACGGCGAGCGCCAGCACGAAGCGCGGCATGGCGATGCGATGCCGCTGCCGGCTCGCGAACACCGTCCAGTAGTTGAGCGGATACTTCACGCACGCGCCGGCGAGGAATCCCAGGCTCGACGCGGCGACCTCGGGCAGGTTCGCCCAGGTGACGAGCGCGACCATCACGCCGTAGTGCGTGGCGACCGCCGCGACGCCCGCCACGGAATAGAGGATGAAGCGGCGCAGCTCCGCGAACATTCAGGCCGCCGCTTGCAGGGCGCGATTGCGATGCGCCACGTACGCGAAGACGCCGGGAAGCAGCGCGACCCACGAAAAAACCATGGCCGCCTGGATGCCTCCATAGAGGCCGGACGCCGCGAGGAGCGAGATCAACGGCAGCGACAGGAGCCCGTAGCAGAGCGCCGCGCCCGCCGCACCCATCCGCGCGGCGCCGTCGATGCGTGCCAGCCAGAAGATCGGCACGAGGGCGAACACGAGGTAGTGCGGCCACAGGAGCGGAGAAGTCGCGAAGGTGAAGACGACCCCGAGGCTCGCGGCGAACCATGGATCCGCAAAGGCCGCGCGCAGCGTGGGCGCCGCGAGCTCGCTCCTGCGCCCGCCCGCCGAGGCGGCCAGGAGGAGTGCCACGGCGAGCGCGGCCGCGAGGACGAGCCCAAAGCCCATCGGTCCATAGGCGTGCGAGAGGCGAGCGAGCAGCATCGGCAGCGAGAGGTTTCCCTGATCGATCGTCAATGCGAGGCCGCTGCCATCCATGCCGCGCGCGTACGCCAACCATTGGGCCCAGGCGTGCGCACCGCCGAAGTACCAGGCGCCAACGCCCACGGCGAGTGCGCCCAGGAGCGCGGCGAGCCCCGCGCCGACGAGAAACCTGCGCGCGCCCATCACGACCGCGTAGTGGATCGCGAAAGCCAGCGCTATCCAGGGCGTGTTGGGCTTGAACACCACGAAGACGGCCAATACGCCGACGAACAACCCGCCGATCAACGCATGGCCCGAATAGAGACGGCGCAGCGCCACATGCAGCAATGCGGCCACGACGAGGAGCTGCATCGAGTTGACGTTGCCGACCCTCACGTCCTGCAGGAAGGGCGTGAAGGTGAGCTCGACGAGGAGCGCGATCCATGCCGCGGGCCAGCGCGCAACGTCGCGCAACCTCGCCAGCATGTAAACGGCGGCTCCCGCGGCGAGGTACTGGAGGATCACGAAGAAAGCCTGCGCACGCTCGAATTCGCCCGCGAAGGCGGCGAACGACGCATACAGGAAGGGCGTGCCCATGGGCTCGATGGCGCGCCGCTGGCGATTGGCCTCGCGCAGCTTGCGGCTCTCCGAGGCGTCGGCGAGCGCGTTCAACACACGCGCATACGCGGGAGGATCGACGTAGGGAGTCTCGCCGGTGCCCGAAAGGCGCTTGGCGACGGGTACCCCCCAGAACTGGTAGAAGTCGATGCCGTTCTGGTAGGGGAAAGCGGCGAGCGCCTGCACCGCCAGGAATCCGGCGAGCGCGAGCGCGATGACCAGCCCCGCCGCGTTCGACCGGATGATGCGCGAGAAGCCCGCGGGCCAAGCCATGGCTAGCGCGGCGACGCCAGGCGCCGCAACAGGTAGTACTCGTTGTACGGGTGGTCATCGGTGATGCGCATCGAAGGCTGGGCGGGCAGCACGCTCGCGATCGGCAGCTCGCTCGACAGTACCTTCACGATGTCCGTCGCGAGGTCCGCGCTGCTCCATTCCGCGAGGTCCGCGCGGGCGGCCTCGGGAAGCCGGCGCAGCATCTCGCGGGCGTCGATCGCCTTCAGCGGCTCCATCGACGCGAGGAAGTGCACGCCCCATCCTTCCACCGATCGATACACGCGAATGTGCGGAAAGACCTCGGCGAGCGATCTTGCGACGGCGCGCGCGATCCTCTCCTCGCCCACCGGGAACCACGTCTGGAACACGCCGCCGGGCTTGAGATGGTCGCGCACCGCCCTGTGGAACTCGGTCGAGTACAGCAGGCTCGATCCCGCGGCTTCCACGGGCGGCGGAGGATCGACCACGATCACGTCGTAGGTCTCGCGCGTGCGGTTGAGGAAACGCCGGCCGTCGTCGATCACGATGCTTCCCCTGGGATTGCGCGCGACCGCGAGCGCATCGGCGTGATAGTAGGGGAACGCATCGCGCACGCTCGGCACCAGCTCCACCGCGGTGGTCCTCACATCCCAGCTCAGCAGCGAGCGATACGTGGTGCCCATCCCGAAGCAGATGACGAGCGCCGACTCGGGCTTGCCCTGGTGGAATGCGAGCGGCAGGTGCGCCATGAACTTTGTGATCGCAGTGAGCTCCGTGATGCCGATGCCGTTCACCAGCATGCGCTTGTCCATCCCCTCCCCGGTCGACACCACGGTGGCCGCGTAGTCCCTGCGCACCTCGCAACGGCCGGCGGTGCGCATGCACGGGTCCTCGTAGCTCACGTTCACGAACAGCGCGCACAGCGCGAGAGCGAGCGCCGCGGCGCCAGCGCCCGCGCGCCGGCCCGCGGACAGCTCGCGCCGCAAGGCAATGGCGAGCGCGAGCAGCGGCACGGCGAGCACGAGCAACGACATGGAGGCGCCGAGGAACGGCAGGAGCACGTAGGAGGCGAGCAGCGGGCCGAGGATGCAGCCCAACACGTTGAGCGCGTAGGCGCGCCCGGCGATACGCGGCAGGCCGCCCGAGAAATCGTCGATCAGGCGCGGCGTGAGGTATCCCAGTGCGGCGCACAGCGGAAATATGCTGGCGAGCGCGAGGAACGCGCGCGCTGCGGCGCCTTCGACGAGGCGCGGGTCGTTCACGACGATGGGCGCGAGCGCGGCGAGCGCCACCACGGCGAGGAGCGCGCCATTGGTGGGAACACGCGCGGCGGCGAGGTCGCGCCGGTAGCGCCACGAGCCGATCCAGGTGCACACCAGATAGGTCACCAGCAACGCCGCGAAGGCGTAGACCTGGCTGCCCAGGACGGGCGTGAAGGCGCGTGTCCACACCACCTCCATCGCCAGCGACGCGAGGCCCGTCGTGAAGAGGATGGCGCGGGCCCACGGAACGCGGCGCTCCTCTGCCGCGGCGACTGCGGCGGGCTCTTCGGGCGATTGCCGCGGCTGATCCTGCCCGCGTGCCTGGTGTGCCAGCGAGAAGCCCGCGGCGGCGATGACGATGTTGACGAGGCCGGCGACCCACAGCGTGTGCCGGAATCCCAGCACCTCGACGAGGACGCCCGCGGTGAGCAACGCGCCGAACGACGCCCCGACGACGTTGGCGAGATACAGATGGCTGAAGCTGCTCGTTTCCGCGCCGGCATGCTCGCGCACGTACGCCATGACGATCGGGAAGGTCGCGCCCATCGCGAAGCACCAGGGAAAGATCGCGAGCGCGATGGCGACGGCGGAAAGGGACAGGTACTCGAGCGAGTTGGCCTCCCCCAGCCTTTGCAGCGACGATTCTCCGATGCCGAAAAGGTACGGCACCACGAAGGCGCCGATGCCGATCACGAGCTCGGTGAGCGCGTAGAAGAAGATCGCGGATCTCCCCGTCGCGCGGGTGAGCATCTCGATGCGCCCGCCCGCCCACGATCCCAGGCCGAGACCGAGCATGAACACCGAGATCACCACCGAGATGACGGGCGTGATGATGCCGAAGGAAGCGAAGCCGAGGCGCACCCACACGACCTGGTAGAGAAGGCCGCAGAATCCGGAGAGGAAGAAGAGCTCGAACAGCAGCCGCCTGCGGCCGGGCTGAATTTTCAGTCGCTCCTGCGGCGCGGGACGGTCATGCTGGCTTTCGAGGGACGCACCGGGCGGATATTGCCCATTGCCCCGCCCGCTGGCAAGCGCGCCGCGGCGCAAATGCAAACGCCCAACCTGTGGAGGTTGGGCGTTTGGTTTGTAAGGCCCTGGCGATGACCTACTTTCTCACGGGCAATCCGCAATATCATCGGCGCGGCGTCGTTTCACGGTCCTGTTCGGGATG